>JGI24890J29729_1000136_pt1 | contig 58579 bp, 67 predicted proteins | sample FreactcultureFD7_FD_29729 | JGI IMG/M metagenome (IMG submission 29729)
ACACATATACAAAACCCTACATGGTCTGAAATTAAAGTAGATGGTCATTCAAAACAATTAGCTACAATATTGTGGCAGATTGGGTACAGAAAATGTGAGTTGTGAAAGAGGATTTTTCACACTTTAAAATATTTATTCTTCTCCAAATAATCATACAGCCCATTCACATCTTGGCATATCAGACGCTCCTCTTTAGTTCCTGCATTATCGTATGCATCATATCCTTTCTTCCTTTGAAAATTTGTCTCATACGTAAACCAATACAACCACTCTAAACCCTGTTCGGTAAACACACTTTCTAATATTATATCGGTGAAGCTGTTGTGTTTATTGAAAATATCGTCATGCACTATATTTTTTGATAATACCTTCTTTTGGTAATCAATCAGCTTTTTCCAAGCTGTCATTAGCTTTTTAAATTCTTTTCGTGTCATTGTGTTTTGGTTTAATCAAAGTGAATTAATTTTTTCTACATCTTCAACTGTTCTTACTACCATTAGGGTTGGTGATGTTCATAATTTTTTTTAATCATAACACCAATCTGGTAATTCTCTTTTAATCGGTGGCGGGGCAGCAACATGCCTCGTTCTGGTTGGTGGAAACTCTTCAATATCAATTGCTGGCATTTCGCAATATGGAGAATATTCTAACCTGCCAGATTTTAATCTTTTGTATGCGGATTCCCTGTTTATACCAGCTAATTTTGCCCATGTTGTTATAGTAACAAATCTTTTCATTTATTAAAAAATGGCTACACTGTGTAGCCTTAATAGCGTATATTTTTGAGTTACCGGCAATACTACCACCCATCTCCGAAAAGAGAGTTTTGTTTAATATTTGACCTTTCTATTATTCCCAATGCAATTTGAAATATTGTTTTACCAGCTTCATAATCTACAAGGTTTCTCAATACATCACGATAACCACCTAAGTTTGGCTTTACTTTTAAATCGTGAAATATTTGTAATTTATTATGCTCATCCTTGCCACAAGCATAACTACCTTCATAATCCCTTTCATTTAAACTATTGGGCAAATTAAAATTAGTCCAGTATAAGTGCCTACCTCTTTTCTTTGCAGGTATCAATGGCTTATAATACGGTATCACATTTTCAATACAATATTTACCATCAAAATAATTATCCAAAAAAACAACTTCTTCGTATAGTTTAAAATCAGGGTAAACAGGTGGGTGTTTCATTTTATCACTTTTTCTACTACCAAAAGCAACTCGTGAATGGCTTGGGCAAGGTGGCGAACCCCAGATAAAATCAAACTCCTTATAGTGGTCTAATAAGTATTGGTGTGCATCAGCCACTATCACTTTATCATTTGGAAACCTTTCTTGATATACTTTAGCTATTTCTGCATCATATTCAACTGCCGTTACTTCAATATTTGCCACTTCATCCCATTTGTAACGGTTGCCCCCAAGACAAGCATACAGATTAAGCACCCGTACTGCCGGTAACAAACGGTTTTGTGCAAGTGGGGCAGAAGTGCCAAACTCATCTTTTGTAATTCTATCAATCATCAGTTTATATTTTGAACATTTGTTTTTCAATTTCCCCACCTGAACAAAGCCGAAACCGTTATCGGTCAGCACTACCAGCGTTTAAATTAGGTAGCATCGTGGGATACAGAACCAATTTTGTCGCCACTTAATTCAAATTCAACCAATGACTGCTTAATCTTTTGTAGCAAGACATCTCTTTTAAAATTTTGGTTTCTAACTACTTCAAATCTTTCTTTTGCCAACTCACACAGTTCTCCTATTGCTTGACTTTCAAATAGTATTGGTTTTGCAGGTAAGCCATCAAAGTTGAAAAGCTGTTCAAGTGTTATACACTTATCTTTAATATCTTCGTATTGGTGTTTAATCTCTTGCTGATATCTAACCACTACATAGCAATCATTTTCAGTAGCAATTTTTTTGATTAAGGTTGTTGTACCACTTCGCCTGTTTTTCAGGATAAAGTTTAAGACATAATAAACGTACTTCATTTTTATAGTTTTTAATTGTTTAAAAAGCGATTTCATTTAACCACTCGTGCCAAACCGATAACAAGGGGTTTTATACAAGTCTGGCTAACGAATAAGTGCTGAACTAATTGCTACTATCATCTTTACCTATGGGCTGAACATTTGCCTTTCAAATACCAGCCCTGCACAAAGCCCTGTTCGTTATACACAAGCTGCTAATGACCGTAATCAAAAGCAAAGTACAACCACTCATTATTTGACATTTCAACATCTTTAGTGATAATGCCACAACACATATTTTCAACGGCTTCATCTCTTGTGCTTACATCTTTTGACAAAATAAAGTTTCCGTTATATTCATATTGGTCGTGGTCTAAATATTCATCAATAGGCAGCTTTGTTTCCAGTTCATCCAATTCTTCATCAGTAATATTTTCGGACAAATCACGAACCATCCACCGCAGCCTGTGTATAACATTGGGTTTTGCGTCATTTGGGCTGACGAATTGCCCTTCAACATTTGTACTCATATCATCTTTAGTTTAAATTGTGAACATTAGTTTTTAAAATTCCCAAACGAATGCAAAGCCCCGATATGTTACAGGCAAGTGTTAGCACCCTACTAAAATAACGACACTTGCACATTATCATAGTTTGTTTTATGGTTTATTTATTTTCGGTTTCAATATATTCTAAAAGTATTTTTGGTATTCTTCTGCGTTCTTCTTTTGCTATTGATGGATATATTTTTACAAACTTATTTACTATTTCATCCCAACAATTCATTTCTATTAAGTCTAACATTTTACTATCCATATTTTCATGACAATTATTTCCCCAAAAACAAAGTTCAATAAAATTATATTGGTTTGTAGCAACTGACTTAAATATAGATTTTGGTAATATATGGCAAATAGAAAACTTAAAATATTTATCATCATTCTTACATGATGGGTTACCGCAATGATGGCATTTACCATCAAGTTCTTTTCTACGTTCTATAAACCATCGCCCTAATTCTGCATTACCCTTTGTGGTAACTATTTTTACTGCAACATCTTCTACTTTATCTGTATCAAACCATCCCGCTTTTTTAGGTTTAACTATTTCAACTTTTGTTTGCAATCTTTCCATTGCTATTTTCTTAGCAGATTTTTTCGGTATCTGGTAAACTTTTTTAGGCTTAGGAAGTTTAGCTTGTTCCTTTAATCTTCTTATATTTTCTATTGACATTGTAAACTTTATTTTATAAAACGGAGCGTAAAACCCATCCCATCAGCTTTGCTGTGGGTGGGTAGTTCACTTCTCTTTCTCAAATATTGCATAAATCAAAGCACCCACAAATATTCCAAATAAGAAAGATAATATTAGTATTGTTAGTGGGGACATATAATTTTCTTAAACTTTAAAATATTTATTCTTACTCAAATAATCATAAAGACCATTTACATCTTGGCATATCAGACGCTCCTCTTTAGTTCCTGCATTATCGTATGCATCATATCCTTTCTTCCTTTGAAAATCTGTTTCGTAAGCAAACCAATACAACCAATCTAAACCATGTTCGGTAAATAAGCTTCCTAATATTATATCGGTGAAAAGGTTGTGTTTATCTAAAATATCCTCATGAACTATCTTCGTTTTCATTACCTTCTCTTCGTAATCAATCATCTTTTTCCAAGCTGTCATTAGCTTTTTAAATTCTTTTCGTGTCATTGTGTTTTGGTTTAGTGAAAGTAAATATTTTATTTAATTATTTATGCTAAAAAGGACATTTGTTTTTTACTGTCGGCTGGAAACTTAATTGCTTTAGTCTATTAGGAGGATATTCTTCTACATCTATTAACGGATGTTCGCAATACTCGCTAATTTGTAGTTTGCCAGATTTCAATCGCTTATATACACTTTCCCTATTAATGCCACATAGTTTTGCATAGGTGCTTATTGTTACGAATCTTCTATTCATGGTGTACACTTTGTAGCTTTAATAGCGTAAATTTCCGAGTTACCTGCCATTTTGCGGAACGACTTTAACCGTTGAACCATCAGGCATAAATGCAGGAACAGGAACTACATTTCTAACCCTTCCTTTATATCCACATTCGTGACACCCACCACCACGTTCAGGAGTTGATTGCATTTCTTTTGTTTCGGTACAACCTGAACAAGCATAACTATACTTATGTGGGTAAACCAACTCACCACAAAATTCTTCCCATTTATGCCTTTTGTCTAATTTCAGCAACTTAACAGCTTCATCCACCGAAGAAAAAACGGCAGGTAACACTGTATTGCCAAAAGTGGGGGTGACGTTTTTCAATTTAACTTTTGTACTTATATTAAGCATTTGTTTTTCAATTTAACTTTAGTGGTTTAAATGCCCCACCTGACGGCAATACTTTTACGTTGCCGCAAGCCTAAAGACACTGCAATTCAACTTTTACGCTTAACCAATATGCTTTACCTTCGACATTGTTATAGTGCGGTAAATTCCATCCAATTTTTATCATTTCATCTGCTGTAATTATTGCAGCCTCTTTAGCCAATAAAACAGCTTCTTCACCATCGCCTGTATAAGTTAATTTTTCATAAATAGCATCTTCGTGCTTTTTAAACAATTCCTCTGCTTTCTCTTTCGGTGTCATTTTTATGTGAACTTTGTTTTAATTAAATTTACTTTACTTCTAAACTATCTTCAATAATTGATTTTTGTTTTTCCGAAAGTAAATTAGTTATATCTATACCTACACTACCAATTACTAATTCAACAGAAGTTATATTTACATTTAATTCATCTTCGTTAAAAGAATGTAATCCATGACATTCCTCAATTCTTTCAGTAAATTTTATGACTTCAAAATCATAAGTAACTAATAACTCCATTTTACTAAACTCACTATCTATCATCATTGATTGTGTATTACTTTTCATTTTATTCTAATTAATTTATCTTGTTTATAATCCCATCTCCACAAACTTACTATTCCTTTATTTTCAACCTTCATTTCAAGTGTTAAAGTTTTTATAATATAGTAAATATTATTTCTTATTTCATCATTCATTTTTAAATAATGTTTTTAATTTAATTCGGAATATAACTTTCTTTATATCAACTAATTATATTGTCATATAGCATAAAGCAATGTGTTACCTGCTATACTACTTGGCAGCGTACAATTCAAAACTTGACAAAGGTCTTCCTGCTCTTAATTTGCCATAAGAAAACAGCCTTATTAATTTTGACTTTTTAAGACAGTCAATTGACCATCCTTTTGGTGGAACTAAAGTAGGCACACCTCTGTCGGCAGTCCATTTGCCGTATCCGCCAATACCGTCAATATGTATTACATCAGAACAACCGCTTAATTTACAAAATGGCTCTATACCTTTTACGGCTACAAAATCCATACACCAAAATCCGCTATCGTGTAGATGTTTTGTAGGTATAATTATTAGGCTATCAAACTCTCCAATATCTTCACTCCATTCTCTTGAAGGTAGGGCTTCGAGTTCTTTTTTAGTCCAGTACTCAAATGACCGTACAGCAGGTAACACTGCATTGGTGCTATTTGAGTTTGACGTTGTTGTTTCAACTGTTTGCATATATTTTACTTTTAGTTATTAATTTGAACGCAAGTGGCTAAATTCTCGTAAGCCGACAACATTTCGTTAAAATCAGTAGCAGTATGGTTATGCAACAAGAACGGTTCTTTTTGAAAAACTGTTACATTGTTGTTCTTTTCGTAGGTTCTAAATCCTAAGTTCTTAAACCCTTCGTGCCATTCAATTATTTCTGCTTTACCAGTATGGCATAAGCAACCTACTTCAAGTGATATTTCTTGCAGTTTTTTGTAGTTGTCTTTGTTCACCCAATAAAAGTTGTTGGTGAAATACTTTTGTTTAAATTCTTGTTGCATTTTGATTTTCATTTAACCAACCGCCACCAGCGTATAACAGCGGTTTGGTGCTATTATTTTGCCTATAAATTTTATCTAAGGCTTGAAGTGTCTGCAAGGCAAAATAACAGACACCAAGCCGCAAAACGTTGTATGTAACCTATTCAACCACTCCGCTATTCGGGGCTTCGACAGATGGTTTACTACATAGCAGCGTTAAAAAGTTTTTAGCTGCGTTATTTGCGACTTCTGCAAATGCACCTTCATTAATTGCTTTCTTTTTATTTGCTTTGCAAAATCTAATACATTCATCATAAAAAGCCATAGCAATATTTGACTGCCATCCTGTGTGATACGCCTCATCTTCTTCTAAAGCCTTAGTAATTGCCTTTATAGCATTTGGCACATCACTTTCGATTTTAGCCATCAACTCCTTACCAATCCTTTCGGCATTTGTGCTTTGAAATACTCCTGATGGTATCGGTTCCCAGCACATAGAAGTTTCTCCCATTGCTTCAAAAACTTCTGTTTGTAATGTTTTCTTTTCTGTGTTCATTTTTAGTTGTTTTATAATTTGAAAAATAATTTTAATACTCTAATTGGCTACATACAACAATATGTTTTGCAAAATGGCGGCTGATGAATAAATACTTTTCTTTAGTTTTTCAATTTGGCTGTGGTAAGTTTGCGAGCAGACGAATATCTATGTCCGCCACTTCGCAAATCACCAACGTTACCTGCTACCTTCGGACACAGCCTTACATTCATTGTACCATTTTATAAAATCAACAGTTGCCTTATAAATGTGTTCAATTTTGACAGTTGACATTGCTATGAAAATATTGCTTTTATATTTTTGCTCAAACTGTCTGTATGGTTCGCCAAATGGAATTGGTAATGTAGTTAAATTAATAACCCTATCAACAACAGGCATTATCCATCCCCATTCTTTATGATAGCTTAAATGTTTTTCTTGTAATGGTTCTGCACAACCTATTCGCCAAGAATATTTATCAATTCCAATTTTAACACCCATAAATTCAGCAATTATTTTATTGCCGTCCTCGTTAGATAAGGCATCAGGTAACAAGGGGTTTGCCGCTATTGTGGCTTGACCTTGTATGGCATCTTTTGAATTTCTATTTTGCATAAGAATAAATTTTGAACTTTTGTTTTTCAAATTCCCACACTTCTTAAAGCAGTGGACGTTGTAGGCAATGCAGCGACACCCTAAGAGTATCGCCACAGCCTAACAATTTTAATACTTCAAAGTAAGAACCTTTACAACATTCATTTGAGCGTTCAGAATTTCACCATACGCTTGTTTTTCTAAAATGTTTTTAAGTTCAGATGTTTCAGCATTTCTACCATCTTCATAAAGCAAATCTGCTAAATCTGCACACAGTCTTTTTGCTTTACTTACTTTGTCGTCATTAGAAGGGTTAAAAGTTAATCCTACTAATTTTTCACCAAAAGTTAATTGACGAGTATCGCCACTTTGAGTTGGTTGTTCGTTGCCAATTTCTACAGGCTCTAATACATTATCCATTTTATTTAAGTGGGTTTTATAAGTCCGCCCAGAACTTTATCGTTTGACGAGAAGCACTGCCTATAACAAGGGGTTTGGCAATAGTTTGGCTTGACGTTGTTGTTTCAACTGTTTGCATATATTTTACTTTTAGTTATTAATTTGAACTTTTGTATTTCAATGCCCTGCCTTAGCCAAGCCCTGAACGTTATCGGTCACACTACCAGTCTTTATAAATCAGACACCCTAAAATAAAAACGCCAGCAATACCTAATAATATAAATACACTTGCCCAGCACATTTCAAGACATTCTACGCCATCCATATCTTTCTTTTTCCAAGTATCTAAATAACATTTAAAAAACTGTTTCATTATTTTACTGTTTCTATTGTTACACCTTCAATTGGCAATTTATTTTTCAAATCCAAACATTCGTCAATAGTCAATGCTTTTACTTGTACATTGCCATTTTCATCCAAAAATACATTACTACCAGCTATACCAAATTCCCAAAGATTTTGCAAGCAAGTTTTTTTAAAGGCAAAGTTTTTGCTATTGATATACTTTGTTACTTTTTTAAGGTAATGGTATCTTTTCTCTCTTTTTGTCATTGTCTTTTAATTTAAAAAGTGGCTATTCTTAATTAACCGTGCCGAACTGATAACAGGGGGCTTTATGCTCAATATTTTTTATTTTCGTGTTAATTAAAATCATCATCATAATAATCATTCCATATTAAACTATTAATTAAACTACCAATAATTAATGCAACTATAAATAATGTAATCATTATATATCCCATTGTTTTATTTTTTTTTACTATCGATTGCAAGGTGCAAAATTTATTTTAATATCCCAAATAATTGTTGCAAAAGTTTGTTAAAAAGATTTATTTGTGTCGAATGTGCGAATTGTGTAAGTTTGCGTTTTAATTATATAAACTTATGACAGAAAAAGAAAAATTACCTTTCCATGAAGCAGTTAAGAAGGCAATGGATGGGCGCACCAACAAAATTTTGTCCGAAAGAAGTGGTATAAACGAAGCCGATATATCACGCATTTTAAAAGGTAGATTAATCCCAACAGATGAACAAAAAGAAAACATTAAAAAAGTTTTCCCAACAGAATTAAGTACATACTAAGTTCTGTTTTTTTTATTTTCCTACTAATTAATTATATCATGGCTAATAGAGAACCCCTTTCTAAGAAAGTAAGATTCAATGTGTTTAAAAGAGATAATTTCACTTGTCAATATTGCGGAAAACACCCACCAAATATCATTCTTGAAGTAGATCATATACAACCTGTTTCTAAAAACGGAAGTAATAATATAGAAAATCTTATTACATCTTGTTTTGATTGCAATAGGGGTAAATCTGCTGATGAACTATCGGTATTGCCACAACAAACTTCTGAAAAATTAGAATTAATAAAAGAAAAAGAAGAACAATATAAGCAATATCAAAAAATGCTTTCTTCTGTTGAAAAAAGAATACGATTAGAATGTGAACAAATAAGCGAATGTTTTAGTAGTTATTTTCCTGATAAAGAATTAACGGAAGGATTTAAAAATTCGTCTGTAAGAAGATTTATATTAGAATTAGGGTTTAATGAAGTTTTAATATCCATGCAATCAGCTTGTTCAAGAATGAATTATTCTTCTGATTCAACTAAATATTTTTGTGGTATTTGTTGGAGTAAAATAAAAAATTAAAAAAATGTCGAAAAGATATACGGCAACAGAAATATGGTCGGAAGATTGGTTTTTAGATATGCCTAATGAGTATAAACTATTTTGGTATTTTATGTTATCCGCTTGCGACCATTCAGGATTATTTAAGGTCAACTTGAAGTCATTTTGTAGTCTAAATGAGGTCAAAATAAATTCGGATGCAGCTTTAAATTATTTTAACAATGGCAAAAACAGGATTAGGATTATAAATAATTCACTTTGGCTTATTGAAGATTTCTTTGTATATCAATATGGGCAAACGTTTAATATAAATAATCGTGTTCACGAAAGTATATTAAATCTATATAATAAAAATGAAATAAAATTGACTTCAATTAGAGGTCTAAAAGACCTCAAGGAAACGGTTAAAGATAAAGACAAGGATAAAGACAAAGACAAGAGTATTAAGGGGAGTATGAGGGGAATTTCTTTTTCTGAAAATGGTGAAGAAGTTATTTTCGATGATAAGACAAAACAAAAATTAGGGAAAGACCAAAAGGCATTGTTTGATATGGGGCAATTAAAGCCAAATGATATTACGAAAGGATTAATAAACTAAAACAAAACTATGTATTACGACAAACTTTCTGATTTAGGAATACATTTAAGGCGTAGAAGCGGACAGGAAAAAACTCAATGCCCTAAATGTTCAGATAGTAGAAGAAATAAAAAAGATGCTTGCTTATCAGTGAACATTACAAATGGTGAATTTAATTGCCATCATTGCGGTTGGGAAGGTAATGTGAGATATTTTGAAAAGAAAGATAGAAGTAAAAATTTTACGAAGCCAGAGCCTTCGATGTTAAAGCACATAGAATTATCTGAAAGAATTATTAATTATTTTCAACAAAGAGGTATTTCTAAAAATACTTTGGATAAATTTTTAATTCATGCGAAAGAAGAATGGATGCCACAAACACAAAAAAAAGAAAGATGTATTGTTTTTCCTTATATACGAGGGGGTGAAATAATTAATGCAAAATTCAGAGATGGAAATAAGGGATTTAAACTTATCAAGGATGCAGAATTAATTTTATTTGGTATGCAGACAATGGATAAACGACATTGTGCAATTATTACAGAGGGTGAAATTGATGCTTTAACAGCTTATGAAGTTGGATTTGGGAACGAATATGAACCACAACCCGATAAAAATGGTGAAGTTGTTGAACATAATTTAGGAAGATGGGCTGTTTTAAGTGTTCCTAATGGCGCAAATAAGGGAAGTCAAAGGCTTGAATATTTAGATAATTGTTCAGATTGGTTAAGTGATTTTGATGAATTTGTAATAGCAACTGATGCTGATGAAGCGGGGATGAGTCTAAAAGATGAGCTTATAAGGCGATTAGGGGTCGAAAAATGCCGAATAATTAATTATCCGACAGAAAGATGCGTTGAAACAAAAGAAGGGCTAAAAAGGGCTTGTAAAGACTTAAATGAAGTATTGATTAATTTTGGAAAAGAAAAAGTAATAGAAACTATTTTAAGTTCAGAAATAATACCTGTTGATGGAATTTATTATTTAGAAGATGTTTTTCCAACAATGTTGGATAATTTTAAAAAGGGTATTCAAATTGCCCCTACTACAAGATTTTCTGAAATGGATGAATATTTTAGATGGAAAAAGGGTGATATAAACCTTTGGACAGGGTATGGTAATCATGGAAAAACTTTTTTTGTCATGCAATTAATGTTGACTAAAAGTATATTTGATGGTTGGAAATGGGCTATTTTTAGTCCAGAGAATTTTCCTGCAAATGATTTTTATGACGATTTAGTTGAAATGTATGTAGGAAAATGGTTAGATAAAATGAAAGAAGATGAATATGTAAAAGCGTGTGGATTTATTAATGAACATATTTTTTATGTTTACCCAGAAAATGAACATGATTTAACTTCTATACATGAAAAATTTAGATATTTAATTTTAAAAAAAGGTGTTGATGGTGTTATGATAGATCCTTTTAATCAATTAGATAAAGAACAAAAACCTTATGAAAGAGATGACCAATATTTAAGTTTAGTATTAAAAGATATTAAACGATTTTCATTACTAAATGCTGTTTCGTATAATATTATCACTCATCCTAAAAATCCAATTTATAAAGCAGATGGTTCAATGAAAGTTGTAGATATGTATGACATATCAGGTGGGGCTATGTGGGGTAATAAATGCGACCAAATAATATCATATTACAGACCAAATTTTCATTTAGATAAAAATGACACAAATGTTGAAGTTTATTTACAAAAAGTAAAAAGAAAAAGAACAGGCGGGAAATTAGGTTCATTTTCATTAAGATTAAATTGGAGTGTAAAAAGATATTCAGATATTTATGATAACATATATTGCGACCCAATAAAAGCAGAAAAAATAAAATTTTCGGAAAGTAATGGCATTAACAATGAGTTAGATAATAAAAATATTTTTGAGGAAAATCCATTTTAAAATAAAAAATTAAAAATTTATGGCTGCAATAACAATAGAAAAAAGAAAAAAAAGAATAAACTACATAAGAGATAATTGGGAATTGAAATCACTAAAACAAATCGCTAAAGAAGAATGTGTAAATATTGATTGTATTGCTCAATGGGGTAAAAAATTAAAATTAAAAAAATATAAAAACAAACAACTATGATTAAATTACAAGTATTAGGGCATTTAGGTAAAGATGCAATAGTAAACAATGCAAACGGTAAAACCGTAATTAATTTTTCAGTAGCACATACAGAAAAATATAAAGATAAAAGTGGTGAAGATAAAAGTAAAACAACGTGGGTTGATTGCTCTTATTGGTCAGAAAAAACAAATATTGCTAACTATCTTAAAAAAGGAACACAGGTTTATGTTGAAGGAACACCTGATGTAAGAACTTATACAACGAAAGAAGGTGTAACTAATTCATCATTATTTTTAAGGGTTAGTTTTGTTTTGTTACTTAGTAGTTCAAAACAAGAAAATAATAGTAATAATCCAAATGAATTAACAGAACCATTAAATAATTTACCATTTTAATAATGAAACGATTTGTATTAACAAAAGAATTGAAAAATGAAATTATTGAATTATCAAAAGATAATCACATAAGAGGTATTAAAGATAAACTAAGTGAAGATATTAGTTATTTTTTAATAAGAAAATTTATTGTAAAAAATAAAATACCCTATAAAAAATATTTTCCAATAAATTTAAAAAACGATATTGAAGATAAAATAAGATGTAGTGATATTAGAACATACAAAAACTTAAAAGAATACATAAATAACTGTAATGCATTAAATCAATTACCATCTTTATATCGTCTGATAAATACTTGTAAAAAGAAAAATGTTCAAAGAAGATTAATTGATGACTTACTTGATAAAAGAGAAAAACTATTGAAAAAAGGGGCGATGTGAACAAAGCCCCGTACTGATTGCTATGCTTATGAGAAAAAAACTTTTTTAAAAAAAGATGGGTTACTACAACTTCACCCATCTATTAACCATTATTAAACCTCAAAAACACAAAACAAAAGTAATAAATATTAATGTTAATAAAAAGACAAAATAATTATTTTTTTTAAAATTTGCAATTTGAAAATATTTTGTTAAATAGTCTAATTAAAATATAAATTATAAATATTTTAGTATTACTTTGTTTTTGATATGTATTAATTGATTGATAAAAAATAAAACATTATGTCTAAAGTTGAAATTAAAAACGATTGGGCTAAAGCAGTATATATTTTATCCTTAAATTACATGAGTGGTGTAAGTATGGCTAAAGTATTAAGTAACCATGAGCCAAGTTTTTACAAATGGCAGACAAGATTAAATGAAGTAATAAAAAAACATCCTAAATTAAAAGTTTCAAAAGTAAGAGTTCCATATAAATCTAAATTAGATGGAAAACAAAAATCTTACATGCTTTATACTTGTTTATCTCCAATACCCTATGTTAAAAACCTAATAAATAAATTAAACAATGAAGGGTTTAAAGGAAAAACAAATTCACCTAATCAAAATTAAATAAAACATGAGAAAATCTGTTTCTAAAAGATTAAAAATAGAAGCAAATATTTTTGCTGCTGGAAAATCTGATAAGGAAAAGAAAAAAATATATAAAAGGCTAAAATCAATACATAAACAAATTAAACAAGGCAAATGAAATTAATTAATAATACAACTCTTGTTTGTGTTGATTGTTATAATTATGGTGGTGCTATAACCGCTATTAAAAAAAGTTTAGAACAAATAGACTTTGAAAAAAAATTATTTTTAACGGATATACCTATTGAAATTGATGGAATTGAAATCATTCAAATACCTAAAATAAAATCAAAAAAAGAATATAGTGAATTTATAATAAAAAAACTTTCAAAATATATTACTACCGATTATTTATTAATTATTCAATCAGATGGATATATTATTGATGGCGAACAATGGGATGATAATTACTTTAAATATGATTATCTAGGTGCTTCATGGATTTATGATAATGATAGACAAGTTGGCAATGGCGGTTTTTCATTAAGAACAAAAAAATTACACGATATACTTGCTAATGATGATTTAATTGATGTTTTGCACCCAGAAGACCAATCTATTTGTATTTTATATAAATTTTATTTAGAAGAAAAGTATAAAATTAAATTTGCTCCCGTTGAATTAGCTGATAAATTTTCATACGAACTTAAAGAACCAATACAAAAAACATTTGGTTTTCATGGTTATTTTCATCAACCATTTAAAAAAATAATAGTAATTAGGAGAATGGCTGCGATGGGGGATGTGATACAAGTAGAACCCGTTTTAGAACATTTTAATAATTTAGGATATAGGGTTGTTTTAGATACCTTACCAAAATTTAAGCAATTATTTTATCAACATTATTTTAAAGTGGAATTTTTTGATGAAATTGATAAAAGATTGCCATATATTTTTTATAATTTAGATCTATCTTATGAAAGTAAACCAAAGCAGCTTCATTTAAAAACATACTATGAATTTTGTAATGTTAAAGATGGAAAATTAAAAAACCCAAAACTTAATTTATTTAACAATTATAGAAATGAAATAAAACTATTCAAAAAATATGCAATAATACATATAGATAATCGAGAACAACCACATAGAAATATATATGGAATTAATTGGGAAAGAATATGTAGGCGATTATACGAATTGGGTTATTCAGTTATTCAATTAGGCAAAGATAGTAATTGCGAAATAATGAACGCAATTAAAATGAATACGCCAAATGAACAGTTTTTAATGTGGGTTGTAGCATCTTCTGATTTATTTATTGGAATTGATAGTGGAATTAGTAATATTGCAAGTGGATTTAACATACCGTCAGTAATATTTTTTGGTAGCGTTAATCCCAAATATATACACGCAGATTTATCAAATAAATTATGTATAACAAATCAAGATAAAAAAGTATGCGATACGCCATATTGTTGGCATAATTCAGTAACAACAATAGGACAAGATTGTGTAATTAATAAACAACTTCCACCATGCGTATTATTTGATACTCAAGAAACATTATCTAAAATAGAAAATTTTATAAACAATGTCAAAAATAGAACAAATTGAACAAGCTATTAAAAATGCAATTCAAAGAAAATCTAAACTTACAGCAGAAAATTATCAAGTTCCTGGATTAGTTTCATTATTGGGGAGAAATTTATATAATAATTTAGGTTCATTATCTACTAAATTTTTAGAAATAGGCTCACATCTTGGTTGTAGTTTTACTTCTTCTATAACAAATAATAGTTTAATTACAGCTACATCTGTTGATAGTTTTGCATCAGATTTAGTAGAAGATAGAAAATGTATGCCAATATTTTTAGATAATGTAAATAAATTTTTACCTCCAAAAACAATATTTAATTTTATACATAGCGATGCTTTTGAAGTAGATTTATCACAAATTCCAAATGGAATAGATTTTTATGTTTATGATGGTTCTCATGATGAATTAAGTCAATATAAAGCATTGGAATATTATTATTCTGTATTAGCAGATGAATTTATTTTTGTTGTAGATGATTTTGATTGGCAAGAAGTAAAAGATGGAACGTATAATGCAATAAAAAAATGTAATTTAGAAATATTATTTGAAAAAGTATTAATAGGTAATAACCACGATAATGATGGTGCGTGGAATGGGTATGGTATTTTTTTATTAAAAAAAAATATTTAATGAATAAATTATGCGGAATTAGTATTGCTAAAAACTGTGTTTTATACGACTATTGTATAAAAGAAAATATTTTATCATTATTAGATGTTTGTGATTTTGTAATATGTGGTTTTGTTGAAAGCAAAGAAGATGACGGTACTTTGGAATTAATAAAATCAATACAAAATCCTAATTTAAGAATATTAGTTATTCCTGAAGAAGAATGGGATTTATATAATGGTAAAGAAAGATTGGCTTATATAACAAATATTGTTTTAGAAGATGCTGATAGATTGGGATTTCAATATGTATTGTATGTTCAAGCTGATGAAATAATAGACCCAATTTCTTATAATGCAATAAGAATGGCTATAAATGACAATGAAGAAGGATATTTATGTAAAAGAATTAATCTTTGGGGTTCTCCGTATAAAGAATTGTTTGTTTCAAATGATAGATTACCATGTAGTACATCTGTTTTAAGATTAGCAAAAAGTAGATGTAGGGCTTATGGTGATGCTGAAAGTTTAGCAGCAAAAGCAAATACTAATTATTTGAATGATATTTTAATATGGCACATGGGGTTTGTAAGAAAGCGTTCTGTAATGAAAAGTAAAATAATTAATATGCAACAAGGCGTTTTTGCTATGATTGATTATGATAAAAAATTAGATAAAGAAGAACAATTTAATCCAAATCTCTGGTTTAATCCTCATTTGGATTTAATACCTATTCATAAAGAATTACCAAATGTAATCAAAGAATGGGCTGCTGAAAGAGCAAAAGATTATTAAAAGTGAACTACCCACCCACGCCAAAGGCGATGGGATGGGCTTCAAAAGAACAATCAAATGACTGAACTTAATCTTTTTTTACGCTTCAACGCCCCATCTAATGATGGTTGCTCCACGTACTCTAAGCTATGTTCCATAGCCGAATTTCTTAATCCAAAGGAAAGAATATTGTTGGCAGCATTTCTATCCCTATTGTGTGTAGTATTGCATTTTTCACAAGTCCATTCTCTATCAGCCAATGTGAGTTCGTTATTTTTAAATCCACAATTACTGCAAATTTTGCTACTTGGTTCAAACCTTCCGATGTACTCTACTTTCTTACCCTTCCATTCAGATTTGTATTTAAGCATAGTTTCAAACATATTCCACCCGCAATCACTTATCGCTCCTGCAAGTTTGTGGTTTTTAACCATACTCTTAATATTCAAATCTTCCAATATCACAAGGTCAAAACGATTGGTTATCTCGTTTGTAGCCTTGTGCAAAAAATCTTTACGTTGGTTACTTACTCTTTCGTGTTGCTTTGCTATTCTGAATTTCCAAACATTTCTGCGGTTGCTTCCTTTTACTTTTTTAGAAAGTTGTCGCTGCATCCATTTAAGTTTCACCATTGCATTACGCAAATGTTTTGGATTAGCATATTCAGTTCCATCCGAACAAACAGCAAAGGTTTTAATCCCAACATCAATTCCCACAGCGTTGTTACTTTTTATAGGTTTAGGCAGTTCTTTGTGGTTATCTACCAATATTGAGACAAAGTATTTCCCTGTTGGTGTTTTGCTGATTGTTACAGTTTTAATTTCACCTTCAAACTTTCGGTGCAGGATTGCCTTTATCGGTTGTTTGAATTTTGGTAAATCAATACAACTGTTTTTGAAATCTACCTTAACGCTTTGTGGAAGCTGGAAAGACTGTTTATTGTTTTTCTTCTTAAAATTAGGGAATGATGCACGTCCTTTAAAGAAGTTTTGGAATGAGTTGTCTAAGTTCCGTAAAGCCATTTGTAAACACTGGCTATTCACTTCACGTAGCCAATCACATTCTTTTTTAAGGTCTGTTAATTGTGCCGAAAGGTCATTGTACGAAAGAGATATTTTGTTACCTGCGTATGCTGTTGACTTTGTTTCAAGTGCAAGATTATACAGAAACCTAACGCATCCAAAATGCTTGTCCAAAAGGACTTTTTGTTCTTCATTTGGAGAAATTCTGTATTTGAATGCACGTAACATCAATGCAAATATACTAAATTTTATAGGAACGCACAGTATTACTATAAGAAATTATTTAACTTTGGAAAATGTAAGTGTAAAAAAGGAGTCGCTTACATCCCACCGAGCCTTCGGCATCAGTGGGTTTTACGCTCCGTTAAATAAAAAAGCCCCGTAGGGCTTTGCTAAATAGTTCTTTTTTTTGTAGATACTAAGTAGCGTTTGTGTTTAATGTTGCAACAGTGTCAGGAGTGTAGAATTTCAGACCTTGTTTGTTAAGACCCGTTGGGAGTAATTCTACTACGCTTGCCATAGTTACACCTGCAATAGTTCCATAGTCAGTAGGATAAAACCTTGTACCTGCTGATGGAAATGAGTTTGAACGACCCATAGCACCGTTTAAAGTTGCTACAATGTTGTTTTCGGGATATTGAACCCCGTAAACCTGTGTCAAAAAATGATTGTTACCTGCCATGATTAAATGGTTTAAATTGTGAAACAAATTGTTTCGGCAAAAACGCCTTTCAATGCAAATTTAACATATTTTTGACAAATTAAATAAAAATAAATATGCAATCAATAACAATAAAAACATCTTCTCCTGCGGGTGATGTTTTGGCAATGTTAGCTGGTGTAAAAGAATTAGTTAATCAAATTGGTGTAAAAGCAATAATTTATCAAAGATTGAATATGAAGGGAATTGCACATGATGGGGCTAAACATGAGTTTAAAGATAATGATAATGACCCTATTTGCATGAATGAATATATGTTTAATATGTTAAAGCCATTGTTATTAGAACAGGATTATATTGAAGATTATATAATTTTTGACGGACAGAAATATGAATACGATTTTGATAAAGCGAGAATGGAAATATTTACCAATCAACCAAGAGGAAGTTTAAATAGGTGGCTTTTTTATGTTTATCCGCAATGTTCAACAAATTTGAGTGGTAGATGGTTAAAAGTTGATAAAACAGAAAAATTTAAAGATAAAATATTAATTAATCAAACGGATAGGTACAGAAATTATTTACTTAATTATTATTTTTTAAAAAAATACGAACAACATATAATATTTACGGGTTTATATAATGAGTATGAAAAATTTTGCGAAACATGGGATATTGAAGTTCCTTATTTATGGGTAGATAATTTTTTAGAACTTGCAAAAGTAATTAAATCGTGCAAGTTTTTTGTTGGTAATCAATCAAGTTGTTTTCAGATTGCAGAAGCATTAAAAATACCAAGATTATTAGAAATAAGTCCTAATTTGCCAAATGTAATACCTATTGGTGAAAACGCTTACGATGCTTACCATCAAGAACATATTGAATTTTTATTTGCAAAATTATATAATATTACAAAATAGTTTATGGCAAGAATTAATCAAAAATATCATTACGATAAAAATAAAACCTTTGTTTCAAAACAAGATATAGAAGATATAGAAGCAAGAAAAATAAATTCAATAATACAAGCAGATAAATCTATTGAAGAAATAAATAAGCAACTATTAGAAAGAGATGATAGTTGTTTAGTACATGTTAAGGGTAGGATAATAGTTAAATTTGATTTAGATGGTAAAAATACGCATACGTTTTCATTTGGGCAAAAAATAAGGCATGAAAGAGAATATAATAATTTAAACAGAAGGGAAACTAAACCCGTAAATGCTATTGTTGTAAATTCAGAATATGTGCCTATCGGTAGTGAAATATTAGTTCATCATAATAGCTGCCATCCCGTAAATCAAATATTTAATTACTTATTATTAAGTAGCAAAGAATCAGCAAGTACAGTTAAATATTTTTCAGTACCAGAAGATGAATGTTTTTTTTATCGTGAAAAAAATAGTTCCACGTGGAAACCTTGCAATGGGTGGGCAACCGCTTTAAGAGTGTATGAGCCTATTAAGACTATGTTAATTGGTATAGAACCAAAATTGGTTAAAAATGTTTTGTTTGTAACGAGCGGGGGATTAAAAAACAAAGTATGTCATGTAGTAAAGGCATCTGATTATGAAATAATATTTTTGGGAATAGATGGTGTTGAGCAAAGATTTATAAGATTAAGAAATTTTAATGACAAAAAAATAGAATTAAAATATAAAAACATCGAGTTTTTACAACAAACAAATGAAAGGGAAGAGATAATCGCAATTAATAATAATTTAACCAAAAAAGTATTAAAAGGGGAGTTATTAATTGGTTTAGATTCATCAAAAGCTGTTAAATATGGAAGTGAATAAAATACATACAGATATTATGAAACAAAGAAGATATATACAAGGTGGCGAAAATTTACAAAAAAATATTTAATAAAACATGTCAGAACAAGAATATATAGATAAAATAAAAGAATTGCAAGTAAAAATATCATTGTACGAGCAAAATGGTGCTGCAAAAGCAGCTTATTCAATAAATAGAAAATTAAACGAGTTAGCTGATATGCTTAATAAAGTAAATGTAGCTAATATAGATTTATCTGATAGCAAAGACAAATCATTTGAAAGATTAAAAGTAGCATGGGGAGAAATGGCTTCATTAGGAGAGGCGTATAAAACATTAGCCGCATCATCAGGTATAACAGGGGATGAAAATAAAGATATTTCTAAAAAACCATTTGTTGATAGAATAGCAGAACCAAGAGAATAATGCAAGAAAAGATACAGATATACGGAACTACAATAACATTACCAGAGCAACCTAATTTAGAAGATACATTAAATTATGGTCTATCAATAAACGAACAAAAGTGGAAAAAACAATCTTTACCACCTTATTTCAATAAAGTAGAACTTGATAAAAATGGAGATTTAATTTTAACTAATCAACAAGAACAATACGCATCATTAGAATTAAAAAGATGTAAAGAAGGTATTTGGATTTGGATTGGTGGAAAATTAAGATATATTTCTAAAAGGTATTATTTTTATTTACAGTATTATACATTGGAAGATGGTAATTATCCTGATTTTAGAGAAGCTGATAGAATATATTTTTTATATTTTGAATGGTGGTTTAATATACTTTGGTGTTTAGGTATAATAAGAACAAAAAAACGTAGGCAAGGTGCTTCATCTCAATCATGTTCTAATATTTTATATGAAGCTATATTTTATAGAAATTCAAATTGTGGGTTAATTTCAAAAACAAAAGAAGATAGTAAAGATACATTTACACAGATGATAACTTCTGCTTATAGGCAGTTACCAATATTTTTAAAACCAAGACAAGTAAACAAAGAGGACAGTGTAACAGAATTAATTTTTGCCCATAAATCACAATCAAACAAATCGGGTATTGCTTTTACATTAAAAGAAGAAGAAGGGCATAACTCTAAAATAAATTACAAAGCACCCGTATTAAATGCTTATGATAGAGGTCGTATGTCTTATGTATTACTTGATGAAGGTGGTAAATTTCCTAAAGATGTTCCAACTTCTCAATTAGTAGCAATTATATCAAAAACACTTGTAAAAGGTGTTAAAAGGGTTGGTTGGATAGATATGCCCTCTACCACAAACGAAATGCTAAAAGGTGGTGGTATGGAATATTTTAAGGTATGGAAATTAGCAGACCAATTTAAAAAAAGACCAACTACAAATAGATTAGTTAGATTTTTTCAACCAGCTTATGAAGCATACGAAGGTTTTATTGATGAGTTTGGAGATAGCGTTATCGGTGAACCTACAAAAGAACAATTTAATTATCTTGTTAATAAATGGGTTAAATATAATGAAGAAGGAGAATTAATATCAGAGTTATCTGAAGAAGATATTAAAATGGGTGCTAAACATTATGTATTAGTAAATAGAAGGGATGGATTAGAGGGAATAGATTTAGAAGAAGAAATAAGAATGAATCCATGCAATGAAGATGAAGCATTTTTAAGTGCCGTTTCTGATTGCGCTTTTAATTCTATTAAAATAAAAAAAAGAATAAAAGAATTAGAAGAAAACCCACCATCATTCAGAAATATTGTTTTTTATAGAGATGAAGAAACGCAAAAAGTTAAATGGAGAGATATTAATAAAGATGAAAATAATTTTTGTTGGAAAATATTATGGTTTCCCAAAAGTGGTGAAGATAATAAGTTTAAATATAACAATGGAGCTAAATATCCAAACAATATTGAAGATGGTTGTATAACAGTTGATAGTTACAGTAATAGTCAGGGTGGAAGAAAATACGGTTCAAAAGCATCAGCTTGGATAGGAAGAAGATTTGATATTAATGACCCCAATAATACAGGAAGACCTATTGGATTGCTATATGGAAGACCATTAGAAAAAGATTATTTACATAATCAGGTTTTATTGGCAGGTGAATATTATGGGTATCAAATTTATTATGAACATACTGCCGATGATTATGATGGTTATTTTAAAGATAGGGGTAAGAGAGGGTATTTAGGAAAATATCCATTAACCTTAATAGAACCAGAAAAAAGAGAAAAAACAGAAAGATACAGAGGAACACCTATTACACCATTCAGCTTAACAAAACAGCTTGATAATGGTATTTCCTTTTTTGAAAATCATTGTGATTTCATTAGCTATGTAGAATTACTTGAAAATTCTTTAATATTTGACCCATACGATAGAACAAGTTATGATATGGTTGTTTCTTTTCTTATGTTAATTTCTTGCCTAATGGATTTGCCTAATAAATCCGAAAGAATAAAAGAACCATTGGTTAAAACATATTCAAAAGAACACCTTCGGACAGTGAACTAACCACCCACGCCAAAAAACGATGAATGGGTTTTACGCTCCGTTAAATAAAAATTTTAACATTTGATTAAGATTTACTAATTTTGGAGTAAATCTAACTTTATTTGGATTCTATAAATTCTATAAGTTCACCTTCTCCGAGTGGTGGAGATTTAGCTTTGAAAGATTTTCAGCTAAATACAGATATTAAGTCTAAACTACAATTTAGCTACGGAAAAGTTATTGCTGAATATATAAATTCAACTACAAGAAGCAATAATTCTTATTATTGGTTAAGAAATAATAGGTTTAGAAAAAACAGAAATATAGCCAATGGAAGAATTGACATGCGTCAATTCATGGATAGGCTTGATTTTAATGGAACTGTTAATTACGCAAATATAAATTGGGCTTGTATAAAAATAGCATCTACTACTATTTCAAGAATGGTTAGTCAATGGATGGGTAGAAATGAAAAAATACAAGTAACAGCAGTTGATATACCATCAGTTCAAGCTAAAAAGAAACAAGCAGAAAATGTTGAAATGGTATTTGCCAATAAAGATAAATTAGCTTTATTGCAGCAAAAATCGGGAGTACCGATGATAAAACAAGACCAATTTGTACCCGAAGATAAAGACGATTTAGACCAATGGGTTTCGCAGTTTAATGAATTACCCGAAGAAATAAAATATGAAATGGGCGTTAATGCCATTTTTGAATCTAATGGATGGACAGGTATTAATAAAGAAAAGCAATTACATGATAGTGCGGAAGTTGGTTTAATTGGTACATATACATACATGAATGAAAATGGGGAAATTATAATTGAATGGATTAAACCTGAAAATATGATTTATTCATATTCAGAATATCCCGATTTTAGAGATACAACATGGAGAGGTCATGTATATACAATTAAAATTAGTGAGTTAAGAGCAAAATATGGTAAAGAATTTGGTGGTATTTTATCGGAAGAACAAATATTTCAAATTGCTTGTACAGCAAAAGAATATCAATTATATGATAAAATAACATGGTTAGATAATTGGAATATATCTATTTTAAGACCTTATGACGAATGGAATGTAAATGCAATAAGATTTCAATTAAGAAGTTTAGATAAAACAGGACATACTATTACTAAAGTAAAAGAGACTTCAAGCACATTTATTAAGCAACAATTACCCAAAGAACTAAAAGATAATCAACAATATATAGAAGAAAAAAAGTGGAATATATACGAAGGTGTATTTCTTACTGATAATAATATATTACTTGAATGGGGTTTGAAAAAAAACATGATTAGACCGCAAAATCCAAAAGAAATGGGTAATGCAGAGTTTTCTTATAGTTTTTATATGTATCAAAATTACGATATGCGTAATATTGCGATACCTGAAAAAATAGAAGAACCACTTGACCAAATGATTATAGCAAGGCTTAAAATACAACAGTTGGTAGCAAAAATGAAACCTGCTGGTGCTGCTATTAATGTTGATGCTATGCAAGAATTAGATTTAGGTCTTGGTAATTCAACAAAACCATTAGAAGTTCAAAAAATATGGGAGCAATCTGGTAATTTATATTATCGTGGCAGAGATGCAGAAGGTAATCCAATACCAATGCCTATAACAGAATTACCAAATGCGGGATTCGCACAACAATTAGAATCACTTATTAAAGATTATCAATTTCATAGTCAAGTATTAAAAGATGAATTAGGTAAAGATATTGATTTAGTTAATCAAGCATTGCAACCAAGAGTAACAGAAGGTAATGTTCAAGCGGCAATCCAACAAGGTAATGATGCCACTGATTATATGTATGATGCTTTTCTTTATTGTCAAGAGGAAACAGCTAAGAAAGTTGCTTGTTTATTAAATGCAAGTGTTTCTTATGACGGTAAAAAATATAGAGAAATATTAAAACAAGATGAAGTAAAAGGTAGAGTATTCCAAACAAAAATGAGAATGCTACCTACTGAACAAGAAATTGCACAACTTCAAAATATGATTAATAATTCTTTGTTATCTAATCCCGATTTTGTTTTGTATTGCGATAATTTTAAAATTATGCGTGTAGCAAAAGAAGATATAAAATTAGCGGAATTATTATACAGACAAGCACAAAAAAGGGCAATTAATGGTGCTAAAGAACAAGCTGCCCAAAATGCACAACAAAATGGACAAATACAACAACAAGCAGCACAAGCTAAAGCGCAAGGAGATATGCAGCAATTACAAACTGAAATGCAAATGAAGGGTGGATTAAATAACGCTGAAAGTAATAATAGAAAACAAGAAATTTTATTACAGGGATTAATGGGTATGTACGAAAAAGGCGTACAAGTTCCACAAGAATTTAAAGGAGTTGAAGCAGAAGTAATAAAAAATGTAGCACTTCCATTGTTTATGCAAAATGCAAGTAATGAATCTGCCGCAAATCAAATGGTTCAAAATATGAATCAACAATCACAACAAGAATCTCAACCACAACAAGAAACACAATTACAAGAACAATAAAAATAAATTATATGTCTTTCAATGTAACAAATCAAATTGCAAGTCAAGCAAATGTAGGGGAATCGGTAACTATAACATTAAATCAAACTGATGTTGTAAATAATTTACCAAACATTGCATTAGGTAGCAAAGTAACTATTAGTTCTTCAAGTAAAGTTGGATATGTTACTTGGGTAGATAGTAAAGGTACTCAATTTACAGCATCGCCAAAATTACCAACATTAACACTTGCATCTAATTCAACACCTAATATTTTATCTGCAAGTGAAACAATAACTATTGGATAACAATTTAAAATTATAAAATTATGATTTCTTTCGTAAAAGATTTAACAAGCACATTTAATAGTAATGGTGCTATTGTTTTTGATATTGGTGCATGGAATTATATAACATTACAAACTGTAACTAATTCAGCTACTCTTAGTTTTTATGGAACAAATGATGGTGGTGCTATCGAAGGTTCTACAAGCGATGAACCCGATACTGCTGCTAACTTTTTTGCTTTTTTAGGAACAAATTTAACCGCAGGAACAACAGCTACAACTTTATCGAATGGAAGTGGTGCTACTTTTTCATTCCCATCTGGTGTTAAATATTTAAAAGTTTCTGGTGGTGGTACAGTAACAAAAATGATACTGCATTTATCTAAGATTTCTTAATAAAATAAACAATATATGTCTGAAACAGTAATTGAACAAAAAGAAATAGTTTCTCCATTCGATGATAGCGCATGGCGAGAAGAACCTATTGTGCCAAAACAAGGTAATGAAAATACCCCTACCGCACAAGGTAACGAAACTATATCTGTTGCGGCAGATGTTACCGCACAACCAAAGGAAACAGTAGATAAAAATGAAGATAATACTGCTGTTGATTATAATGTATTTATTAAAGAGCAATTTGGTTTTGATAGTGTAGAAGTAGCCAAAGAGCAAATTAATAAATGGAAGGAAATGAAACCTTCGCAAGAAATAACTTTTGCTAATGATGAAAGTAAAAAATTAGCAGAAGCTATTTTGGCAGGTAAAAAAAATGAAGTTCTTGATATTTTATCAAAACAGCAATCTATTGAAAAATTGACTTCTGCTGAAATTAATGATAAAATAGCAGGTGATATTGTCAAGTTAGCTATGCAGCAAAAATATCCAACATTAACACAACAACAAATAGATTACAAGTTTAATAAGCAATTTGCTATTCCCGAAAAACCAATACAACAGCTTGATGAATTAGATGGTGAGTATAATTTAAGATTGAGTAATTGGGAAAGATTGAGTGAAGAAGTAAAAACAGAATTACTTATTGAAGCGCAAATAGCAAAACCTGAACTTGAAAAATTAAAAACAGAATTATCATTCCCTGATATATTTGGAAATAAAGAACAAAAACAGCCACAATTAACGCAAGAGGAAATTGCTGAAATGAAAGCTGTTGCTGATTCTCAAATTAAAGATGTGTCAAATTTTCTTAAAAACTTTAATGAAGTAGGTGTAACAGTAAAGCAAGATGGAATTGAAATACCTGTTAATTACTCATTAAGTTCTGATGAAAAGAATGAATTGCAGTCGGTATTAGCAAAGGCAATTGAAAACAATGATGTTAATTTTATTTTTAGTAGCAGATGGTATGATAGCGATGGAAAGCTAAAAACAGATGTTGCTATAAAAGATTTAAACAGAATTTTTAATGGCGATAAAATTGAATCTAAATACGCTAATGAAGCGGCTGCAAAAAGGTTGGAAGCTAAAATTAAGGCAGATTTAAACCTTAATCTTGGCAAACAACCACAAGGTACATTTAATCCTGATAATAGCAATATTCAACAAAGACAATTTGATGCTATTTGGGACGCTTAAAACAATTTTTTTAAAAAAAACTAATTATTAATTAAAATGGCAAACGGAATCGTTACATCGAATATTTTGCAGCCAGGTGCAATTTCGGTGTCAGGTGGTGCAACGCAGGCGTTGGTATCACAATTACAGTTGCTTACTCCTCAATACTATAAAAAGTATGTAGAAAAGTATGGCAATGAAGATTATACTTGGTGGTTACAAGCATACGGTGGTATGGAGCAAGTTTATAACCAACAATATTTTTGGTTTGAAAATAGAGGTAAAAATATGTTGGCTGTAACTAACTTATCACAAGTTACAAATCCTGCCGCAGGTGCAACAGTTACAATTACTGTTTCTGATGAATATTATAATAGCGGTACTCAAAACCCTATTCGTGTTGGTGAAACAGTTCGTATTGCATCTTCTAATATTGAAGGTGAAGTTTTGACCGTGAACAGTGGAACTGCAAACGCATTCGTTATAACAGTAGCACCTAAAATAACAACACAAGCATTTGTGTCTTATGGTTCTACTTCATTGTTAGCAAATGAAATTTTACAATTAGCAGGTGATACTGATGCAGGTGAAGCAAGTACAAGTATTGTACCTCAAGTTCATTTGGATGTTAAGTACACTAATACTATTACAGAAATTCGTGAAAGTTGGCAAGCAACAGACTTGGCTGAAATGACAGAAGTTTACTATGATAATGGTGTAACAGGTGATATTCCAGCAGGTGGTGGTCAATCAGGTGTTTCATACTTTACCTTAAAAGGATTAATTAAAGCTAATACACGTTTTAAAAACAACGTAGAGTTTAAGTTAATTAAGGGTAATGTACAGAATAATGCAGCTATCAACAATTCAGTAGGTTCAGAAGGTTTAATTCCTCAAGTATTAGATAGAGGGGAATCAGTAACTTATAGCACTATTGATATTAGTAAATTACATGAAATTACTCGTATCATGGATGTAAATGGTTGTGCAAAAGATAACTTGTGGTTACAAGACATTTTCCAAAGACAAAGTTTCTCTGATGGTATTTTTACAGAATATCCAGCAGGTGCTTATGTTTGGGGTAAAAATGAAAAATCAGAAGAAGCAGCTATTGCATACGGTGTTCAATCAATCAGTATTGATGGTTATATGTTAAAAGTTAAAAAATACACTCCATTCAATACAGAAGTTCCTTACGGTAAAACACCAACAGTTGATTACTTCCGTAATTTTGGATTAATTTGTCCTCAAGGTGAAGAAAGAGATGCCAAAGATGCAAGTAAGACTTACAAAAACGTAACCTTAATGTATCAACAACCACCTAAAGGCGGTACTATTGGTAATGGTATTCGTGTTTGGAGATGGGGTGGTGGATCTGAAAATCCTTCAACAGGAACTATGCAAGATAACGTAGAAATGATAACTTACCGCAGCCTTAGAGCAGTTGCAGCAAACCAATTTATCATTGTAAACAATCCAGGTAGTTAGTAATTATCTATCATTTAAAATAAAAGTGGTGTCGTAAAAACCACCACTTTTATTTATAATTAAAAATCATTTGAGTGGGGAACACACTCTTAAAAATCAAGGTAAGTTGCCCACATTAGTGGGAGCGTTAACCCTTGAAGCCCATCCCATCGCCTTTGGCGTGGGTGGGTAGTTCACAATTAAAATTACGAAGGTGAATAAACAGCCTTAAATGTTTTATAAAAATCAAAATGTTAGAATTTAATAAGCCTATACCTGTTATTGTTGAAGATAATAAAGAAGGATATGCTTTATATGTATCTTATAGTGGTTTATTAGAAAATGATGTTTGGTGTATTGTTTTATGCGAAAATGGTATAGTTAGACATTATAGAACCAACCAAATAAAAATACATTTTAATTCAACTTTTGATATTAGTAAAAAATAATTATCTCCCACAGGGAGAGGCTAAAAGCCTTAAACTTATAAAAATAAAATAAAATGGCAAAGTTATCAGATATTCATGCTTCGCAAAGTGGAGAAGAATTAAAAAGTAAAATAGACCATGTTACACCATTTTTGGGTAATGATGAAGAAGAATTAGAAGGGGATTTTGTAATATTTAGATTAGCAAGTAACAAGAAAAAGGGAAGGGTTTATATTGATGGAATTGATGATATTTATAATCCGCAAACAAAAAAGGTAGAAAGAGCAAGGCTTCTTTCAGGAGTTGAAAGTATTTGGATGAAAGACCAAAAAGATTTAGATAAAGAATATGTAAGGGCAAATAGAAGAAGTTTGGTTTTTGAAGGCAGGGTTTGTAGATTACCAAAATGGGACACTCAAGCGATAGAATTTGCAAGAGCAACAAAACATTGTATAAGCGACCATTCAAAAAATACAGGCGGAATGTATGCTTATTTTGAATGGAATCCAAAAAGACAAGCAGAAGCCGCATTAGCTAAGAGAACACAAAAAGTTGATGCAATGAAAAAAGCATTAACGGTTACTGATGTTCAAAAAATGAAAAAACACGCTTTTTATTTAGGGGTTTTGTCGGTGGATGAAATGGGAATACCTAAAAAAGATGAAGCTATTAGAGATGAATATGTAATGAAAGCAGAAGAAAACCCAGAACTTTTCTTAAAAACATTTGAAAGTTTGGTAGTTGATATTACATATTTAGTAACTAAAGCTATTACGGATACTAAAATTGATTTAGGTAGAGAAAGAGGAATGGCATATTTTACGACAGGTCAATTCATTTGTTCTATACCACCACAAAGAACACCAAAAGAAGTATTAGTTGAATTAGCTACAAGTAAAACTAAAGAAGGGAAAGACTTTTTAGAAAAATTACAAGCAGCAGTAAATTAATTAATTATTAAAATAATATAAAAGCCTGTATCATTTTTTATAAAATGTTATAGGCTTTTTTGTGTATAAATTTGTATCTTTGATAAACTATAACAAATATTTAATAGATTTTTTATGGGGGTAAATGAACTTTATGAATTGGCTCAATACATCATTAATAAAAATCAATCGGGGTATCTTAGTCCCGATGAATTTAATTTGATTATTAATCAAGCCCAAACATCTTATTTAGATTATTTATTAGGGGAATTTCAACAGTATCAATATCAGCGTTCACAAGCAAGAGTTCAATACACTCAAAATGAAATAACAAGGCAAAGATTAACACCATTTATTTATGGGTATAATTTATCAATAAATAATGATGGTTTTTCTCCTTATATGGGGGATTATCAGCAAACAGATGCTATTTGGACTACATACGGATTTCAAAAAATAAAGTTTGTTGAACAAGATAAATTAATGTCTTATTATAATAGTAGAATAGACCCTATTTCAAAAAACCCAATTTATTTATTAGTAGAAAATGGTTTTCAATTTTATCCACAATCATTAAATTCTGCTAAAATAAATTATGTAAAAACACCTAATAGAATTTGGTGGGGATATACATTAGATAGTAATGGAATACCTGTTTATAATTCTTCTACAAGTGAAGACCCTAAATGGTATGAAACCGACTTATTGAATATATTGGCAAGAGCATTAAGAATGATTGGCGTTAATTTACAAGATATGCAAGTTTCTCAATATGCAGAAGAAATAAAAAATAATGGTCAATAATGGGAACAAGATATGAATATATAGAAAAAATACTAAGATTAGCTTATGGGACACAACCATCGGATGATAGTACCATAAGCTATAATTTAGTTAATGCATGGCTTAATGAAGGTATAGGAATTGCTATAAAAAAAAATTACTTAGATAATACTCAATTAGATGGTATTTCTTATGTAAATAATAGTTTTTATACAACATTTAAAGGATTATCATTAACAAAAGATAGTCAAAATTTATATTTAATTACATTACCAGAAGTGCCTGTTGCAATAGGATATAATCAAGGTGTTAATTCGTTAAGAATAACAGATAGTAATGGAAATATTTCATTTGATGCAGTTCCATTAACAATAAACCAAGTTACTTATTATAAATCAATGCGACCAATACAAAATAAATTAATGTATTATAGTGAAGGTAATTCGTTGTATGTTTTATCCCCATTGCAATTAAATATAGGTGGATATACGGCAACCGTAAGATTGGCAAGTGGTGGGGATAGTTCTAATTTAGATAGTGTACTTAATGTTCCAAGTGATTATTTACCAATAATAGATGATTTTATTATACAAAAATTAATGGCTGAAAGAGCATCTTTTCAAAAATTAACAGATGATGGAACTGATGTAATAAATCAAAAATAAAAATATGGAAGCAATAAGAGATAATATAATAGTTAAACCATGTATTTCTGATGAATACAGCGAAGGTGGGTTATTTGTGCCAGAAGCATTTAGAGAAAGAAGTAATAAAGCTGTAATTGTTTCTGTTGGTAATGGAACAAAAAGAAGAAAAATGTATTTAAAGGAAGGACAAACTATTTTTCATATTAAGGGTGCGGGTACTGAATTTGTTGAAAATGGAGAAAGTTATTTTATAATGAAACAGCAAGATGTTTTAGCTGAACTAAAAAATTAATACAATGTCAGGTCAAAAAATGGCATACGTTAGCATTGATTCAATAGTCAATGATTATTTAGAAGAAAGTGAACAAAGTCAACATAAATATTCTAAATGTTGGCAACTTTGCTTTCGTGGTATGGATGAAATGGGATTAGATTTTTTTTATGCAATTAGGTCATTAAAATTACCTGTATTATCTAATAATACAGTCAAACTTCCACCCGATTTTTTACAATATACAAAAGTCGGTATTTTAAATGCTAAAGGTGAAATATTTCAGCTTCAATATAATAATAAACTTACTTTTTTTGGCGATGGTTTGCCTAATAGAAAACAAGTTTCAGAAGATAATACAATATTAGTTGATTGGTATAGTGTAAATTCACCATATTTTTTTAATTATTGGGAAGGTGATTTTTATACAACATTATATGGATTGCCGAGTGGTGGTGTTTATGCGGGTAGTTTTAATGTTGATTTACCTAATGGTATTATTTTATTAAATGAAAACTACTCTTATACTTATGTAATTTTAGAATATGTTGCAAGTCCTAATCCGCAAGTTGATTATAGCGCACCTATGCAATTTAGAGAAGCATTAATAGCTTGGTTATGGTGGAAAGATAAAAAAGCATCTACAACTAAACGTGGTCAAGTTGGAATAGCAAGAGATTTAGAAAGAAATTTTTATAATGAAAGAAGAAAAGCACAAGCAAGATTTAGACCATTATATTTAGAGCAAGCGTATCAACTAAATTTAGAAAGTGAAAGAATTACAGTAAAAGCATAATAAAAATATAAAATGCCTGTTATACAACACCCTTTTAGTGGAATGATGGATTTAGATACTCCCGATTATAATATCGCACCGAGTAGCCATCGTTCTATGAGAAATATGATATTTAGGGGTAGTAAGGGTAATATGAGAGCAGAAAGTCAATTAGGTACTAATTCATTGTTTAATACTTATTTACCAAATACGGGTGTTAATAAATGTATAGGTGTTTTTTTTGATGCAGTAAATAAAAGAGTATTTTTCTTTAATTATAATAGTTTAGGTAATCATGGTATTTATATATATAATACCGTTTCTGGTATATTCCAAAGATTAATTCAATCAGGCATTAATACCGATGGAGATATTTTAGCTTTTAATGCAGATACATATATAACATCCATAGATATTATATATGCAGATAATGAAATGGGAGATATTTTAGAATTTGTAGATAGTTTAGGCAGACCAACTCAAATAAATATAAATAAATATTTAAGCGGATTGTATAGCAATATTAAAAGGGATTATATTGATGTGGCTAAAGCACCACCACAAATGCCTGTTAAAGCTGTTTATGAAACCTCTTCGGCTGCATCTTCTTTAGTAATGACAGTTTCGGGGGATAATAGTTCAACTACTGTTTCTTTTTCGGGTACTGTTACAAGTGGTATATCATTGTCTGTAACATCTACTTTATATGGGACAGGCAAGATAACAATACCAACAAACCCATCAAATACATGGAGTTTTACAACAGATTCGGTAACATCTATCTACACTTTAGTTAGTAGTATTATTGCTTCTTTTAGTAGTTATACTGTTTCTTATATGGGTTCACCAATACAACCATTTGAAGTGTTTGATTTAGGTGGTGGTTACATAAGAATAATACCTACTGCATTATTTAGTGCAGGTACTATGCAATGGTCATCTTCTTTTTCAGACCCATCAGTAGCATCAACTATAACAGCAAATAATCTAAGAAATAAATTATTTAAGTTTAGATATAGATTTGTTTATGATAATTATGAAAAATCTGTTTGGGGTGCAGCAAGTGAAACTCCATTACCCAACCAAGATAGTTCAGTACTTACAGTAATTAATTCAACATTGAATAGTAGAATAGCGTTATATTTTTCAACAGGGGATATTAACGTCATTAAGATAGAATTAGCCGTACAAATAACAGAAAATGGTGTTGTAAGCGATTGGCAATTATTAGATAGTTTAGATAAATCTGTATTAGGTATTAATAGTAATACGGTTTATGAAAGATATTTATTTTACAATAATTCAACACTTATACCAATACCATTAGACGAAATAAATCAATTATATGATTATGTGCCATTGAGTGCAAATTGCATGGCTTTATTGAATGGTAATGTATTGGCTTATGGTGGCATCACGGAAGGATATAATATTGTTCCGTCCAATCAATCAATAATAGATACCATTGTTACCTCACCATCTACAACATATTCATTTTGTTCTGTTAATGGTGTATTGTTTTTTGCTCAAATTAATGGCATTGATAGCGGTTCTCAAGGCACACAGATAACATTTTATTTAACAGGTACAGGAACAAATAATAGCGCAGGTAATCCATCAACATTAGATAGTGGGTTTATAACAGGCTCAACCGTTAAGTTTACTGTTAATATGTTTTCAGGTGTTACCGATTTGTCGCAAGTTATTACACTTGGCACATCAATATCAACAAACTTATCTAATTTATCAACAGCATTAACAGGTGCAGGGTTTTCAGTAGTTAATAGTACCGATAATTCATTGACTGTTTCCTATGGAAGTACAGTAACATTATTATCAAGTGGGATAAGTACAATATTTGGTAATATAAATGGTTCGTTACCTTTTTATTCTTATATCAATCATTCAACACAATATTTCGGAATACAATATTTTGATAATAAAGGAAGAACAAATGGAGTAGTTACTAATATAGAAATGAAAGTTAAATTTCCATTATCTTCTTATTCTTCTACTTTTTCCGTAAATCCCATGTGGTGTCAGTTGGTTATTAACCAAAGACCGCCAACATGGGCAAGTTACTATCAAATAGTAAGAAGTAATAATTTAACTTATTCTAAATTATTATATTGGGTAAGCTGTCAAGCTGGAAGTGATACAGATGTATTAACAGGACAAAGATATGCTTATATAGGAATAAGTAATATCAACGATTATAACAAATCAATAGAATCTACACAAGGTGTTATTGGTTATGATTTTACGCAAGGCGATAGAATATCTTTTTATGGAAGGTTTACAGATAGTGGGGCAGAAACATCTTTTACACCTAATTTTTATGATTATGAAATATTAGGTACAGTAGTCAATCCTACCTTTGGTGGTATAGTTCAAACAGGTAATTTTATTAAAATAGCTTACCCAACAAGTGATATAGGAAGTAATTTAAAATTTGATAATACAAACCCAAATTACCAAAATTATGAAATAATTATTTATGGGATAAAAGATAGTGTTGCTGCAAACCAAACTACATTTTACGAATTTGGTAAATGTTTTGGTATCGGTAATTATGGAACAGATACAGCCTATCATATAGGGTTAGAACAAACACAAACATCTGATTTATCATTACCCGCAAAAATAAGCATAGAAAATGGTGATTATTTTTTTAGGAAAAGAAATGTAATAACATCAACTAATTATCAATTATCAAGTCCATATCAAGGTTTTGGTGATAAGTATTTAACACCCGGTTTTACATTGGTGAATATGTCTTCACCACAAACAACAACAAATTATACCGTACAAAATTCAACATATAATGGGGATAGTTCAATACCTACTGATTATACATCGGGCAGGTCATTTTTCTTAAATAATAGTGCAAGTGGGGTACAAGTTAGGGTAAGATGTACAATACCCTTAAATTGTCAAGCAAATGGGTCTACGCAAGTATTTTTAGAAGCAATTAATTCAGGTGGTACTTACCAATTAGTTCAGTGCATACCATCACAATCAACGGTAATTAATACAGATTATAATATAGTAATAGATAAAATAATAACAGTACAATCGGGTGGTTATTTAAGGATGCTAATAGCAAATCCAAATGGGGGCAGTAGCGCAAATATTTACATACAACCATTCCAAATGTCAGTAGATGTAATATCTACATATCCCATTACTGTATTTGATGCAAGTTTTAGTGATTATGCTAATTTACAAACCAATTCAAATGGCAGACCTACTGTAATAGATGTTAATGCTGCTCAATCATTTAACGGTTCTTTGATTAGATGGTCAAGACCAAGAGAGATAGGAACTAATATTAACCAAACAAATAACTTTTTCGCATTAAATTACGATGAAGTAGCGAAACAATATGGTTCTTTAACAAGAATAATAACAGAAGGTCAAAGATTAAAAATATTTCAAAACAGAAAATGTGGTGTTAAGGGTATTTTCAATAAATATATTAAAAACACACAAGGTCAAACTCAATTAATAGTAACAGATGATATTTTAACTAAAAACAATACAGAATATTACGAAGGTGATTTCGGTATAGGTAATGAGCCTACTGCCATTTGTCATAATGGTTATCAATTTTATTTTTTTGATAATGTAAAAGGATATTTATGCAGATTATCATTAAATGGAGTTGATGCAATAAGTGAAGAATTTAAAGTACAAACATGGGCAGGTTCTAAATTACCCAAATACAATAGTAATTATACTTATCAGTATGGTGGTAATGCTAAATTAATTGCAGTATATAATTTTTTAAGCGATAGAGATAGTGAAGTATTGTTTATGACGCAAGGTGGAACTAATGGAAGTGATACTGTTTATGCAGAAACACTTTCATTTGTTGAAAGAAATAATAGTTTCCCGTCTTACTATGATTATGCCCCAGACAATGCTATTTGTGCTGAAAATACGCTTTATTTATGGAATAATGGAATTATGTACATACAGAATAATAATACATCTTATTGTAATTATTTTGGTAACCAATTTAAACCATCACTTACAAAAGTATTTAATGATTTTAACGAAGTTAAAAAAACATGGATTTCTGTAAGCGTCAATTCAAATATTGTATTTAATTGCCCAAGCATTTATACTCAATTATATTCACATACTAATACAGCCCAACAAAGTGTATTATTTGATGAAAATTTTAAATCATTGGAAGGTATTTTTCAAGCATCTTTTTTAAGAGATAGTAATAGTAGGAAAGGGTTAATAAATGGAGATTCATTAAAGGGTACTTATATTGTAATACAATTTAGTGTAACAGATGGAAGTAAATTTGTATATTTGATAATGCCATCTGTTAAATATATTATTAGTCAATTAACAAATAAATAGTATATGATAGAATTAGATTACATAGTAAGAACTGAAGATGAAAAAATAGATGAATTAGAAGCCGAAATGCTTAATATGGAGTTGGTTGATTGTCCATTAATACATGGATTTACTGATAAAATATATACAAGAGAAATATTAATGAAAGCGGGAACTTTAATTACATCAAAAATACATAAAACAAACCATCCCTATTTTGTATTACAGGGTAAGGTTTCTGTTAAAATAGATAATGGGGATTGGCAGTTAATAGAAGCCCCATTTAGGGGTGTTACAAAAGTTGGAACAAGAAGGGTTTTGTATATATGGGAAAATACGGTTTGGGTAACTTGTCATTATAACGAAGATAATTGTGAAGATATTGAAACAATAGAAAATAGAATATTAGAGCCGCATATTAATTGCGTGATTAATAAAGATATAAATAAAGTGTACAAAGAATTATTAAACTATAAAAAAGAATTACTATGAGTTTTGTAGCAGTAAGTGTAGGAACAGCAGCATTAGGTGCTGGGCAAGCAGTTTCGGGTGCAATTACGCAAGGCAAGGCATTAAGACAATTAGAAAGATTAAAAACACCAACAGTTGCACCAAGTAAATCTATTAATGATTATTATCAAGAAGCATTAAATAGATATAATGTAAATCCTTATACATCTCGTTTGTATCAAGTGCAGCAACAACAAGTAGGAAGAAATTTAGCAACTTCATTAAACGCATCTTCGGATAGGCGTGGTGGATTAGCTACTGTTGGGGGTTCTGAACAAGCTGCTAATGACGCTATGTTAAAAGCGGGAACAGCAGCAGAACAACAACAATCACAGAGATTTGGTCAGTTAGGTGGTGCTTCGGGAATGAAAGATAAAAATGACCAATATGTTTTTGGTATTAATCAAATGTTACCATATCAAAAACAAGCCCAATTATTATCTCAAAAAGCGTCAGCAGGTGGACAAATGTTAAATGCTGGGTTACAAAATATTTCAGGAGCAGCACAAAATTACGGAGAATTTGAATCTTCTAAAAATATGTATGGTTCTCAAGGTTTGAGAAGAACACCAACGCAAACACCAACGCAATCAAATCAATTTAAAACAGGATATTCTGTATCACCTAATTCTGATGCAGAAGGAAATTATTATGATGAAGATGGTAACCCAATAAAATAAATTATGGCAAGTAACTCAACAGGTATAACAGGTAATCCATACGCAGGTGGTAATGTAGTATTAAATAATACTCCATTTGTTCAGTTTTATACTAATATGTTAGCAAGGAAACAAGCACAAAAAGATGCTTTTGCTAAATCAATGCAAGAACAATCTAAGTCATTGACACCTGCGGGTATGAGAAGTATAGATACTGATGCTTTGATGCAAGCAAAAAATGATTGGCAATCACATTGGCAACAAAATAAAGATGCAATTCAACACCCTGATATAGATAACGGTAAAGCATGGAGTGAAAATAATGACTTATATAATAAAGCCGCATCAAAAATAGCACAATCAAAAGAAGCCGCAAAAACAGACCAAGCATTACTTAAACTATCATTAGACCCAAAAAGAGCGGCATTATTAGCTGATGATGCAAGACAATTAATACATAAACATCAATTACCAATTAATGATAGTAACCATAAAACATTAACTTTAGATGATTTAGATAGCCCTTTATTTAACAAAAGACAACCTACATTACAAGAGCAGATAGCATTGGATAATTTTACAAATAGTAAACATTTAGGTCAAGAAGTAGATAGAAAAAAGGGAAGTACAGACCCTAATACATTTATGAGAAATGATACTGTTACTTATATGCCAACAGAAGGAGAAAAACAAGAAATACATGACTTAGCAGAAAGATTATATAAAAGTAATGACCCTAATATGTCTGCTGTTGATAAAATAGTAGAAGAACATAATACAGGTATTAATAATCCTAAATATGACCAATTAAATAATATTTTTAAAAAGTATTATAATAAAAATATTGAACACCCAGAAGAAGCTGCTACTGCTGTATTAATGGGTATGAATAGGAATTATGGCGATAAAATAGTTCCAACTAAAGATTTGGCAACAGAAGCTGCAACCAAAAGAATGCAACAATTTGAAGAACATCAACAAACAAGAAAATACGATGTAGAACATCCGTTAAGAGATAGTAATAATCAGTATGACCCACAAGCACACATTGCTGCAATTTGGGATAATAGAGATACAAGCCCATCTGCATTAACAAGTATTCACGTTGGCGGTCAGGAAATTAAAGGTGCGCCAGTTTCATTACCGCCAGAAGTATCAGCTAAAATAGTTAGAAAAGGTGTTAGTAATACTCAAATAAAACCAACTGCATTTTTCATGTCAGAAGATAAGAAAAATGTATATCCAGTATATGAAACAGGAGAAACAACAAAATCGGGTAATCCATATCTTGAAGCTAAACCCGAAGAAAGAATACCTGTATCAACGGGATTAATACCTGATTTGGGTAAAGCGTTTGGCGGGTTGCCTTATACAAGAAAGAGTTTACAATTTAATCAACCGAAAAAACAAAATACTTATAATATAAACGGACAAGATTTTAATGAAGGAGAATTATTAAAAAATGGTTGGACACCCGAAGCAATACAAAAAGGAATTAAAACGGGTAAAATAAAACAAAAAGCATCTGATGGTCTTACTTCAAAAGCGGGAATAAAACAAACATCATCATGGCATTTATCGGAAGATATACAAGGTGCATCGCATGATGATGGTGGTGTAGATGTAACCGCAAATGGACAACCTGTTAATGCAGAAGGAAATGAATTAAAAATAAAGAATGAAGATGGTAAAGAAGCTATCATACCAAAAAGATGGAGAGATAGAGTTCTTAAATTATTAAAAATAGGGGATAATAAAAAATTATCTACAATAGTTCAAAATTTACCAAAACAACCTAATGTAGCTGAGGATGGTGGTATATATGGTAATGATGAAAGTAAAAAATTAGATCCGCAAATACAAGAAAAAATTACATATATAAGTAGCCCTGATTATAAACAAAGATTAATTTCTATGGGAGAAAAAAATCCCGATAAATTAATACAAGATAGAATTAATCTAATTAAAAATACTGTTATTGCCCCTACACAAATGGGACAAGCACAAACAACAACCATAACTGATACTGCGGGAAAACAAGTACCTGCGGTAGTATTAGCAAAAGGAGATACAGACGTTGTAAAAGCGCACGAATTAGGTCATGTAACAGGTGGCGGCAAAGATACAAAAGATGTTTACGACCCATTTGAAGGCGAACCAAATCAGATGTCCCCTGCCGAAAGTTGGGCATTCATTAATAGAAATAAATCTTTAACACCCGAACAGAAAAAAATGTATTGGGAAAAATACCATAACCCCAATTATAAAGGCGATAGTACATTAATGCACAAATATTCAATGGATGTACCAGCAGATACCGAAAGAGGGGACACGCATGATATTAGCACAAGTGAAAATAAATCCGATTTAGATGCGTTAAGATATTTGTTTCAAAAAGCAGGGATAACTAAAAAATATGGCGAAAATATAACACCTGATTTATTAGACAAAGCTGCAAATCATCCACAAATTAAAAATGAACCACATTTCCAAAGAATGATGAAAAATTTTGGTAAAAATGGTATCTTGCAGTTAAATAATATGATTGCAATGCAATCAGGTAAACAATTAGATAATTTAGTATAAAATATTATGGCAGAAGAAATATTAGATGATAATATACCACAACAAGAGCCAACAAGAAAAATACCTACACCCGATGAAGTATTAGGTAAACAACCAACTACTGCAACAAGGCGTGTACCTACACCTGATGATGTTTTTGGTACTGTAAAAAAAAACACAAGTTCACCTTCTACAAACAATTCTCAATCTTTGGATGGAAGTTCTACATCTCAATTAGAAGGAAATAAACAGCCAAGTTTTGATTTTAATAAAACATTTGGGGAAATAGGTGTTCCTAAAAATATTTCTGAAAATACAAAAGTTGTACAACCATTAAAAACACAAAATCTTGCAAATGTATTGCCTGTAATGAAAGAAAATGCAGTTAGGTATATTACATTGCAAAGACTTCAAAAACAAGGTAAAGTTCCATTAGTAGGCACTAATGATTATAATGCAGAGAAAGCATTTGTACAAAATAATATTCAAGATGCAGATTGGATGCCACATGATTTATTACAACCCGTATCACAAGAAAAAATTAAAAAAGAAGCAGTAAGTAATTTTGCTGCTGTTAATAATGAAAAACCAGAAGATGTAGAAGCTAATTTGCAAAATGGGAAATATAAATTAGAAGATGGCAAGGTTAAGGAAGTTGGTGGATTTGCAGATAATTTTTCGCAAGGGGTTAGAGATTTTGTAAATAACGTTGGATTAGGTATGAATGTTTCGGCTGCACAATCAAGAGGAAATGATAATGAAGCAAAATATTACTTAAACGAGTTTAATAAAAATAAAAAGAACGAAAGAGAAACAACAGCTAATGATGCTTTAGGTAAAGGCGGCAAAATGTTAGGTGGATTAGCGCCTTATGCTTTAACAAGTGCTGTTATGCCAGGTGCAGATATTCCATTAATGGGACTATCTAATATGGGTGAAAATCATCAGCAAATATGGAATGACCCTAATTTATCAGAAGACCAAAAAATAAAAGCAATAAACAATACAAGTACAGATGCTTTTATGACAGGCAGTTTACAAGGTGCAGCATTTCATTCTATTGGTGCAGGTGAACCTAAAGTTACCGCAAGTAGTTTATTATCAAAATATGCACCAACAGCTAATTTAAAACAAAAGTTTACTCAAAATCTATATAATTCATTTGGTGATTTACTTAAAACTACACCTTCCGATGTTGCTAAAGCTGCATCTATTGGTGCAGGAACGGAATTATTGAATGATATGTCAAAATCGAAAGAAGGGGTAAAAGTTGATTTTTCAAATGTTCCCGAAGCTGCATTGCAAATGGGGGCTTTGGATTTAATAATGAAAGCACCTAAAGTATTAACCCATGCATACGGAGTGTTAAAAGATGCAGTTTCAAGCGGATATGATAAGGTTAATCCTGATTGGTATAATAGGTACAGCAAACAAACACAAGATGCCTTAAATGCCATCGTAGCTGCCCCTGATAAGGTTTATACACAAGCTATTGCACAATTAGATGCAAGTCCTGACCCTGCGGCTGCAAATGCTAAACAAAAAATAAAAACATTCAGAGATTATTATAATAGCTTACCATCAGATTTATCAAATGAAGCAAAGAATAAAGCACTTCATATTTTGCAACTAAAAACAGAGGCTATACAGCAAATGAATGATGCACCTGACGATATTAAAAGTATCTATCAGGGCAGAGCAAAAGCATACGATGGATTATTGAATAAATTAGTAGAAGAAGGTAATATTGATACAAAAAAAGAACCATTATTATTACCAAGATTTGTGGCATCATTACCTGAAAAACAAAATGAAAAACCATTTGTAGATGAAACAAAACAAGTACAGCAGTCCCCAAAAGTTACAGAGCCTATTACGCAAGAAATTAATCAGCCTATCGGAGAAGCAAAAGAAACGAAACGAGAAGGAAAAGAAAGCATAGTACCCGAACACAATAATATAGAAACAAATCCTAATTATAGGACAGCTTATGCAGGTAACCATGAAGGGGAACAGGAATTTACACATTTTATTTTAAATGGTAAAAAATATCCCATTGATGGTAATGAGGAATTATTAAAGAATAATCCTGATGCAAAATTAGACAAGTCAAAAGAAAGTCAAACAGAAACAAAAAAACAACAAACAGAAAATATAAAGAAGTTTAATGTACCATTGGATGAAGGAACACAAAATCCAAAAGGTGAAACTATGCAAGACTTTGTAGGTAGAGTAGTTAGTGAATATGAAAAAGATAAATCACAGCAACCAGATAATAGTGTAATTGTAGCACATAGTTCAGTATTAAAAGCATTAAAAACTTATGAAGCATTAAAAGATAAACCATTATTTAAAAATGCTGATTGGGATAACCTAACTGATGAACAAGCAAAAGCATTTACCGACCACTATACAAAAGAATCTACAAATAACGGAGATATTGAAATATACGATAATGGCAAAGGCGGTAAGATAAAAATTGCAAGACATGGACAAACAGAAGATAATCTAACAGGTAAATTCAGAAATGATGAAACAAATCTAACACCAAAGGGAATACAACAAGCAAAAGAAGTAGGTGCAAAATTAGGTGAAAAACCACCTAAAATAATTTCATCAGATTTACCAAGAGCAATTCATACAGCTAACTTAGCAATGGGTGAGATAGTAACACCTACTGAAAAAGTGTTACCAAAAGAAGAAACAAAATCAATAACACCTACTGTATCTGAACAAAAAGCAGGTAGTGGTGTTGTAGGGGGAGATGTGCCGAAAGTATTACAGAAAAGAAGTCCATTTGAAAAAGAAAATATAGCAGATAATAAAAAACAACAGAAGGATAAGTTAGAGAAAGAAATATCTGATTTAGAAAAAAGGGTATCTGAAAATAATTATACTCCTAAACAAAAAGTTGAAAAAAGTTTAACTATCCCTAAACCGTTTGGAGAAGGAGAACCAAAAGAAAAAACTATTATTAAAGATGGAGAAACATATAATTACGCAGGAAAAACAGCATCAAAAAAGAATTATATTTTTGAACTAAACAGAGAAACAACCGATGCCGAAAAACAAAAAAGCGTTGACGAGCAAATGCAAGAAGATAAAAATGTATTGGAATATAAAAAAAACAAATTATCTGAATTAAATAGTGGTAAACTTGACAAAGAAATACAAGGAGAAATTGATAGAAGGCACAATAATTTATCAGAACAACATAAATACGATATTGCACGAACATTCTATCCAAACGAAAACAATGTTTCAGGAATAAGAGATTTTATATTTTCCGAAGTTGGTGGAAATACATTTGATGCTAAAGGAACTAATACAAAATACATTGAAATAAATGGAAAGAAAGTAAGGTTTTCCGACCACGAAAGTAGAAGTGAACAAGATGCCTCTGACCCTAATAAAGAAAAATTCAGACCACAAGAATATGAGCCAGAGGATATAAATGTAGTATTGACTAAAAATAGCAGAAGTGGCGATGCTGTTATTGAGATAAATGGGAAACCATACAATATAGCAGACTACCAAATTGAAAATATAAAAGATTTAGGAGAGTTTGTTTATGAAAAAATAAAAGATGATTTAGCAGTAGAACAATCCCTCAAAGAAACAACCGAAACAAAATCAATAACACCTAATACAGAAACAACAGAACAAGTAGAAAGCGGTAATCCACCAATACAGCCACCAAACGGAGAAGAAAAAAATGTTGCTAATGGGCAAGAAGAAGGCAGTTTAATTACAAAAGAAGAACTTTCTAAATACGAAGGGGCTAAAAAGCTATTTGAAGAAGAAGGTAAAACAACATGGAATGCAGTTGTGGGTAGGGCTATTCAAAGATTAATTAAAAATAATCCCGATAAATCATTAGAAGATGCCGCCAAAAGCCATGTGGATAGATTGGCTGCATTATACGATGAAGGGAAAGCTATTAACCCTACCGCAGAAGATTTGGCTATTATAAACTATGCAAAACTTAAAACAGATGAAAAAATAGCATCCTTAAAAGATTGGGATAGCGATAACAGTACAGATAGAATAAACGCATTGGCTAAGTTGGATGAATTGAACAAAGACTTACTAAAAATAGCTAAAGCAGCAAACCCAAGAGAAGCGGGTTTGGCATTTGGGATTAGGCAGATGCTGTTAAGTATGAAAAATGGCTTACAGATAAGACGAATGGAATTAAGTAAAGATAAGGGTGGGAATAAATTGAATGAATCGGAAATGGAATTTACAAGGGAACAATGGTCTAAAGAAAAAAGGCTACTTGAGGAAAAACAAGAACTTGAAAAAAAATCAATGCAGGAAAGATTTGATGCCGAAATAAAAAAACACGAAGAAAGCTATGCTAAATTATTAGAACAAAAAGGCAAAGTTGAAGAAGGTGCTAAAATAGCTAAAAAAAGGCAAGATGTATTAAAACAGAAGGGAAAAGAATTAGCTGATAAATTAAGAAGTGGTATTCAAAAAGGTACTTATTCAGACCCCTTTTTGATAGGTAAATCATTAAACTTTATAATAAGTAAGGTTGCAGATATGGTTGAAGGTGGTGCAACATTAGCAGCAGCTATTGATAAATTTGTTTCTGATAATAAAATAGAAAGCAGAAGAAAGCAAGTTGAAGATGCAATATTTAACCACTTAGATAGACAAAGTAAACGTGAAGATGCTATAACCAAAATAAAAGAAGATATTGATGCCAATAAATCAACTACCATAACAAAAGATATGGTTAGGAGTAATACTATCAAAGACTTTGTAAATAGCTATGTTAATACCGTGCCATTAGACCAAGTTTCAGATGTGGCATTTCATCAGTTAAAAGAATTATTACCCGATATAACCAAAGACAAATTTAAAGAAGCATATCTTAAAGAGGGTGAATATAAAATAGAAACCGAAAAAGAATTAAGAAATCAATCAGTAGATGAACAAAGAAGGTATAATAGATTAGTAGAAGCTGAGAGTAAATTAAGGGAACTTAAAAAAACAAGGAACTTATTAAAAGAAGATGATTTTATCAGGAAAGCAAAAGTTGATGCAGAAATTGAAAAGATAAACAATAAAATAAAAGACGATTTAATAAATAGCGGTCAAAAAGTATCAAGCAAAAGCAATGTAGATAAAGAAGAACTTGCAAGCAGAGCAACAAAGCATAATAGCAATATTGATGAAGTAGTATCTGATATTAATGGCAAATTAAAAAATGCAAATGAAAAAACAAGAGATACCGTAAATGATTTGTTGAAAAAATTAGAAGAAGCTAAAATTGATTACAACAAAGAATCAAAATTAGACCAAACTAAAAAGGTAGAAAATGCTACCGAAAAAATAGATTTAATTCAGAAAAGATTAGATGTAGTAAAGAATAGTATAGGTAAAGATTTAGCCTATGATATTGAATTAGGATTACAGAAAGTAAAAGATAGGTTCGATGCAGCTAAACAAGAATCAGAACAAAATATATTACTTAGGGATGCAAAGCAAGATGCAATAACCAAAAAGAATGAAACGCAAAGAAGAATAAATGCAGGTGAATTTGATAATTCAACACCTAAAAAAGTATTAACAAAATCAGATGCGGAATTAGTAAAAAACCAAATTGAATTAGGTAAAGTACAAAGTGCATACAATAAGAAAGCAGACCAACTTAAAAAAGATAATAGAAAGTGGTACAGCGTATTAGGTGAAGTAGGTCGTTCTGCTTTTGTAAACGGATTGATAGGCACACCAAAAACATTCGTTAATCTAACACTTGCTTCCCCATTAAAAATAGCAACAACTTATTTATCTAAATTAACAACAGGTAAATTAGGGGAACATATTTTTAATGAAGGGTTACTTACAAGGGCAAAAGAAGGTGGGGAAAGTTCAAGTTGGCAAGCAATGAACGAAGGCATAAGGGCTGTATTTCAGCATACTGATATGAAAAAATTAGATGCGAAAATATCAGAAGATAACGAGGCGTTTAAAAAAGCAGCAGATAAATACGAAAATGAAAAAGACCCAATTAAAAAAGCAGAATTAAAAAAACAGGCAGACGAAGCGTTAAGAAAAGCAGTTGGAAATGAAATGTATAAATATGTAGGGACAAGTGTATTTAAAACATTTGCTGATAAATTACTACATAGAAATTCGCAATTAGAGTCTATGTTGGGTAATGAACATGGCGAAGAATTTATACCCGTAAGTAAAATAAAAGACTACAAAGATGTAGCCGATAATATTTCATACATATTAGGTTTTGTTGGTCGTTCTCATGGTGCTTTAAAAAGTCCGTCAGCAAGGTATCATTTCGCAGCAGGGTTTATGTCAAGATTAGAAGCTGCAATGGAACGTGGGGAAGATATAAGAAATCCCGCCAAATTACAGGAAATGGCAGCAGATAGTTTTACTGATTGGAATAGTGGTATGTACCAACAAGATAATTGGGTAACCAATTTCGGGAATAAAGTTATATGGGATTTAAAAAATAGTGATAATCATTTTGCTAAAGCATTAGGACACGCAGCATCATGGGATGTTGCAATTACAAAAGTGCCTGTAAATATGATTAATGAAATGATATTCGATATGACATTAGGGTTGCCAACTTCACTTGCTAAATATGGCAAAGAATACTATAAGGCAAATAAGATGGTTAAAGCAGAATTGCCAGATGCGAATAGCTATGAATTAAAAGAAGCGTTGCGAGAACAGTTATCTAAAATGGATAAAAAAACAGCAGTAGATATTGTCAGAATGTTTAGACATGGTGGTTTTGCGTTGGGTATATTAGGACTTGCACTTGCATCAAAATCATTTAAGTATGGTGGGTTTGCACATAAAGGACAAACAAAAGAAGATGAAAAAAAGAAAGAAGGTGAATTAAAGACAGGTGAATTAAGCATAGGGGATAAAGTTTTGAATAAATACATAACATCATCATTAACGCATACAACGGGGATGTTCCCATTATTGGCATATCTAAATGCACAACATGATTTTAAAAAATATAAGGGGGAAGATAATACAGATAAAAAAGCAGCCCTAAAAACGGGGGTTAATTTGTTAGAGCATATTGTAAATACTTACCCGCAGAGTAAAATAGTAAATCCAATTACAATATCAAAAGACACATATTCAAATGTAAAAAGTGCATTAGGCAGACTAAATAAAGCATACAACCCTAATTATGAATACGATGCAGGTACTTCCGAGAAAACATCAAAAGAATATAATTTCTTAAAAGAACATAACGAAAGCATAAAAGATTATCCAATAGAATCATTGCATCCCATTAATCAATATGGTAAAGAAGTACCTGTAACTGACGAAAAATATAAGCAATTTTTAGAAGAAAGAAAAAATATAATAAAGAAAGAAATAGAAACATTAATAAGTGGGCAAGGTAAAATAGTCGGTAAGAATGGAAGTTTTATGAATTTATCAAAAGATGAAGCTGATAAATTAACATCAGACCAACTTAAACCATACTTAATGAGAATTACTAAAGAAGCCGATAAGCAAGCCATGTACCATGTATTTAAGGGGCAAGAAAAGCCAAAATCAACAAAAGAAGGGGAAGTATATACGCATTAAAAATAGGCAAGGTAACTTATTCACAAAATTCATTGCGATTTAACAAAGATTTAGTATTTTTGGTAAACTTTTGTTAAATGGCAGCATTTGTAGCATCATTTTCGGTAACACAAGCACCTAATTGCAGTACGATTACCATAACAGATACGAGCAATTATGATTCTTCCGAAGCTAAAAACACATTCTCAAATAGACAGCTTTATTTGTATTTAACGGATGGTACATTACTTCCATTCCCGAATGAGCCATCATTTACTTTTGCGGCATATCCAAGTGATAGCATTACAGTACCTATCCCACAAGACTATTCATTGAATATTGTACTTGTATTAACATCAACTAATCCACAAACAGGTAGTACATATACATCTTCTAAAATATGTACTTTTTTGTGTAATATAAATACGTTTCAATATGGATTAGTTCAGCAATTAACGGTACAGCCAAATTTAATTAATGTAACTAATTTTATGCAAGGATTGAGTGATTTGCAAACATTTGTAGATAATGCAGGTCAAGCAACGGTTTATAGCGACCAACAATCTGCTCAAAATGCAATTAATCAAGCGTATAATATTGTAAACAATACTAATTATATATTTTAATATGGCTGATATACCTACAAATATTGGTTATGCTGAAATTTCTCAATATTTAGCAGCTAATGATAGCCAAAAGCAGTCCTATTTTTTAAATACTTCTTTGGTAAAAACAACGCCAAGACTTATTTATATTGTAAGAAAAGCAATACAATTTCAATATAATAATTATCCAACAAGTACATCATTAATACCTGCTGTAAATTATTTAATTTCATTATGCGGTAAGTATTTAGCACAAGCACAAGTTATATTTGGTAATGCAACAGGCACGGTAGTTCCAACGGGTGTAATACCATCAATACCTGTTAATTATCCATATACATTAATAGTAAATATATCAAGTGGTCAAGCAGGTGCTTCTACCTATCAAAATAATAATTTAATAGGTTCTTTGGGTTGGAATACATTATTTATAAATAATCAACCAATTCAATTAAGTTCTGGTTTTACGGTTAATTCATTAACAGGAACGATAACATTTGTTAATTACACATTACAATTAGGTGATGAAATTACGGGATTGTATTTTAAAACTTTTTAATTAATGAAAAAAGTATTTTATACTATATTAATAATATTGGGTTTATTAGATAATATTAATGCTCAATTTGCTAATACTACTACACAGGGTTCACCAAGTACATTAATCAATAGTAAAGGTGGGTTAATAGCTGATAGTGCATTAGTGATTAGTAGGATTATATTTTCAGATACAGCATCAGCTAATTTTAGTGTAGCAAGTAAATATTCTGGTTCGGTTATTCAAGTTTCGGGGGGGCAAGTTTGGTATAGAACATTAAATCCTAATAAATGGAATTTATTTTCTTCGGCTGCTGGATTATCAATATCACAAGGTATAGGGATAGTTAATACCCCTAATCCAATAAGTACAGTAGGGGTAGTAGCTTTAGATACAGCTTATACTAATGCTACTTATGTAAGAATACAAACACAAAATCCTTATGGTAGTTTAAGTGGTGGTTCGAATCAATTATTAAGTGGTTCTGGAAGTCCATTTACTGGCACTCTTTCGTGGACGGCTGGGCGTTACGCAAGTAACAGTACACAGGCTGCAACCAATCCATTATCTACTATTATTGTTAATAGTGTGTCGCAAAGTTTTTCGCAACCGTCGGCGGGTAGTTCCGTAAGTGGCACACAATCTTTTAGTATATCTCAAAATACAAATACAACTTTTTACAATACAATAACAACAACAGATGGCAAGATAGCAATCTATTCAAGTAGTGTAAATTGGTTTAATGAATATTATGTAGGGTATGTTTCTTCCGCAAGTCCAAGTGATGCAGATTTAATAGCTGCTGGCTATAATTTTTTAAACACAAGTGGAAGCAGGACAACAAGCGGGACATTATCAACACCAAGTTCAAGTTCGTATATAGTCTTTGCTTATCCTGCAAGTATGGGTATAGCAACTTTTACAATTAACGCAGCAGTTGTTTCATATAACATAACTACAAGGAATGTAGTAAATGTAAATGGATTTAGTCAGTTATATTATGTGTGTGTAAGTCCTTACCCAACAGCAGCAGGTATTAATTACATTGTAAATTAAAAATATTTTATGGAAGAAATTTGGATTGATATTAAGGATTATGAAGGGCTATACCAAGTTAGCAGCTTAGGTAGAATAAAATGTATGAGCAAATGTGTTCGTTGTAGGTGTAATTCAACCAGAGTTATAACCGAAAGAATTACTAATGGGTGTGTTGGGAATGGTTATATGATAGTAGGGTTGCATAAAAATAAAAAAATAAAATCAATAAGAGTTCATCAGATAGTTGCAAGACATTTTATTGAAAATACCGAAAATAAAAAAACGGTTAATCATATTAATGGCATAAAAACAGATAATAGAGTTGAGAACTTAGAATGGGCTACGTATAGCGAGCAAATGCTACACGCATTTAAAATAGGGCTAATGAGTTATAGTGATAAACAAAGAGAAATATTGGTGAATAGAAATAAATCAGAAAAACAAAGACAATTTGTAATTGAAAGGCATAAAAAAGAAAGTTCTAAGATACAAGTAGCAGGCTTATCTAAATACAGAATGAAAATTGTTCTAAATACAGAAAATGGTATTTTTTATGAAAGCTGTACAGAGGCAGCAATTAATTACAATATTAATAACAGAATGCTAAGTTCAAAACTGAGTGGGAAGATTAAGAACGATACATCATTTATATACGCATAGATTATGAAAAAATTATTATTTATATTTACATTATTTATTTCAGTAACAAGTTTTTCACAGCAACACGTTACTGCACCATTAGTTAGAAATGCGCCAAGTGATACAACCTATGCACCATTAGCAGATACTTTACTTAACGGATCATTGCAAGTTGTACTAAACAAAACAAACCGTAATGCTATCCCGTTTGCTAATAGGAAAAATGGTATGTTGGTTATCACAAGTGTAGATGATTCTACCTTTCAGTTACAAGGTGGTATTACAAACAGTAATTGGGTAGCGTTATCATTAAATGGTACTACCTATGCAGCAGGTTATGGTATTAATATTTTGGGTACAACAATAAGTGCAGATACAAGTAAAGTTTCCACAATAGCACAAGCGAGAAGATTAGCCGATAGTGCTGCGGGTGCTATTACTACACCTAATTTACAAAGCGTAACCAATGTTGGCAATACAACAACTACTAATATTTTTGGTAATAACTTAAATTCTAATTTAACAGTAGTTACCGCAACAAATGGCGTTACTACTTTAACCGCTTCGAGTGCAAGGATTCAAGATTTAACAGGGGTAAGTTCGCAAACATTCCAATTACCTAATGCAACAACATTAACTAAAGGATTTATATTTGAATTTAATAACAATGCAAGTGGAACTTTAAGTGTTGTAGATAATGGCTCTAATGCTATTGCAACAGTAGTAAAAGGGGCTTATGTTTATATTTCACTAACAGATAACACAACTGCCAATGGCTCTTGGGATAAGCATTTTACAATGCCATCAAATGCAAGTTATGGTACTAATGGAATGACAATAACAGGAACATTAAGTACAACAGGATTAGACACTTATTCATCTAATTTAGGCTCATCTTATACATCAAGAACAAAAGTTGATAAAAATTATGTAGATAGTAGTAACGCATTAAATGTTAAATATGCAGATACATCTTCAATGCTATGGAATTACAATACAGGTGTTGGTTATGGGTTATTAAAAACAGCAAAAAGTCCTTTTGCGGATACAAGTAAATTGATACCATATACTGACACATTAAAATCTTTATACGGGATAGCAACACAGTCCTATGTTCGTTCTTACGCACAACCAACAGGCAGTTATTTAGTGGCTGCTAATAATCTTGCAGACGTTACAAATATTACAACGGCGAGAAGCAATATACAAGCCATTGGCATTAGTGATACAGCTTCAATGCTATCTCCTTACAGAAGAACATCAACTAAAATTACCAATAGTGATTTAGCGAACAGCACTATTTCGGGTGTTAGTTTAGGTAGCAACTTAAACGCATTATCGAATGGTTATGGTGTTACTACTTTATCTTATAATGGTTCTGCGATAGGTAGCGTTATAGTTGATAGCACTAAATTATTACCAAGAGCAGACAGTAATATTGCCGTTGGGTATATTACCCCTACTTTCTTAAATAGTAAAGGATATGGTACAGGCTCGGTTACAAGTGTAGCAACAGGATATGGATTAAGCGGTGGAACTATTACAACAACAGGAACATTGATTGCCGATAGTACGGCTTTATCAAGTAAATTAAACGTACTCAATCAACTTAATAAGTACACAGGTACCGGCAATATTACTTCAGTAGGTACAATCACAAGTGGTGTATGGCAAGGAACAGCGATAGCAGATTCTTATATCAGTTCAGCATCAACATGGAACGGAAAGCAAGCTGCATTAAGCGGAACAGGTTTTGTAAAGATTTCAGGAACAACAATTTCTTACGATAATAGCACTTACCTAACAGGCAATCAAACAATAACTTTATCGGGTGATGTATCAGGAAGTGGTACAACTGCAATCACAACAGCGATTGGTGCAGGTAAGGTAACCAATGCTATGCTTGCAGGAAGTATCAACTATTCTAAAATGGATGGTTCAACTGTTCCAACTTGGAATCAAAATACTACGGGTACGGCATCAAATATAACAGCATCTTCAAATAGCACAATTACTTCTTTAACCAATTCAAGTGGATTGGCATTATCAGGTGCATTGTCAGGAACAAGTGCAAGTTTTAGTTCAACAACCGCTTCATCATCCTATACAACGGGTGCATTAGTTGTAGGTGGTGGTGTGGGTGTGGCGGGGGCGATTAATACAGCTACTGATATAACTATAAATAAAGGGTGGGTTTACGCAGGTGTCGGAGCCAATACAAACGGCAACCGATATGGGATAAATTTATATTCTTATGATGCTGGCGCACAGTATTCCGGAACAATGCAGATGGATTATGTAACAAATCCAATCTTGCATATTTCAACCACAGGAAATTATATTCAAATTGACAATGCAACGCAGTTTTTAAATAATGTTTGGTCGAATAACGGTCAGATAAGAATAGAATCATCCTCATCTGGATACGTCGCATTATATAATGGGAGTACAACAAGATTAGGATATATGGGTAATTCGACAACTAATTTTGCTTTCACTGCTGAAAATAGTGCAAATTTTACTTTTACAGGAGCATCAAATTTTTGCTTGACATCTAGCGGAAACATGGGACTCGGAACAACAAATCCCGACTTTGCAAGTACAGGAAATATGTGTCTTACTTTACAAGGACAGTCAACAAGAGCACGAATTAATTTACAAAATTCATCTACTTCAACTTCTGGAGTAGCTGGCACAGTATCCGCATGGAACGGAACTACTTATTTAGGCTCGCTTGATTTCGGGGCAGACGGGGCTACTAATAGTAGTTACTTAAACGGATATGTGGCCAATGCCGGAAGTGTTATCAACTGGATAAATGTAAATCATACAGGTGCAGCTACATTCAGTAGTAGTGTTACAGCAAATGGGCAAATTATAGGAACTGCAAGTGGCGCATCCGCTCTAAATTATCAGGCGTACGGACAAAATAATTATGTTGGATATGAATTAAAACGAGAAGTTAATAACGCTGCAACAATTGGTATATACTTAGAAAGTGGAACAACAAATTTTGCCATTGGGAACAAATATATAGGTGGTGGTAACAGTTTGACAATTTCAACAACTGACGGACATACTACAATAACATCTACAACAGCATCAACATCCTATACAACAGGAGCATTAATAGTTGGTGGTGGTGTTGGTGTGGCGGGAGCTGCTTACTTCAATAGTACAATGAATGTAGCGGGTTATTTAACAGCAGCAGGTGGTGCGGGAACATCCGATAAAAGACTAAAAGACACAACAGTATTCAACTTCAATCTATCTCAATTAGATAATCTTCATGTGTATCAATACCATTGGAATAAACAAAGTGGATTAGAACAAGAAAGAAATCACTATTCAGTATTTGCACAAGAAGTTGAAAAGATTGCTCCCGATTTAGTGTTTACTGCCAATGACAGTATGGGTAAGAAGTCGGTGAATTTTACTGAATTACATACACTTGAAATTGAAAGATTGAAGCAAAGAATTAGTGAACAAAATGATAGAATAGAAAGATTAGAGAAAGCTGTTTTTATATTAACTCATAATGTACATAATGTAGCTAACTAACATGAAAAAAATATTGTTATCAATAACCGTTTGTCTTTCGCTGCTCGTTGTGTTTTGCGGCAGCAAACAACCGAATACAACCAAGCAAGTATTCAGCGATAGTTTCGCTGCTTTAAACCCAACTGATTTTGTTACCAACAATGTTTTGAAGTCGGCTGTGTATCATGGAGATTTTGCTGCTATTGCAACAATACCTACTAACAATGATTTCGTAACCAAAGCAAGTGCAGCATCTTTAATTTGCATAGACCAATCAAACAGTTATTATTCTGCATTACCCTATACAACAACATTTGTTACAAAGCAAAGTCTTACTGCATCAGGAACAGCACAAATTCATACAGGAACATTATACTGTCAATATTCTGATGGTTTCGCACATACAGTTGGTTGGAATAATTCAACCAATGCTTGTACTTATTCTGGTGGTTTTTCTTTAACGTTTTACTACAATGGAACATTTGCTAATGGTATAACTATTTACGGAGATGTTTGCGGAACACAGCCAATAGAATACGATGGTACAACAGGCGGAACATACGGTAGTTACTTTTTCAAAGATGGTCAATATTTCACACTCAATGGTAGTGGTGTAGTCGCTAACCTTGCTAATTGTAGCGGTGGATTAACAGATGTGTATCTACATATTACTTCAACAAGCGGAACAACAACAGGAATTGCGGTAGTGGGTTCTTTCAGCGATGCAGGTAATACCTCGTCAATCAACATAGCCAATGCAAGTGGCGGGTATATCACCATTCAAATAACATTTGAAGACCAATATGGAGATACTGTAACAGGTACAGGAACAATAAGCAATGGAAGTAATACGGTAACAATAACAGCAGGTTCGGCATTCCCGACAGGTGGTGTATTAACGAGTGCTACGATAACAGGTATTACAGGCTCATCATCAACTCAAAATTATATAAATAACTAAAAATCAACAATAATGAAAAAAACAATTTTAGCAATCGGTTTATTAGTAAGTGTTTCAGCATTTAGTCAAAAACAGGATAGCCTTGTTTTGAAAATTGAAATAGACACAACAACTTTTAAAAACGTTGTAGCACTTATTCAAGAAAATATTAATGGTAATACTACAACTGGAAAACTGCTGTTACAAAATATTCTTGCACCGTTTTATCAGAACTTAAAATTAGTGCCGAGAGAGAAAGTAATTGCCGACAAACCAAAAGAGCCTAAAAAATAAACCCATAAAAGATAAAAGTAGAAGCAATGAAACAGGACGAAACGACTAAAAGAATTGGAGTAAGTACAGGCGAATTAGTAGGTGCGTGTTTGATTGTGATTAGTGCTTGTCTTATGTTTTGGAAAACAACCGATGTACGATTGAGTGCATTGGAATTGAGAATGAATGAAAGTGATAAAACTAACACTATCATTAATTCAAAACTTGACAAGCTGCAAGATGGTATCAACGATGTAAAAGTTTCGTTACAAAATAAAGTAGACAGAAAATAATTTATAAGCATCGAGTGGAAAAACGGATACATAAGAACCCGCCACAAATGCACATTTTTTCATCACTAAAAAACAACAATTATGATTCAGTTTATCACAGACAACGGTACTGTTATTTTAGCTGTGCTATTCGGTATTAGTGAGTTACTTGCTAATATCCCGTCAGTTAAAGCAAACAGCATATTCCAATTAATTTTTGGATGGTTGAAATCAAAGCAACCTAAGTAAACAACAGTGTACGGCTAATAACCGTACACTTAAACTTTTTTACCATGTGGATATTTTTCTTATCCTTAGCAGCAATCACAGATGCGATAATGGACACACTTAAAGACCATTACGATGTATCTGTATTTCATGGCTTCAATAAGTATTTTTGGAATCCGCTTTACTCGTGGAACTACCATAAAAAATTCTTTGGCATTGTTGAACTTGATGCATGGCACATACTGAAATATGCTTACTTGTGTTTTCTATTCATGGCAATGTTTTTTTACAAGTCAATACTTGGATGGATTGATATTCCCCTAATGTTTGTATGGTGGTCGGCTTGGTTTGAATTGTTTTATAGTAAACTACTAAGATTATGAAAAAAGTCAATCCGCATGCTGTAAAAGCAATCATTGATATAGTATTAATTACCTTATCTGTTATTGCTATTGCGCTTTGTTTTAGTGGATGCAATGCCGAAAAGAGATTAGAGAAAGCAAAACAATTGGTATTAACAGATAAAGGCTCTTTTGAAGAAGTGGGTAAAAAGTTTTTGGATTTGAACCCCTGCATAAATATTCCAATTTACAAAAGCGATACTATTAACGTGCATGATACAACGATGCACTTTGAGCATTATACCGATAGCATTCACCACACCGATACAGTAAAAGAAATTGTAACAGTTACCAATACCAAAATAATTAAAGACACTACTACAATTATTGATGGGCAACAGGTAAAACTTTTAACAGAAAGTGTGATAAAGAAAGACTTGCAGATTGCTACCATGAACGGACAAATAATTGGTGCTAATAATGCAACCAAAGATGCGCAATCAGACAGAAATAAATGGAAGATGCTTTTTTGGGGATTGTTGGTTTTATTGTTGGGTGCTTCAATCTTCAAATTAGTGAAGGCTTTTAGTCCGGTGCAAACAGCCGAGAATTCTTACAACTCAATTAAAAATGATTTATTGAAGAAAATATGAGTACAAAAAATTATTACCCTCAATTCCCCGAAGTTCCATACAAAAAGACTTCTGTTGATATGCCTACTGTAATTGCATTTGCAAAAGCATTGATTGGCAAATATCCTTTGGAAGTAGTCAGAGCAGCGTATATAATTTTCAGAAACGAAAGTGGTAACGGACAATACGGAGTGAATAATAATTATATCGGCTTACAAGCTGATAATGCCGCATGGGAAGGATTAGATGTAAGTAATATTATCGGCACATCGGTTAAGAAAGATAATGCAGGGGAAGTAAGAAGGTTTATCTGTTTCAATGACAAAGGCTATCAAACATCATTTGATTTTTTGTGCTACAAGGTTCAACAAAGAGGTATTTATATTGGTGCTGATGGCGTTAAAACACCCGATGATTTGGCAATGCAGTATGAGTTGAAGTGGGTAGCTAATGCACCCGAGAATACACCTGCTAACAGAGCGGGAATAGTAAGTATGTATAATTCAGCAGTAAGGAACATATCCTAATTCGTTTAAACGAAATTAATAATATGAATAAAGATTTAACAAAATCCGAAATAGCAAGATTATTTAGGGAAAAATATGGTATAGATATGCCTACACTAAAACTTGCAAGAATAATGTATAATAAAAACAAACTTACATTTAAAAATGTAGAAGAAGCAAGAAGTATTTTGAGATATATAGAAGGTAAATCTGGTAGCGCAAAAAGTAGAAAAGCTGCATTAAATAATACAAATAAATCTACAATAGTATTAGAAAAAAGACCATTAAATCCATATAATTTACCTAAAAGCGATGAAAGTGTATATGAGCCTTTTATATTAAAAGGACATAAAAGATTGGGTATTTTAAGCGATATTCATGTGCCATATCATAACATCAGCGCATTAACTACCGCAATAACTTACCTAAAAAAACAAAAAATAGATGGATTATTATTGAATGGCGATACTATTGATTGCCATAGATTAAGTAGGTTTATAAAAGATCCCAAGAAAAGAAATTTCAAATTAGAATTAGATACCTTTAAGGAATTATTTAATGTTTTAGAAAAACAATTAAAATGTAAGATATATTTTAAATTAGGAAACCACGAAGATAGGTACGAACATTTTTTATATGAAAAGGCAGGTGAATTAGTTGGGATAGAAGAATTTGAATTTGAAAATATAATTAAAGCAAGAGCAAGGGGGATAGATGTTATTGGTGAAAAAAGAATAATTAAAGCTAATTCATTGAATATTATACATGGACACGAATTTATTGGTGGTATTTCTGCTCCTACTAATATCGCAAGGGGATTATATTTAAAAGGTAAAGTATCTGCCGTACAAGGTCATAATCACACTACAAGCGAACACACAGAACCAGATATGAATGGTAAAATTACAACAACGTGGAGTGTAGCTTGCTTGTGTGAACTTCACCCACAATATATGCCATTAAATAAATGGAATTGGGGATGTGCTGATGTTGATTTGGATAGTAATGGTGAAGATTTTGAATTTAGAAATAAAAGAATTTACAAGGATAAAATTTTGTAATATGAAAACAAGATTACAAGACCATATCGAAAGCATGGAATTATTAAAAACCATTGTAGTAAGTAAAAAAAGTTCTAAAGATAGTGAATTGTTATCTTCTGTAATTAAAGATTTAAGATATAGAGAAGCAAAAGGTAAGGATAAGTACAATACAACAATGGATAGACAAGACTTAACATTAGTAGATTGGCTTAATCATCAATACGAAGAATTATTAGATGCCGCATTATACTGCAAAAAAGCAATTATTGAAATAAAAGAAAGTTATAAAATATTAAACAGTAAATAATTATTTAATATGACAGATTTAAACAAAACAGAAAAAACAAGAAAGCAAGTTCAAGAATTAATTGATATTAAAGAAAAGGAGTTAAAAAAGTTATATAGAATACAAAGAAAGTTAGTCAATTCATCATTGCAGACATTTACTAAAAGTGAAATTGATTTATTATATACTTTATTAGACTACGATAAAAGTTAGTGATGATATTTTAAAAAAAATAGATGAAACCGATTTCAATAATTTACAGAAAATTAGGCAAACATAATGCTGATGGCTTGGCATGGTGCGAGGATAATTTGATAGAAATTGATGAAAGGTTA
>JGI24890J29729_1000137_pt1 | contig 57989 bp, 65 predicted proteins | sample FreactcultureFD7_FD_29729 | JGI IMG/M metagenome (IMG submission 29729)
AATCATCCTCGACTCACCGATATCCTTCTCTCGATTCGTGGACTGGTCACATCCCTTCCTTCAAATCGGATCTCAAATCAACCCTTTCCTCCGTCGCGAATTCAGAGGCGCTTCCTTACGGCGCATTCATCATCGTAGCAATCATCATCTATCTCTTCGCTCTCAGTCCTGTGGCAGCTCGACGACGGAAGAGCTTCTGCGGCATCAACAACGTCTTCCCAGGTGGACGAGGAGGACGCAGAGGTAGCAATTTCCTCCCTCTTTCGCAACATGATGATTCCATCCCTCGCAATAGCGACTCGTCTCCTAGTGGAGGAGGATCCCGTACCGTCGGTGCTACCATCAGCCGAATTGTTGGACCGATACGATACGTCGGATGGCGAGCGAGTTCTACAGTTCGATCCTGGACGAGAGCTGCAACATCTCGAGGAGGCCGGCCACTCCTCCCCCGCTCGATCAGCTCAACGCAACTCACACCGCTTCCTCGCTCTACCTCTGAACCTGAACTTTATCGACCTCGACCTCTCAGACCTTCGAAATCTGTCCCTTTCCTTCGCGGTCTCAACCCAGCGCCTACTCCATCGAACGGAGGACTCTCGACTACTCATTGGAACGATGCTCCAGATCTTCCTTATCGCCAAAACACAGCTCCTTCCTCTCCCCCTCGTTCTTCCGATCAAAACTCCCTTGCGCCAATAGCTCGTAGTCAGTCTGCCTCAACTCTCGCTTTCCAACCCTCGTCTTCATCTCAAACTAGATCCGTCTCGCAACCTAGAGCTTCCTCCCCTCCCTCGTCAATGACGGCCATTCAACCTTCGTCTGTCTCTCTTTCCCTTTCCCGACCGACCACTCCTTCCTCCGCTCGATCTCTTCCAGGTCTCACTGGCCTCAGTAAACTTACACCTCGGCACCTACATTCTCGAGAGGCCAATAAAGGATCAGTCGATTTCGAGATTGGTTCTCGACTATCACCACATCCCTCTTCAGTCGTATCTTCCCCAACTTCAGCGGTGTCTCAGATGTCACAACTTGACTCGGCAGTTTGGAAGTCGATGGCTCGAGATCAAGTCGTGACAACGCCAGGAGCGGGAGGAGGAAACGGAGGAGGGGGAGCGAAACTCAGATCGAATCGGAGTGCGAACAACAGTCAAGTCAACCTCGCAAGCGGATACTTTGGGAATGCTAGCTCTACGAATCTGAGTAGTAGCGGCGGTGGTGGAGGAGGGGAGGGGACTTAATCTGAGGCTTAGATTGGATCTCGTAATGTTTTGTTGTATTTCGTTCTATCTTTCCCTTCACGTAACGGAATCGTTTCCTCTTGTTGTTCTCTCTGTGTATCGTCGTTGACGATGAGAATCAGCGCCGGAGGTTCCGCGGACCTCGACCGCGTCGCTGCATCGCGCTGGCTTAATTATCTTCCTCTTGCTTCCTCTTCCTCTCATCGTCTCCCCACCCCTTTCTTCCAAATCAATTAGCACCGAGCGCACACGACAAGATGCCATTTGACGATGGAGCTGCCGAAATCCGGGATGAAAAATATCGCAAGAAGAGGCGCGAGCAAGCGAAACAGCTCCGCGAAAGATTGGGAATCGACAACTCGGGAGGGAATCCTACAGACTTCACAAAGAGTGGTATCACGATACGGGATTTCCACGCACACCCTCAAACACGTGGTGAGTTAGTGCACGACCCAAAAAGGGACAGATGCTGATCAAAACAAAATCAAACCTCGGTGCCAACAGACCCGGTTACAACCACTCCTGAGACCCATCAACCTCGAGCTCGTAGATGGTACGACAGGTTGCCTTGCGTTACCGTTTTTACCAGTAGCACGTTTTCTTGTCCTCCGCTTGCTCGAGATGCTGACGATATACTCCTCGTGCAGAGAAGCCGAAGGGTTCAGCGCAGAGTACCTTAGGTGGCGCTGGTTCAGACAGGCGCTGAAGAAAAGGTGGTAGTCCCTGAGGAAGGGTTATCCAAAAAATGCAGCTTTGACTTTCCTTCGTTTCAGCCCATTTCACTTGAAGCTTTGTATCCCTCCTTGCGAACAACTTGATACTCCTCGTTACCTCTACCCCTCTGCATCTCGTGAGTCTGGTCTCGACCTGGCTGCGAGGTCCGCGGAGGCGATCGGAGGTTTTTTTTAGGAGGGACCACTCATTGCAGTGCTTTTTGTTTCTCTCTTGCGCTCTTCCTACTCAATATCCAACGCGACAGGTCGGAGCGAGAATGAGCTCTCGTGAATACCCCGGGGAAAGCCGTCATTCGCACCTACAACCCCGTTCGTCTGACCTCACGAATTTCATTCGAATACTGGCGCTAACAATCATTCCGGTTCCAGCCAGAAGACCAGAAGATATGTTCAGTCGTCCAAGCGCTGACGATCGACACGAAGAGTTTTCGCGAGAGGATGCAAAGCGAACGACGCTGAACCAAGTTCGCCAACGCCTGCGCGACAGTACAATAACGCCCGACGATCATCATTGTCGGACTCAGCTAACTCTGTGCTTGCTCTGTAGGGCTCGAAGAGCATATTCCTCGCGCACGCAATGTTTTGGACAAGCTTGGTGGACTGAGAGTACTCAAACGTGAGTCTAAGCTTTCCTATCTTTCATTCGTGTCCGTAACCCTCGCTAACTGCCTCACTCGCTACTTCAGGTCCGAGCAGGCCCTCCTCGCACTAAGCTACAGTATAGGGAGCAGTCCCAATGTGCAGTTCTCTTTTGCCTCTATCTATTTGCGTTCGCCTATTTTCGCTATTCCGTTCTCTGCACTGGACTGTGATCGTTCCCGTCTCTACTTTGCACCTTGCCGAGATATTATCTCTCCCGACCAAAGGCTGGAGTCAAGCGCTCTTTGTGAGAATTTCGTCCGGCTTTCCTCGTCTGCTCTAAATCTTTCGAGATCGCTATTCACGCTCACGTGTTCCGTCCAGCACGCAGAGTATTGCTGAGCAATGCCAGTGCCCTCTACATATATCGCGCGAGCTATTGTTCTACTTTGTTCTTTTCATATTGTCTTTCTTTCTTCGAGCCTTTCTAAACATTCTCCGACAACGAAAACCCGTGAACAAATGTACAGTCGACAAGGGAGGAGAGCGTGGAGAAGCGAAGAGGGGGAGGGAGAGCTGCAGTGTCGGTATACGGAGGGGGAAGAGGGGTGGTAAATCACTTTTTTGGAAAATTCTGAAGGTACTGCTTGGCGAAAAGAATGTATAGGGATTCGGGTCGAGGGGTCGGAGGGTGAATACAGCGCGAGGGGGAAGCAAGAGAGGTGTCGTGGAAAGTCGTGGTGGAGAGGAAGCGGGAAAGCTTGCGGCGAAAAAGAAGGGTACGAATGCAGATGTGTGTGCAGCGAAAAGGGGAAAGGAGGCGGAGAGTCGCGAACGAGAAAAAGGTATGAATTGTAAAGGGTTTCTCGAGGTATTTACAGGAAATACTGTAAAGAATCAATCCGAGAATTCGTCAGTTTCGAGTGATAGACGGTAAGAGAGTGAGGAGTGCTCACATCGGGCACCCTTCTCGAAACGAGCGGTTCTCCTGCTCGTGGCGCCGGATCGAATTGAAGGCTGTCGAAGGAAGACAAGTTAGCTAAGGCAAGAGAAAAGGGTTAGGTAGCTCACAAGGTATATTTGAGGTTTTCATCGATCTCCATGATCGCTGCTTGGTTACCGCACCTGTAACAGTAATTGGGTGCTGAGAAGATAGTGACAACATTTCGATCATGCGACCAATTGCTGTGAAGAAGAAGACGATTGAAGTTAGCGACGAATTCGAGAAGAACACAACAGCAAAGAGCGTGAAGACTTACAATCCCTCCATAACAAGCTGATGCGCACGAGCAACGAGAGTAAGACCGTTGTTGTGGTTGAAAGCTTCACTGATATCTTGACCGAAAGTGTAACCAGCTCCTCGAGGCGATATGCCCCAACCGCATCGATCATCTGGGTCGGACCAGAGAAGATCGCACATCGGTCCTTCGTGAGGTACTTCTTGAACTCGCTCAATTGAACGAATGTGGTCGAGGGTATCGATAGAGGGGGAGAGACCACCGTGCAGGCAGAAGATCTGTGAATCGGCGACAGGAGATGAGTAACGTTCCTCGTCGAGGAACGAAAGGAGAGAGACTCACTTGATCGTCGATTAGGGCAGTAAGAGGTAAGTAATCGAAGAGATCGGTAAAGTATTTCCAAACATTCGCGTTTCCATACTTGCGCAAGCATTCATCGTAGAAACCGTAAACCTGGGTAATCTGCCGAGATTCGTGGTTACCACGGAGGATGGTTACTCGATCACGGTATCGGACTTTGAGGGCGACTAGGAGAGTAACGGTTTCGACAGAATAGTACCCTCGGTCGACGTAATCTCCCATGAAGAGGTAGTTTGTGTCTGGTGAGTTGCCTCCAATTCGGAAAAGTTCTGAAAGATCGTGCTGAGATGAGCGAGAAAGGAGGAGTAAGTCGGTTGTTCTGTTTGGAAGAGCTGAAAAAACGGAACTCACGAATTGACCGTGAATATCACCACAAACCGTCACAGGGCACTTGACAGGCTGTACGTTCGACTCCTCCATGAGAACTTCCCGTGCCTGAACATTCTCGAGGAAATTGAATCAGCGAGAGACTCGACAATTGGTGGATTTCCTTCGCCGCGAACTAACCTTGTCGCACAACCTTTTGATGTCCATTTCTGTAAGTTGTTTGCAATCGGATAGATGCGAGATCCCTGTAGAGAGGGTCAAACGAAGCGAAAGTGTCAATAAAAGTGGGGAGAAACGAGTTGAAGATGGTTTGAGAGGTGCGACTGTGATCTCCTCTTGCCCTCGAGTATCCCTAAGTCCCAGATAGACCCTCTGCGGTGATCCCCCAACCCCGTCATGCGGTAGATTAAATGACGAAATTGCTCCAGCCTTGTGCGCCCGACGAGACTGAACCGATTCATCCCTCATCCCTGAACCCTCTGAAGATGATTTGAATGCTATTCCCTGATGTCCTACACTCTCTGATGCTCTAGCTGCCCGACTTGAGTCCCTTTGACGAGTTGTTGACGGTGATTTCCGATCCCCCCTCGTTTCCTCAATTTCCCTCCATTCGAAGCCTAGTTCAAGTATGAGTGAACTAGACCTACATGCATCTGTTTCTTGTACGTCTGTCATGATTGTACTCTTCTATCTAGCTGAGTAGGGCGAGTGAGTCGCGATGTGTTTGATTATTTCGAAGTGACGAGGTCGAACTGAAGAGAATAGAATGAGTCGATAACTAGGAGGTAGCGATAGTCGGTACTGAATTGGGTCTATCGAGTCTAAATCGGTGTAGCTTGAGGTATAACTTGTTGGTGCAGATGCAAAGTCTCCCTTGCTAGCGGGAAAAATCTATTGCCATACAAATTCGAATAAAAGTCAAGAAATAGCTCTTTCGACTACCACCTCACACCGCTTCGAACCTCTCATACGCTGCTGGACCTCTGCGAATTTGTACCGTCGAATCTGCTCTTTTTTGTCATCCTCTCCATTTCGCGCTTCGTCTTGTCCCGATTGAAAGCGTGGTTGTCAGCTCCCCGTAATCTCGCTTCTGTCTAGCTCCTGCTCCCGGTGACTTGATCGACGCTTGGGCGTACTCCAGAAGAGAGGCAACCCTGTAGAATAGGTTCAAAGTACGTCTTTCTCGTTTCGCAATCTTACGTTTTCCAGTATTCTTCGCTGATACTGGCTGCAACACGCCTACACAGAAAAGCTCGACCCCTTCGATAATTACACAATGTCGTTCGCATATCGAAGAAGTAGTGGATGTCTCCTCTCCTGTGAAGAGAAAGCTGAAGAAGGTGAGCAACTTCGTGCGTCTTTTCTTCCCTTTCTTTCTCGAGTTGACAGATACCCTTTTCTGCATCAGCGTAGACGCAGCACAGCGTCCCTTGCGGCTTCATACTGTCGTCAGATCGGTAGAAGAGGTCGCTGTACCTGAGGAAATTTCTCAAAGCGAAGGAAAGGTCAATCCCACTTCGTTCGCTACCGCTTGTAGCCAATCGTAAGTGACAGCGCAGTAGAATGCCCGCACAGCTTGATGCGTCAATAGCTTCGATCTAAGACGGGACGAAGATCGAAGGAGATTGACTGCGAAGGGGGTCGAGCGCTCGAGCAAGAACTAGCGGAATTTTCTCTCTCTCTTTCTCTTCTCTCTTCCTCTTCCTCTCTCTCACCTCTTCCTCCTTCTTCTTTCGCCTCTCCCTCTCGCTCACTTGATCATTCCCAATCTGTTCCATCAGGTTTCGACAATTCACAAACTTCGAAATCGAGATGTCAAAACCGAGTGAAGAAATAATTACCGATGTCAGCTGTGAACGATGTAGGAAGCGTAGAGGTGAGTCTCTGGTGCCCCTCTAACTTATCCACAAGTAGTGAACCGCCTATTTCGAACTTTGCTGACGGTCTCATTCCTCTTTGTCGCGCCCAAATAGTCAAATGTTCTCGCACGTTTCCAAGATGCACGCATTGTACCACTCGTCGAGAATCATGTAGTCTTGCATCATGGAAATCCGAAGGAGAAAGTGTAGAGAAGGGGAAGGTACAATCGTCGAATACTTCGAAACGCAAACTTCGTGAGTTTCCCTCTTTTCTTTCAGACTCCCAACCTAGTCGCTTACCTTTGCATTCTACTTATAGCTGAGCACAAATCAACATCTCCGATCATCAACGTTCCTAGCTCTCGTTCGACAAGGTCTCGAACAGTTCCCGAATATGATCCCGATTCTGACGAAGCGGAAACATTCGATTCTCCTCCTCTAGCTCCAACTCCCGCCACCATGACTACGAGCACAACTGCACAGAATCAAACACGAACATCTCCCTCTCAGCACCTCGTCTCGCCATCTCCATCAGCTTCTCGTCAAACTTTCGCTTCACCTCCTGGCCTCGCCCACCAACTCACTCCTCACTCTGTCCTCCCTCCTCTGCACCGCTCCACTTCGCAAAGCTCTCAGTGGAGGAAGGCGATGTGCAAAGCTTTCGTTGAAGGAGATATTGCTCTCAGGGGACTACATTCTCAAGAATTCGACTTCGCTTCCCTCGCAACCAAGCTTACCGCAAGCTGTCCCACCTCTCCCGAATCCTCCTGCATCTTCTTTCCGAGCGCTTCCTGGACCTACACCGACATCATCACCTTCCCCGATTCGACTCAAGCTATCGAGGCACTTTCGAACTATTTCCAACGTCTCGAAGCTTCACTCCGTCTATTCCCTACGAATCAATCTCGTCAATTCCTCTACGAAGGTTGTCAACAATGGTGGGCTACGGGAAGCTGTTCTGGAGGACTCGATTGGCAAGCGCTCTATCTCGCAACTACCGCTTCTTCTGCCGTCGTCAGCTCCGACGATCAATTCAGTCAACTCGCTCAAGGTTGGATGTACTTGGCAGGTAGAATGGTACTATCAGATCAACGTGAGCCGCTATCCTCTCTCATTGAAGGCCACTATATTGACCCGATTCGATATGTACCGCAGGTTTCGCTTCCAATCCCAATCTCACCTCGCTTCGAACCATACTTCTCATCCTTCACTCCAGTCTCCTCGGCGGTTTTCGCTCGCTCAATACGACCGAGATTCTAGCCTATCTACCTGTCATCGTTTCAGTCGCGTTCAAGCTGGAGCTTAACATTGATCTGGCAGAATCAAGCTCGAATGCTTCGATCGACGACATCGAAGAGAGGAGGGGACTCTGGTGGCATATCATCAAGCTTGAAACGTATGCTCTTATCTTCGTCTTCTGTTCTCCTGAATGCGAGTACTGAAGAATTCGTGTCACGAACAGCGTTTGGCGACCTCTTCTCCAATCGACCTATCCCGCAATCGACCTCTCTCTCTGCACCACTCGACTACCTTTCTACTTCACCTCTCCCGTGATCAACACGATCGCGCCCATCGATACCTCCTCTCGTTCTTCAATCGACGAAGTCGTTCGACTCCTTTCGAAACTCTCTCGACTTGTCATCTCACCATTCGCACCTCCCGTTCAAGAGCTTCAACACCTCTCATCGGAGCTTATGTCGAGTGAGCGAGCTCTCGCTGTTGGAGATCAGGGAATTATCTGGAAAACGATGGTGTATCATGGGATTTTGTCGATTCAAAGTGTCGGAGATGAAACGTCGGGAATGAGGATCATGGAAGAGACTGAATGGGCACAACGTGCTAGAGAGTCTTCTATCTCGTCGTCAGCAGTGACGTACCGGCTGAAGAATAGATCGGTTCACAGGTAATTTGCTCGATCTTGTTGGTCAAGTCACCTCTTCGGATCAAATCGATCGACTCCCTATCCTCCTCTACGTTCTTCAAGGAGCAGTTATGGCTGCTATACGCTTACCTAGTCAGTGTTTCCCCTATACTCTCAGCTCGAGCGTAGCTGACGGATTCTCGAAATCATTTCCGGTACAGCTCTCTCGACGACTCACCCCTCCCTCAGCTCGTCCCTCTCAGCTCAACTCCACGGTCTCTCTGTTTCACTCCGTACGACTCCCTGGCCCGCCTACATGCATCAAACCGTCAAACGAGGGGTAGTCATCATTGAACACTTGTCGACAGTTTGCTACGCTTCAAATGCAGCAGTCGACCCTTCGTTATCTGACTCATCCCCTGGATCTTCAAAGACTGCATAGCCTCACATCTCATTCCTCCCGTTCAGTCTCTCGTTTGTACGGTAAACTACTTTGTCAAAAAGCATTAATCATGTTCCTGTAGCCCTTCCTTTTGTTCTCGTTCAGCTGTCAATGTAATGCTTGTCATCGTCGAACCGAGTCGCTTCGGTTCTCTTTACGAGTCGGGATCTATGCAGGTGCAAGCAAACGAGATCTCGAGATTGCGAAAACGAGAATTGGACTTTTTCGCAACACATTCGATATTTCGCTCGGAATTCGCCCATCCTCCGATATACTCGTAGGTACGAGACTGGGTTCGAATTAGCGAGTTGATGAGATCAGGTGCAAGAAACGAACTCCGTCATTTTTCGAAAGCCCTTTCTCCTTTCTTTTCCTTCAACATTCATCAAAAATGGTCGCGACAAAGAGCCCAGTATTGGCATGTCACCCTGGATCGCTAAATAGCTTTGCACTCAAGCTCAAGTGTAAGTCTCTCTCTCTTGATCTCCCGCCTCTTTTGTTTAGGCTAATTCGCGTTCCAATTCGTTTCCAGCTTCGGATACTCTCGATACGCTGAAGGAGAGAATGGCAAGGAAGTTGGCTCTGCCACCTGGAGAAGTGAATGAACTCGAATTGAAGTACTTGTGGTGTGATGTTTATTATACAACAGAAGATGGTAATCTAACTAGTCTCTCTATACTCTCTCAGAGATCACTAGCTCACTGATTCCTATTGTATATGTACAGAGGATGACTTTGCAATCTTCACTTCGCGACACGCAAACAGTTCAGAAGTTCAACTCCTCCTCTCTTCACCTTCAATCCCCACTTCAAACCCTTCCATCGCTTCCCTATCTTCCATCCCTCCCTCTTCCTCCTTCTCCTCCCCTTCGAACGATCACCATCTCCCTCACCACGCTCGACAAGTAACCGATTCAGGCTCAGTCTATTCCGCATCGAACCATTCATACCTCTACGGAAGGGCGGAGAACAAGGATATGAGATCTGGTACTTCGATGCATTTGGTATCGAGCTCGGAGATGTCGCAGAGTCAAGGAGCGGCGAGTGTCAGGAGTGGGAGAACGGGGAGGAGTGGGAAAAGTCAGAAAAGTAATGGAGGTGAGACGGCTACGTTGGGTGGGAAATCAAAGAGACCAAAGAGTTTGGCTCCTACCGTACCGGAACACAAGATCAAGTTTGAGGAGTTCCATAATCAGGTAAGGGACGAGAGAAGGTATAGAATGCGGGTTTGACGAAGAGCTGATTTCGTTCTCGATATCTTGTCCCTTAGCTTGGTGTGCGAACGTTTATCGGCAGTATTGGTCCAGTAGAGAACGTGCGAATGATGGTATGTCTTTCACACTTCCCTCCTCGTCTTCCCGTGAAATTGACCTCTGTCTGTCGGTTCCCTATATCTTAGATGAAATCGGGTCATCGAGCGTGTTACATGTCTCGCGCTTTCGCTCAACAACACAACTTTATCCCCGCCGATGCTGCACCAGGCTTCTATGGGTTCTCAGGAATCACAAACTTAGGAGTTTGGCCCATCAAAGTACGTTCAACATCTCTTCTATCCCACTTTATCGAGCGATGTACTGACATGTATGTGTGCCCGCTTCACAGGTTGGCTCGAAAACGGTTGAACAACAAGTCATGCTCGTAGAGTCTTCCTACTTCCCAGTCATTCTCGGTCGGTATGTCTCATCTTCCCTCACTATCACGCCTCCTTTACGGTCACTTATAAGTAGAGAGGACGGGATCGTAGATCATTCATGGAGAGGAGAGGAGTTCGAACGGATCCTTTGGATCAAACTTCTGTCGTTTTCATGGACACGAACGAAGCGATCGCGACGGATTTAGTCATCGTCAAGGACAAGGATGGTAGAGTTGTACCTATCTCATAGAGGTGGATCAGATTGTAGATGCACTGGACACTAAATGGACCCTTTTCTTCTCTTTTCAAAGTATTTTAATATTCTTCTCTCGTTCTTCGTCTCTCATCTCTCTCTTTCTCGAATTCCGATTACATACCTAGTGCTTCTCACGAACAAACCCCCACTTAATATGTACGTAGCACCTACTCTGTAGTACTCCTTCTTTCGTTCTTAGCTCGTTCTGAAACGGTTTTGCAAGACACTCGATTTCGACATTTGATACCCTCCTTCGCAAATCTTTCGTTCCTTTCCTCTCGAGCTGCCTGCCTTCCTCTCGAGATTGACAAACGGCGAGAGTGAGAAACGAAACAGAAGCTCTTTACAGCGAATGAAAACTAAAGATTTTCGAAATATGATATGGCAATCGTCCCCCATTTCCGACCCTCGACACCGAACGTGCGCGTGATTGTGCTTAGTAAGCTTGGTTGAAGGACTTTCCAGCTTGAATGAATTGGTTGAAGATGGAAACGACACCTGCGAAGAGAACGAGGTTTTCGAATCAGACTCTGTTCATTGTATGACCGATTCGAGAGTGCGCTCACCAGCTAGCCAGACGACACTCCTGAGGTATGATGCGTTCTTACTCGTAATCTTGACGTAGAGGAACTATCGACTCAAGAGAATAAGTTTTGATTTTCGAAATAATAGATCCCCCCGAACTCACAGAGTACAAAGCCCTCAATCCAACATAACTCATCGCAAACTTGTGTTGTTGCTCCAAAGGTAACCTCGCTACAGCACCCGCAAGTACGGCGCATGCGAAAAGGGGGAGCGTTTCGAATGCGTTGGAGGTACACGCTTCGGCTCGAACGTATTTCCCTACGTCCGGGTGCTTACGATCCATCGCGGCGATACGAGCCTGGAAGGTACGGACGTCGGAGCTAAGTAGAGGAGTAGAAAATGATCGGTCGGTTGGGGGAATGATCAGGAGAGGGAGAGAAAGAGGGAAGGACGTACTTGTCGAATTCGGGGAGGACCTTGGACGTCTTGGTGAGATAGATCGCATACCAATGTGTGCTCATCGCTACAACCCACGAAGCAGGGATAGCAAAGAAGGAGTTGTTGACGGGCATTGAGGAAGTTGAGGAAGGTTTTACGGGACAGGTGAGGGCTGTACTGGAAGAGTGTTGTGAGGAGGGTGGAGAGTGTGAGGAAGTGAAGGGAAGGAAGGAGAGAGGTGTGGGGACTAGCGTTTCCTTGCAATTTCAATGACCGGCGATCGAAATTGTCGATGCGAGGCTACGTCAATCCCACTTTCCGACATCTCCCAAGCATTCTCGAGCATAGCTTTAGATGTATATAGCCCTTCCTAGTAAAGCCGAGTAGTCTCAGAGCGGTACAGATGCCATCCGAAGCGAGAGTTTGATAAATTGGGCGAGGCTGGAAAGTCGATTGAAGCTGGGTTGTGCGGTTGCGCTGGTCTGCTATAGCTTTAGAGTATAGTATGAATGCACCGTGCATGCTGTAAGAGGTCGAAGTGATCTCGTGGGCGAGAATGGAGAAGCGAAAGAAGAAAGTTGCAATTTGAGAGAGAGGGAATCTTTGTCCTCTCGTGTCTCGTATTCAGCGCCGCCTGTACGTATATACTATCTCTAGAGAGTACAAGAAGTACACTAATAACCTTTGTACCCTACTGCTATCCCTCCTCGCCTGTTCAATCTCACTCAATTGCAACTACTCGAAAACTCGACTCTCACCGAAATACTCGACTACACTCGACCCACTCGACTCTAATAGCTTTTAGCCATGGTTCAACGTGTTACCCTCCGAACCCGCAAGAGTTACTCGACCAAGTCGAACGGCAAGCGTATCATCAAGACTCCCGGTACATTTCCACTTCACTTCCATCCAATTCTATTCTCCCGCTTCCCCCTTCTCCCTCTTCTACTTCTACCACTCTACTCAACCAAATCAGATGGTAAAGATTATTGCAGGGAGCAGATAAAGGTAGAATGGGGTTGAAACAGTGAGAACGAGCTTGGATAGCTTTACAGGGTTTAACCAGTGGTTTACAGGACAGAGGAATGCAGTAAAGGGATAGGGGAGGTTATGCGAGGACATAGAGTGGAAAAATGCAGGAGAAAATGATAGATCAAAGTAATCCCACCTTTACTTCCGAATAAAGTTGGCTGACCTATCTCTCTATCTCCCTGCCTCGTAACCAGGTGGAAAGCTCCGCTTCATCCAGGTCAAGAAGTCCGCCGCTGCCCCCAAGTGCGGTGACTGCCACATCGCTCTTCCCGGTGTAAGTTCTCTCCCACCTCCATATTTTCATTCCGACGAAATCACTCATCGCGGCTCTTCTTTCTTCTTTCTAGGTTCCCGCTCTCCGCCCCCGTGAATACGCTCAAATCTCCAAGCGAGAGAAGACTGTTCAACGTGCTTACGGTGGATCTCGTTGCGCCAACTGCGTTCGAGACCGAATCGTTCGCGCTTTCCTCGTTGAAGAGGCTAAGATCGTCAAGAGGGTCAGTTCCCTCTCCCTTCTTTCTCTCTCTCTTTCCCTCAATGTCACGGTGTACTGATCTGGGTTGGTGTCGTTTATAGGTTATCGCTCAACAAGGCAAGGGAAAGAAGAACTAGATTGTAGCAGAGAGTAGCGGCTTTATGAATTTCGATTCCCCTTTTCTTTGACTCCCGGTGTATCTCCAGGAAAGAGCGGAACGGAGGATATCATCTCGCGAGGCTATGATGCTGGTTCCGGTGGCCGACTTGATTGCGAGAATAAGAGTTTAAAATCTTGCACCGCTTGAGAGAAATCGAAAACTTTGCTTGAGAGAAACCAATCTTTGACATTGGACCTTGTTACCCTTCACCCCAAAGCCATCATGGCAGCAATTCAACCACCACCAACAGAAGAGCTGAAAGCTACTACGCTAGACTCTACAGCAAAGGAGCAGTCAACCGAGAAACTTCAGGAGATCAAAGATCAGAAACAACAAGGAGAAGTTGAAGAGGACGACGACGATCAAGAGGAGGATAATGGGGATACTTCTGGTACTACTGGTGAGTGATGACGATGATCAGCTATCCTCTAGCTATAGAAGCTGATGTACCGCCTTTCTTCGCTCGCAGACAAGAAGAAGAGTAAGTCTCGGCTCCTCTCAACTCTCCGCTTCGTGTGCCTCGAGTTGATTGTGGTGTAATCGTGATCTACAGAGAAGAAGAAGCCTAAAAAAAAGAAGAAGGCAGGAGGAGCGAATGGTGGAATTCCAGCAGTTTCAGGTCCTTCAGTACCTCAAACTGAGCCACCAACGATCCCCGTCTCTCAACAATACAAGAATGGACAATACCCGATCGGAGAATGTCACGACTACTTGAACGAGTGAGATCAACTTCGAGATGTCAGTGAATTGTCGAAACTTCGAAACTGATGATTCCCTCGTCGTTCATAGTAACGCCTATCGAACGACTTCAGAAGAACTTCGAGCACTTGAACGACAACTTTTATCAGAAGGACCCGATTCCCCTAACAACTACAACGCGATCCGACGAGCCGCCGAAGTTCATCGTCAGGTGCGAGGTTACGCTCGAAAGAACATCAAACCTGGGATGACGATGACTGAGATTGTAGAGATGATCGAGAATGGTACGAGGGCGTTGGTCGAGGAGAATGGGATGAAGAGTGGAATTGGATTCCCGACGGGCGTGAATCGGAATCATTGTGCCGCTCATTTCTCCCCGAATGCAGGGGATAAAACTGGTATGCTCTCTTTCCACTCATCTATCGGTCGTGTGAGAGCGTTGACTGAACTGCGAGGGGAGATTAGTCTTGCTGTATGAGGATACTTTGAAGGTGGATTTCGGTGTGCACGTTAATGGCAGAATCGTCGATTCTGCTTTCACTCTCAACTGGGAACCTACATACGACAACCTGTTGCTGGCGTGCAAGGATGCGACGGAAACCGGTGTACGAGTGAGTGATGTTTAGGTTCTTATGATCACTTCTCGAATTTGGACTGATCGACCGCTTCATCTCCTCACAGGAAGCGGGTATCGATGTGAGAATGGGAGATATCGGAGCGGCGATTCAAGAAGCTATGGAATCGTACGAAGTCGAAGTGAATGGCAAGACTCTACCGGGTACGTCGATGTTACTCCTCAGTTCTCGTCTCTCCAGAACTGAGTCGTTGGAATCGTCGCACAGTGAAATCGATCCGTAATTTGACTGGACACTCTATCGAACCCTACAAGATTCACGCGGGTAAATCAGTCCCGATCATCAAGATGGCAGATGATGACGAAGAGTACGACGTCAAGATGGAGGAGGGAGAATATTTCGCGATTGAAACTTTCGGTACTACTGGTTCGGGTCGAGTGCACGACGAGGTAAGCTTCGACTACTCGGTTTCCACCATTCGTCGGTGTCGCTGACGAAACTCAATCTCGATAGGGTGTTTGTTCTCATTACGCGAGGATGCCAACAGATCAAAAGGTTCCTCTTCGGTAAGCACTGTCGATCTCTTCTGTCCCTCGCGTGTTCGTCGACCTGATCAGCTTGGCCTTTACTAGATCCGCTTCGGGTAAACGGTTGCTAGGAGTAATTGATCGAAACTTTGGAACGCTTCCTTGGTGTCGACGATACCTCGATCGAATCGGTGAATCAGGTTACCTCATCGGTGTAAGCCTTTTCTTTCCCCATCTTTCACTGTGCTCGAGACTGATTCGAACTTGGTGCGAATAGCTCAAAGAGTTGGTCGAGACTGGATTGGTTCAAGATTACCCACCACTCTGCGATGTTGAAGGTTCTCAAACTGCTCAATCTGTGAGTTTCCTCTCTCCTGGGACTGCACTCGCTTGGATTTAAAGGAGCTGACGGACTCTTCTCTGACAGGAACACACCATCTTGCTTCGACCCACATGTAAAGAAATTGTCTCAAGAGGTGATGATTACTAGATCTCGCAATAGCAACACATTTTTATCATCTCACTTCAGATCGACGCTATTCAGACTTCGAGAACAAAGTTGACAAAGCAGAAACATGACCGATAGTTCACGATAAAACGACAACTCTAACACACTACGAAAAGGTCACTGAGGACGTTTGACGAACCTCGTTGCTCCATCGTTCCAACTCGCTACCCTCAACGCCGACACAAGCGATACTTGCGAATCCAACGTACCGACGAAGCCCTTCCCGAGTGAGAGGATCGCCTGATCTACTGCTGAATCCCACCATCCACTCGCATCTCCATGGCGTTCTTTGAGGAGCGAAGCGGTACCCACTGCAGCGTGATTGACGGCGTACCACCCGAGCGATTTGAGAGAAGCGTGAAATCCGGAAGAGGTTTCGTCGGTCGTGACGAGCACTATCGTTTCGGTAGATGGATGGAAGTCAGCAAACACCTTCATAGGAAGGTAGCAAACGATGAGACTTACCGATAGTGTCCTTCGGAAGTTCCTTGAGCAGCTCGTCGACTTCAGCTTCGTAGCTATCGAGTGGAGCAACGCACCCATGTCCCGACGGACACCACGAGGCGAAGTCTCCTCGACGGACATGAACGGTAATGATACTTGAAGGGAGCGTTTCGAGCTCGAGGGTTCGCTGAACCGCCAGTATTGCGACTTCCCAAACAGCGGGAGAGAAGTCGATGAATCTTCCGACAGACCACCACTCTGTCGAGCGAGTAACGCGTAAGTTGCAGATTTCGATTCGAGCCAGAAGATATCCAGGCTCACCAGGATGTGTCCCTCGTAAAGAAGGATGTAAAAGCTTGATCATTCCACCTTTCTCCTGCAATCCATCGAAATCTTTGTAATCCCGATTCCAGAACGTCTCGGGTGCTGAAGTTCCCGCTTTCGAGAGTGCCCAAATGTTCGTGTAGCACATAAGCTGACTCGACTCCATGTTTTTTGGAGTCTTGCGATTCGTCGATTTCGCAACCTCCTGAGTCAGCTTGAGGCGAGTCGGAACGTCGTAGTCGAATAGGATGTGACCTTCGATTGAGTTTGAAGCAAACCCATAGGGACGCTCAACGGACCAAGCTGTTGTTGTAACTCCGTAGTCGGCGAAGGATGCGCTGCGAAGAAATCATTTCGAAAGTGTCAGTTTCGTTAGAATCTTCAGATGTAAACGAGCACAAATCACCCATGCGTCCAGCCATTCCAGCTGAAGTAGCTGTTTGTTGTTCGAAGAGGGATTAATGAATCAGCCAAGTCGTACGTAAATCCCTAGAATCAGGTAGCTCACCATCCGATTTCGTCCTTTTCGCCGAACCACGACGAGTCGAATACCTTGGCGTCGCTCCATTCGACGAACAGCGTCCCAGTCTGTGAAACACAAGATATCTGAATTCAGTGCGCGCAACTTGATGGCGAAAACGAAAACGAAAACGTACCTCTTGCCGAAATCTCTCCATATCGAAGAGTTCCGACATTCTGACCTGACTTGAGCCGTAGTGATCCTTGTCCCTCCATATCGACGGTATAATCGAGATGCGCTGGGTCTCTCGACCGAGGTGAAGTAGCGAAATCGCTGACAGGAACTGCCCAACTTCGCCCGTCAAGCTGTCTGCCGTCAAGTAACGTAGGTCTGGTCGGAGATTATCGTAAATAGAAGAAGTCGGAGCTTGATGAGCCAGTAGCTATTCGTGTTAAGAGCTCAGATCAGCTCTTCCCGACTAGAATTCGGATCGCAAGAAAAGTCGAAAACGAACCTCGTTCGGTCCCGGAACTCCACCTTTCCCTACTCCCGCCAAACTTGACTTTGAAGGTCCTAGTCGCACTCCTCCTGCTTCCTCAAACTTGGCTATTCTGTCACAAGTTTCCGCTGTCGAGAATCCCTCTCTCCTTGAATTTCCTAATCCCGATTGATGTACCACTCCCGCTGATAGCAGACTCGACAACACGAATCCTACTATCACCCAGACCCCTGCGTGTACCTTTCCTTGCTTCTGAGAGTGAGGTGTCGGCTCGGATTCGATCGTTGTCGAACCAGCGACAGTCGTGTAGCCTTGAAATTCAGATCCTCGCCGCAGGCGATTCAGCGCGTTTCTTGCGTTACGTATGGTGAACATGAGCAGGACGGGGAGAGAGAAGCGAGAAGCCCCACGGCTCTTCCCCCAAAGGAGGATCCCGCTGACGAGGACTGAGCAGAGACATCTGAACCTAGTTACAAAAGCTGAAGAAAACAGAATCCGTGACAGGAGAGATGGTTGAGACGAGTGAGATGGAGAAGAGAAAGAGAGAAATTTCGCAAAAATTGAAAGAAGTTGGAAATGTCCGGATTTTTCGCAATTTATAAGCTGCCTTGAAGGTCTCGTCAAGCGTACTCAAATACTGTATCACTTCCAAGAGCGTCTCTCGCTTGTTAGCCCAAGTCGTTTTGGGATGATCCTTTTCGTCGAGCTCGCAACCCTCCGCATTTTGCACAGATCATTTCTCCAGGCATGCGGTGAAGACCTCGTGAGTCGTGGAGCACGCGATGACTAGGGGAGAAGGGGCATTGTGGGAGTGTACCCGCCGGGGTCAGCAATTCCGAGAAAACTTTCCCTATCTTTTACCGCGCTACATATGTTCGTTGCACCGCCTTCGCGGGAAGGCAGAAAGCACGAATCGGACCAAACTTCCGAGTCGACCTCCGTGCAAGGCGTACGTCCGAACTCCAGCTCTTCTTCTCCTCTTCTTTCCTTACTTACCTCACAACATCTCCGTCTGATCCGCACAGGACGGAGCTACACTCTCGGCTCTTGTACTTGAAGCAAAGAACACACAAATGTCTGAAGTCGATACCGCCCAGTACGTCGTTGTTCTCTTGCCGCGCAATTATCCTCGTGCATCGGAGTAGGAGCTGACTTTGTAACTCTTACAGATATGGTTACATCCCGTCGCTAAGCTATTGAGCTATATTTATCGCGATCTTCGCGATCACCCTGACCGCTCATACGGTTCAAGTTGTGGTTACTCGCCGCATGTACTTTATGATTTGCATGGTTCTTGGATGTCTCGGTAAGCACCTTCTCCAGGTTGGCGGGGATAATAGGCTTCGAAGCCGGTGGTTCAAGGAGTTGAGCTAAATCTTCTTTCTCCGCCAATCCACTTCGCAATCGCATTTCTTCCCTTCCTATAGGTGAATTGATTGGATGGATTATGCGCCTCTATTCTCACTTTAAACCTCAGCTGGAAGGTCCTTATATCGGTCAACTTGCCGTTTTAGTTATCTCACCAACTCTTTTCTGAAAGTTTTCTTCTTTCCTTTCGGCCTATCCTCAGCTACTGATGCCGATAAATACTGCCCATCCTACAGCGGCAGTGCTTTACTGGTCATTCGGTCTTATCATCCAGCTCGTCGCCCCTCAACACTCGGTACTTTCGCCCAAAACCTTCAAGATTTCTTTCCTCGTTGCGGATTTTATTTCGCTTCTGATCCAAGCGGCGGGAGGTGAGCAGACCAGATCCCTTCCTTGATCTTCCGCTTTTCTGACGTATCGCGAGTTCAGGCGGCATCGCCGGCACTGCCCTTACTCCCGAGAAATCTCGGATGGGAAGCAGGTGCGTTTTTTTCTCCCTTGAAGCGTGAAGCATCGTCCATCTCACATCTTCCGCTTTCTTACAGGATCATGCTTGGAGGTATCGTGTTCCAGCTAATCGTCATGATTATCTATGTGGCGTACGGAGGATGGTGGGTCGTAAAAGCGAAGCGCGACATTGTTCGATCGGGTAAAGATATCCAGAAAATGCTTTACGCTCTCACCGCCGCCTCAGCCTGTATTATCGCCCGAGGTATTTTCAGAACTGTCGAGCTTGACGAAGGTTTCGGCGGGTACCTTGCGGTGCGTTTCCCTTCCTTCTCCTCGCCTTCGCTCAAATCGACTGACTGGTCTTTCCCTGAAACAGACACACGAGCGATACATCCTCGTCGATGCGATCCCCATCGCTCTGGCTTCGTTCATTCTCAAGTGAGTGGAAAAGGGTCGTTTCCTCTCTTCGCTTCACAGCTGATCATTCCTCATGTCTTTGGCAGCGACATTCATCCGGCGAAGTATCTTGTGGTCGACAAGTATGCGGCGACTCCCGAGATGACCCTCGACGAGTCGACTTCCACTGGCACACCTGTTGACCCTCAACTTCGAGAGAAGTCGATCTCCGCGGGCAACGTCTAGATACCCATACAGCTTAGCCTTAGATTCCCCCTATTGCTTCAGAAACCTTCTCATAGCCTGACCACTCTTGACAATTTCTTTTGCACCTGACACTTCACGCATAAACTCGTTCGCAACTTTTCTTCGGATTGGCAGGGTAGTGGACGAGAGAACGAGCAAGACTACAACTCATGTACCGCCGATTGCCGACATTGACTTGATCTTATAGCAGCGAAGACAGCGAGGGAAGCATCAGACAGGCGAGACGAAAGGGCGAAAGAGGTTGAATCTTGCGAAATTCCAATGAAATTCGCAAGTCGAAAATTACACTAAAATCTGTGTGAGCATTGTGTTGGAGAGGAATCATNGTACTTATAGCCTGTTTGGCTCGAGGGTTTCACTCAAGCCCTCGGGCAGTTGCAAAAGTCGTAAAGTTGAATCATCCTTTTCCCTCCTCTCTCTCTCCTCCCACACACCTCTCGACACTCTTTAACATGGTCTACACTCTCGGTAGGCTTCTCTCGAACTCAACAGGACAGCGCTCGTCACCTTGAAGGTCTCTCGCTCTCGTTCGGAAAGTAGGTTGGATGAGGGGAAAGAACAGCGAGGGCACTCATAAGCGCGCTGGGATCAGCTGAAGAGGACATAGGAGAGTATGGGAAGAGAAGTCAGCAAAGATCAGCTAGATCAGCAGACACAGTACTGCTGTTGAACAACTTGAACTGACCTCATCTTACTTTAAACTTTTCCAGTCTGCCACGTTCTCTGCAAGCCCGAACACGTCGATGACATGAAGGCGAAGCTCATTGAAGCCGCCGCGATCTACAAGAAGGACAAGGAAACTATTGATTGGCTCGTTCACCAGGTGAGGAACATTTCGCACATTTCCCTCCTGAGGTAGGCTCGAGACTGATCATACATTGCGAGGTGAACAGGACGTCAACGACCCTTGCAAGTTTGCGATTGTCGAGCGATTCGAACACGAGTCGAGTCAAAAGTACCGTTCGTTTCTTTCCCCTTCTTTGCTTTTCTTCGCTCGTCTTCTCGCTGATAAACTTCTCCTGTACTGTCCCCCATCTCCTCACTGAATATAGACCTCGAGAACCCTTACTGGGCTGTGAGTAGTCTTACCACACTCACTGGCATACCGAATCATTTCGCTAACTTTTCGTTTCCTTTTTTCCAGACTTTCAACCCTGCTGTCGAACCCTGGCTCGTCGAGCCCATCAAGCTTGGACGATACAACGAGCTCTGAGCCGCTCACCGTACATAAAATCGCATGCAACTCAACCAAACTTTTCGTCGTTCAAACATCATTTTGCAGGCTCGAGAATGCCTTCGCCTCGCGTTGATTACGCAAGAAGGGCCTGACGAAGCGGCTTTTCTATCATGGCTCTCTGCTTCGAGTCGTCGACAGCATTTCCCCGACCTCGTGATCTCTGTTTTATCTGGATGAAGCTACTTGTTTCGCGGAACTCAAGCTGGCAACGAACAGATCCTCTATTTCAATCGCATATCTTCGCGATCATCAGAATCGAAACCAACGGGCCACTAGAAGTGCGAGAAGTTACGAGACATCCTCTCGCTTCCGATTGGATTCAAACCCTTCCCGTTTCTGACGATTCCATTCTAGGGTGCTATTAACTTTTTTCGCCCCTTCTTCCGCCCCAACGGACTTCTCTCGCTTTCGATCGATGGTCCTCTCTCTCGCTCCAGCTGAGAAACGATCCTTCCTTTGCGAAACAGTCTGCATCGTCGAGACATGCTTCTTTCTAATGGCGAAACCTCTTGTCGATCACTGAATTCCCAGCTCGTTCACAGCTTGTCCTTCGTCGTCATGGGCAGCCAGAGGAAGAAGAGCGTGAAAGAGCAGTCAACGTAGAGAGAGAAAGCCTCGCAGTTGGCCCTTTTCCGTATTTCTTGATATTTTTCAAACGACCTCTGTAGCTATATTCATACGAGTAGCTATACGACGATCGAACGGTACTATCGAAAGAGAGCGAAAATTCCAGTGCGACGGATTCAGTGACAACCTTCTCTCGTTTTCCGAAACCCTTCGACCTTTCCTCCATTCACTCACTCACGATCAACAAACGGCAGAGACGGTTTCACGACTCAAACTTGCAAAGCTCGACCTATTCCACCTTCAAGCTGCACTTGCTAATATCAAAACAAGAAGAACCCTCGAATCATCATTCTCCCCAATTCCGATTCAATCTCGAGATCAATTCGATCAACACTGCAAAGAGTCACAGGTTGGTAGATGGCATTGGCAGGATCAGGGTTAGGACAATCGAATAGTAGCGGTGGAATATCTCGCTCTTCAAGACTCGACTCTCTCTCCTCTATCGCAAACACTTCTCCTCCCCTCCAACCCCACTCTCCTTCCCTAACTCGTACTTCCCTCTCAACCTCTCCTACAAGCCCATGGTCAGAATCACTCCTTCTTCCCAATTCGACAACTCCATCTAGAAACAGTTCATCGTCTCAATCGCTCGCTCCGCCTTCCTCTTCCTCTTCTTCGAGTAGAAGCCCCGGCAAGCCCGCATCTATCAAATCTGCATCTTCCAGCTCGACTAGAACCAATACAGGGTTTCAAGTCACTTCGAGAACTCGCAACTACATCCCTCCACTCTCTCCAGGCATCGCCGACTCTCTCGCACTCCCCCAAACTTCCTCCTCTTCAGCAACTGCTTCCGGTTCCTTCTTTCCTCCCAACCCTTCTTTCCCTTTCGCTTCGACATCCGATGCAGTAAACCAAGGTTACCTCGGTCGTCGAGGTTCTTCTCCGGCCACTTTCAGTCATGCAGGTTCGGCTCTCGGTTTAGGTGCAGGAGTGGGGGGCCCAGCGAAAGATAACATGGTCGAACCGAAGACTACTTTGACCCTCAGTAGTAGCATAGATTCGAAAGGGAGAAGGATGGTGAATCAGTATGTCAGGTTGAAAACCATCGGTCAAGGGAGTCATGGAAAAGTTTGGTTGTGTGCCGAACCGACAATCCGGGAGTCAAGCGAGGACGATGATGAGATTAGATCAGGAGAAGGAGAGGAAGAGCGATTAGACCGGGAGGAACGGGAGGAAGCGGATCGCAGGAGACGGAGAAAGGGAAAACACCCTCGATCAGCGAGTGAACGATGGGAAGAGGATATAGACGAAGGGAGGGTTCAGTACTGTGCGATCAAGTCAGTAGCGAGGGAAGGACCGGGTCGACACAAGAGTTTGAGAATGGCCAAGAATCGTAAAGCGAGTACTCAAGGGAGTGGAGGAATTGGTGCGGACGACAAGGTGAAACGGGAAGTTGCGATCATGAAACGACTCGATCATCCGAATATCGTTAGACTGAAAGAGGTTATCGATGATGCGAAGAGCAAGAAAGTATTCATGGGTAAGTTGCAAGTTTCGTTTCTGAGTCTACAGCATGTTTGAACTAATCTCACTCTCGTTTCGCATAGTTCTCGAGTTCATGGCTGGAGGTCAAGTAGTGTGGCAGGATGATAATAAACAACCGACATTGACAATAGACGAAGCTCGAAGGACTTTTCGAGATGTCGTTCTCGGTTTGGAATACTGTATGTTAGATTCTGCCTCATCCTATTCTTACACCTTAGCTTACAATCATGATCTACAGTGCACTATCAAGGTATCATTCATCGAGACATCAAACCTGCGAATCTCCTTTGGACAGAAGATCACAAGACGGTCAAAATTTCAGATTTCGGAGTTTCGCATGTTTCGGACGCCCTTCTACGTGCAACACCAGACGACGGTACCTCTTCGCAAGGTGAGGACGACAAAGCTTTACGAAAGACTGCCGGAAGTCCTGCTTTCTTCGCTCCAGAACTCTGCCATCCTGCCGAATATACACCCACTCCTACCGCTCATCCTTCACAACCTCACCTCAACGAAGAAGACGACGGCGACGCTTACTTCCCCCGAAAGATCAATAACTCTTCCCTTCAACCCTCTTCTCACAACATGGTCTACACTCCTCCAACGAGTCCCAACGGAATCCCTCTTACCTCGAAACTTATCTCCCTTCCTCTCCCAGTTCAATCACCTTCTCAGCCTCGAACACGACCTCCAGTAGGCAAAGGTATCGATGTATGGGCTCTCGGAGTCACCCTTTACTGTTTACTCTTCGGGGACACCCCTTTCACCGCTCGAACCGAGTACGAACTCTACAACGTGATCGTACACGAGTCGATTCGGATACCGCAAAGGATGGGTGTAGAGAAAGCGTGGACTGGAGTTGGAAGTGGATGGGATGGCTGTGGAGAAGGAACAGAAGGAAGAGAAGTAATCGACCTGTTGGGTAGGTTACTTGAAAAGGATCCTACCAAGCGAATCACTCTCGAACAAGTCAAGGTATGTCTCATAACTCTCCCTCTGTGTTTCTGAGCTGTGCTGATTCTGCTTTCGTCGCTTCTACAGAAACACCCTTGGGTTCTTCGAAATCTCTCGTCGCCCGAGTCTTGGCTCGATGCAACAGATCCAGCTCAAACTGATCATGTCGTCGTCACTGAGGAAGATCTTCAACACGCTACGCAAGAACGAGGTTCCGTCGACACTCTCCCTCCGATTCGAAATCGACCCGGTATCAGACGAGCTCTCAACGCGGCTCTCGCTCGATTCCCTGCATTCTCTCGAATCAAGTCGACGAGAACTACAGCGTCTACGAACTCTGACGAACGAGAACAAGAGAGGAGGTCGAGGAGCAAGAGCAACAGTTCGACTGGACACAGCGTCGAAGATGCACCACCTGGTTCTGCGAGTGTCAGTCGACAATCGAGTGATGCGGCAGGAGGAAGGAAGAAAGATTCACTCGAATTCGCCGGAGCCGATTTCCGTCGCGTGATCTCGAGCAGTGCAGCAGTTGGAGGAGGATCTCGGAGTGCAAGTCCTGCGGCACCGATCGGTCTTCGTGGTGGACTCGGCAATCGCTCAATTCGTCGAAATGGCAACGATACGAATCCTCACTCTCCCTCCGTTACTCAAGCTACCGCTTTCCCCGAATTGGCTCGCTCGATTTCGTCCTCCTCTGCTATTCCCGGTCAAACCCCTGGAGGCCGATCGTCCCACTTTGCTCGCTTCTTCAACGGTCATAGACCATTTGACGAATCACGAACTCCTTCTGCACCTTCTTCCCCTTCACTCCGAGGAGGAGTCAGCTACTCTCCGAATCCGAATACCATGATCGATACCACCGATTCGGACTTACCTGCTACTCCGAATGGCACGACACAACGACATCGTACCCTCACAAAGATGCTGTCTCGTCTCGGCGCTGGAGGAGGAGGAGGAAGTACACCACGATCTCGAACGAATTCGCCTGCTTCTTTCGATCGCGATCTCGCTTCGAGCTCGACTGAGGCAGCATCGACAAGCGATTTCATTCCTTCACAACAAGTGCTCGAACAGTTCGAATCACGCGAGAAGTACGACGCTTTCGGTCGCCTCGTTCGACAAAGCGAAGATTCGTCGTCGGCCAACAAGATCGAACCCGAAGAAGACGAGGGAGGAATCGACTTGACAGAGTTCGAATACTCTGATTCAGATCCTGACGATGACGATGATGCCGAGGACGACGATGACTCAGATCTCGACGAACTTCGAACTTTCGGTCAACCTCTCGCATCTGCCGACCACTTCTCAGGATGGAACGTGCCCGCTTTCGCCGACTTCTCACTCGGACCTCGAGCTGGAGATGACCCCAGCTCTCTCTTCTCGAGCCCAACTACTCCCCCAACAGCAACCGACAGCAGTCCCGATGTCGATCCCCTCGACGAAAAGTTCAAGCCCTCGTCAACTTTCGCTCATTACGATCAAGCGACTCCTAAAGCTCAAGGCCAAGGTCCACCTCTCATTCAAACGAACTTGCCTCCTCCACCTCCCGCTCCCGTCTTCTCACTCTCTGCCGCTTCTCCCGTCGAAACTCGACCTTCCCCCTTCTCAGCTCCTTCCCCTCCTCTGGGCGTCCAACATCATGAACGCCCAGTTTACCGACGAGATGGATCGATGGGAGGAGTTACCCTCGAGCCGCCGAAGCACAGTCGAAAGTGGAGTGGACTCAGCAGTAACTCTCAAGATGCCGATGAAGATGACGGTGAAGAAGAAATCCTCGTCGTACCCCGCAGGAGACGAGCCCCTACACTTCAACAGCAAGTCTCTGACGAAACACAACACGCTGCTCGATGAGCGCAACTCTCCTCTTCATGATCGATAGACTAAATTTTACACGCTCTTTATTCTTACAACTTAGTATTGTCCAAAGTCACGCTCTCCCTCCACCCCTTCGTTTGTTCGCAAATATAGACTAGACTGTACACTCGCACTATACCTCTTCTTTCTTCTTCTCTCTCTCTCTGCCGGTACAGACTCCTTTTCCTCCCCCCTTTTTTCGACTTTCTCGCAATCTCTCTTTTTGAACAATCCTTTTTTCGCAATGTTCTTGTTGGTTCCGATATCTCGCACTACTCTCGATCTGGACGTAATGCAGCGGCTGAAGAAAGCTATAGTCGGACACGTATCGAAGTTGCGAGCTGAGAAACTTCCTTCCCTCGCTTCCTCCCCTCACTTCTTCCCCTTGCGCTTCTTTCCGTTGGCACCAGTTTCCGCCTTCGTCGCCTTCTTTCCCGTCCCGACCTTTGTAAGTTTCCGTGACTTCTCGGCCTTGCCTTTCTTTGCCTTCGTTTCCTCCGCATTTCCACCCTTATATCGGAAACTGCGTCTGCCGTCGCAATCTGCGACTTCTTTCGCATTACTCCCAACGTAAACCCATAGTCCCCAATACATCTACAGCACAGTAATAGTTAGCGGCTCAAGATCAGCGTAGGTAAGGGGCGAGACAGCAGAAGAGAACGAACAGTGAGGCCACGGTTTGTTTCGAGACACGAACGAAGATGTGCGTCCTGCTGAACTTTGCTCAGTGACTCGTCACTGATGTGTCGCCTTCGTCCAAGAGGTCCAGATTCGTCGAGAAAGCAGTCCTGGAAGACTTCTCTGGTGAACGCATTTCCCTTCTTTTCCTTCTGTTCCTTCTTCTCCTCTGCCTTGTTCTTCAAATGCAAATCGAGATACCCACGAAGGATATTGAAGATCTTGTCCTTCTTCTCCGACGATAGCTTCAGATACTCTCCGTCTTTCGCTTGACTTTGATAAATTACTCTGTACATCCCAAAAGCTTTCCATGGTTCGTGCATCTTCTTGATCCACGAACGAGCGAAGACCGCCGTGTCGTTTTTCGAGTTCAGCGAGGTCGAGGTGTAAGGTCTCAGCCGACCCGTCTGCACGAAGGGTTTGCCGGGTTCTGCAATGTCGAGATTGAGGTCCCTTCTGAACGCGCGAAGGCCATTGACGTATCCTGCCTTTTTCCGGTTCTGTTTGAGAACAGCGTTAGCTGTGTATGAGGTGAAACGAGGTCAACACTATCGTAGCTCACCGTCGAGTTCGCTTTCTGAGACGATTTACCAGTCCCGATCTTGAGTACGTGACGATGGAATGGTTTGAGTTTCCGAAGTGCCTCGACTTCTTCTCCTTTCACCTCCAGAGTAGACTGCCATGTATCCGAGTCCAGGATCGAGAAAGTCTCCGGGTCCAAACCTTCGACCGGAGGCCATTCAACGTAAGGCTGCGAAAAACAACCGCTCAGCGTTGTTTCTGCGAGATCCTTTGGCCCGACAAAAACGTACTTGTTGCGCTTGTTGCAGCTGATCATCTACATCTTCCTCACTGTCGATCTCGACCTCGCCTTCGTCGCTTGCGAGGTCTGATCCTTCGTAGGCATCGGATTCCTCGGATTGGACGTCGTCCTTGTCTTCGTCGTCGTCGGAATCATCGGAATCGTCGAGGTAAAGCGAAGGTATGGCGTCTTGCGGACGAGACCGAGATGAGCGTCTGCAGAGAAATCTGCGTTCAGTCAGCTTCGCCTGAAGGGAGCAGGAGATCAACATAGCTACCTTAGATCGACTCCAGTACCTTCTTCCTCTTTCACGATGACAGGCTTGATCTCTGGCTTCTTGTCTTCCTCCTCTTTCTTCGCTTTCTTCCTTGCCTCTTCCTCCCCGCCCTCTTGTTGCTGCTGACGTTTCCTCCGATCGATTGACGGTTTCACTTCGTCCACTTCCTCGGCGTCCTCAGAAACAGACTCGGAGTTGATGCGAGATGATGTATGCTTGCGAAGGAATAGCTTTTCGGAAGCAGATGAAGTCGATTCGGGTGGAGTACCCGCAATCTCATGCTTGACCACTGGACCCGGAGTAGCAGTAGGTGCTAAGGAGCGTTGCCGATTGCGGATTCTGTTATAAGAGAGGAGCCGACACCAATCAGGAGATTACCCTTCGAAGAGAAGTGCGAGAGTTGCTAACTCGAGCGGGAATGTATGAAACCTGTTCATATCGATGTCTTGGTAGGCCGTAGAGCGATAGAGCAAAGTAGTGAACCGTAGGAAGGAGCAAACCTCGAATCAAGATTTTGATCGCCTCCTGCTCTCTTCCATCTCACTTTCGATCGATCTTACAGACACAGACCCGTCTTAGAGTAGTCATAGAAGTATGCTACTACGAGCGAATGGGATCTTCTCCCTCCTCTCTCTCCTCTCAACCCCCACATCTTCAAGTCTCCTCCCTCAAGATCAAGCCAACTCTCCTGCACTACTACAAGCATTAACGCCCTTTCCAAATTCATCTTTCTACTCTACGCGGCAACCGCTATCGGCACCTTCTCTCTTTCCTCCAAAGAAACCGGATGAGTGTCCTCCTTGCAACCCTTTCAATTGCGTACTCCCTGCCTTTGGTTGCTTGAACAACGGTACGCCTACGCTATTTACCTTTTGAAGNAGTATATGAGCTGACGATCGCATCGACTTACAGCGAGATGTAACGATTACAACGGACAATGTGTTTGTCCACCTGGATTTGGTGGCGAGGATTGCGCAAAGCCTTGTGAGTTTACTCAGACGTACTCTCGAGAAGTGATGCTGATGATTCCGATGAGCGTAGTGTGCGGTTCTCTCGCTGCCGGACAAGATCATCGATTTCCTCGGGAAGGAAACGATTGCGAATGTGACGAAGGTTGGAGTGGGCTGAACTGTAATGGTGAGTACTGCTCCATACTCGTTAATGAGGCGATCTCGGTGCTGATGGGTCATTTGTGCAGTTTGCGAAACGGACGAAGCTTGCGAAGCACTCATCAATCGAGACGATGGTCGACTCGTCGGATCAAAGGACGAAGATGACGACAAGGCAGTCTGTTACAAGGAAGGTTTCGGAGTCAAAGAGATGTATCAGATGTGCGATGTCACAAGTAAGTCGAGGCAATCCTTGACTTTCGACTGTCGTTCACCAACTGATTTTTGCGAAACTTGCTCTAGATCGCAAGATTGTCGACATGCTTCCTGGTCGACCTCCACAAGTCACTTTCACCTGCGACATGCCCAACGAATCTTGTGGATTCCAGTTCTGGATCGGAAAGAAGGAATCGTTCTACTGCGGCCTCAACAATTGCACCACCTCTCACACTGTCGGCTTCGAATCGAACTCCACCGAGTACCGCTGCGAGCAAGTCGAGTGTGCGTGCATACCCGGTCGAATGTTATGTGGAGAAGATGGGAGCGTCGATATCTCAGAATTCCTGACGGAGGAGATCAAGGGACCTGGGAAATTCACTTCGAAGACGGGAGAACCTAGTCGATTTGAAGAACCAGCTATGAATCAGCTCATCAACGACATCTTTGGAGATGTTTACATCACGCTCAACTGCAAGAGTGGAGAGTGCATGAGATCAAGCGAGGTTCCTGGTTTCGTTGTGAGTCGACTCGATTTTCACTCTCTTTGATATCGATTCTGATCGCTCGTGGCCATACAGCGCCCACCGAAGCCAAACGACAAGACATGGGTTGTTATCAGCGTTGCTATCGTTGTTGCCGTACTTCTCGCTGGATTATTCCGTAAGTTTCTCAACTTTTTCGGTTCACTATTCGACTTTCGCTAATGCCCAAGCATGTGACAGTCTTCTGGTACCTCGGAAGAAGGACGACCGATGTCGAGTATTCGTTCCTTGGTGGTCGAATTCGCCTACCTTCGAATGGGTCAAACGACAATGGCAAATCTCTTCTCGAAGATCACGTCCCCGCGGCTCTCCAGTTCTCGGANATCTCGTACACTCTTTCTTCCGGCCGACGAGTCCTCGATGGCGTATCGGGAGCGGTTCAACCTGGAGAAGTCATGGCAGTCCTCGGAGCATCTGGTGCGGGCAAATCGACTTTCCTCGACATTCTCGCTCGCAAGTCGAAACGTGGAACGGTTGGAGGACAAGTCCTCGTCAACGGTCGCAAGGTTCAGAATGCCGAGTATCGTCGAGTCGTCGGATTCGTCGATCAGGAGGACACCTTGATGGGAACTTTGACGGTTTACGAGACGGTGCTTTATTCTGCTCTACTTCGACTTCCGAGGGAGATGACATTCGAGGACAAGAGGATGCGTACGCTCGAGACGATGCACGAGTTGGGAATTATCGGGATTAGGGATAGTAGGATCGGAGAAAGTGGACACCGCAGTATCTCGGGAGGAGAGAAACGACGAGTCTCAATCGCTTGCGAACTCGTCACTTCACCTTCGATTCTCTTCCTCGACGAACCAACCTCTGGCTTAGACTCCTACAACGCCTACAACGTTGTCGACTCGCTCGTTCAACTCGCTCGCAACTACAAACGGACAGTCGTCTTCACTATTCATCAACCTCAATCGAACATCGTCGCGTTATTCGACAAGCTTCTTCTACTAGCAAGTGGAAAGGTTGTCTACTCGGGCAAAGCTGAAAAGGCTCAACGATACTTCGAAACGATTGGTTGCTCTTGTCCTCCAGGATTCAACATAGCAGATTACCTCAGTACGTGCTTCTCGCCTCTCATTCCTCGAAGAGTGATGCTAACCTCTCCTGTACTCTCAGTCGATCTGACGATGTCCGAAAAGTCTTCGCCCTCGACTCCAGATTCCGAACCCTTGATTCAACTCGCCGATGCTTCCCGACAAGATCCCGAACGAGGAACTACTCGACCTCGACCTGCTCCCGTCGACACCGCCGCTTCTTCGACTGTCGATGATACTGAGCTCGACTCTCGACTCAACTCTCCAGCAAGTCTCGCCGGTCAAGCGAAGAAGCTATTCTCCGGATCCTCCTCTGGTCGAAACTCGCCAACTTCGACTCCACTTCCTCCTCATCTCGCTCGACTCGTCAATGCATTCACCGATAGTGATATCTCGAAGGAGACTAGGGAGGAGGTGAATGGAACTCGAGGATCGGTGAACGGCTCTGCGAACGATTCAATCGCGTTGAGAAACTATAAGGCCGCATCGTGGTGGACTCAATTCAAGATCCTCAGTGGCAGATCGTTCAAGAACCTCTATCGAGACCCCATGCTCATGCTTTCGCACTACGCTGTCGCCGTGGTCGCCGCTGGAATGTGCGCATTCCTTTTCCGAGGTTTAACGTGAGTTTCATTTCTTCGTTTCTCCATCCTTTGACCGTAACTGACAAGTATCACAACTGTTTAGGGACGATATCCCGGGTTTCCAAAATCGAATGGGGATGATCTTCTTCACCCTCGCCCTTTTCGGTTTCGGTTGCCTGACTACCCTCGCAGCCTTCTCCTCGGAAAGACTTCTATTCACTCGAGAACGTGCCAACGGGTACTACAATCCATTGACCTACTTCGCAGCGAAACTCCTCTTCGACGTTATCCCACTTCGAGTTATTCCCGCCTTCGTCTTTGGAGCGATCGTTTACAATCCTGTCGGACTCGTACCTCAAGTCGACTCGTTCTGGAGGTTTATCTTAGTACTTGTACTCTTCAACCTTTCAGCCTCGAGTGTCGTTCTTCTTCTCAGTATCTTGATCAAGAACGCTGGAGTCGCGAATCTTGTTGGAAGTCTGGTCATGTTGTTCAAGTACGTCGCTTTTTTCTCGGACTATACGTGCGACTTTCAGGAGATTGATGGTTGATGAACACTCTATCCGTAGTCTCCTTTTCGCTGGATTGCTCATCAATCGGGACAAGCTTCCTTCGTGGCTTCGCTGGCTCGAAACTTGGTCGTTCTTCCACGCCGCCTTTGAGGCTTTGCTCGTCAACGAAGTCCGATACTTGCAACTGAGGGACCATCGATGTGAGTCTTCATCCCCTCGGTTGGATTGCGGAATCGAGCTGACCCTTCGTGCTACTGCAGATGGAGTCGATATCGAAGTACCTGCGGCGACAATCCTCAGCATGTTCGGTTTCCACGCACAAGTGCGTAGCTGACCTATCCCGGATCCCGTCGCCCAGCTTACTGACTATCTCTTCCGAAACAGGCTTTCTGGTTCCCCGACGTATCGCTACTCGCCATCTTCTTCGCCTCGTTCACCATTCTCTCATATCTCGCGCTCGTCGTCTTTGTACGTGAGAAGCGATAGTCATGGTCAACTCGGGTGTATATATCATATTCGTGAACGAGCATTCGAAGTTGTTTTTTGTCGCTCGAATCTCTGCCGCCTAATTTTCCCCCTTGCCTCTGATTCTTGTACTAATATCGTTTCTGCATTGACACTGTCGTTCAGTCTATTCCTCGTCGCTGCTTTTACGAGATCAAGATTGGAGAAGAAGCGTTGACTGACATTTCTTCCCGGTCCGTTTCGAAATCGCTTCTCTCGCGTCCTGCACAACTTTCGATGTTTGGCTCTCCGCCTCACACATCACTCTACAACTTAGCCTGATGCACCCACCTTTTGAATCGCTTGCAATCCTCCTCGCAGCAGGTCTCGCCGTCTTCGCTCAACAAGCTTGCAACCCTTCGAACGATCGACTTTCGGATCACACTCACAACTTCGACTCTGACTGCAACGCGACACAATACTGTACACCTTCCTCTACAGATCCAACAGCCGGTGGAGCATGCAGCTATCGCGGATGTAGAAGAGACGAATTTCCGTTTGGGTGAGCCATTCGTTTTAATCCTTTGTGGTGCTAATATCTGACGGACCTCGTTTCTCCTTTTTATAGATATGGGAACACGACATTGCCTCCACTGTGTAGCGTCAACGAGTATTGCCCGGATCGAGGAGACAGCTGTCGACCACTCGTCGCTCTCAACGGTGCTTGCGAACTGAACAGAGACGGTAAGCTCTCCCCTCCTTTCGCTTTTCTCACGTCCCTACAGCTCATAGCTGGGATTCTTATCTTAACAGATGAATGTGCACCACCGCCAGATCCGAGTCTTCAAGCGTATCTTTCGCTTCCTACGAACAATAACGGATCAATGTGTCTCAATCAGCTTTGTGTCTACGCCGATGTCGTCGAAGGTCAGACGTGTATCGTTAGTAATACAGTGTATACGGGTTATGGAGACGATGGGTATGTTCATAATCTCACTCTTTTCGCATTCGAGTTCTTTCTCACCGCCGTCGCTTCTCCAAACCTTCCTCTCGCCGTAGAACGCCCTATACCGACGTTGTCACGAGAGATAATTGCTTTGGAGGTCAGTATTGTGATCCTCAATCCTTACTCTGCACCCCTTCACTACCGATCAAAGCGAAATGCAACTCGGATCGTTCTTGCTCGACATCAATCTGCTCGACGACGACCGGTACCTGCTCTCCCCTACCCAGTAAGCCTCGCCATACACCTGCCTGGGCCGTCGCCTTCCTTGTCTTAGCCGTTTTGTTCGCTTTGGGAGGAATGGTTTGGAGTTTACTCAAATGTGATCGATCGGCGAGAGAGAGGAGGAGAGCAGAACGTGCGACGGCGTGGGCGGAGCAGAGACAGCTGAGGGAAAGATTGGGAGAAGTACTCGAGAAGAAACAAGGGATAGAGAGAGCTTTTAGTCGGAGTACGATGGATTCGCAGGAAACTCTGATGGAGAAAAGAGAATAGATTGAAAGGATTCCTGTTGTTTAGTAATACATCGGATCGTATCATATAGATGTGAACAAGGCCTTATCGTAGATCCAGTAAGTTCTGGTCGGTTCGAGGAATAGTGTCGAAACGAAGGAGGATTCCGTTGCGAAAAAGGTCCTATACTGCACGGGCCAGCGCTCCCTCGTCGTCCACCGCTCCACAATAGTATGAAAAGAGTGCACTGCCTCACAGAGCGCCACTGGACGTGGCCACGCTCGTCCAGAGTTGAAATATCGCTTCGAAATCGAATGAATTCGGTAATTGAGCATTTGAGACCTGAAGGTCTTGAATAGTTCCTGAAGCGGTCTTGAGTTAATGAGCAGGAGTAGAGAGACAAAGCGAGTGAAGTGTAGGAGCGAGAGAGGAGTCCTCGCGTCCTCGTCTCCTTGAACCGTTCCCCTCACTCAACATCCTCAGATCACCTCGAGAGACAGCACAGGACCCTGAATAGAACTAAAGTAGTCCTATACGCGAATCTAAACTCTCTCAGTAAGTCTCCTTCCCCTGTAACGACACCTGTTCGCTTCAAATCCTCACCCCTCGTCACGATGCATTGCATGCCGCTACATCTGGAGGGAGCGATACACATGGCTCAGATACTGCCTATATACAAGTCTACCCCTTCTAAGAGCGATCTGCTGACAAGTTTGACTTCACAGACCCTCTCCTCAAATCTTTCAATCAACTATGTCCTCTCCTTCCTCCTCCGACCTCGAATCCCTTCGAAAGAAGTGGCAAGATGCGAAACAAGACCACGTATTCACCTTCTACGATCAACTTTCGTCAGAAGAGCAAAGTTCGCTCTACAAGCAACTTCTCACTATCGACCCTTCTCGCGTCAACTCGATTCATGCAGCCGCTCTTCAAGCCGAGAAGGAAGCCGCATCTTCATCATCCGACGACATCTCTCCTCCTCCCGCCGATTGCGTTGGAACTGTCATTGGTCAAGCCGATCAAGCGAAGGAATGGAACGAAGTTGGGTTGAAATCGATTAAGGAAGGGAAAGTCGGAGTGTTACTTATGGCGGGAGGTCAAGGTACTCGATTAGGTAGCTCAGCTCCTAAAGGATGCTACGATATCGGTCTCCCAAGTCACAAGAGTCTGTTCCAACTTCAAGCGGAACGAATCAAGAGGTTGGAAGTCGTCGCTGGAGCTAGTCAACCTATTCCATGGTACATCATGACTAGTGGACCAACTCGTAAACCTACCGAAGACTTCTTCCGTCAACATTCGTTCTTTGGTCTCAAGGAGAATCAGATCATCTTCTTCGAACAAGGTGAGTTGAGACTGTTTTTGCGAGATCTGTAATCATTCGCTGATCGGTGGAACCAAATTCTCACAGGTGTTCTCCCTTGTCTCACCGACGATGGCAAGATCTTCCTCGACACTCCTTCGTCAGTCGCCGTTGCTCCCGATGGAAATGGAGGACTCTACGCCGCCCTTCGTTCTCCCCTCTCCTCCTCCGATTCCTCTCGAACAGTCCTCACCGATCTCTCCTCGCGCAACATCTCTTACCTCCACGCTTACTGCGTCGACAACTGTCTCGTCCGAGTCGCCGATCCAGTTTTCCTCGGATACTGCATCTCTCGTCAATCCGATTGCGGGGCCAAAGTAGTCAAGAAAACCATTCCTACCGAATCAGTCGGAGTCGTCGCCCAACGTCAATCCAAATTCGCCGTCGTGGAATACTCGGAGATTTCGAAAGAAATGGCGGAACGTAAAGACGAGAATGGGGATCTATCGTTCCGAGCAGCGAATATCGCGAACCATTTCTACACGAGGGAGTTCTTGGAGGAGGTCGCAAACTATGATGAATCGAAAATGCCGTTCCACATCGCACGCAAGAAGATTCCTCACGTCGATTTGTCCTCGAAAGAACTCGTCAAACCTTCGAAACCAAACGGAATGAAGTTGGAACAGTTCGTGTTCGACGTCTTTCCCTTCGTTAAGAACTTTGCGTTGTTGGAGGCAGAGAGGAAGGAGGAGTTCTCACCGCTCAAGAACGCACCTGGAACTGGTTCGGACGATCCAGAGACGAGTAGGAGGGATCTCTTGGAGGAACAGAAGAAGTGGTTGGAGGCTGCTGGAGTCGCATTGGAAGAGGGAGTCGAGGTCGAGTTGAGCCCGTTGGTGAGTTATGCGGGAGAAGGATTGGAGGAAGTGAAAGGTTTGAAAGTTACGAAGAGTGGAACGGTTGAATCGATCGAGGATTTGAAGAAGCTTGCTTGAACCTATCCCCCTTATCCCGTCTATCATATCTTCTCTTCAAGAGCTCGTCGTTACTGTCACTATCTTTCGTACTCCCCCTTCGTTTCGTCATTCAACTTTGCGAATTCTCGAATAGACACTTGATTTCACCTCACTTCGGTTCCTTACTGATGCACAGGCCCTCGTAGCGGTCGAGTGAGGTTGAGAGCTGGACGTCGGACGACTGAGTGCTCGAGTCTGACGTCGCGACCGCGAAGGAAGCTTCGTTCGCGTAGAGGTTGCAAACCTTTGAGATCCTCGAGCGAAGCATCTTTCGTCATGGATCTACTCTCTCGATTGCGATCTCTCACAGCACGATCGTAACTGACGTAACTGACGGGTAAGGAACAAATGAGAGACGAGAATGATTCATTGGCAAACAGAGAGAGCAAGTGATTCCGAAGGAATCCGATTCCCACAACAACTCCGATTTTGTCGAAGTTTAATGAAGAAGTCTGTAGATCAACAACGAGATTGATCAGCTGCTATTTCTCATAGGTAGTCGAATTGGGTCGAAGTGTTTGGGCTCAGCGTATAGACTCTTGCGAGAAAATGTCCGCAACAACTTCAGGTACAAGCACGAAGCTGAGTACTGAATGTTGATGAATTAGGAAAGACTAATCGTTATATAAAATCATAGCCGTGGAGAAAGATTCGAGGGAGGAAGGGGAGAGGGGAATGAAAGAGAGAGGAGAGAAAATTGGAAACGGGCAGAAGGAAAGAGACTAACCTCGACTGATGGGTTGCAGCTTCTTGTCGTCGTAGGTGCTGAGTCTGCTGTCGTCGGAGGCGAAAGTCGTTGTGAAGTCGATGAATGAGAGTCTCAAGGTCCCAAGGTTTTCCAACAATTTCGGCTCGACCGTCTGTGATCCATTAGCCCCAAGCAGTATCTTGTCTGTAAAGTGTGTAGCTAGTCATTGTCGGATCGGTTGCAATACCTAGAGGACAGGAGAGAGAAGACGGTAAAATTGTCAGCTCAAAACAGTTCCTCATACTACGGTCTAGGTGTTTGATGGATAGGTATAGAAGTGGATGGCTCAGGATTTTCAGTGTTTTGTGTTATAGGTTAGTCCCACATAGGCAGACCAGTTGCAGAGCGAGTCATGCTAAGGCGGTAACCGCTCAAGGGATAAAAAGTAAAACGTTCTCGTCTTTGCCGATCGTACTATAGCTTGATGGAGTAGAAGAAGGAGAGAAGAGAGGAAGAGAGACTAACCAGTCAATCCATGAGAGTTCAAGTTGAGAGAAGTGAAGAGTAAGGAAGAAAGAGTAGAAATAAATCGAATCTCTCGATTTGAATCGATTCAATCCTCACAACCTCCAACCAATATCACTCCACCACTCAATCATGTTCTCATCAGTACGATCTTCCTTAACTAGATCCGCTCGTCCTTTGAGACAACAAGCTCGTCAGGCTTCTACCAAGACTAGTCCTCAATCTACCGAAGAAGTCGGTCAAAAGGCTCAACAAGCCGCCGATAAAGCTAAAGAAGTAGCTGGACAAGCTACTCAACGTGCTAGTCAACTGTTAGGTACCGCTCAACAACGAGTTGGAGACGCCCTTGGTTGTGAGTCTAACTCTCCCTTTCACTCATTCTGACGAATTGATTCCGATTCATTGACTCTCCATTCCGATGACAAACAGCTTACAAGCAACCCATCTTCTACAACGTACGCTTATACTCCTACAATGACCACCCGGTGTACTTTGAACTGAACCTTTGATTCGGGATTCAAACAGGCTTCCGTCGCTAAAGAATTCGCAAAGCAAGTCTACCAAAAAGAGAACCTCGCTCCTCCCCCTTTCTCGACCTTCTACTCAACCTGTAAGTCATTCCCTCCCAAACATCCCCTCGTGATTTGTTGGAAACTGACATTTTCAATTTCACTTTCATCTCTACTCCTCCTCTCTCCTCTCGACTCTCCATCCCATATTCCGTCTACCTCCGCACCCTCTACTTGTACCCAACTCATTCCTACTCTCTGTCCCGAATGCCCTCTTCTCGCACACCATCGGAACTCGCCGATTCCAATTACTTCGCAAAACCCTGGCCAATCCTTGTTTCTCCCATCTCTCGCCCCTTTCCGTGCCCCGTTCCTCCGACTTGATCGACCCATTCGCTCCAACGCTCTACCCATGCCTCTCCATCATCATGTAGACCAGCATTTCGTTCGTCAAGCGCCCCACTTGGGATTCTGGCAAAAACTGTACGAATCGGGAGAGTACAAGCGTTGGATCTTGTACGGAATCGAGGCGTACGGTATCTTCTCGATTGGTGAAATGTTGGGAAGGAGGCATGTAGTCGGTTACGAATTGGATGAGTCTAGGTAGTGAGTCCCCACACGCTTCTCTACTTTTTGGATTTTTTTTCGTTTTTTTTTTGAAGAGATAGGAACTGATGTTGGTTTTGGGGGGTTTGGTGATTGTGTAGCGCCAAGTTGACTTGAATGGTATTTTCGACGTGAGTGAATAGTGGTGGAGGGGTAGAGAAGGTGGGTTCAGGCAGAGGTAGAAACCTCCTTCGCAAGCAAGATTGTCGTCCAAAATTTTCACTTTTCTCTTGTTCTTCTGTCTTTTTGTTCTTTTGGTTTGTGGAAAACTTCAATACACCTTCTCTCTTTAGTCTTACGTCACATTGTCTGTCAACCTGTAGTGAGGTGTTGGCGAGGAGCAGAGAGCGAGGAGGAGGAGGGAAGCGAAGAAAAGGGCCTTTTCGGCGGGATCGCTAGATTCGCTCGCTTAGATCGACTCGTTTCAACTCCTTCGAGTGTCAAAAGGGTTACTCTTTTCGTCTGTATAATGAAGGAGAGTCGGAAACAAAGACGACTTCCATTTGCGGAATTTTGATCTTTAAGGCTTTCATTGCGAAAGAGGCTTGAATTCCATCTGCTCTTTCACCACACCTCACTTAGCTCGCCTGCAGCTACTTCATCAGCGTATTCACCTCTGTCTGTCTCTGCATATCCCTCGTCACTCTTTTGAACCCACCGAAGAAGCTTTGCTAGGTTTGATCGGAACTTTCGGAACCCTTTCAAGAACAATTCACTTCAAACTAGTCTCCCTCAACCCTCGACCTCAAGCTCTAGTACGCAATGGCAAGGGGTGGGTTCGATCCTAGACCAGTGTACGTTCCCACCCTCTCCTCTTGACTCTGATTGAACTCTGAAAACTAAACTCTTTCCGTCTCGCTCGGCTCCAAACTCCCCCCTCCTCTACTTTGTCTTCTCTCCCGTTGATACAGATTCTCGCATCCTTTCTTTTTGATCACTAGTTTGATCGCAATCGCTGGATGGTGGACTGCTTTGATCGGTCGTAAGTTTCATAGATCACTCAATTTCACCCGAATTGAAAGTTATCACTTTAACTGATCCCCATCCTTGCTTTCTCTCTCTTCCCCCTTGACAGAAATCGTACTCGAATCAAAATGTGAGTATCTACCGCCGTGTCGTGAAAAAAGAGGAGCGAGAATACGAGGAGGAGAATTCGAAATTAGGGAAAGTCAATAGTGAAACTGATCTCGTCTCGTTTGAATCATGAAATAGATCATGCTCAACCCAATAGTTCAGGATCAGCAGTAGGAGCTCCATGGTTCGGTAAGTCCTCTTTCGTTCTGTCCAAAACCACGAAATTACTCGTGCGAATCTTAATTTCCCCTCGGTTTTCGTGTATCTAGGTATCTTCTTACAGATGTTTATCAACTTGGGAGTCTTCATTACATTGGCTAGAGGAACGCTCGGTTCAAACCGATTCCAGGTTAGTTTGCTCAATTTTCGCTCTTTTTCGAGAAAGCAAAATTGACGAAACGAAACTTTCCTAATGTCGGATACAGCTCTCGATCTTCTTGGCTATTGCTGTAGTAATGGCTGTCATCGGTGTCAAGTGAGTCGCTTCCGATTCGTCAGCGTGAAGCAGAACGAGTAGCTCACGAGATCGAGGAATACTCACAGCTCCGGCATTTTCAACACGACCTCTTTCCAACTTGCTGTTGGAGCAGGATGGCTTCTTCTCGCTGTCGTAGACGTGAGCTTTTCTCCTTCTCCCGCACTCACCGACTTGGTCACTAAGCCTTTACCTACCCGACGTTAGATCCTCTGGCTCCTCTACTTGACTTCAGAACCCAACACGTTCTGGCCCAACCTGTTTGATTCCGGATCTTCCATCTCCTTCTCTTCCCGAATCTCTTCCTCGTCTTCCTCGATCGCCCAAAACTCGACTCGAAGAGGACTCGGTCCCGGATCCGTCATGTCACGTCAACAAGGAGTTGGATCTCAATCCCAACTCGGCATGTCGCACCCAGGAGGATCAACCGCCGCCGTCAGCTACTCCGGTGGAGGTGGATACCAAGGGGTTGGATTAAACAGTCAACATTCTTCTCACAAGAATTTGGGAGGACCTGGGAATCACTCGAACCAACCACAAGGAATGGGAGGGTTGGGAGGACAGGCACAGATGAGTGTGGCGGATTTGGGAATGGGTGGAATGGAGAATGGTGCGTTGTTGGGTGGGAACGGGTTACAGTCGCAAGGTGGAGGTGAAAGTATCGCTCCTGAATACGCGGTACTCAAAGCTAGAGCTCTCTACTCTTGTGAGTCCTCCTCACAGTTCTCTCTCTCTCATGAAAAACTTCCGCTGATCAAGTAAGAACTCCGAATGTAGACTCTGCTTCTCCCGATGATCCCAACGAGATTTCGTTCGCAAAGGGAGAAATTCTCGACATTCTCGACAACTCGGGTAAATGGTGGCAGGCGAGAAAGTCGGACAGTACGAAAGGAATCGTTCCCTCAAACTACCTCGTACTCGTCTAAACGAAACTCTTTTGACCTTTTTCCTCTTCCCAACCGATATATCTACAATTACTCCTCTCTAATCTTCCCATTCTGGCTCTCCCCATATACCCTTTCCTATACCGATCCGAGTCTGATTCGTACTCCTTTGAGATGCGGTCGCTCTCGTCACAACTCTTTCTTTTCTTGTTCACAACCGTTCCCTCGCTCGTTTTTTACACTTTTTTGACTCTCTATCCCCCTCTTGTATCCTGCTGTCTCGCTTCTCGTGTGTATGTGTGTAGTCGTTTTATCTGTGCTGAATGGGAGGGAAGTGGAATTTGGATGAAAAACCCCTAATTCGTCTCTTTTGTCTCGACTTCTCGCTCATTTCGCGAAACTCAACCCGATGATAGACAAGGATGAGTAATAGTTCCCAAGTGTAATCGTCTATCTACAGCACTTCCTTCAACTTGGACATGAAAGTTTCCCTCCCTTCCAATCCGACGCTCGCGTTTCTCGCCAACAAAGTTCTCGCATGTTCAACCGCCTTCTTTCCCTTTCCCTTCGACTCCTTTCCCTCACTGCTCTCCTTTGACCATTGCGAGTAATCCCCACTCATAACTTTCCTAGCATGTTCCCTCGCATCCTGAGTTTCCGCATCTTCATCCAACAAACCTTGACCGACCGCCTGTTTCACTTGAAGTGCCTTTGCCGCTAGATCCGCACGCAAGAGTTGAGCGAGGTTGACCGAAGGGTACGCGATCCCCGAGGGTGGTTCGAGAGGTTTCGTGTCTTCTGCAGAGAAGTTCGAGGTCGGGGACGAAGAGGTTTGTCGTCGGTTTCCTCCTCCTCCTTTTGGTTTCGATCCTGATTTCGAGGAGGGTCCTGAACGAGGAGATCGAGGAGAGGAGGATTGGGAGCGAGGAGGACGGTCTCCAGAGGGAGAAGAGGACGGGAATCGAGGGTTGAATGGTCTTCGTTCGATGTTTCCTCGGAGGAGTGAGATGGGATCCGTCGCTGATCGTTGAGGTTGTTGTTGCTGTTGTTGAGGACGACGGTTTGAGAGGTTCGAGCCGAGTCTGGGTTGACCTTGAGGTGAGCCAGAGGAGGGACGAGGAGTTCTAGGAGAAGAAGAGGGAGAATCGTTGGATTTGGTTTCAGATTTCCTCCTTTCCATTTGCCTCTTTGCCTGTTCCAATCTCGCTTCCTTCGTTTGAGCTCCAGCGACCTTTGCACCCTTTGCTTGACCTTTCTCAGTGTTCTTTACGGCGAGAGCGATTAATTGAGAGTGAGCTCCTCCTTCCTCGCTCACTTTACGAATCGAGCGTTCCCGTTCTCTACTTTGAGTTTCATGGATATTCGGTGGAGTTGGAGTGGAATCGGTAGAGAGGGAGCGGGAGATGGAGCGGGAAAGGTTTGAAAGTTGAGATGAAGTGGTAGGGAACCGAGTCGCTGCTTTGAGGGCGAACATGCTATCATAGAAAGTGTCAGTGGATACTTCTGATCTGTTCTGGATAGGTTACAACTCACCTGATGAGAGTCGATAGTTTGGGTTGATAGCAAGAAATGAATCGTTTTGAAGGTTGCACCTCGACGACTCACTTCGATCAAGATCATTAACACTGCAGAGCCAGAGCACTGTGTGACTCACTGCAAGCTTCAGATGTTGCTCTCAGCGACTCGTCTTCGCTCGCTTGCTCAGGATATCTCGAAACTCTCTCGTTTCGAAAGTTTCGGGTGAATCCTGACAGTGCTATTGCAGTGGAGGGATCGAGGGAACGTACGTCAAAGTCCAGCGAGGATGCATGGTAAATACGACTGCGACCGAAGGACATCGTTTCTCAAATTTCGAAAGTTTCGCTCGCTCTCTTCTTCTTCCTTTTCCTCCTTCTTCCCTGCCGCTTGACTTCTTTTTCTACAAGAGACTCACGAGGCGCAAGTAACAGGAAAACTACAGCAAGTCCCATCCCCAGCTCCTTCTCTCATCCTAAGGCAGCTCGAAATCAACTCTCGCTCGAGTTCACTCTCACCTCTAGTCTTCTCGTTCCGACTTCCAACTCCTCCCCATCAACATGAACGACACTTCGAGTATCTCATCTTCATCCTCGGCTTCCTCCGGATCAAGTTCAAATAGTCTCTCACCTCCAACTTCTCCTAATCGTTCCTCTCCTTCTCCCTCTCAGTTCCGTCCAAGGAAGACCTCCGCGAAGACGAAACGCTCACCGAGGAGGATTTCGGAAGTATGTGACTCATGCAAGAAAAAGAAGAGGAGGGTAAGTCGTTCTCCGTTCTTTCGTCCGTAACGTTTGAACAACGAAACTCACCCGGAAAGTCTCGTGAACAGTGCAATCTCAAGGAACCCTGCGAATCTTGTCAGTCGCAATCATTCAAAGTCTTGTTCTCAGTATGCTCACCCTTCATTCCCCTTCTAGGTCAATCTCGCGGCATCAATTGCACTTACAAACGATACTCGCTCAACGTCAAGTTCCCTCAACTATGCTCTGATGACCTCAACACCGTATCGTAAGTCTCAGAACTCTATCTTTTAGTCTTTCTTGCTAATCCGTCTCGTCGATCATAGTCAGTTGCTCGTTCAGCTCGACGAAAGCAAGATTTCCCAAACGACAGTCTCGCTCAAAACCGCTCTTTCAAAGATTTCGAGACGTCTCGGCATCTCTCTCGATGATATGGTCGACATCGATAGCGATCAGGAAGAGGATGAGGAGGAATCGGATAGCGAAAAGATGGATCTTTCGGATCAAGTCGAAACTATCGAAGATTCGGAGCCAAGTCTCGATTCAACGATTTCGTACGACGATTCGACCATGAAGATCGACTACGAATCTTACTATCCTGTTCTGCCTACTCGTCGACAAACTCGTTCATCGATCAAACTCGCTCCACTCTCGATTCCAGCTTCACCCTCAGCTCGTACTGGAGCATATCCAGCTCCTCTTCCTCCTTCTTCCACTCGAATCGTCTCACCAATGAGGTTCCATTTCCCTGGACTCTTCCTCTCGCAATAACCGCAAAAGATGAAACGCAAAAATGGGTTGAATTGTTCGGTAGATAAAGCTTAGTCAATGTTGGAGAAGGGACCACAGAAAGAGTAAGGGGTAGAACAAGTAGTGGATGGAGAACTGTATATAATTGGGAAGGGGGCGTCGAGAATCAGTGCTTGCAATTTGTTCAACCGCAGAATCCATCTCAAAAGCTTTCGAGGTACTGTAGTGAAGTACAGTAAATGGTCAACATTTGTTCATACTGCGCTTGTCTCGAGGCGATGTGGAAAGACTCACTCCCTCGGCTCAAATATGGCTTTGACCGTCTCAGACGAAACGGTCTCTCGAAGGTTGCGATGTGAAACCGTAGATACGGGCGGCCCTGTATCCCATCGTGGCGGATCTGTCGAGGCTGTGAGCGCTCGTAGGCTGCTTACAGTCAGTGAAGCGTTAGCTCGAGATTAGAACGTCGGTACGAGAGTCGAAAACAATACCTTTGTTGCGTCCGTCGCGCGTTGGCGGGCCAACTTGGCAGCTCGTTCACGGGCCAACCTGGCTGCTTCCTGTGTAAGCATAGATATGAGTAAACCATCTTGCTGTAGTGAACGAAAGGAGGAGTACTGACAAAGATCGATTCACAGCTCAGTTCCGATTCCCTCTGTGAACGAGCTTGTATGTCAGCTCTTGATCGAAAGGGAAGTCGGCCAGCAAGGCTACGTACCACGAGATTCTCCAGTTCTACGACGGGCCCTCCTTTTGTACTCTTGCGCATCTTCTCGCACAAGTCCACCATTAGTTTCAAGGCGACGGTTGGATGTTGCGAATCGAGATAAAGTTTGTCGGGCCTGCCCGTGTGCCACCAGTCGTTTAGGTCTGCCAGATCTTTAGAGTTACGAATGTGCGTTTCGAGTAGCTCCACAAACGGTTGCGGCTTGAGTAGGTTAGCGTTGCCTGTGTTGGGGAATGATTCTGTGTGTTTTCTATTGAAGAGTTTATCCCGCATGCTAGGCTTCGTTGGCTTACCGGCCTCTATCAAGCCTTTGAGCTGTAGAAGTAGGGTAGAGTAGATCTTCCAGTATGCTTCATCGCGCGAGGTAGGCATTGGAAGTGTTGAGTTGAGGAAGAAAAGAGAAGCTTGTCGTCTTTCTCTGTCAGACTTGCCTATGTAAACCCGCTCGGGATTAGACATGTACCCCACGCGGCTACCATCCCCTTCGCTCAGGCATCATCGGCTCTCCCGGGCGTGAAGACCTCTTCTCGTAGATCGGGTATAGGACGAACGGCGCGCACTTTTTCAGGATACCCACTTTGTTGGTGGTCTCTTTTGTACGAGGAGACAGAGGCGGGAATGGACCTTCGACGGCACGAACAATGTTACTCACCGGCACCATCGAGAGGAGAAAACGGAACGCGACTATTTTCAGGCAAAACGAAATCGTATCCCGACCTCAACGCAAGACACTCCTCACTCCTCGTTCCTCTTCTTCCACGGTGATCTAAGATGACAAGAGACGCAATCAGCACGAGGAGAAAGCGGGCACGGGCGAAGAAAATTTACCGAGTCAGTAATGAAAACTCTACCAGCGACGACGCTGTTGGAGCTCGTGGTCGGATACACCGTAGATTTGCGACGCGCGTAAGCTGATCTCTCTCTCGTGAGAGCCACGCCTACTCGACTATGGCAGCAAAGCAACGAAACACCATCAGCGCTTCCGACGCAAAGGCTGTAGAATCCGAGACTCACGCCATGAGCTAGACTTTGCGCAGTGGCTGTTGTCTGTAGAACACTAGAAGCAACATGAATGATCGGAGTGAGGAGAGCGCTCAGACAGGCTCACATAGCTTCCGTTGACAATTCTGAATTGCTCGACCTACAACCGTAAAACGTTCAGTCTGTGGACGAGCGAGCTGAGATCTATTGGGGCTTCTCCTTACGAGAAAGTCTGTCTTGAGAGCTTCGGCGTTGAGAGCAGCTGTTACACTTTCCATCGACGAAATCACGCTGCCCCTCGCTCCTTCGTGGTACTTATTCCAATGTCGTCCGAGTGTGTCTTCTACGCGATTGCGGTACTCCTTTACCGCAGACGGCAACGCATATCCCGTCTGGATATGCGTATAATTGGTGATTGCTTTGTCGAGGTTGCTGAAGGCGGTACCGTAGCGTAGATTTTGCGTATCGGCCATCCTTACTCTGGCGGTCTGAAAGCGTAGGCGGGATCGTGGAGAGCAGGGATGCGTGGAATTCGTCCGGAGAGGAATAGAAAGGAAAGAGGCGAAGGAAAGAGACGACCCCAAGTTTTTCCTTGCTCCGCGGCGCTTCACGGAGTTTCGATCAATGATCAATGGGGGTTGCCGAATCGGAGCTTGTGATTGCGGAGAAGCGGTTCAAAGGGCTAATGCGAAGCGAGGCAGAAGGAGAAAAGGAAGGAAAAAGGAAGAAAAGCGAAGCGAATGAATGAGTACGAAATGTATTCGAAATGAGCGAGGTACACACGCTACCTCTGAGGGATAAAAGTACGAGCGAGTGAGTGTTCGGTTGGAAGGAAGAAAGAGGGTGCAAGTTTCGAGGAGAATCGAGGGGGCGATGCAGTTTGCTCTTTCGAGATGCGGATTGAAGAGTCGCCCGGATTTGATGATGCTGTGTACACAAGCAGATACGAAGCAACGAGAACAAGTGAAAGGAAGAAGAGGAAAGGGAGGTTTCGAAGAATTTGGAATGATTAACGTGTTCGCGTGTTCCCTTTCACTCAGCCTCTCTCAAACCCTTCACCTAGCTTCGGAAGTAGCTAGTATATATACCCATGGTACGTTCAATTCTCCAGAACTCTTCCTCCACAAGCTAAATCCTTGAATCGTTTAGGCTGGATCTCATATCGACCTCCGAAAGCGTAATCAAGCGTTCCAACAGAAGGCAGGAAAGGTCAACAAGGCCAAAGTTGTCGATGAACTCGAGAAGAAGCCTATACCAAAGTGGATCGTCATTCTGCTCTGTTTCGTCGTCGGTGGAGGTAGTAAGTTCCCTTTCACCTCTCCCTCTCCCTTTATCTTGCTCGAATGAGAGCTGATCATGATCTCATCGTAGTCTTCTTCGAGCTGTTACAACAAATATTCAACTATGTGACAAAGACAAAATAGGCTTCGTCGGATGAAGGGAATTTGGGTCGGATTTACGATTGCAGTACCGGCGCATCACGCTAGGATGTATTATAGATGTTATTACGTTATTGGAGACCGTGAGTGAAAGGGCGACGAGAGAGGAGCAATCAGTTCGAAGGAGGAAAGTTCGTTTCACTGAGCGCAGGTTCCGACGAAGTTGCGTCGCTTTGGTATAAGTCACGCTTTTTCATGACCGCGCCTCATCACGTTACCCGCACCACGAAAATACTCTGAGCGAACTAAGGAAGAGGGAGTCTCAAAGATATCGCTTTCACGTTCACAGTACAAATCTAACGAAGGCATCGATCACCAGAACCCGCAAGCATGATCAACCTTCCGCATCTTCCAGCTCGCCCTCAGCTCACTGCTACATCCCTCTTGTCTACCCTCCCCCCTACACCAAGCTTCAATCTCTTTTGTCGCTTTCTCCGACCCTTCACCCTGCTTCGAGACCGCTATTTCGAGAAGCTTCAAGCCTCCTAGCTCCGGTACATGCTTCAGAGTATCGACGAGGTACCCGGGCGAAGACGAGTCGAAGTCTTCGAGTGTCAAGCGTTCGAGGGTGGTCGGAGCCGAAGGGAGGTGGAAAGTCGATTTGAAGAGGTCGGCAGTGAGTGAAGGGAGACCAGTGAGCTGGAGGGAACGTAGGTGAGGAAAGGAGATTCGTCGGGTCGAGATCCATGACCATGTAGCTTCAGAGTCTGGAATCGTGGTCTGTCAGCAAATCGTGTTCACTGGTTACGAAAGCTGTGGAAGCAGCTCACCAGACGACCTCCTGCCCTGTCGAGGGATATCCTTAACGACGAGGTGTTCGAGGGAACCCGCAAATTGAGAGATCAGACCAGATGAAACGAGTGCGAAAGACTTGACGGCATCGGCTGAACTTCCTTTGTTACGAAGGGAGAGGGAAGTAAGGGTTTCATGGGACGAAGATAGGAGGGTGAGAATGTCAGGTAGAGTAGCTGATGCGAAAGCGGTGAATGAAAGCTCGAATCGTCGAAGTCGGCAAGAAGCGATGGGTCGAGGCGAACTCGTCGGAATACTCCAGTCGCTGCAGGACGACAACCGATCAGTCAGCTGGGATCTCGCGTGACAAATGAAAAGTGACCTACAGAGCTAGACGCAGAGTGAGATCGTCGAGTAAAGGGAGATTCTCGATCAAGGCGAATGTTTCTTGAGCATTGCAGTTTCGAAGAATAAGTGTTCTGATCGTCGACGGGAACAAGGCGGGAAGGTGAGGAATGGCGCTGTAGAAGCCAACGTCGATGTCGAAGTTTTCGACTTGTCGACAGGCGGTAAGAAGTCGAACGAGTCTTTGTCGATCTCTGTCCAGGTATTTGAAAGGTCAGGTCCACCCAGAGAAGTCCAAAGTGTGGAACTACGTACCGATTGAGTACTTGTTGTCGTTGTTTTTCGAGCTGAACCTCCCTCGTTTGCAAGAATCCCATCGTTCCCTCACCTTCTTCTTCAGTCGTATCGAAAGAAGCGACTGGCGGCAGACTCTTCCATCCTTGCCACCCTCTCAGACTCGCATCTACCTTCTTGACCCTCGAAGCTTTTCCTTGATCCTTCGTAACATGCGCCAAAACCTCTTCGTCCTTTTCTGAACCGTAAACTCCAAACACTGTTTCTCTCGCCATGAACTCTTCCCTTATGATCTGCGCCCACGTTGTGCATACTCCTGCGATCTGGCGGTAACAGCACGTGCGGCACATCGAAGGAAGTTGCGAGAATTGACCATGGACGATGAGAGGTTGGGTGACGAGAGAAGAAGCGATGGCGATGGAGATAATGTCGAGGAGTAGTTCGGGAGGAATCGTCGAGATGGAAGCCATGGTGAGAAGTTCGGATGTGAGAGGCAACCTGTTTCGCTGATCTCGGAAGATAAGAGGGGAAATTCAGTGAGGCACTTTTCGGTTGCGACTAGTCTCTTACGAATATCGACTAAACCGGAGAGTGCGCCCGCAACCGTCCTCGGTGGTGATGAGACTATCGCTTGTAGACCAGTGAGGTAGCAGGAGAAGTGAGGCTCAAGAGAACGCTTCTCTCACAGATCCTGGTTGCGAAAGAAGGTTTTGGTACGAATGAACTGATCTTTGCAGCGACTTCGTTTTCCACAACCCTAGTACACAACAGCAAGAGGCATTTACTTCTTGGAGAGAGGAGCGGCCTGGGCAAAGAGCGAAAGAAGAAAGTCAGCGATTTTGTCTCTTCGGCGAAATCTAGGCTAGCTGGAAGTGAAACTGGCGCAAGCCAGTTCCACTTCTTCAGGTAGCTAGATATTCCGCGGGAATGACTCACATTGGGACCGCGGGAGAGACCTTGAGCACCGGCGTAGATGACTTCTTGTCCATTTTGCTTGAGCTCGTCGGCGATACGGATGAGAGCGTTGTACTTGGCAACACCTATACATTGGTAGACAGTGCGTCAGACGAAGCTTGGGTGATTGGTAGTAAGAATAGAGAGGGAAACTCACGTTCGGATCGGCAAGGAGCACCAGTCTGTCAAAATGAAGGTAAGGCGTTAGTTCTGGACACATGGGCTGAGTAGAGAGACNTTTAGATGTTCCTTAATTTCGCCTACACCCAACGCCACGACTNAAAAGGGTTAATGTCATCGAGAAAAATAAGTCGGAGACGAAAAGGAGCGAGAAAAGCGTGGAGAAATGCGATGTTTGGCGATGCGAGACGATGGAAGGAGTAGGAGTAGGATGAGAAGACATGCAGGAAAGAGACGAAGAGCAATCAGCGTCAGTACGGACGAAGCGAAAGCCAGGTGCAAAAGGAGAAAGCAAAACGATGCGTACCGAGGTCAGAGATGGTTGTGTCCTCGGTCTCACCAGATCGGTGGGAGACCATGATACCCCATCCATCAGATTGAGCGAGTTGAGTACTGGTGATGAGAACAACAAGATCAGTATCTTTCTTGGGGAGACTCGAAAAACGTAAATACGCGGAACGTACGCCTTGATCGACTCAGTGATGGTACCGATTTGGTTGACCTTTAGGAGGAGACCGTTGCAAGCCTTCTTCTCAATGGCACTGTTCGCGGAGAAGGAAAAAAGTCAATTTTGACGTTCCGCTGAAAGTAGCGAGAATGAAACGAACGTCTTGATCCTGGAAGGGTTGGAGACGGTCAAGTCATCACCAACAATCTGTGCGAGAGAAGTAGGGTGAAGACAGAAGGAAGAAGCGAAGGAAACGACACAAGTCAACAAATTTCGCAAGATTTCGAAGAAAATGGTGAGGAACGCACTTGAATCTTGGTGTTTTGGGTAAGGTGAGTCCAGGCCTCCCAGTCATCTTGGTCGAAGGGGTCTTCGATCGAGACAATGTCGTACTTCTCGACGAGCTCGTTGTAGACACCAGCGAGTTGCTCTCCAGTGAGCCACTTGGAGGAGTCAGAGTTGGGGTTCTTGAAGCTAAAGAGACAAAAAGCGACTGTCAGCTAGGTCCAGCTCATTTGGAAGGGAATAGTTGTACTCACTCAAGATCGTACTTGCCATCCTTGTAGAACTCGGAAGAAGCGACATCGAGACCGATTTGTACCTTTCCGGAGTAACCAGCCTTGTTGATGGCCTCAGTAAGGATCTCGAGGGATTCCTCGGCACCTTGAACGTTAGGAGCGAATCCTCCCTCATCTCCGACGTTGGTAGCATCGATTCCGTACTTCTTCTTGATGACGTTCTTGAGAGTGTGGTAAGTTTCAGTTCCCATTTGCATAGCCTCGTCGAAGTCCTTGGCTCCGGTAGGAAGGAGCATGAACTCTTGGAAAGCGAGAGCGTTACCGGCGTGCGATCCACCGTTGATAACGTTCATAGCGGGAACGGGAAGGATGTAAGGAGGCTTGATACCGGCGAGCTCGGCGAAGTGAACGTAGAGTGGGACACCCTATTGAATAAACAGTGAAAGAGAATCAGTAAAGGTGAGAAACGAGAAGTCCCAGTTTTGCGAAAAACTTACCTTTTGAGCAGCAGCGGCCTTGGCGACAGCCATGGAGACACCAAGGATAGCGTTCGCACCGAGTTTGCCCTTGTTAGGGGTACCATCGAGGTCAATGAGGAATTGATCAACCTTTTCTTGGTTGGTGATGTCGAGTTTGGCCTCGATGAGTTTGGGAGCGATAACATCGTTGACGTTGGCGACGGCCTTGGTAACACCTAGAGATACCAAACTGATCGTCAATAAGCAGTTTCATACAGGATGAAACGGTTTGAACTCACCCTTTCCGAGGTACTTGGACTTGTCACCGTCACGGAGTTCGACAGCCTCGTGGATACCGGTGGAAGCACCGGAGGGGACAGCAGCACGGAAGAGACCTATAATTCAGAACGGAGTGAGTAACTAATCTCCAAACGGCAAAGGACTCGTAGCAGAAATTCACCCTTCTCGGTAACAACGTCGACTATCAAAAGAGAAAGGTTAGCGTTCGCTCAAGATCATAGAGAGTATTACTATGACTCACCCTCAACAGTGGGGTTTCCTCGGGAGTCCCAGATCTATGAATAAAGGTGGAATTAGTTTCGGTTGAGTCGAGTTCGCTGATTTTGGCGAAGCAACAAGAGGGTATTCTGGTGGCCCAAGAGTGGTAGGATAAGAGTATAGACTTACTTGACGAGCGTGGATCTTTGAAATGGACATGTTCTATAGGTTGTTGAACGAGATTGAACGTTGGGAGAAGAAATCGAATGGCGAACAAAGAAGAGAGAGCGGGATTGAAGAGTAAGAGGAGACAGCACTGATCAGTACACTGGATCTACATCATATAGTAGCGAGCTCGACGTACGGTTATGATAAAGTGAAGTGTTTGGAGGAGAGGAGGATTCTTTCAGCGGCAGAGACGGACCGCTCTCTCAACACGAAATCGATTAAAATTGGATAGCGCTGATCTGGCCTGATCTACTCTCTTTGACGCTCTATACACTCGATAGACATCGACAACGTCGAATCGCGTCCTCTGCCGCGGGATCAGCTTCCAACTCACCTCCGTTTCTTTCCGACTTCGCAATTTCCGACGAATCATAAGCGAAACGTTCTTGACGATCCCGCTGTTCTCCATTCCGGCGGCGACGAGTCAAGTTGAGCAGACATCATCGAGCAAGGTCCTCAAAGCGAGAACGCAGTGCCAGGTCAGAATGGAAAACAACTAAACGATAAGAACAGAAAAAGTTGCAAGCAGTATGATACGTTACAAGGTACAATAAGAGGTGATGCGCAGATCAATCTACACACACATAAGGGATATACAGTCTCCGCTGAGAGTGCAGGAGGACATAAATAGAGGGAGGATGAAGGTCGACCAAGAAATACGAATGTTCTATCCTTTCGTACTCATTTTCCTTCGTAATTTCTCCTGCCGTTTCGCTTCCTCCTTCATCTGCTTCAACTGCTCCTTCTGTTGCTTTTCTCTCAGTTTCGCCTCTTGTTCCCGCGCTTTCTTTTCCTCCTTCAACTTCTTCTCTGCTTCTTTCTTCGATAGAGGAGGCGAAGCGGAGGGAGGGGCATGGCGAGGAGCTGGAGAGTCGGTCGATGAAGAGCTTGATGAGGGGTCATTAAACGGATTGGTCGAGTTCGATAAAGGTACGCCATTTGTCGCTGAGGCTGATCGAGGACCTGAGGCAAAGGTTCCTGCCGACTGGACGACGGGAGATGCAGTCGAAGGACGTTTATTGAGCGAAGCGGCGAGGTTCGAAGGTTGCGAAGAGGAAGAGGAGGTGTGATCGGATGTGCCAGCGTTCGGAGATTCGGAGGAGAAACCGAGTCCGGTGCCAACTGAGGGAGAGGAAGAGAGGAGACCGAGTCGACCATGAGATGACTGAGGCCGAGGTTTGTTTCGAGAGAAGAGGTTTCGGGTCGCGGCGAGCGCACCGGTCGAGGGGGGCGATGGGGAAAGAACAGGAGGAGGTACCGAGAGAAGAGGAGAGGGAGCTACCGAGCTGCTTGTTGATGCTGACAGAACATCTTGGTTCATCGATAGTCGTGAGAGTCGGCGATTCTCGTCGAAAGGCTGAGACGGAGAGTGAGGGAGGGGAGCAGTCGAACCCGATATTGTCGATTCTCGATCATCCTCATTCGGTAACGTCGAGTTTGTTCTCGCTGGAGAGGCGAAGGTGGGTAATCCAGTGGATCGGGATGCTGGAGATGCGTTCGGTGATGCTGTGAGACGATCGGAGATTGGGGGATCTTGCGAGACGGATGAAGAGGGTGCGACCTTTTCCATCGCTCCATCGCCGCCGTTTGATACATCCGGAACTGGATCGAGCGGTATAGTCGACGAATTGGGAGTTCCGGCTGACCCGCTTGCAGATCGCGACGGCGTGGCCTGAGATTTGGTTCTCGTGAATCTTCCTTTGAGTGACCATCCATTCTTCTCGCTATCCCGATCTCCTGCAACTGAGCTTCCCGACAACGACACGAGACTCGGCTTTCGTTGTTGTTTAATCGGTGAAGGAGGAGGTAGACCGTTGCCGAGTGAAGAAGGGGAGTCTGTCGAACCGGTTTGTAGTGGTGGCAGATTCGAGGGTCGAGGGATTGGTGATGGGAGCGATTTTGTCGGGTCGACTAGAGCAGCTGGGATGGATCCAGTCGGTGTCGATGGGTCGGGAATAGTTTCGGGCGGAGCAGACAGGTTGGCGTCGATTGAAGCGGGAGGGAGAGGGGGGATTGGTGGAGCGTCGTCGTAAGCTTTTGATCCATTCGAGACTCCTGTGACGCCTCCTGTTGACGCTGAGCTGGCAGTCGTCGNTCTCGGTCGAAGTCCTTCTGTCGCTTGAGGTGGTAGACCCGAGAAGGGAGAGTCGATATCGACAGCTTGGTAGAACAAGCAGTAAGCTGAGCCTTGGCCTGGTGTGTCGCCAAAGTATCGACAGATCTCGGATTGTTCGATAGGGTAGACGTTGTTGTCATCGAAAACGATCCATTTCGCTCCAGATTTGACGATCGTAATGTAGTGCCCGTGAGTTGGTCCACTGCAGAGGGGTCGTCAGCTAGCTTATCCTTCGCAAGTGTGATGGATCAGGTAGAACTTACATTCCGATGTGCACAACGATAGCCCACAGTTCGTACAGTCGATCAGGATTTGAGATATCGTCTGCCGTGTTGAATAGGCGAAGTTCGAAGGGAAACACGACTCGATAGGTGAGCTTGACATGACGTTGGAGTGATTCTTCGTACTTGAAGCGCTTGAGATGCAGAGCGAGAAGATTTGGGAGCTTTTTAACTTTCATTCTGTGATCGATGTTTTCGATTAATTATAGATTCTCCTTCGAGGCATACTGAGCGTAAACTCACCTCTTCTCAGCCTCCTGCAGGCCACAACACTTGTCACACGAGAACTTGTTGCGTTGACAAAGCATCTCGCTCGCACTGAATTGACGAAGACACGATGTGACGGAGGAGTTTTGCTCGATATCGATTGATAAATCGAGGAACGCTTCATCTCGTGATGTGACCTATGAGTCTAGAAAGTCAGATTCTGATTTTTGAGTGGGTATAGAAAGGGCTCGCAAACGCACGGTTTCGCAAGTTAAACATCGAGTTTCGTTCGTCAGAATGCCTTCGAACAGCGAGTGAACCCAAGTTTTGACATGTTCTCCGAATCCAGTTCCAACGACGCCTGAGCACACAGAGATCGAGATCAATACACTGAAGAAAAGGTAGAGAAGCGTGGAATCGACTTACTCGGAGCTCTACCTTCTTCCTCCGCTCTTCGTTTCTCCTCCTTCTCCAAAATCTCTGCTAAAGCATTCACCAAGAAGTTGAGGAACTCATGAGCGTCCTGATGCAGTGTACTTCGGAAGAATTCGTTGTCTCGTTTGAGCTGGTTGATGAAAGCTTGAGGAGCGACCGTTCCGATTGATTTCGGTTGAGCGGAGATGGCGACGAATAGGTCCCGTATAGCTGTGAGAAGGGTAGATTCGGCAGCTGGAATTTCGCGAGCGATCGCACCGTTTTGTAGAACGGGTGCCCCGACTCCGGTAAAGGAAGAATTGGTAAGGGTGTGAGTGAGTGGCGGGCCGAAGGGAGGAGATCCTGCTGGAGCTGCTGATGATGCATCACTCGTTGAAGTTGAAGTAGACCCTTGTCGTTGTCGAGAGAAGATTCCACCTCTTCCTCCTCCTGCGACTGGCTTCGCTGGCGGAACCGCTCGTGCATTTCCGTTCTGAGAAGAAGCCGAAGAGGATGGAGGACTGCTTGCTAAAGCTGGGTTGGAAAGTAGGGGTGAAGTTGGCGCAGGTATCGGTTGAGTTTGAGGAGAAGACGAGGGAAGGGTAGCGGAGGAAGGAGTGTAAGGTTGATAAGATTCTACGAGTTGTCGAAATGGTCGAGCAAAGTATAGAGATTGAAGGACCGAGTTTGCGTAGCTATTAATCGATCGAGATTTCAGTTCATCTGTTGAGTGCCGAAAATTAGAGTGAGTGGGGAGGAAATCGAAACGAACCAGGTATTGCCAAACTGCACGAGAGATACGATAACGAGAGGTTGTCAGTATGGAGCTACGAGAGGGCGATCCTCCTCAACCGAGGAACGAGAGGAAACCACGTCCCGAAGTACCGATGGGAGGGAAATGAGGAGAGAAGAGAGAGTACTCACGTTCTCCATACCAAAGTAACGCTCTCCAGGAGTATCACTATACCATTCTGCAGGTGTTCCATCCTTTCCTCCCGTTCCGTTCCCACCAGCTCCGCCAACCCCGTTTGCTGAGGAAGGATTCACCGCTGGATTCCCTCCAGTTGAACCGCCCCATTTGCGAAGGAATGCCATACACAGAGACTATCTAAGGGAGTGCCTGTCTTATCGTCGAAGCATACAAGGATCAAGAGGAGCGGGGAAAGGCGAGATTTGGTTGAGGAAAGAGATGAAGGAGAAGGACCGTCTTGGCGATAATCTGAAGGTTTCTACTGGGTATAGACAGGTGTAGCTTGACTAAGGACGAGACTGGTAGAGCTTTCTAGTTAAGCGAGGTGGATGGGCAGAGTCGTCGGGGAATAGACTCTCAAATTCGGGCGCCCAAAATTTCGCAACGCAGCAATAAAACAGGTTTCATCTCTCCTCGACTGTAACAATATGATCTCGAGCGTAAAGAGGTTCGATCGAAAGAAAGATATCGTTGATGCAATTTTTTCGAATATTCGGACGATTTATTCGCCGGTCATGTCCATCGTCTCTCCTTCACTACCATCTCCTTCCTCCTCAAGGCTCATCTCGATCCCTTCCTCGCTCCTCGTTTGCATAGCCATAGTGTTCTCCTCCTCTTCCTCGATTCCGTTGTTCGTAACATCGCCAACTTGGTCTGGTTTCCGACCGGATTCCGTCGTCGGATCAGCACCGGTGAGTATATCTGCGTTGAGTTCAGCTACCTGTCGGTCGAGGTCGTCGATGATTCGAGGTGGAAGACCTGGGAAAGGGAAAACTTGTGCAGTGATTTGGGTCGAGACATCGTCGAGAACGAGCTTGAGAAGATCGCAGGTGACTGGATCTCCAGGAGATAACGCAAGAGCCTGTATGATTGAGCGAGATGAGCTACTGTGCAGCAACGAATAGTGAGAATGTGAAACTCACCTCATGATAACGAGCGATCGCATCCTGAAAGTTTCCACGTTGATGCTCGACTATTCCGAGAGCGCTATAAGCAGATGCAGCCCTTGAGTCGAGATCAATTACCTTGCGGTAGGCAGCTTGTGCTTCAGGGAATCGTCTGAGCGAATGATTCATCGAGGTCAGCATTCCTCACTCGTGAAATTGGATAGAGAGCTGACGAGCTTACTGTAGCTTTCGATACGCGTGTCCGAGATTGAGGTGTGTCGTCGACCAGGCAGATTGCGAGCTTTGAACGTTTCGAGCGAGAACGAGTGCCTCGTTGAAGAATTGAATCGCTCGTTCATACCTGCCAGGTCGAGATCGAGAGTCAGCTTACATCTTCCGAAAGCGAGAGGAGAAGAGAGAGCTGACTCTTCGTTGTGCACGCAGACGACCCCAAGTTCGTTCAGAACGAGAGGATCCTCCTTACAGAGCTCTTTCGCAGCGAGAAGGTATTCTTCGGCGAGAAGAACGTTGCTGAGACCGAGGTGTTGCATGCCGATGAACAGAAGCGGGAGATGAGAGCCAGACAGGTGCCGATGCGCCGTCGAATAGGCAGTGATAGCTTGATCGTGTTCGCCTTCGAAAGCGAAGGAATGGGCGTAAGCTAGCCACGCAGGTCCGAACCTTGGATCGATGAGTACAGATTTTCTGTTCAGTAGGGGTGGAAAGTGCTCAGTCAGCTTGGCGTTCATCGAAGAATTAGTGAAAAGGAGCCGACGTACCCAAAGAATCGTCGGGATTCTTCCCATCGCTTCCCAGCAAAGTACCAGAGTCCGACAGCGTACCAGCTGACCGCATCATCGGGTTCGTTCTCCACCAGTTCGTGTGCGAGGAGGAACAATCGAGATCTCATATTTGGAAGTTGTTGCATGCAGGAGAGGTGAACAGGTAGAGTCGGTCGATGAGCAGGATGAAGGTCGAGTATTCTGAGTCAGATGAGATAATGTTCAGTATGGGGAGCTCTGAGAGGGTAAGCTAAATCAGGAGCATACTTTGTCGTGACTTTCAGGCATTCTCCGTATCGCATCCCGCTGTACAACTCATCCGCCAAACTGAACAGGACATCAGGGTCTTCTCCGAGAGCATAATCGTCAGTAAGACGTTTCCTAGCGACGGCTATGTCTCGATTATGAGCGAGCTAAATCGTGGGTAAAGGTAAGATTTACGAGGTTCGAGACGCGAAGTCGGAAGATTGTCAGCGCTTACCTTTTTCAGTCGTACAGTGTACATCATTCGAATGAATTCTGCATCTTCTTCCGTTTGAGAATGGTAGGGAAGACCTTGTATGAACTCCCATTCTGTCCAAATCAGCAATGGGTTGGTCAAATAAAGTTTCAGTCCATAATCGCGGAATAAGAAACGTACCCTCTTCGTTTGACATCATCTCGCTTCCTACGAGCATCTCGAAGCTCTCGAAACACTTGACATCGCGAGCGAGAGCCTCCATGAAAGCCTCTTTTGCAAGATCCGTCGCTTTGAGATGCATGTGAATGAGACCTCGAAGATGCGCTGCTGATGCTGTGAGCTATAGGAGTGAGGGACAATGATCAGCTCGTGATCCGAAAGTCGTGATAAGGCAGAAGAATATCGGCGAACCTTGATTCCACCGTCTCCTTTGGTACTCTCCGCTTCTGCCAGAATTCCCCCTCGCCGACCGACCATATCTAGAGCTTCCTCCCA
>JGI24890J29729_1000138_pt1 | contig 57769 bp, 52 predicted proteins | sample FreactcultureFD7_FD_29729 | JGI IMG/M metagenome (IMG submission 29729)
GCGNTGGGGTATCAGGGATCGTATGACCGCGTGGCTGCCTTCGGAAGACAGTGGAAGGTGGGTCAAATAGAGAGGGTCAATTCTGCGAGCAAATCAACAGCGAGGTGGCTCGAATAGTGATCGCATCTCCGTGATCGGCTTGCAAAATGTTAATAGCCAGTGGCATTTACCCCCCAACGATTTTTCTTATTTGACAAGAAATATTACATTACATCTCGTCAGAAAGGCACCGGCGCGCAAATGTTTTCCCGAGGAAATTCTGAACTCTTTTGTAAGGGACGTCATATAAATTGACCCATCCATCCGTACTGCGGAGTCAACGTACTTCGTCGACATAATCCTTACACGCGATCGCTGCCCGTGCAGGGGACGCGACGCGCAACAGCTCATCCGGAATTTGTCATGTCCCTGTTGCATTTCTGGGGCATCATCGCGCACCATTGCGCAGCCCGGCCCTCGTGCGGCCCCATGAACGTACCGGAAGTCCCATGCAAATCATCGCCAACATCAATCTCGAATCCCTGCTCGACACCTCCATCAGCCTGACGGCCGCCTTCATCCTGGGTGGCCTGATCGGGCTGGAACGCCAGTACCGGCAACGCACCGCCGGCCTGCGCACCAATGTGCTGGTGGCCCTGGGCGCGGCGGTCTTCGTCGACATGGCCAATCGCATGGGCGGTCACGAAGGGGCGGTGCATGTGGTGGCTTATGTGGTCTCGGGGGTGGGCTTCCTGGGCGCGGGCGCAATCATGCGCGAGGAAGGCAATGTGCGCGGCATCAATACCGCGGCTACCTTGTGGGGCTCGGCGGCAGTAGGCGCGGCGGCCGGGGCGGACCTGATCCTGGAAGCGATCCTGGCAACCCTCTTCGTGCTGGCCGCAAACACCCTGCTGCGCCCGGTGGTCAACACCATCAACCGCAAGCCGCTGGATGTGCCTTCGGTGGAAGTGACCAACACCCTCCACCTGATCGTGGAAAGTGCGCACCAGAAGCGCGTGCTGAGCGCGGTCACGGACATGCTGGAACAGAGCCGCCATCCCATGCAGGATCTGGATGTGCGGCCCTTTACGGACGATGAAGTGGAAATCGAAGCCACGCTCGCGGCGACCTCCGTCGATGGCGATGAACTCGATGCGCTGGTGGAACGCATGCTGGCCTTGCCGGCGGTGAAACAGGCGTTCTGGACGCCGAGCACGACGGATTGACGGCAAGTGCGCGGCGGTCAACCTATAATTCCCTCCTGCAAGAACAAGGAGTTCGCCATGCCTCAAACCACTTTCCTGCTAGGTCCGCTGCGCTACATGGCCGCGATCCTGACCCTGATTCCTGCACTGGCGCTGGCCGCCGGCGCTGAGGCATTGACGTTCGACAACGTCAACTACGTGCATCGCTGGTCAAAGAATGGCCAGAACGAATTTACGCCACCTGCGGAAACGGACCTGAACCACTGGACCGACATGGTCACCATCAATGTCGTCGAGCAGGCCACCGATGGCGACAAGCTGGCGCAACTGGCCAACCTCGTGCTCAAGCGCTACCAGGCGGCGGGCAAGGTGGTCCGCATCAATTCGCTGCCCCGCTCCGACACCCGGCCCGCCGAACACTACATCGCAGCAGTGCTGGGCAATCCGGGTTTTCTGGAGGCAGTCTTCGCGCGCTTCGTGCTGGTGGAGGGGACGGGTTTCATCCTCATTCACTCGCATCGGATCTATGGACCGCAGGCTGGCAACGACATGGCGCAATGGCTGCAAGCCAATGGGCCGCAGCAGGAAGCGGCCTTGATGGCGTGGAATGCGATGCCCTCATTGCAAGCCTTGCGGCAGTTGCCGCAGAGCGCGCAGTAGGTGCATCCGGCATGGCCCTGAGAGGCGGACCTGCAGTCAGTCGCTTGATTCCGTTCCTGACTGGCACCCGGTACGCGAATCGACAGGCGCCATTGTGGAATTAATTTCCACACATGGCTCATTGAGAAATTGCCAGCTCCGGGCAGAACAGACCAGACGCGCCATCAATAAGTGGTCGCCCTGAACTTCCCCCGCAACCACTTCACCGGCCCGCCAATGACCGGCAATTTCTGCCACAGCTCTTCAGCCGCATCCCAGTAATCGCGATGCTCGGTCACCAGGCCCGCCGCATCGAAGCGAAAATGCGTCGCCCCCAGCACCGTGTAGAAGCGGCCCTTCAGCCGAAACTCGAAACGCCAGGTGGCAAAGGCCTGCTCACCCTGCCCCATGCGTTCCAGGATCACGAAGCGCGGATCCTCCGTGGTCTCGAACATGTGCGCAAAGATGGCGCGGATGGATCGCAGCCCCTTGATGTCGTTGAAGGGATCCTTGAACAGAGCCTCCGGCGAATAAAATTCTCCAATCCGTTCCAGGCTGCTGCGATCCAGCGCGCCATACCAGTCCAGCAAGCGGTCAAGATGCTGCATGGTCAGCTCAGCATGAAGCGCTGGAACAGTATGAAGCGCAGCCGGAACGGCAGCAGGCGCAGTATCTTCAGCCAGGCCGTGAAGCGCCGCGGGAAGTGGATCTCGAAGCGGCCTTCGGAGATCCCGCGCCAGATGGCGGTGGCCGCCTGCTGCGGCGTCTGGATGGCCGGCATGGGGAAATCATTCTTGTCGGTCAGGTCGGTCTTCACGAAGCCCGGATTGACCAGATACACGTTCAATCCCTTGGGCCGCAAATCGCTATAAAGAATTTCCGCAAGATTGATCAGCGCCGCCTTGCCGGGACCATATACGGTCGCGCCCGGCAGCCCCACATAGCCGGCCACGCTGGCCACCAGCGCAATGCCGCCGCTGCCACGTGCCAGCATGTCGGGCAGCGCCGCACCCAGCGCCGAATACACACTGGCGACGTTGGTGCGCAAGGTGTGCTCGGCTTCCTCTTCCTGAACCTCCCATGTGCGCTCCGGGCGATACTTGGCCGCACAGAACACCAGCAGGTCAACACCGCCGAAGGCCTCCACAATGCGCGCATGCTGGTCGCGCCAGGCATCGTGGCAAAGCACATCCAGCGGCGCGATGAAGGCATTCTTGTGGGCTGCCGCGACCTCCTGCAATACGTCCGCACGGCGCGCCGACAAGGCCACGCGGGCACCTGCCTGCAGCGCCTGGCGCGCCAGTTCGGCACCAATGCCGCTGGAGGCACCGACCAGCCAGATGCGCAGGCCGCGCAGGTCACTGACCGGCTGGTTCATGGGCCCGAACAACACGGCGGGACGCGAGATCGGTGCGCGCTCGGCAGCAACCCCGGCAGCCTCTTTGGACAGCGGCTTGGACTGGGTATTCATACACCCTCCTTGCGGAAGAACAACGTGACCTGGCCCACTTCCACACCAAACTTGCTCATGCTGGTGCGGTTGATGAGGGTGCGTTCGTCCATCTGGTACATCCAGTCATCCATCTGGACTTCGTATTGCTTGTCATTGACCGGCAGCAGCAGCGTGTAATTCCAGTGCAGCGCATTGCCGGCGGTGTGGCCGATGGCCTCGCCGATGACGTCACCGGCACGACCGCGCCAGCTGTTGTCGGGCTGGCGCACCAGGGTCCAGACGCGGGTCTGGGTCTCGCCGTCGTCATAGCGGAAACGCTCGTCCAGCGTCAGCGTGTTGCCGTCCACGGTACCGGTCACGACCACATGGAAACGCCGCGCCACTTCGCCACCGCGCTTCTGGAACATGCCCCAGGCCTCAGTGCGGCCCTTGAAGAACACTGCCGGATCGAACACCGGGGTCTTGCCGGCGTAGTCCGATATCTGCTGCGAGGCGCAGCCACCCAGCACCAACGCCAGCAGCGCCAGCGCGATCCCCTTCCACAGGCGCGCGGGCAGACCCGTGCGCATCAGCTTGGCATTCATGACTCACTCCTTTTGCAAGAGGAACTGCACCACATCGGTCTGGCCTTCATCGAAGCCCACTTCGCAGAACACGTAATACAGCTGCCACAGCCGGCGGAAGCGCTCATCGAAACCTTGCGCGGCAATGGTCTCGCGCTGGGCCTGGAAGGCGTCGTTCCAGCGGCGCAGGGTCTCGGCGTAATCACGGCCGAAATGGAAGCGGTCACGGGTGGTCAGGCCGGCGCGCAGCGCGCAGCGCGAGAAGCGCTCATGGCTGGGCAGCATGCCGCCAGGGAAGATGAATTCGCGGATGAAGTCGGCGCTGTCGCGATAGCGTTCGAATACCGCTTCATCGATGGTGATCGACTGGATCAGCGCACGGCCACCGGGTTTCAGGCGGGCCGACACGGTATCGAAATACGTCTGCCAGAAACGCTCGCCGACGGCTTCGAACATTTCGATGGACACGATGGCATCGTATTTCCCATCCAGATCACGGTAGTCGCACAGTTCCAGATGCGCCAGATGATCGAGCTGCTGGTGGCGCATGCGCTCCTGGCCAAAAGCCAGCTGCGACGGCGAGATCGTCACGCCATGCACACGGATGCCCAGGCGCGCCGCATGTTCGGCAAAGCCGCCCCATCCGCAGCCGATTTCCAGCACGCGATCGCCCGCCTGCAAGCCAAGCTGGTCAACGATGCGCTGATACTTGGCGGCCTGCGCCGAGGCCAGGCTCTGGCAGGACTCGGTGAAGATGGCCGACGAATAGGTCATGGTCGGGTCCAGCCACAGGCGATAGAAATCATTGCCCAGGTCGTAATGCGCATGGATGTTGCGGCGGCTGCCGCTGCGCGTGTTGGAGCGCAGCAAGTGGCGCAGGCGGTACCACAGCGAGGCCAGGCGTCCGCCTTCGACCGCGCTGGCAAGCATCGCACGGTTGCGCATGGCCAGGCGCAGCAGCGCGGCCAGGTCGGGCGTTTCCACCCAGCCATTGCCGTAGGCTTCGCCGAAGCCGATGTCACCGGCGCGCAGGATGGCACCGCAGGCACGCCAGTCGAGAATGCGCAGTTGCGCGCTGGGCGGCTGGCGCAGATCGCCGAAGGTCAGCGTGGTGCCATGGGGTGTGATCAGTTCCAGGTGGCCGTGGCTAAGACGTTCCAGCATCGCCAGGAACAGGCGGGCCGAAATCGGGCCGGCGCGGCGGCCGGTAGTCTGCAATGCGGGGATACGATTCACGATAGGGTTTCCTTTCCAGAAGAAGTACCTGCGGCTGCGACGCGCTCGGGCTTGCTGAACCAGGGCACGCGCTTGCGCCACAACAGCAAGGCCTGCCAGTGGATACGGGCGACCACGCCCAGCGTCAGGAACGGCTGCGCACACAGCGCGCCGAAGGCCGTGGCCGCGGTCAGGGGATGCAGATGGCCGCCGACCGAGGTGCGCATCAGGGGTTGCAAACCCTGCGCCACTTCCGACGGATGGCCGTGGTCGTAATAGTCGATGCCGACGAAGGCGGTATTTCCGCCCGCGTCCTCATGCCGTGCCTGGTCGCGAAAGCGGAAACGATAGAAACCGCTCACCTCGCAGAAGGGCGATACATGCATGAGCTTGTTGCAGACCAGCCGCGTGTGCTCGTCGATGACACCCTGTCCGGGTGCCGACAGCAGGTAGTGCTGGGTCTCGCCAAAGGTGTTGTTGACCTCGGCCAGCACCGCCCGCAGCTGACCTTCACGGTCATGGCACAGGAAAAAGCTGACCGGATTGAACACGAAGCCGAACAGCCTCGGAAAGGTCTGCAGCCAGATCGCGCCATCGTGCGGCAGCCCGGCCTGTTGCAGATGACCGCGCACCCAGCTGGCCAGATCGCTGCCATCGCGCGGACCATAGTCGCGCGTGCGCACGCACATCAGGCGGCGGCGATCCACGCCGAACCAGGCATTGCCCGCTTCGTTGAGGCGCGCCAGATCGAGGCGCACGCAGAACACCGGATAGACGAACTTGTGCAGCACCGGACGCAAACGCTGATGCATCACCTGCCCGCTCAACAACAGCGCGGGCGCGTCGGTGCGGGAGGTCTGCGAAGTGTTCATAGCGCAGCCCAATCCGGCGTCACGCCGAAGTCCCTGATCACGCGCAAGGCGGATTTCAGGCCATCTTCATGGAAGCCGTAACCGGTCCACGCACCGGCGAACCACGCGCGGTGCTTGCCCTGGATCTCCGGCAGGCGGCGCTGGGCATCGATGGCGGGCTGGTCGAAGACCGGATGCTCGTAATCGAAACGGCCCATCACCGTCGCCGGGCTGGGCGGCTGGGGCGGATTCAGGGTGAGCACGATGTCGGTCTTGCAGGGCAGGTCCTGCAGGCGGTTGAGCCAGTAGCTCACGCAGACCGCGCGGCTGCCATCGCTGTGGCGCGAACCAAGGTAATTCCAGGCCGACCAGACCTTGTCCAGCTGCGGCATGAGCGAGACGTCGCTGTGCAGCCAGGCGGTATTGGCCTGATAACGCACGGCCGACAGCACCTGATGTTCTTCAATGGTAGCGTCCTGCAGCAGCGCCAGGGTCTGCGGTGCGTGGGTGGCGAAGACCACCGCGTCGAACTGTTCCTCGCGCGGCTCGGCACCGCCACTGCGCACCAGCACGCCCTGCTCGTTGCGGGTGACGCTGGTGAGGCGGCTGCCCAGGCGCACATCGTCCAGGGTGGCGGCGATGCGGCGCACGTATTCGCGCGAACCGCCGCGCACGGTGCGCCAGCGCGGACGGTTGTTGACCTGCAGCAGGCCGTGATTGATGCAGAAGCGCAGGAAAGTCGCCGCCGGGAAATCGAGAATGTCCGACGGCGAACTGGACCAGATCGCCGCCGCCATCGGGATCAGATAGGCATCGCCGAACAGGACGCCATAGCCGCCCTCTTCCAGCAACTGCCGCAAGGTCACCGGACGCCCCTCGCAGGCGGCCAGGTTGGCGTGCGCGCTACGATTGAAGCGCAGGATGTCGCGCAACATGCCCAGGAAGGACGGCTGCAGCAGGCGCTTGCGCTGGGCGAAGACGGTATCCAGATTGGTGCCGGCCCATTCGAAACTGCCTTCATCCATCGAGACGCCGAAGGACATGTCGGTATCGTAGGTCTCGACCTTCAGCTCCTCGAACAGCGCGATCAGGTTGGGATAGGTCCAGTCATTGAAGACCAGGAACCCGGTATCGACCGGGAAGGGGACGCCCTCCGGCGCGATCTCCACGGTATTGGCATGGCCGCCCAGCGTCGGGGCGGACTCGAACAGCACGACCTGATGCTTGCGCGCCAGCAGGTAGGCGCTCGCCAGACCGGAAATACCGGCCCCGATGACGGCGATGCGCTGTCCTGTGCCCTGCTCGATGGCTGCTGCGTTTGGATTCATGAAAACTTGCCCGCCTATGTCTTTGTTATTGAAGTTCTGCCGTTGCCAGTCCATGGGAATGTTTCCCTGCCCTGCTGGCCCGTGCTGCTTTGGTGACCGGGGCGGCGCTTGCCGTGGGCCTTTTTGCCACTCGCGCCGCTTATTTGCTATTCATCCTTGATTTAGGTGCTAAGATTACTACCAAAGAAAAATAAAATCTACTACTTAGTAACTTTAACTACCAATGAGTATTTTCGGCAAACTGAGCTTCAAGGACCAAGCCTACAAATTACGGGAGAACGCCATCCTGGATGCCGCCACGTCCGTACTGGGCAGCAAGGGCTATGACCTGATGACCATGGACGACGTGGCCGGTGCAGTGGGCATCTCCAAGCCCAGCCTGTACAAGCATTTCAAGTCCAAGGAAGAGCTGATCGGCGAGACCATGATCCGTCTCGTCGATGGGGCGATCGACCAGCTGGCGCAGCTGGAGCCGATTCCCAGCCCGCGCGGCAAGCTCGAAGCGATGCTGGAATGGGCGCTGCGGGTGCGCCTGGAGGGCGGCCTGCCCTTCCTGCCCTCGACCAGCGCGCACGTGCGCGAGATGCTCATGCGCAACGTGAAATACGTCATGCGCGTGCTCAAGCTGAACGGGCAACTGGAAAAGCTGGTGAAGGATGCGCAGAAAAACGGCGAGATCGATGCCGCCCTGCCCAGTGATGTGGTGTTGTACAGCTACTACGCCCGCACCTGTGACCCGGCCGTGGATTACCTGCAGAAGTTCAGCAAGATGAGTACCGACGAGATCGTGAAATACATGCTGCATGTGGCCTTCAACGGCTTCACGAAGTAAAGGGCAGGCGCGCCGCGGCCAGCGGCGGCACCCGCCCTTTTCTGCTCTGCTGTATTACAAACCGTAGCAGCGCGCCGCGGTCCCGCCCCATAGCTGCTCTTGTTCGGCTGCCGACAGGCGCGTGGCCGCCCACTCGCGGACCACGCCCGCCACCGTCGCATAGGACGCAGCCAGCAGACACACCGGCCAGTCCGAGCCAAACATCAGGCGCTGCGGCCCGAAGGCTTCCAGCGCCGTATCCAGGCACAGGGCGATATTGTCGTAATCCTTCTGTCGCAATCCGCGCAGCCAATCCGCCTCGGTGACCAGCCCCGACAACTTGCAGGCCACATGCGGCATGGCGGCCAGTGCGCGCAGCTGGCGCTTCCATCCATTGAAGGAAGCTTCACTTCGCCCGAAATCCACGAGGGCCGGCTTGCCCAGGTGATCCAGCACCAGCCAGTGGCGGTCATGGCCTGCACAGAAGGCCTGCACCTCGGCCATCTGCCGGGCATGGATCAGCACGTCATACACCAGGCCCTGCTGCTGCAGCCACTTGATGCCGGCATTGAAGGCGGGAGCCTCGACGAAGGCGGTGACGTCGGCTTCATCCTGGATCTGATGACGGAAGCCGACCAGCTTGTCCCGTCCCCATTGCGCCACGTTGGCAGCCAGGTGCGGCGAGGACAGATCCTCCCAGCCCACCACGCCGGCGATGCGGCGATCAGCACGCGCCAGGTCCAGCAGGAAGCCGGTTTCTTCACGTCCGACGCGGGCCTGTACCGCAATGGAGGCGTGCAGCCCTTCGGCATCCAGCACCGGATGCAGCTGCCCTGGCAGACGATCACAGGCCAGCAGTTCCATGCCCTTGCCGATCCAGGGATAGTCGTCGGCGCGATAGCGCCAGAAATGCTGATGGGCGTCGATGCGAAGGGGTTTCATGGCGCGGTCTCGGGAGGGAGGAGGAGAATGAAGCGTCTCCGCATCTCTTAGTTTTTTCTGGATGAAAACTTAGAAACGGGAAAGCAGAAACTTAAGGATTTCCCCGGATCACTCCGGGGAAACCGCAGAACACCCGACCGGATCAGTCGTACAGCACTTCCTTGATCTTGGGGTCGTCGATGTTGCTCTTGTCGTACCAGTAGAAGCCGGTATCGATGACCTTGGGCAGCTTCTCGCCCTTGATCGCCTTGACCGCCGCTTCCACGGTCTTGTAGCCGATACCCACCGGGTTCTGGGTAATGGCACCGGCCATCACGCCGTCGCGGATCGCATCCTTCTGCTGCTTGCCGGAGTCATAGCCGATGATGATGATCTTGCGCTTCATCTCCTTGACACCATTGACCACGCCGATGGCCGAGCCTTCGTTGGTACCGAAGATGCCCTTGATCTTGGGATAGGCCTGCAGGATGGACTTGGTGACCTCGGTCGACTTCAGCTGGTCGCCCGCACCGTATTGCACGCTGACCACCTTGATCTTGGGATAGTTGGCCTTGATGCGCTCGAGGAAGCCATCGCGGCGATCCACGCCGGTACGGCTGGTCTGGTCGTGTGCCACCACGGCGACTTCGCCTTCCTTGCCAATCAGCTCGGCCATCTTGTCGGCAGCCAGTGCAGCGGCAGCACGGTTGTCGGTAGTGGCGGTGGTGACGGGGATGTCGCTGTCCACGCCCGAGTCAAAGGCGACCACCGGGATCTTGGCGGCTTGCGCCTTCTTCAGCAGCGGAATCGCCGCCTTGCTGTCCAGCGCGGCAAAGCCGATGGCTTGCGGCTTCTTGGCCAGGGCGGCGGAGAGCATGTCGATCTGCTTGTCGACCATGGCTTCGGTTTCCGGACCTTCGAAGGTCACCTTCACCTTCAGATCCTTGCCGGCCTGGTCGGCACCGGCTTTCACGGCCTGCCAGAACTGGTGCTGGAAGCCCTTGGAAATGAGCGGCACATACACTTCCTGCGCGTGCGCAGCCGAAGTGCCGACAGCGAAGGCCAGACCCAGGGCAGCGGCCAGTAACTTGTTCTTGAACACGGTACGTCTCCTTTTGTTATCGATGATGGAGTGCCGGAAATGGCGCTTCCGGCGGGGCTTGCATTGCTACGAAGAAATCGTTTCAGGCGCGGCGGCGACGGCGCAGGATGTCAAGATACACCGCCAGGATGATGATGATGCCGGTCACCACCGTCTGCCATTCCTGCGCCACCGACATGATGCGCAGGCCGTTGACCAGCACGCTCATGATGAAGGCGCCGATGATGGTCCCCAGGATGGTGCCGGTTCCGCCCGAAAGCGAGGTGCCGCCGATCACCACGGCAGCAATCGCATCCAGCTCGTAACCCTGGCCCAGCGCAGGCTGCGCCGAATTCAGGCGGGAGGCGATGATCAGGCCGGCGATGCCGCAGATGGCTCCCGAGAAGGTATAGACCGCGACCTTCCAGAAATCCACCTTCACGCCCGACAGGCGCAGTGCTTCCTCATTGCTGCCCAGGGCAAAGGTATAGCGGCCGAACACCGTCTTGTTGAGGATGACGGAGGCACCGATGGCGACGATGAACAGGATCAGCACCGCATTGGGAATCGGCAGCGAGGGAATCAGGTCACCGATCAGCGAATCCTGGGCGATGGCCGAGAAACCCTCGGTATCGTTGAAGTAGATCGGGCGCGTGCCGGAGATCACCAGCGACAGGCCCTTCAACAGCATCATCATGCCCAGCGTGGCGATGAAGGGCGGCACCTTGAGCTTGGCGATCACCATGCCGGAAACCCAGCCCGAGAGCGCCCCGAAGAAGATCGCCGCAGCGATGCCCAGCGGCAGCGGCATGCCCCAGTTGGTCAGCACCACCCCGGCCATGACGGCGCAGAAAGTCATCATGGTGCCCACCGACAGGTCGATGCCGGAGGTGATGATGACGTAGGTGCAGGCAATGGCCAGCACGCCGTTGACGGCGGTGGACTGCAGGATGCTGACCAGGTTGTCCACCTCCATGAAGTTGGGCGAGGCGAAGCTGAAGAACAGGATCATCAGCAGCAGGCTGGCAAAGGCCAGCAGCTTCTGGCGTGCGGCCGGATTGAACAGGCGGGCGCGCAGGCCCGAGGGGGAAGCGGTATTGGCCATGGTGGATGCGGAAGGGGCGGAGTGGATTTGGTTTGCCATGATCGGTCTGTCTCTCTTGTAATGTCTGGAAGCCCGGTGGCGCTTATTGCGCCACGGCCGATTCGCGCTGCGTGGCCAGTTGCATGATGTTTTCCTGGGTGGCATCGGCGCGCGCCAGTTCACCGGTCACGCGGCCTTCGCACATCACCAGGATGCGATGGCTCATGCGCAGCACTTCGGGCAGTTCGGAGGAAATCATCACGATGGCCTTGCCCTGCTCGGCCAGTGCATCGAGCAGCTTGTAGATTTCGCTCTTGGCACCGATGTCGATGCCGCGCGTGGGCTCATCGAAGAACAGGATGTCGCAGTCGCGCAGCAGCCACTTGGCAATCACGATCTTCTGCTGGTTGCCGCCGGAGAGCAGGCGCGCCTGCTGTTCCACCGAGGGGGTCTTGATGGCCAGCTGGCGCACATAGCCTTGCGCCACTTCACGAATGGCGCGCTGGTCCATGAAGCCGGCCTTGGTGAAACGGCCCATGCTGGAGAGTGCGATGTTGGCCTGCACGTCCATGCCCACGGCCAATCCGAAATGCTTGCGGTCTTCCGACAGGTAGCCGATGCCATGCGCCACCGCATCGGCCGGCTGGCGGATCACGGCCTTGCCGCCGTGGATGATGATCTCGCCCGACTCCAGCGGATCGGCACCGAAGATGGCGCGCGCCACTTCCGTACGGCCCGCCCCCATGAGGCCGGCGAAACCGAGGATCTCGCCCCGGCGCAATTTGAAGCTGACATCGCGGATGGCGCGGCCGCGATTGAGTCCGCGCACTTCCAGCACCACTTCATTGCCGGAGGTATCAGGCGGCAAGCGTTGCTCGCCATCGAGCGCGCGGCCCACCATCATGGAAATGATGGTGTCCATGGAGGTGCCCTGCATCGGCACGGTGGCGATGTATTTGCCGTCGCGCATGACGCTGACGCGATCGGCGATCTGGCGCAGTTCGTCCATCTTGTGCGAGATGTAGACGATGCCCACGCCCTGCGCCTGCAGGTCGCGGATGATGCGGAACAGTTCGGCGATTTCGGCGTTGTTGAGCGCGGCGGTCGGCTCATCCATGATCAGCACGCGCGAATCGAAGGACAGCGCCTTGGCGATTTCCACCATCTGCTGGCGCGCCACGGTGAGGTCGCCGACCGGCGTGCGCGGATCCATGTCGAGCCGCATGCGGGCGAAGATGGCGGCGGCCTGGCGATTCAGTTGCTCTTCGTCGATGATGAGGCCGAAACCCTTGCGCGGCTCGCGGCCGATGAAGATGTTCTGCGCGGCGGACAGGTGATTCATCAGGTTCAGTTCCTGATGGATGATGCCGATGCCCAAGGCCTGCGCCTGGCGCGGCTCGGCGATCTCCACCGGTTTGCCGTCGAGCAGGATGTCGCCGCTGTCGCGCTGGTAGACGCCGGAGAGGATCTTCATCAGCGTGGATTTGCCGGCACCGTTCTCGCCCATCAGGGCGTGGACTTCACCAGCCACCAGTTCGAACTGGCAATTGTCCAGCGCCAGCACGCCGGGAAAGCGCTTGCTGACATTGCGCAGGGCGATCAGCGGTGTAGCGGATGCCGCTGCGCGGGCTTGTGTCTCGTGTTCTTGTTGCATGCTCACCTCGGATGCGGATGCAGTGCTGGCCGGAACAGGTCCTGGCCATCGTTTGCGCGACTCTGCGGTCGCTGCTTTTCGGGGACTACCGGTATTGCGTGCTGCCTGCTGCTACCTGCTGATACCTACTGTACCGCCTTGCGAAAAACTTAGAAAGCGATTTGCAAAAACTAAACTTTGCTGCAATGGAAACTTAATCTTTCCCGTCTTCCTGCGCCGACAGATCGAAGATGCGCGTCATCGGCACCCACTTCTCTCCGGCCGGCGTCCACGGTGTCGCGGCCTGGAAGCGCCACATCAGCGCTTCCCACGCCTGCACCTTGGGATCACGCTCGCTGGCCGCTGCCATGGCGGCGGCGTCGAACACCGCGTCATCGGTCTCCATCACCATCACCATGCGCGTCCCGAGACGATGGATTTCCATCCCGGTCACGCCCTGTCGGCGCAAATGGGCGGCGATCTCGGGCCAGATGCGCTGATGGTGCTGTTCATACTCGGCGATCAGCGCGGGATCATCCTTCAGATCGAGGGCCAGCACGGTACGCATGGCGGCCTCAGGTCAGGGCGCGGTCGAGATGGGTATAGCCCCCATCGACGAACACCCATTGCCCGGTGGTATGCGAGGAGCGGCCCGAGAGCAGGAACACGGCCATGTCGGCCATTTCCTCGGAGGTCGTGAAACGCTTGCCGAGCGGGATCTTGCTGGTGATGGCGTCCAGCTTCTCCTGCGGATTCTCGAAAGTGGCAATCCATTTCTCGTAGAGCGGGGTCATGACTTCCGCCGGTATCAAGGCATTGACGCGCACGCCGTCATCACGCAAGGCCGCAGCCCATTCGCGGGTCAGCGACAGCTGCGCACCCTTGGAGGCGCAATAGCCGCTGGTGTTGCCCTGGCCCGTGAGGGCCGTCTTGGAAGACACGTTCAGGATCGCGCCGCGCGTGGCCTTCAGGTGCGGCACGCAGTAATGCGCCATCACGTAGTAGTGGATCAGGTTGCGTTCCAGCGAAGCGACGAACTCATTGCGCCCCGCATCCAGGCCTACGCTGTCATTGACGCCGGCATTGTTGACCAGGCCATCGAGACGGCCAAAGCGGCGCACGGTCTCGGCCACGGCCTCGCCACAGCGCGCCTCGTCCTGCAATTCCAGCTGGAACAGCGCGGCGCGCGGCTGCAGTCCGGTCAGTCGCGCCCAGAACTGCGGGTCCGGCTCGCTGCGCGCGAACACCACGGGAATCGCGCCTTCGGCAGCCAGTTGCAGGCTGATCGCGCCGCCGATGCCGGAAGCGCCGCCGGTCACGATGACGACCTTGTCTTGCAGGTTCAAATCCACATCAGTCTCCGTTTTCGTTCATCTTGTTGTAGTGGATGCAGTCTCAACCCCGGAAGCGGTACTGCTCCAGTGAAGCGGGCTTCATTTCGATCGAAAACCCCGGCAGGCTGGGCGGCATGTACGCCGCATTGCGGATCACGCAGGGATCGACGAAGTGTTCGTGCAGGTGGTCCACGTATTCGGTCACGCGCCCTTCCTTGCTGCCGGAGATGCACAGGTAGTCGATCATCGACAGGTGCTGCACATATTCGCACAGGCCCACGCCACCCGCATGCGGACAGACCACCTTGCCATATTTCGCGGCCATCAGCATGACGGCCAGGATTTCATTGACACCACCGAGACGGCAGGAATCGATCTGCACCACATCGATGGCATCGCGCATGATGAACTGCTTGAACAGCACGCGGTTCTGGCACATTTCGCCGGTGGCGACCTTGACCGCACCAATGCCGGCGCGGATCTTGCGGTGGCCCTCCACGTCATCCGGGCTGGTCGGCTCCTCGATGAACCAGGGTTGCGCAAAGGCCAATTCATTGACCCAGTCGATGGCCTGATCCACTTCCCACACCTGGTTGGCATCGATCATCAGATTGCGCTCCGGGCCCAGCACTTCGCGGGCGATGCGCACGCGGCGCTTGTCGTCTTCCAGGTCGCGGCCGACCTTGAGCTTGACGTAGTTGAAGCCCTGGTCGATGGCTTCCTGGCACAGGCGGCGCAGCTTGGCGTCGTCATAACCCAGCCAGCCGGCCGAGGTGGTGTAGCAGGGATAACCTTCCTGCTCCAGGATGCGCAGGCGTTCGGCCTTGCCAGCTTCCTTTTCGCGCAGCAGGGCGAGTGCTTCATCCGGGGTGATGCAATCGGTGATGTAGCGGAAATCGATGGTGCGCACCAGTTCCTCGGGCGACATGTCAGCCACCAGCTTCCACACCGGCTTGCCGGCCGCCTTGGCCCACAGGTCCCAGGCGGCATTGACCACTGCGCCGGTGGCCAGGTGGATCGCGCCCTTGTCCGGACCGATCCAGCGCAGCTGGCTGTCGGAGGTGACGTGACGCCAGAAACGGCCCATGTCGGCGGCGATCCAGTCCAGGTCCAGGCCCACCACCAGGTGCTCCATGGCACGGATGGCGGCACAGCAGATCTCGTTGCCGCGACCGATGGTGAAGGTCAGGCCGTGGCCCTTCAGTTGCTCATTGTCGGTATCGAGGATGACGTAGGCGGCGGAGTAATCCGGATCCGGATTCATCGCATCCGACCCATCCAGCGATTGCGAAGTGGGAAAGCGCACGTCCAGCACGCGCAGGGCAGTAATCTTGGTCATCGGTCTCTAGCGTGGATGCCGCTGCGGTGGCGTGCCGCAATCGGCGGGGCCATCCGTGGCGGACAGCCTGGGGTGATCGTCTCCGGGGCCAGGCCCCTCTTTTGTTTTTCCTCACAAGTAAAATATCATTTCATCTGTGAGTGCCAGAGCATAACCTTGATTATCCTCCCATTGCCGGGCCAGTCCGATGAAGTTTCCGACCTGACCGATATCGATTTTGGGATGACGAGGCGAGGTCAAGGGATCATGCATGAAAAATTATTTTACGAATAAAATGGATTTTTCATCAAAATCCCCTACAATCCGGCCCCAGAAAAGCCCGCTTTTGCGATCTACCGTCCCCTGTCGCACCCGGAAAACGCCATGCCCAGAACCCGCAAACTCAATCCCGCCGAGGCTCCCGCCGTGCAGACGGCCGCCGACCACGAAGAGGACAGCGCTGCCGGCAAGACGCGCTACGCCGCGCCGGCACTGGACAAGGGACTGGATATCCTGGAGTTGCTGAGCCGCTCGGAACAGATGCTGACCCTGAACCAGATCTCGCGGCAACTGGGACGCAGCGTCAATGAGATCTTCCGCATGGTGGTCACGCTGGAACAGCGCGGTTACCTGGTGGCCGACAACGACCATTACCGGCTCTCCCTGAAACTGTTTGAGCTGGCCCATCATCATCAGCCGATCCGCTCGCTGGTGAGCACCGCCCTGCCCCACATGCGCGAGCTGGCCAATCGCTCCATGCAGTCCACCCACCTGACGGTCTACGAAGCGGGCCGCGTGATCGTGGTGGCGCAGGTCGACAGCCCCGAACGCTGGGCCTTCGGCCTGAAGGTCGGGGCGCTGGTGAGCCTGACTGACACCGCATCCGGCCACGTGTTGCTGGCCTTCCGCGATGAAGCCGAACGCGCCAGCATGCTGGCCGCGCACGTGCGCATGGATGGCGAACAGGAAATCGAGACGGCGCAACTGATGCGCCAGATCGAGGACACGCGCAAACGCGGCCACTCGCGCATGGAAAGCCGGCAGATCCGTGGCGTGATCAACCTGTCCTATCCGGTGATGGGGGCCAACAACCGCATGCTGGCGGCCTTGAACGTGCCCTATATCGAACGCATCGACAAGAAGGTCAATCCCAGCCTGGACGAGGTGCAAGGCATCGTCCAGGAAATCTCGGCACGGCTGTCGCGGCTGATGGGGGATTCGAGTTTCGGGTCCTGAAGCGAACCCGATGAAAGGATGGCGTGGGGAGCGAAAGCCCCACGCCGCAGACGGCCTCAGCCGGCGAAACGCACTTCAGGCAAGCCGCGCACATCGAGATGCGGCACGCTGAACAAGCCACCGGCCAGCTCGTCTTGCACGCGCTGTTCGGCGCTCATGCCCTCGTGAGCCGTAGTCACGAACAAGGTATCGAAGGCAGCCCCGCCGAAGGCCACACAGGACGGCTGCGCAGTCGGCACTTCGACGATGCGGTCAATGCTGCCATCGGGCGCAAAGCGCACCACGCGCGCACCACCCCACTGGGCATTCCACAGGTACCCCTCCGCATCGACGGTCGACCCATCGGGGCCGCCCGGCTGCTGCGCCAGATCGGCGAAGACGCGCTGATGGCTGACCGCGCCGCTGTCGGTGTCGTAATCACACACCATGATCTTGCCGGCCATGGAATCGCAGTGATACATCAGCTTGCCATCGAGGCTGAAGCAGATGCTGTTGGAAATGGCGATGCCCGGCAGCGCCAGGCGCTCCAGACTGAGGTCCGCATTGAGACGATAGAAGCTGGCGATGGGGTCGCGGCCCGCGTCCTCGTTCAATGTTCCGAAGACGAAACGGCCCTGGCGGTCGCAACGGCCATCGTTCAGCCGCGTGGTCGGCAGGTCATCTTCGATGCGGCAAATCGGGCTGATGCTGCCAGTGTCCAGGTCGAAGAAGGCCAGACGCGATGCGAGCCCGATCAGCAGGCGCCGGGCATCGGCCGTGAAGGCAAAGCAGCACAGGCGTTCCGGCATGCTCCAGCTGCGCGTGGCACCGCTGGCCGGATCATGGTTCCACAGGCGGGAGGCGTGGATGTCGGTCCAGAAGACCGTCTGCGAGCGCTCGCACCAGAGTACTCCTTCGCCCAGTTCATGATGTCCATCGACCAGCAATTGCGCATTCATCGGGGTTCCGCCTGCAAATCAAGAAAATGAAATAAACAAGATAAACAATATAAATTGTTTACGGCATGACTGCGGCAGATACCGGAAACGTCTGCCACAAAGACAAAAAAGGGTGGGCTTGCGCCCACCCTCAACTACATCAAGACCACCTCAGGAAGGATTACATTACTGCTGTTCGTTGCATCAGAACGAGTGGGCGATACCGAAGTAACCGCCGGTCTGCTTCAGGCCGGAAACGCCGTTGTCGGCGCCGTTTTCCAGGACGTGACCAGCGCCAGTGCCGTTACGCACGGTGCCAACGTCAACGTACAACAGGGTACGCTTGGACAGGAAGTAATTGATACCAGCCATGTACAGGTTGGACGTACCGCCGCCATTACCCACGCCGGCCGCATTGACCGAAGCGTTGTTGGCATTGACGTGGAACCACGAGGCGATCAGCTGCAGCTGCGAGGTGACGTCATAGTTGGCACCGATCCAGTAGTGGTTGGCCCGGTCCGGAGCGCCAGCCGCAGCGTTCGGAGCACGCAGATTCTCATAGCCGACGAACATCTTCAGCTTGTCGAACTTGTAGGTACCACCCAGGATCAGCTCCTTGGAGTGTTTCCACAGGTCATCGTAGTTACCATTGGCATCGCGGACTACGTCATAGATCGCGCGCAATTCCAGGCCGTTCTTCTGGTAGGCCAGCGAGATGCCGTCCTTGCGGCCATCGCTGGTACCAGCGTTGGGCACGCCACCATTGAACGAACCCGGTTTTTCGCCCAGGCTGGTCTGCAGGTTGACGGTGAAACCACCCATGTCAGGGCTGTTGTACTCGATGATGTTCGACGCGCCAGGCCAGTTGCGGCCATTGACCAAGGTCGAGGTACCGATGGCTTGCTGACCGGTCGGGTCCAGATACCAGACGTCGTTGTTGATGAACAGGTTCTTGCCGAACTTGACGGAGCCAGCGGTTGCCGAGGACAGGCCGACATAGGAACGGCGATTGAACAGTGCGGTACCGCTGCTGGTATCAGAACCGTTGAAGCTGCCCTTGGTCGAGTTGAAACCGGATTCCAGCAGGAAGAAGGCATTGGTACCGCCGCCCAGGTCTTCCGTGCCCTTGAAGCCGATCATGCTGGTGCCCCATTGGTTGTTGGCTGCGCTCCACTTGGAACCTTGACCGTTGGTACCGGCATTGGTCTGGAAGTCGACGCCAGCCACAACACGGCCGTAAATGGTGACACTGCTTTGCGCCTGCGCCTGTGCCGAGAACGCACCCATCAGCGCGAGCGCGCACAGGGTCTTTGCTCCAATAAAGGATGGCTTCACTTGCTTCATGAATAGTCTCCGTGGATATTGCCGTTTAAAATTTTTTTCGTCGGTGGGCTTGGCCGTGCAGCGTTGCACTTCAGACCCCTGGATCCTGACGGACTCCTGACAGTCTCCCAACTTGTTGTTTTTGATGCTGCCCGACCTTCTTCTCTTTTCATCCCGCTGCTGTGCTGGTTGTCTCCTGTACAGCCCGGAATGTGGCTAGATACTAAGTATTCAGTTCATGTCTTTCCAATGAAATCTTTAGCAATTCCGATATGCGATTTGATATCATCAATTCCTAATAAAAAAACGATTGAAAAAATTTAGAAAACCGTCCCCGGAGACTTATGAAAAACAGTGACCCGAACTGGTTTCTGCGGGCGCGATTGAAGACCCGTCAGCTCCTGCTGCTGATCGCTCTCGACGACACCCGCAACATCCACCGCGCCGCCAGCGAGCTGAACATGACGCAGCCGGCTGCTTCCAAGCAACTCAAGGACCTCGAAGACATGCTGGGCGTGTCCCTGTTCGAGCGCCTGCCGCGCGGCATGCGGCCCACCATCTATGGCGAGGCCATGATCCGCCATGCGCGCATGGCCCTGACCAGCCTGTCCAAGGCGCACGAGGACATCGTGGCCCTGAAGTCCGGCCTGTCCGGCCAGGTCGATGTGGGCGTGATCCTCTCGCCCGGCATGGCCTTGTTGCCGCCGGCCATCGCGCGGGTCAAGGAACAAGCGCCAATGTTGCGCATCGGCGTCGAAGTGGAAAGCAGCAACATCCTGCTCTCGCGCCTGCTGCACGGCGAGCTGGACTTCATCATCGGCCGCATCCTGGATGAGGAAGCCCGTGGCGGCCTGCTCTATGAAGAGCTGGCCGACGAGCCGGTGTGCGCCGTGGCGCGGGTGGGCCATCCCTTCCACACCCGCACCGACCTGAGCCTGGCCGACCTCGCCAGCGAGGCCTGGATCATGGCCCCCAAGGGCAGCATCCTGCGCGCGCGCTGCGACCAGATGTTCCGCGAGCAAGGCCTGGCGCCGCCCTCCAACGTGGTCGACACCACCGCCATCCTGTTCATCACGAGCCTGTTGCAGCAGACCGATTTCATCTACGCCATGCCCACCGAAGTGGCGCGCTACTACACCCAGGCCCGCCTGATGGACATCCTGCCCATCGAACTGCCCTGCCGCATGGCCGGCTTCGGCATCATCACGCGCCAGGACAACCTGCTCTCGCCCGGGGCCAACCTGGTGCTGCAGTCCATCCGCGAAGTGGCGAAAATGATTTACTGATTCCCCCGCCTGCCCGGGCATGTGCCATGCCGGGGTCGGTTTCCTGCGCCGAGTTTTATTAAGAAATGTAAGGAAGCGTAAGCCTCTCTGAAAACGGCCGGAATCGCAGGAACAAAACTGAATTCGCGCGACGCAAAACTTTAAAAAATCGCAGCAAAAAAACAACACTTCAGGCAGGTAAAAAACTAAGTTTTTTCAAGCTGTCATACAGCTTTTTCCTGAAACGGCCTCGCTTCCCTTCCCGCTTCGACACTCTTTTGGCGTTTGCGCAAAATTTGCGCAAAAAAAGAGTCGCCATTTGGCGACTCTTTCTGGTCCGCAGCGCAGAAGCGCTTCGTCAAACCGCTCACACCCATCCGGCGTCGACGATGAATTCCTGCGCGGTACACATCGCGCTGTCGTCCGCCGCCAGGAACAGCACCATGCGCGCCAGGTGCCAGGGCAGCAGGTCACCCTGCAGGCATTGATTGCGCGCGATCGCCTTCTTGCCTTCTTCATCCAGCCACAGCTTGATCTGGCGTTCGGTCATGACCCAGCCCGGTGTCACGGTATTGACGCGGATCTTGTGCGGACCGAGGTCGCGCGCCAGGCCACGGGTCAGGCCCAGGGTCGAGGCCTTGGCCGTGGTATAGACCGGGAAGCCGCCACCGGACTGGTGCCAGCTGATCGAGCTGAAGTTGATGATGGAACCGCCACCGCGGCGCTTCATGCCTTCCACCACCGACTGCACGGCGAAGAAGGACGGACGCTGGTTGATGGCGATGCGGTCGTTCCAGTATTCCAGCGTCACTTCTTCCAGCTTGTGGCGCTGGTCATTGGCGGCATTGTTGACCAGCACGTCGAAGTCGCCCAGCTGTCCTTGCAGCTCGGCGATGGTCGCCTGGAAGGCGGGAATGTCGCGCAGGTCGCAATGACGGAACAGCGGCTTGGGGTGGCCGGCTGCCGCGATGTCATTGCACAGTGCTTCGCTGGCTTCGGTGGCGATATCGACGAAGGCCACATGCGCACCTTGTTGCGCGAACGCTTCGACGATGGCCGCACCGATGCCGGTGCCGCCGCCGGTGATGAAGACGCGCTTGCCCTTGAGGCTGGGGAAGTTCGCCAGTTGCACGTTCTGGGGAGTATTGCTCATGAGGTTTCCTTGCAGGCCGGTGCGCGCGCTCAGCGCAGCACCGGCATCATGATGACGGGAAGAAGATCAGTGCGAGTGCTTGGGCACGGCCGCGCCACGGCAACCGACCAGGAAGTCGAAGTCACAGCCTTCGTCAGCCTGCAGCACGCGGTCCACATACAGGGACTGGTAACCGCCGGCCATCTCCGGCTTGCGTTCGGCCAGCACCTTGGCGCGTTCGGCCAGGCGGCGCTGCATCTCTTCTTCGCTGATGTCCAGCTGCAGCTTGCCGGCGTAGGCGTCGAGCTCGATGAAGTCGCCATCCTGCACGATGCCCAGCGGACCGCCGGCAGCCGCTTCCGGCGCCACGTGCAGGATCACGGTGCCGTAGGCGGTACCGCTCATGCGCGCATCCGAAATGCGGACCATGTCCTTCACACCGGTGGCCAGCACCTTGGGCGGCAAGCCCATGTTGCCCACTTCGGCCATGCCCGGATAACCCTTGGGGCCGACGTTCTTCATCACCAGCACGCAGCTGGCATCGACGTCCAGGTCAGGATCGTTGATGCGTTCCTTGTAGTGCGCGAAGTCCTCGAAGACCACGGCGCGGCCGCGATGCTTCATCAGCTCGGGCGTGGCGGCCGACGGCTTCAGTACCGCGCCGCGCGGTGCCAGGTTGCCGCGCAGGATGCAGATGCCGCCATCCTCGATCAGCGGCTTGGCCAGCGGGCGCACTACCTCATCGTTGTAGATCGGCGCATCCTTGACGTTGTCCCACATGGTCTGGCCGTTGACGGTCAGGGCATCCTTGTGCGGCAGCAGGTCGGCTTCGCCCATGCGGCGCAGCACGGCAGGCAGGCCACCGGCGTAGTAGAACTCTTCCATCAGGTAGCGGCCGGAGGGCTGCAGGTCGACGATGGTCGGGGTGCCACGGCCGATGCGGGTCCAGTCTTCCAGTTCCAGGTCCACGCCGATGCGGCCGGCGATGGCCTTCAGGTGGATCACGGCATTGGTGGAACCACCGATGGCGGCGTTGGTCCGGATCGCATTCTCGAAGGCCTTGCGGGTCAGGATCTTGGACAGGGTCAGGCCTTCCCAGACCATGTCGACGATACGCATGCCGGACAAGTGCGCGAGAACATAGCGGCGCGCATCAACGGCCGGAATCGCCGCATTGTGCGGCAGCGACACGCCCAGCGACTCGGCCATGCAGGCCATGGTGGAGGCAGTGCCCATGGTGTTGCAGGTACCGGCCGAACGCGACATGCCGGCCTCGGCCGCCATGAAGTCGTGGATGGTGATTTCACCGGCCTTGACCTGTTCCGACAATTGCCACACCACGGTACCGGAACCGATGTCGCGGCCCTGGTGCTTGCCGTTGAGCATCGGACCGCCGGTGACGACGATGGCCGGCACGTCGCAGCTGGCCGCGCCCATCAGCAGGGCCGGGGTGGTCTTGTCGCAGCCGGTCAGCAGCACCACGCCGTCGATCGGATTGCCGCGGATCGATTCTTCCACGTCCATGCTGGCCAGGTTGCGGGTCAGCATGGCGGTCGGGCGCAGGTTGGATTCACCGTTGGAGAACACCGGGAATTCCACCGGGAAGCCGCCGGCTTCGATGATGCCGCGACGCACGTGTTCGGCGATCTTGCGGAAGTGGGCGTTGCAGGGCGTCAGTTCCGACCAGGTGTTGCAGATGCCGATGACCGGCTTGCCCTGGAACTCGTGGTCGGGGATGCCCTGGTTCTTCATCCAGCTGCGGTACATGAAACCGTTCTTGTCGGCGGTACCGAACCAGCCGGCCGAGCGCAGGGTGCGGCTCTTGTCTTTTTTGTCGCTACTCATTGTTGAATTCCCGAATGACAGAAAACGAAGGATCTCGAAAAACGCTTGCACCCGAATGCAAAAGGCGGGCGCCAGGCCCGCCTTGCTTGATCCGGATTACTTGTTCTTGTTGTAGACGTCGAAGCAGACGGCCATCAGCAGCACCAGGCCCTTGATCATCTGCTGGTAGTCGATGCCGATGCCCATGATGGACATGCCGTTGTTCATCACGCCCATGATGAAGGCGCCGATGACCGCACCCATGACCTTGCCCACGCCGCCGGAAGCCGATGCGCCGCCGATGAAGCAGGCTGCGATCACGTCCAGTTCGAAGCCCAGGCCCGCCTTGGGGGTGGCAGTGTTCAGGCGCGCTGCGAAGATCAGGCCGGCCAGTGCCGCCAGCACGCCCATGTTGACGAAGGTGAAGAAGGACACGCGCTCGGTCTTGATGCCCGACAGCTTGGCCGCCTTCTCATTGCCGCCCACGGCGTAGACGCGACGGCCCAGGGTAGTACGGCTGGTGATGAAGGTGTAGAGCACCATCAGCGCGAACATGATGATGAGCACGTTGGGCATGCCGCGATAGGTCGACAGCAGGTAGCTGAAGGCGATGATGGCGATGGCGAAGACGCCGTTCTTGAGCAGGAAGAACATGGCCGGTTCATCTTCCATGCCGTGCTTGGTCTGCTTGCGGCGGCCATGCAGCTTGACCAGGATCAGCACCACGGCGGCGATGATGCCCACGACCAGCGAGGTGGTACGGAAGGCGGTGTTGTCGGTCAGCTCAGGGATGAAGCCCGAGGACAGCATCTGGAAGGTCTGCGGGAAGGGGCCCAGGGACTGGCCTTGCAGCAGCGCCAGCGCCATGCCCTTGAAGACCAGCATGCCGGCCAGGGTGACGATGAAGGACGGGATCTTGAAGTAGGCGATCCAGTAGCCCTGCGCTGCGCCGATCAGGGCGCCGGCGATCAGGCAGACGATGGAGGCCGGCACGAAGCCCCAGCCGTAATCCACCATCAGCACGGCGGCCAGTGCGCCGATCAGGCCCACCACCGAACCCACCGACAGGTCGATGTGGCCGGCCACGATCACCATCAGCATGCCCAACGCCATGATGACGATGTAGCTGTTCTGCAGGACCAGGTTGGTCAGGTTCAGCGGACGCATCAGCGTGCCGTCGGTCATGATCTGGAAGAAGGCCATGATGGCCACCAGCGACATCAGCATGCCGTATTCGCGCATGTTGTTCTTCAGGAAGCTGCCGTAGTCCTTCTTTTCGACGGCGCCGCTGGCGACGGCCGGTTTCTTGCTCATGTCAATGCTCTCCATTGTCTTGCTCCTCGGGTGCTCTCTGGTCTTGATGGACTTTATGGGTGATGCTGCCGGTTTGGCTCCGGCTTGATAATGGGTGTTCAGGCGGCTTGCGACAGGCCCGGATCATCAATGCGCTTGTTGCGCATGATGGCGCGCATGATGCTTTCCTGCGTGGCCTCGGCCTTGGGCAGGTGGCCCACGAACTGGCCTTCGTTCATCACGTAGATGCGGTCGCACATGCCCAGCAGTTCCGGCATTTCCGAGGAGATCATGATGATGCACTTGCCCTCGGCCGCCAGCTTGCTGATGATGTTGTAGATCTCGAACTTGGCACCGACGTCGATGCCACGCGTGGGTTCATCCAGGATCAGCACTTCCGGCTGGGAGAACAGCCACTTCGACAGCACCACCTTCTGCTGATTGCCGCCGGAGAGGTTGACCACCTTCTGCAGCACGCTGGAACAGCGGATGCGCATCTGCTGCTTGAAATCCGCAGCAATCTTGTACTCGCGCGCCTCGTCGATGACGGTGCGTTCGGAAACGCCGCCCAGGTTGGCCAGCGAGATGTTCTTCTTGATGTCTTCTTCCAGCACCAGGCCATCGCCCTTGCGGTCTTCGGTGACGTAGGCGATGCCCTTGTCGATGGCTTTCTCGATGGTGGACAGGTCCACTTCCTTGCCGTGCAGGAAGGCCTGGCCGGTGATCTTCTTGCCGTAGGCACGGCCGAAGATGCTCTTGGCCAGTTCGGTACGGCCCGCACCCATCAGCCCGGCGATGCCGACGATCTCGCCGGCGCGCACGGTCATGTTGACGTCCTTGATGGCCAGGCGATCCGAGTGCAGCGGGTGATGCACACGCCAGTCGCGCACTTCAAAAATCACCTCGCCGATCTTGGGATCGCGCTGCGGATAGCGGTCGGCCATTTCGCGGCCCACCATGTGCTGGATGATGCGGTCTTCGCTGATCGGTTCAGCGCGGCAGTCGAAGGTATCGACCGTGGTGCCGTCGCGCAGCACGGTGATCGAATCGGCTACCTTGGAAATTTCGTTGAGCTTGTGCGAGATCAGGATCGAGGCGATGCCCTGGCGCTTCAGTTCCAGCAGCAGTTCCAGCAGCGCATCGGAGTCGCTTTCATTGAGGCTGGCGGTCGGCTCGTCCAGGATCAGCAGCTTGACTTCCTTGGAGAGCGCCTTGGCGATCTCGATCAACTGCTGCTTGCCCACGCCGAGGTCACCGACCTTGGTCAGCGGGGATTCCTTCAGACCGACCTTGGCCAGCAGTTCCTTGGCGCGCACGTAGGATTGTTCCCAGTCGATCACGCCGCCGCGGGCTTGCTCGTTGCCGAGGAACAGGTTTTCCATCACCGACAGCAGCGGCACCAGCGCCAGCTCCTGGTGGATGATGATGATGCCCAGGTGTTCGCTGTCGCGGATATCCTTGAAGGCACGCACCTCACCCTTGTAGACGATGTCGCCGGAATAGCTGCCGTGCGGGTAGACGCCCGAGAGCACCTTCATCAGCGTGGATTTGCCGGCGCCGTTTTCGCCGACGATCGCATGGATCTCGCCTTCGCGCACGGCCAGGTTGACGTTGTTCAACGCCTTCACACCCGGGAAGCTTTTCTCGATGCCGCGCATTTCCAGAATGTTGCTCATGATGCTGACCTCTCATTTGCCGGGCTTGCGTGGATCACGTAGCCGGACTTGTTTGTCTCTTGCGCGTTGCGGTGGGGCAAGCGCGACTTCCTGAAAGAATTAGTCCCGCACAGAGCGGGACCATGCTGTTCTTCTTACGGTGATTCTTGTTCTTGTTGGGTCTTGCGGTACTGCCGCAGGCGGCGCCGACATCGAGGATGCCGGCTGCCCGCGTATTACATGATGATGCTTACTTCAGTTGTGCTTCGGTGTAGTAACCGCTGCCCACCAGGATTTCCTTCCAGTTCGACTTGTCGACCACGACCGGCTTCAACAGGTAGGAAGGCACGACCTTCACGCCGTTGTTGTAGGTCTTGGTGTCGTTGATCTGGGGCTGCTTGCCACCCAGGACGGCGTCAACCATACCGACGGTGACCTTGGCCAGTTCGCGGGTGTCCTTGAAGATGGTGGAGTACTGTTCGCCACGGATGATGGACTTGACCGAAGGCACTTCCGCATCCTGACCCGAGACATACGGGAACGGCTGTTGCGGGCTGCCGTAGCCGACGCCGCGCAGCGAGGACAGGATACCGATGGACAGGCCGTCATACGGGGACAGCACGGCGTTGACCTTGGCGTTGGTGTAGAAGGCCGACAGCAGGTTGTCCATACGGGCTTGTGCGGTAGCCGGATCCCAGCGCAGGGTCGCGACCTTGTCCATGCCCATCTGCTTGGAACGCACCACCAGCTTGCCGCTGTCGATGTAGGGCTTCAGGACCGACATGGCGCCGTTGTAGAAGAAGAAGGCGTTGTTGTCGTCCGAGGAACCGCCGAACAGTTCGATGTTGAACGGACCCTTGCCTTCCTTCAGGCCCAGGGCCTTTTCCAGCGATTGTGCCTGCAGCACGCCGACCTGGAAGTTGTCGAAGGTGGCGTAGTAGTCGACGTTCTTGGAACCACGGATCAGGCGGTCATAGGCGATGACCTTGACGCCCTTGTCGGCAGCCTTCTGCAGCACGTCGGTCAGGGTGGTGCCGTCGATGGCGGCGATCACCAGCACCTTGGCACCCTTGGTCAGCATGTTCTCGATCTGGGACAGCTGGTTGGGGATGTCATCTTCCGCGTATTGCAGGTCGGTCTGGTAGCCCTTTTCCTTCAGGACCTTGACCATGTTGTTGCCGTCAGCGATCCAGCGTGCCGAAGACTTGGTGGGCATGGCCACACCGACCAGCTGCTTGCTCTGTGCGCTCACTTGGGCGCTGATGGACATCAGGGTGACGCCCAGGCCGAGGGCAATACCGCTCAATACGGATTTGATTTTCATGCTTCGAGTCTCCAGTCTCTATTTATGGAATGGCGTGTTGTAGTTATTTCTAAAACAGCGCCTCTAGTTCTGATGAATGTCATGCAGAGCAACTGTTTTGCGGGCTCTACATTAATTGCTTTACCAATACATTTCTAATGATTTTTTGAGCGTAATGGATATGTTTTTCGGTATAACTCCCTCTATGTAAAGTTATCTTAATTAAGCTTAAAAAATCCCGCCTAAGCCACGGCTGGCGCGGCTTTCGCCGATCCGGCCGATTTGCCGCGCAGGGCTCCCAGGGAAATGACACGCTGCGCGACGCAAAAGACGAACAGCAGCGCACCAATGAAGATCTTGGTCCACCAGGAACTGAGGCTGCCATCGAAGGCAATGAGGGTCTGGATCACGCCAAGGATGAGCACGCCGGTCAGTGTTCCCGCCACGTAACCATAGCCGCCGGTGAGGAGCGTGCCGCCGATGACCACGGCCGCAATCGCGTCCAGTTCCACCCCCTGCGCATGCAACCCGTACCCCGAAAGCATGTAGAAGGAGAACAGCACACCCGCCACCGATGCACAGAATCCGCTGAAGGCATACACCAGAACCTTGGTGCGTCCGACCGGCAAGCCCATCAGCAGCGCCGAGCTCTCGCTGCCGCCGATGGCGTAGACGGCGCGTCCGAAGCGGGTGCCATGCGCCATCCAGATCGCCACCGCCAGCACGATCAGGGCAATGACCACGCTGGGCGAGATGAACAGTCCGCCGAACTCCAGCCGCGACTGCGACAGTTCCACGAACAGCGGTTCATCGATGGTGATGGAATTGATACTGATGAGGTAGCACAGCCCCCGCGCCAGGAACATCCCGGCCAACGTGACGATGAAAGCCTGCAGTTTGAAATAATGGATCATCGCGCCCATCGCCGCACCGAAGCCCGCGCCCATCAGCAGGACGGTCGCAATCACCAGCAGCGGTGGCCAGTGCCAGCTCTGCAGCAGGAAGGCCGCCACCATGGTGGTCAGCGCCAGCACCGACCCGACGGAGAGGTCAATGCCGCCGGAGAGGATGACGAAAGTCATGCCGATGGCCACCACCAGCAGGAAGGCATTGTCGATCAGCAGGTTCAGCATCACCTGCGGCGACAGGAAGCCATCGTAGCCAAACGCCCCGATGACCAGCATCAGCACCAGCAGCGCCACCGTAACCATGGAGGTGAACCACGGCGCGTGCGAGGCGCGCCGCAAGGAAGAAGCAAGCATCATGATTTGGACATCCTCAACATGCGGCGGAATTCCGGCGACTGCGACAGGCAGACCAGGAACACCACGATGGACTTGACCACCATATTGACTTCCGGCGGCACCCCCAGCGAATAGATCGTATAAGTCAGCGTCTGGATGATGAGCGCGCCGATGACGCTGCCCACCAAGCTGAACTTGCCCCCGGCCAGCGAGGTGCCACCCAGGGTCACGGCCAGGATCGCATCCAGTTCCAGCAGCAGCCCGGCGTTGTTGGCGTCGGCACTCTTGATGTTGGAAGCAATCATCAGTCCCGCCAGACCAGCGCAGGCGCTGCAGAACATGTAGACGAAGAAGATCAGCGCGGCAGTACGGATGCCGGCAAGGCGCGACGCCACCGGATTGATGCCGACCGACTGGATGAACAGCCCCAGCGCGGTCTTCTTCATCAGCAATGCCAGCAGCAGGAACATGGCACCGGCGATGTAGAGCGAGAACGGCAAGCCGAACAGGTAGCCACCGCCCAGGAAGAAGAAGGGCTTGTAATACACCGTCACGATCTGGCCATCGGTGAGCAGCTGCGCCAGCCCGCGTCCGGCTACCATCAGGATCAGCGTGGCGATGATGGGCTGCAGCCCGAGACCGGCCACCAGCAAGCCGTTCCACGCTCCGCACAGCAGTGCCGCACCCATCGCCGCGCACAGTGCCCACACCATCGGTACGTTGCTGACGTATTCGGAGACACCATTGACCACCACCATCTTGCCGCCGATGAGAACGGCCGCAACGGCACCCGAGATGGCCACCACCGCGCCCACCGAAATGTCCACCCCGCGCGTGGCGATCACCAGCGTCATGCCGAGCGCTGCCAGCATCAGCGGGGCAGCACGGTTGATGATGTCGATCAATGCGCCATACAGGTGGCCGTCCTTGATCTCCAGCTTGAAGAAGCCCGGCACCAGCAGGAAATCGATCAGCAGCAGCAAGGCCAGCGCTGCCAGGGGACGCACCAGCGGGTGACGCAGCAGTGCTGCAAAAGCCGGCGCGCTGCCGCTGGCGGCGCTGTCGGGAATCAGTTTGGAATCCATGGATGCACTCATGCGGCCTCTCCCGCGATCACCTGCAAGACCGATTGCTCATCGAGCTCACCGCGACGGTACTCGCCGCAGGCTCGGCGGTCGCGCAGCACCAGCATGCGGTCGCTGCAGCGCAGAACCTCGGGAATCTCCGAAGAAATGAAAAGAATGGACATGCCCTTGCGGCACATTGCGATGACGAAATCCATGATCTCCTGCTTGGCCCGCACATCGATGCCGCGCGTAGGTTCATCCAGGATCAGCATGCCCGGATCGGTGGCCAGCCAGCGTGCCAGCAAGGCCTTCTGCTGGTTGCCGCCGGAGAGCAGGCCGATCGGGGTTTCCAGGTCGGCGGTCTTGATGCCGAGCCACTTGACGTAATCGGCGGCGATCTGGTTCTGGCGCTTGCGCGGCAGCACGCGGAACAACCCTTGCCTTGCCTGCAGCGCCAGGATGATGTTTTCGCGCACGGAGAGTTCGAGGATCGCGCCCTCCTTCTTGCGATCCTCCGAACAGAAACCGATACCCGCCGCAATCGCATCGCGCGGATTGTCGAGCTTCACGCTGCGGCCTTCGATGCGCAATTGCCCGCAATCGGCGCGGTCGGCACCGAACAGCAGGCGCGCCATCTCGGTCCGTCCGGAACCGAGCAAACCGCACAGGCCGAAGACTTCACCGCGCCGCAATTCCAGGTCCTGCGGGGACAGCACACCACGCCGGCCAAAACCATCAGCCTGCAGGAAGACGTCTCCCTTGCCGGATTCATCGGCCGACAGCCCGGCGGCCAGTGCTTCAGCACCCGCTTCCACCTTGCGATGATCGACGGCGGTCACGCCCACCATCTTGTTGACCAGATCCAGCCGCGACAAATCGCCGACCAGATATTCGCCTTCGCGCACGCCATTGCGCAGCACGGTAATGCGATCCGAGATGTCGTAGGTCTGGTCCAGGAAGTGGGTCACGAAAAGAATCGCCATGCCCTGCTCGCGCAGGCGGCGCAGCACCTTGAAGAGTTGCTGGACCTCGGCTTCGTCCAGGCTGGAGGTCGGCTCATCGAGAATGAGCACCTTGGCCGAGACCGAGAGCGCGCGCGAGATCGCCACCATCTGCTGGATCGCCAGCGGATAGGACGACAGCAGCGCGCCGACATCGATGTCGATCTGCAGCTGCTGCAGCAATTGCTTCGACTGTGCATGCACGCTCTTCCAGTCGATGCGGCCGAAACGGCGCGGATAGCGGCCGACGAAGATGTTCTCGGCCACGGAAAGATTGGGACACAGGTTGACTTCCTGGTAGACCGTGCTGATGCCCAGCGACTGCGCCTCCAGCGTAGAGGCCGGCGCAATGGCGCGGCCATCCAGTTCGATCTTGCCTGCATCGGGTTCATGCACGCCGGTCAAGACCTTGATCAGCGTGGACTTGCCTGCGCCATTCTGTCCCATCAGGGTATGCACTTCCCCCGGGAACAGCCGCAGGCCGACATCGGTGAGCGCCTTCACGCCCGCGAATGCCTTGTGGATACCGCTCAATTCCAGCATGGGACGCGCCTGCGTCCCGACAGACATCGTCATCGCAACTCCATCAGAAGCATCGGAATCCTGACGGGCGTGCGCCGTCTGGCGCGCGTCCCCATCAAGCCACACAAGCACCGCGCACGCCCTGGGCAATCCAGTGCGTGCGCAGTACCGTCATGCCGGACTCAATACTTGCGGTTCGGGAATTCCTTGGCCGCCACTTCCGCCGGGAAGATGCCTTCCTCGGTGGTGATGCGCTTGGGGACTTCCTTGCCGGCCTTGATGTCCTTGGCGATCTGCATCAGTTGCGGGCCCAGCAGCGGGCTGCATTCGACGGTGACATTGAGCTTGCCGGCCATCATGGCTTCGAAGGCACCCTTGACGCCATCAATGGAGATGATGGTGATGTCCTTGCCCGGCTTCAGCCCGGCTTCTTCGATGGCCTGGATGGCGCCGATGGCCATGTCGTCATTGTGGGCGTAGAGCACGTTGATCTTCTTGCCCTCGGCCTTGAGGAAGGCTTCCATCACTTCCTTGCCCTTGGCGCGGGTGAAGTCGCCGGTCTGCGAGCGGATGATCTTCAGGCGCGGTTCGCTCTTGATGACTTCCTCGAAACCGGCCTTGCGGTCGATGGCCGGCGCCGAACCGACGGTGCCTTGCAGTTCGACGATGTTGATGTCGCCGGCGGGCATGGACTTGGCCTTGTCCAGCAGCCAGCGGCCAGCGCGGCGGCCCTCTTCCACGAAGTCCGAACCGATGAAGGTGACATACAGCGACTTGTCGCTCACGTTGACGGCGCGGTCGGTCAGGATGACCGGAATCTTGGCGGCCTTGGCTTCACGCAGCACGGTTTCCCAGCCCGACTCCACCACCGGCGAGAAGGCGATCACGTCGACCTTTTGCGCGATGAAGGAGCGGATTGCCTTGACCTGGTTTTCCTGCTTCTGCTGGGCGTCGGCGAACTTAAGGTTGACGCCGGCCTGCTTGGCGGCATCCTTGATCGATACGGTATTGGCGGTGCGCCATTCACTTTCGGCACCCACCTGGGAGAAGCCCATGGTCAGTGGTTTGTCGGCGGCAAAGGCGGGGAAGCTCACGGCGCTGCCCAGGCTCATGCAAATGGCTGCGCCCAGAAGCGCTCTTCTCTTCGAATTCATTGTCAGTCTCCGTTGACAGGGAATTGTGGACTTCCCTTTGTTCTACGTGTGGGGTGCGCTGCGCCGGAATGCGTTTGACTTGTAGGTATGGATTGGAAGCGGCGCGGTGCGGTTGGAATCGCGGACAGCCCTGATCGTCCTTGATTCGCGCTCCATATTAGGCAAGCGACCAATTCGCATCCAATGAATTTTTAATGTTTCTCGATATCGTTTCGCACATCGTTGGGGCAGCGCGCCCTGCCTGTGCATCGTGCTGGCGCATGCCGGCCACGCATGCTGCCTCACTGCGGACGACGCGCATTTTTGATATCGTTTGCGATGATTTTTTCATTATTCCCTATCGGAGTGCGGTGATAGGATCAGCCAGATTTTTTTGAAGCGCACTGCATGAAGACCGGGCGCGAACCCACGTGAGCCAACTCCTTCTTCCTGCCGACGACTTCAGACAGCCCCAAGGGGGACGACGCGATGGACAACGCGTTCCCGTGCCCACGATGCACGCAGCACTCCATAACAAGATACGAGACACCATGCCATCCCGAGCAAGCGATGCCCAACGTGCAGGCTCCCAGGGGCTGCCGGAAATCCATACCCTGCAGTCAGGGCGCCAGCGTCTGCACGTGCTGCCGACGCTGGGCGGCGCACTGGCCGGCTGGGAATGGCAGCGTGACCGCAAGTGGCTGCCGCTGCTGCGCCCCTGGAGTGCCGACCCGGAAAAGCTGTACGCGACCGCGTGCTTCCCGCTGCTGCCCTGGTCCAATCGCATCACCGGCGGCGGCTTCGATTTCAATGGCAAGCATTACCCGCTGGCGCCCAACCGTGCCGGCGAGCCTTACCCCATCCACGGCGACAGCTGGCGCCAGGCCTGGACCATCGTGTCCCAGGCCGACGACCGCATGGCGCTGGAACTGGATTCGCATCGCTGCGACGGCAACCCCTATGTCTATCGTGCGCGGCAGGTGCTGACCCTGCGCGAGAACGCACTGGAAATCGAACTGCGCGTGACCAATACGGGCGAAGAGACGCTGCCCTACGGCCTGGGCCTGCATCCGTATTTCCTGCATGACGCGCAAACCCGCCTGCAATTCGGTTCGCGCGGTGTGTGGCTCTCCGGGCCGGACCGCATCCCCACCGGTTTCTCGCGGGAACTGCCGAGCGGCTGGGACTACAACCGCGCCGCCTCGCTGCAAGGCGGCCTGATCGACAACTGCTTCGAAGGCTGGGACGGTCTGGCCATGATCGAGGATCCGGCACGCGGCCTGCGCCTGCAGATGCACACCACGGATCGCAGCGGCTATGTGCTGATGTTTCGCCCCAATGGCCTGCCGTATTTCTGCCTGGAACCGGTCACGCATCCCATCGATGCCTTCCACCAGCCGAACCAGCCCGGCCTGATCGCGCTGGCCCCGGGAGAAGACATGGTGCTGCTGACCCGCTTCACGGTCTGCGAGATCGCCCAGGAGCCAGTCCGTGCCACCACCCAACAGACAAGACTGGCGCGCTGACGCCGGCAAAGAATGACGATGAACCAAGCACTGAATCAAGACTGCGCCCTGATTGCCCTCGACTGGGGGACCTCCTCGCTGCGCTGCTATCGTTTCGATCGCAGCGGCCAGGTGGTGGAGCGCCGCGCCCATCCCTGGGGCATCATGAACCTGCCGGCCGTGGGCCACGGCGAAGATGCCCACGCCCCCTACCGCGCCGCGCTGGAAGCCGCTTGCGGCGACTGGCTCAAGGCCGCGCCCGCCGCCCCCCTGATCGCCGCCGGCATGGTCGGCAGCAAGCAGGGCTGGCGTGAAGCCGCCTATCTGAACGTGCCGCTGGCCCCCGCGCTGATCGGCAGCCAGCTGACCGAAGTCGACACCGGCCTCGGCCGTCCGCTGTGGATCGTGCCGGGCCTGCTGGAAGCCGGAGCCCTGCCCAATGTGATGCGCGGCGAAGAGACCCAGGTCATCGGTGCCCTGCAGACCCGTACCGAGCGCGAGCTGCTGATCGGCCTGCCCGGCACCCACTCGAAGTGGGTGCGCGTGGTCGAGGGCCGCATCGAACATTTCGATACCTTCATGACCGGCGAAGTCTATGGCGCGCTGTGCGGCCACACCATCCTGGGCCGCACCATGCAAAAACCGGAGGTGGCCGATGACGAAGCCTTCCTGCGCGGCGCCGGCGTGGCCAGGACCGCACAAGGCAAGAGCGGCGTGCTCTCCAACATCTTCAGCAGCCGCACCCTGGGCCTGACCGGTGAACTGGCGGCCGAGGCGCAGCCTGACTATCTCTCGGGCCTGTTGATCGGCCACGAGATCGCCGCGCTGAAGAACCTGTATCCGAGCACGCCGGGCATCGTCCTGATCGGCGACCCCGGCCTGTGCCGCCGCTACCAGCTGGCGCTGGACCTGTATGGACTGGGCCCGGCCGCCGAGGCCGGTGCCGCCACCGAAGCGGGCCTGTGGATCCTGGCGCAGCACGCCGGTCTGCTGGCCTGATCGCCCCCTTTACTGCACCACCTACGACGCACCCGGACAAAAGACCATGAGCACCCATTCCCAACGATTCCACGACGCCCTGCGCAGCACCGGCATGATTGCCATCCTGCGCGGCGTGCGCAATGAGGAAGCCGAAGCCATCGGCGCGGCCCTCTACGAGAGCGGCTTTCGCATCATCGAAGTCCCGCTGAATTCGCCCGAACCGCTGGCCAGCATCAGCATCCTGCGCAAGAGCCTGCCGGCGGACTGCATCGTCGGTGCCGGTACGGTCTTGAAGCCCGCGCTGGTGCAAGACGTCAAGAATGCCGGCGGCGAGCTGATCGTCATGCCGCACAGCGATGGCGCCGTGATTCGTGCCGCGCGCGATGCCGGCCTGTACAGCGCACCGGGCGTGGCCACCGTAACCGAAGCCTTTGCGGCGCTGGACAACGGCGCTGACGTACTCAAGATGTTCCCGGCCGAACAGCTGGGTCCCCAGGTGGTCAAGGCCTGGCGTGCCGTGATCGCCCGCGACATCGCGCTGCTGCCGGTCGGTGGCATCACGCCCGAGGGCATGGCCGTGTTCCGTGCGGCCGGTGCCTCCGGCTTCGGCCTGGGATCGGCGCTCTACACGCCGGGCCTGTCCGCCGACGCAGTGCGCCAGCGTGCAGAGGCCTTCGTGGCGGCCTGGAAGGCGCTGGGCTGATTTCCCGCACACCAGATTCATCGTTGTAAGCGATCGCACCGCGATCATTCATCTGCAGAACAGATCAACAGATTAGACAGATTAAACGCATAACCGGACCGAACAATGAAAATCACCAAGATCTCCACCTTCATCGTGCCCCCGCGCTGGTGCTTCCTCAAGATCGAGACTGACGAAGGCATCGTCGGCTGGGGCGAGCCCATCGTGGAAGGCCGCGCGCACACCGTCGCGGCGGCCGTGGACGAACTGGCCGACTACCTGGTCGGCAAGGACCCGCGCAACATCGAAGACCACTGGACCGTGCTCTATCGCGGCGGCTTCTACCGTGGCGGCGCCATCCACATGAGCGCCCTGGCCGGTATCGACCAGGCCCTGTGGGACATCAAGGGCAAGGCCCTGGGCGTGCCGGTGCACCAGCTGCTCGGTGGCGCGGTGCGCAACTCGATTCGCGTCTATTCCTGGATCGGCGGCGACCGTCCGGCCGATACTGCAGCGGCGGCCAAGAACGCCGTGGCCCGTGGCTTTACTGCCGTGAAGATGAACGGCACCGAAGAACTGCAATTCATCGACAGCCACGACAAGATCGAACTGACCCTGGCCAACGTGCAAGCGGTGCGTGAAGCCGTGGGCCCGAACGTGGGCATCGGCGTGGACTTCCACGGCCGCGTGCACAAGCCCATGGCCAAGGTGCTGATCAAGGAACTGGAGCCGTACAAGTTGATGTTCATCGAAGAGCCGGTGCTGTCGGAAAATTCGGAAGCCCTGAAGGAAATCGCCCACCTGACCTCGACCCCGATCGCCCTGGGCGAGCGCCTGTATTCGCGCTGGGACTTCAAGCGCATCCTCTCCGAGGGCTATGTGGACATCATCCAGCCGGACGTCTCGCACGCCGGCGGCATCACCGAGACCCGCAAGATCGCCATGATGGCCGAAGCCTACGACGTGGCGCTGGCGCTGCACTGCCCGCTGGGCCCGATCGCGCTGGCCTCCTGTCTGCAGGTCGATGCCGGCAGCTACAACGCTTTCATCCAGGAGCAGAGCCTGGGCATTCACTACAACGAAAGCAATGACCTGCTGGACTACATCCGCGACAAGAACGTGTTCGCGTATGAAGACGGCTACGTCAAGATCCCGCAAGGCCCTGGCCTGGGCGTCGAGATCAATGAAGAGTATGTCCGTCAGCGCGCCGAAGTCGGCCACCGCTGGCGCAACCCGATCTGGCGCCACAAGGATGGCAGCTTTGCCGAATGGTAAAGCGACAAGCCGAACTTCCTCCTCGGTAGTCCCTCAACCCGGTCCGGCGCAAGCTGGCCGGGTTTTTTTGCGTTTGGCGGGATGCCAAACAACAATCCTGCCCTGACATAAGCAGCAGCTATTTCACTAAACAGACCTATTTCAACAAATGTTGAAATATGAATTTTTAGTGAAAACATGGATTGACAATTTCATCAATAATGCTATTTTCAGCATATGCTGAAAACACGCCATTCAATGAAATCTTTTGAGACCCAAGCAGCCCATGCCCTGCGCTCGTTGCTGCTGCAGGTGCCTGCGCTCAAGTTGCTGGACATCGAGCGCGAGACCGCCAGGGCGGATTCAGGCATCGATTTCACTGCGCGGATCAAGGTCGCAGGCAAGCGCCATGCATTGGTGTGCGAAGCCAATTCCTCGGGGCAACCGCGCCATGTGCGCCATGCCTTGCTGACCCTGCGCGATTACATGTCGCACCACGCAAAGGACGCCACGCCCGTCCTGATCGCCCCTTACCTGTCTCCCGATGCCCAGGCGCTGTGCCGTGAACATGAAGCCGGTTTCCTGGATTTGGAAGGCAATGCCCGCCTGGTCTTTGACGGCATCTTCATCGAACGGCAGGTGGCCAGCAAACCCGTTGCCGACCGACGGGCACTGCGCTCCTTGTTCAGACCGAAATCAGCGCAAGTGTTGCGGGTGTTGCTGCGCGACCCGCAGCGCGTCTGGCGCGTCATGGAATTGGCTCAGGCAGCGGCGGTCAGCCTCGGCCACGTCAGCAATGTGCGCACGGCTCTACTGGAGCGCGAATGGGCCCAGGTGGCGGAGGGTGGCCTGTTCCTGTCAGAACCGGATGCCTTGCTGGATGAATGGCAGGATGCCTATACACCACCGGCCGGTGAGCGTCTGGCTTTCTACACGCCCCTGCACGGAAGCGCCTTTGAACAGGCGGCACGGCACGCCATGCGCCGTCACCGGGAGGACGAACTCCCCGCAGCCGCATTTTCATCGTTCTCGGCGGCGCAATGGCTGGCCCCCTACGCCAGGACCGGAACCCATTATTTCCAGGCAACCGAAGCCGGGTTGGAATCACTGCAGTCCGCCCTGAAGCTGTCCTCTGCGGCCAAAGGCGAGAACGTCATGGTGAACCTGCTTGACGACGCCGATCTTCTTCGTGATACGCAGGAACCCGCGCCCGGCGCGGTCTGCACCAGTCCCATTCAAACCTATCTAGACCTGCACCACGCAGGCGAACGCGGACGGGAGGCCGCAGACCATCTCAGAAAGACATTGCTCACATGGAAAAGCTGACGCCCGGCGAACCGCAATCCGCCACTGATTACGATGATCGTACAAGTACTGCAGTCAAAAAAGTCCTGATCGAAATCGGTCAGATCCTGGGGAGTTTCAAAGGCAAATTCGCCATCGTCGGCGGTGCGGTTCCGTGGCTGCTGCTGGGAAATGACGATATGCCGCACGTGGGTACGGTGGACGTTGACCTCAGTCTTGATGCCGAAACGCTGGGTGACGGTGAATACGCAACGCTGGTAGAAGCCTTGCAGGAACACGGATATCAGCAGCGCCGGGACCTGCGCCGCTTCCAGTTGCTGCGGCAAGTTCCCACCGAAGACGAAGGCGCGTCCATCGATATCATTGTCGACTTCCTCATGCCGCGCGATGCAGAGATCGTCAAGAACGTCCCGCCGCTCATCAGCGACTTCGCCGTGCAGCGCGCCGATGGAGCGGACCTCGCTCTGCGTTTCTATCAATGGGTCGCCATCAGCGGACCCATGCCGACCGGCGGCACCAATCGGGTCGAGATCGCGGTGTGCTCGATCCCCGCCTTGCTGGCCATGAAAGGGCACGCCATCGCCGGGCGCTACAAGCAGAAGGATGCCTATGACATCTACTATTGCATCCGTAACTATCCGGGCGGTGCAGATGGGCTTGCCGAAGAGTGCCGCGCCCTCTTGCATCACCCCAGCGCGGTAGCCGGTTACGCTTACATTGACCGCAAATTCGACAGCGTCGACGGTTTTGGACCCACCTGCGTGCGCCACTTCGTCGAGCAATCGCAGGTCCTCGGCGAACGTACACCTGAACAATGGCAACAAGATGCCTATGGCCAGATTGATCTCTGGCTGAGGGCGCTCGGCATCAGAGGGCCAGCGTGATTCATCTGTGGAATCGATCAAGCTGATCTGAATAATCCATTTAACGAATGAATCAAAAACTGGCAAAGTGACGATCTTTGACTTTCGCCAGACCTCTCCATGCATTCAGGCAGCTCATCCGCACCCGCTTTCCACCCGCACCGCATCCGCAACGCCACCCGTGCCACCATGGCGCAGTTCTTCGTCAACGGGGCCACCTTTGCCACCTGGGGCATCCTGATTCCCTCGGTGAAGGATCGCTTCGCCCTGTCGGATGCGGTGCTGTCGCTGGCCATGCTGGCCGTCGCAGGAGGCGCCCTGCTGACCATGGGCCAGTCCGGCAAGTGGATCGCACGCGTGGGCAGCGCGCGCGCCCTGCGCCAGGCCGGCATCCTCTACGCTGCCACGCTGCTGCTGATCCCGCTGGCCCCGCAGTTCTGGATGCTGGTGGCGCTGCTGCTGGTGTTCGGCAGCGCCATGGCCGCCTTCGACGTGGCCATGTCGGTCCAGGCCGCGCTGGTGGAAGGCGGCCGCAGCCGGCCCATCATGTCGACCCTGCACGCCATGTTCAGCATCGGCGGCATCGCCGGCTCGGCACTGGGCGCCCTGCCCGGCCTGTCGCCCCTGGCGCACGCCGCGCTGGTAGCAGTGGTGACGCTGTCGGTGGCCTTGTCCATCGGCCCCTTCGCCTTGCCAGACGATGTCCATGATGAAACCGCGAGCACGCCCGGTGCTGACAAATCCGCCCGGCGCATGGTCCTGGTGCTGGGCGTGATCTCCTTCCTGGCACTCATGTGCGAAGGCGGCATGTATGACTGGGCCGCCGTGTACATGCGCGACATCGCCCAGTCGCCCGCCGCCTGGGTCAGCTACAGCTACGCCGCGTTTTCTACCGGCATGGCGGCCGGGCGACTGACGGGCGACCGCATCCGTGCACGCATCGGCGGCCTGCGTACGCTGCTCTGGAGCGGGGTGGCGGGGGCTGCCGGCATCGCCTTGGCAGCGGCCTTGCCGACACCGCTGGCGACCATGGCCGGCCTGCTGCTGGCCGGGCTGGGCATTGCCAACCTGATGCCGATCTTCTTCCTGGCCGCTGCGCGCGTACCGGGCATGCCGGCTGCCGAGAGCATCGCCGCCGTGGCACGCTTCGCCTATGTCGGCATGCTGCTGGGACCGGTGTGCATCGGTGGCGTGGCCGAGCACCTGGGACTGCGGGTGAGCTTCGTGGGGGTGGCGCTGGTGATGATGGTGGTGGCGCTGTTCGGGCCACGGGCGGTACGGCGCTTCATCTGAGTCCCCCGTCGCGATCGGACGTGCCGTCAGATCACCCGTCGCGGCGCTGCCGTCAAGGGATCCCCGCTGTTGGGCGTGCCAGTGGGCTCGATGAGCAGGATGTGCGCCTCTTCCCTGGCGCGCGGGCGGTGGCTGACGCCCTTGGGAACGATGTAGAGCTGGCCCGGCACGAGCTGCACCGTGCTGCCATCCTCCAGATCGATTTCCAGCTCGCCCTGCAGCACCAGGAAGAAGTCGTCGGTGTCTTCGTGGACGTGCCAGTGGTATTGGCCGCGCAATTTGGCCACCATCACATCGTGACCGTTGAAAAGGGCGACGGTGCGGGGTTGCCAGGGTTCGTCAAAGCTGCCGAGCTTGGCGGCCAGGTCAATGGATGCGTGCATGAGATCTCCTTGCGTAAAGGTCGGCATTGTCTGCCGCCCCGCGCGCGGGCGTCTTGTACAATTGTTGCATGCTCCCGTCCGCAAAGTCCTCCGGCAACATCCACCTCTTGCGCAACCAGGCCACCGTCGACCGCGTGGCCGAGGGCGTCACGCTCATGGAGGCCGCCTTCGCCGATCACAGCTTCGCGCGCCACAGCCACGATGGCTTTGCCATTGGCGTAACCACCCACGGCATCCAGCGCTTTCGCTGCAAGGGCCGGCAACATGACAGCCTGCCGGGCGACTTCGTGCTCTTCAATCCGGACGACGATCACGATGGCCAGGCCGGCTCTGCCGAAGGTTTCCGCTACCTGATCTGGTACGTGCCCGAGGCGCTGGTCCGGGCCAGCACGGGAGAGGATGAGCGGGAACGAGGTCGCCGCTATTTCGTACGCCCGCATGCCCGCGATACGGTGTTGGCCGAGCGCTTCCAGAAATTGTCCCGCTCGATGCTCGCGCTGCCATCGGAATCGCTGCGCAACGAGACCCTCGTCAGCGGCGTGCTGCGCAGCCTGCTGCAACGACACGGTCAGGCAGCGGGGACGGCGGCTGGCACGGTGTCGGCACAGGCCAGTGCCGCACGGCTGGCCAGCGTGAAGGACTACATCCGGGCGTACTACGCCAGCGACATCAGCGTGTCCGACCTGGCGGCCGTGGCAGGCCTGTCACGCGTGCACCTCACGCGCGCATTCAGCAGCGCCTATCACATGCCGCCGCATGTCTATCTCAATGCCGTGCGCATCGCCCGCGCCCAGCAGCAGATCGGCCAGGGCCGTGCGCTGGCCGAAGTGGCGCTCGATTGTGGCTTCGTCGACCAGAGTCATCTGACACGCCGATTCAAGGCCTGTACCGGCGTCACTCCTTCGCAATGGAAGGCGGCCACCAACAAGGGCCATCGCCCCCGGGCAGCGCAAGCGTGAAGCCCCTGCTCATCCTCGCCACCACCGGCACCACCGGCGACATGCTGCCCTTCCTTACGCTGGGCCAAGGACTGCAAGCACGCGGGCATCGTGTGCTCATGGTGGTGCCGCGTTTTCATGCGGCCTTGTTCGAGCAAGCGGGACTGTCCTGCCATCCCCTGGGCAGCGTGGAAGAATTCCAGGCCGTGCTGGCCAATCCGGACCTGTGGGATGAGCGCCGGGGCTGGCAGGTGATCTGCCGGGCCGCCGTACCCTACATCGATTGCCTGCACCAGCTGGTGGCTCAATTGCCTGCAGAGGAAGAGTGCGTCATCCTCAGCCATCCCTTGCTGGTCCCGGCGGCTGACATTGCACGCAGCCTGCGTCCCGGACTGCGCATCGTCGCCACCTATCTCGCCCCCTCCAACCTGTGCAGCAGCCATGACCTGCTGGCCATGGGATCGCTGCCCGTCCCCGGCTGGCTGCCGCTGCCCTGGCGCAAGACCCTGTGGTCACTGGCACACCGCTGGATGATCGATCCGCCCGCCCTGCCCGCGCTCAATGCCGTGCGGGCCAGGCTGGGATTGCCGCCGGTGGCGCATTTCTTTGCGCACGTGATGCAGGCACCGGATGCATCGCTGGGATTGTTCCCGGACTGGTTCGGCGCGGTCCAGCCGGATTGGCCGCAGCCTTTCCTGAGCGGACAATTTCCGCCACCTTCACCGCCTTCGCCATCGGACTGGACACCTGCGCTGCGGCAGTTTCTGGACGACGGCCCGGCCCCCATCGTATTCACGCCAGGCTCCGGCCACCAGCATGCCGCGCAGTTCTTCGCCAGCGCTGTACGGGCTGCACAGGCCCTGGGCCGCCGCGCGCTGCTGGTGACCCGGCATCGCGAACAACTGCCGGCGATGTTGCCCGAGGGCGTGCTGTGGCAGTCCTATGTGAGCTTCGATGCCCTGCTGCCGGAGGTGGCCGCCATCGTCCATCACGGCGGTATCGGCACCACCGCCGCTGCCTTGCGGGCGGGAGTACCGCAGCTGGTGGTGCCGTTTGCCTACGATCAGTTCGACAATGCCTGTCGGGTCAGACGGCTGGGGGTTGGCGACATCATTCCGGCCAAACGGCTTTCCGCATCACGCCTGCAAGCAGCGCTGGCGCGCCTGCTGGCAGCGCCTGACGTGGCGCAACGCTGCCACGCCATTGCCCGCTCGATGCAGGCCAGCGAACATCCGGAAGGATGGGCAGAGCTGGCGGAACAGGCGCTGCTGCCGGGACGCTGATTCAGCTATTTTCCCGGGCCTGCGCCTGCTCCATCAACAACTCAAGGAACGCCGCTGGTGCCGCATCCAGCACCAGAACGCCATTGCGGGCCGCAGCCTTGTGCGTGACCACCAGCTCCCAGCACAGCTCCACCCCGCGCAGCTTGACGCTGGCCAGCTTGCCACGCCGTGCATGCACCAGATCGCGCGGCAACAGCGCCACGCCCAGTCCATGTCCAACCAGGTCAAGCAAGGTCACCAGATCACTGACCTCGAAGGCCACGCGACGCCGCAAGCCTGCTTCCGCAAAGCCGCGATCCACCAGCGCACGCGTACCCAGCCCGGTTTCGAAATCGACGAAGCCCTCGCCGGGCAGTTGTTCCAGTGTCACCGAACGCGCCTTGGACAGACGATGACTGGGATGGCAGGCCAGCACCAGTTCGTCGCAGGCGATGATGTGTTGCTGCAAACCCTCCCCGCTCTCCTCGATGGGCAGGATGGCCAGGTCCAGCTGGCGGGCATCGATCTTTTCATTCAGTTCGCCCGCCGCGCCCTGGCACAGCCGCACCTCCACCGCTGGATGGCGGCGGTGGAAACGCGCCACAAGCGCCGGCAGATCGACGAAGGAGGGCAGGCTCTGCACCGTGCCGATGGACAGCCGGCCACGCCGCATCGCATTGACGTCGGCCACGTTGGTGGCCCCCTGTTCCAGCGCCGCCAGTGAACGGCGGGCACTCTCCAGGAAAGCCTCGCCAGCCGCCGTCAGCTCCACCCGGCGCGTGGTGCGCACGAACAAGGCGGCCGCCAGTTCTTCTTCCAGCAGGCGGATCGAGGACGACAGCGCCGATTGCACCACATGGCAGCGCGTGGCCGCCCGGGTAAAACTTTTTTCTTCTGCCAGCGCGATGAATTGGCGCAGTTGCCTCAGTTCCATGGGTTCGTGTTGGTTGGTGATGCTGTTGGATTGATCGATGCCATGAATGAATCATGCCCTCTGCATCGATTCTACTGACAAGTCCGCGCCAGCACGGCTGTGGAAAAAAGTCTGCGCCGCTCCTCGAAAAATCGCCATTCCCGGATGCCGATGCGGCAGCCGTCTGCCAGCCCGGCTAAAATAGTCTCCCGAACGACCGCTGCGCACCGCGCGGCACCCACCGAACAGACAAGCATGAGAAAAGTGAAGCTGCGCAACGCCGCAGAAATCGCCCAGGCCCGCGTGGCCGGGCAGCTGGCGGCCGAAGTGCTGCATATCGTGGCCGAGCACGTCAAGGCCGGTGTCACCACCGACGAACTGGACCGCATCTGCCATGATCACATCGTCAAGGTACAGCAGGCCACCCCGGCCAACATCGGCTACCACGGCTTCCCCAAGACCATCTGCAGTTCCGTCAACGACGTGATCTGCCACGGCATCCCCGGCGGCCAGGTGCTCAAGGATGGCGACATCATCAACATCGACGTCGCCGTCATCAAGGATGGCTGGTACGGCGACTGCAGCCGCATGTACTTCGTCGGCTCCCCCAACGCCACCGCGCGCAAGCTGGTCAACACCACTTACGAGGCCATGTGCGCGGGCATCCGCGCAGTGCGCCCGGGCGCGACCCTGGGCGATGTCGGCCACGCGATCCAGACCGTGGCCCAGCGCGACGGCTTCTCGGTGGTGCGTGAATATTGCGGCCACGGCATCGGCACCATCTACCACGATGAACCGCAAGTGCTGCACTACGGCCAGCGCAACAGCGGCCTGCCGCTCAAGGAAGGCATGATCTTCACCATCGAACCGATGTTGAACGCCGGCAAGCGCCACACGCGCCAGCTCGACGACGGCTGGACCGTGCTGACCGCCGACGGCTCGCTCTCGGCCCAGTGGGAACACATGGTGGTGGTCACCGCCAAGGGCTATGAAATCCTCACGCCCTGGCCGGAAGGCTGCGGCGACTATCCCTCCATCGCCACCCGCAACTGACCTGCCTGCGCATCAATCCGGTGGCGGCTCTCAGCCTGCCACCACCTCGATGGGAAAGTCCGAGAACAGGTCCAGCTGATCCTGTTCCGGCGTCCCGCCCACCACGATCCCCGAAAACACTTCCAGCGTGCTGTAGAAGGCCGGACGAAAACGGCCCAGCTTGCTCTGGTCGATCACCACGTAGCACTCCGCCGCGCTGGCGATGGCCGCCTGCTTGATCGGCACTTCGTGGAAGTTGGAACAGCTCACGCCGCGCCGCGCATCCACCCCGCCCGCCGACAGGAAGGCCTTGTTCACGCCCAGCCGCTTGAGATAGGCCACGCCCTCTTCGGAAGCAAACGAGGCCGATGACGGGTGATACAGCCCGCCCAGCAGGATCACCTGCGTATTGGGACGCTGGCTGACGATGTTGGCAATGTTCAGGGAATAACAAATCACGCTCAGGCCGATATCAACCGGCAAGGCCTCCGCCAGATGCGTCATGGTGGTGCCGCAGTCGATGAAAATGCTGTCCCCCTCCTGCACCCGCTGCGCCGCGCGCTGGCAGGCCAGGCGCTTGCGCTGGGCGTGCTGGTCGGCTTCGCGGTCGATCGAATAGCGGTTCTCGCCAGCGCCGGGACTGCTTTCAAGCACGTGGCCGCCGAGGCAGATCAGCGGCGAATCGTCGGCGGCCAGGTCGCGCCGCACCGTCATCACCGTCACTCCCAGCACTTCGGCAATGCGCGCCAGCGGTGTCGGGCCCTGCTCGCGGATCATGTCCTGCATGCGCGACAGCCGCTGGGCGCGCGCGCGTTCGCCCAGCGTGGGTTGAGGGACCGGCTTTCCGGTCGACGTCGGGGTCATCGATGCCATGAGGCGTTTTCCTGATCGGGAAATGTTGCAGATAAAAAAAGGTTGCGCCTTAAAAGTTATGGATGTAACGTTACAGCCATTAAATGTTATTTGAAAAACATTTAGCGCGTTGGGCCACATTGTAGCCAGGCCGGCGGACGGCGTCGATGCATGCAAGAGCCAAGCCTGACCCAGCGCAAGCAGCACATGGAAGAGACCTGCCCGTCGGCACCAGCCTACGGTAATTAACTAAAAGTTACGCAGCCATGAACATGACCAGCAAGACCCCTTCCCTGCGCCGTGCGCAGGGCGAGGCCGACATCGTGCGCGAGGATAGCGCGCCCGCCGGCCATCCGCGCAACGGCGTGCAGCCCTATGATGCTGCCGCCTTCGAACATTTGCGCATCAACCTGAGCGCCGCCGAAAAGCGCGTCGCCACCTTGAAGGGCCGCCGCTCGGTCAAGAAGGATGCGCAGGCCGCCTGGCTGCTCAAGGCCATCACCTGCATCGATCTCACCACGCTGTCCGGCGACGATACTCCCCAACGCGTGCGCCGCCTGTGCGCCAAGGCCGCCAATCCGGTGCGCGCCGATCTGCTGGAGGCGCTGGGCATGCAGGCACGCGGGCTGACCACGGGTGCGGTGTGCGTCTATCACCGCTTCGTGAAGACGGCGGTGGAAGCGCTGGAAGGAAAGCATATTCCGGTGGCGGCGGTGTCGACGGGATTTCCGGCAGGTCTCAATCCGCACGCCCTGAAGCTCAAGGAAATCGAAGCCTCGGTGCGCGATGGTGCCGCCGAAATCGACATCGTCATTACTCGCGAACACGTGCTCACCGGAAATTGGGAAGCGCTCTACCGCGAGATGCGCGATTTCCGCCAGGCCTGTGGCGACGCCCACGTCAAGGCCATCCTCGCCACCGGCGAACTGAAGACCCTGCGCAACGTCGCCAAGGCCTCGATGGTCTGCATGATGGCGGGCGCTGATTTCATCAAGACCTCCACCGGCAAGGAGAGCGTCAACGCCACCCCGCTGGTCTCGCTGGTGATGCTGCGCATGATTCGCCAGTACCAGGAGATGACCGGCATCCAGGTTGGCTACAAGCCCGCAGGGGGAGTCGCCACGGCCAAGGACGTCCTCGAATACCAGGTGCTGATGAAGGAGGAACTGGGTGACGACTGGCTGCAACCCGATCTGTTCCGCGTGGGAGCCTCCAGCCTGCTGGCCGATATCGAACGCCAGCTGGAACACCACGTCACCGGCCGTTACTCCGCCTTCAACCGGCATGCCATCGGCTAAGCCACCCTGCACGGACAAGCACAATGAGCGTTTCCACCTATTTCGACACCATGGATTACGGCCCCGCCCCCGAGAGTGACAAGGATGCCCGCGCCTGGCTGGCCAGCCACGAGGCCTCGTTCGGCCACTTCATCGCGGGACGTTTCACCCAGCCCGGCGGCCAGCTGGAAGATCTCGATCCGGCCAGCGGCAAGCGGCTGGCGCACCTCACGCAAGGCTCGGCGGCGGATGTGGATGCCGCCGTCAACGCCGCCCAGGCCGCGCTGGCCGGCTGGCAGGCGCTGGGCGGCCATGGCCGTGCGCGTCACCTGTATGCGCTGGCGCGCGCCGTGCAACGCCACGCCCGCCTGCTGGCGGTGCTGGAGACCATGGACAACGGCAAACCACTGCGCGAATCACGCGATGTGGACGTACCGCTGGTGGCGCGCCACTTCTATCACTACGCCGGCTGGGCACAACTGCAGGAAAGCGAATTCCCGGATCATGTTCCGATGGGCGTGGTCGGCCAGATCGTGCCGTGGAATTTCCCGCTGCTGATGCTGGCCTGGAAGATCGCCCCGGCGCTGGCGCTGGGCAATACGGTGGTCCTGAAACCCGCCGAAGACACCTCGCTGACGGCCCTGCTCTTTGCCGAACTGGCACAGCAGGCCGGGCTGCCAGCGGGCGTGCTCAATATCGTCACCGGCGATGGCAGCACGGGCGCGGCCATCGTCGCGCATCCCGGCATCCAGAAAATCGCCTTCACCGGCTCCACCGAAGTGGGCCGCCTTATCCGCGCACAGACCGCCGGCAGCGGCAAGTCGCTGACGCTGGAGCTGGGCGGCAAGTCGCCCTTCATCGTCTTCGATGATGCCGATATCGATGCCGCCATTGAAGGCGTGGTCGATGCGATCTGGTTCAACCAAGGGCAGGTCTGCTGTGCCGGTAGCAGGTTGCTGGTGCAGGAAGGCATCCACGATCTCTTCATCGCGCGGCTGAAAAAGCGCATGGAAAAACTCAAGGTCGGCGCACCGCTGGACAAGTGCAGCGACATGGGTGCGCTGATTTCCCCGGTGCAGCTGGAACGCGTGCGCCGCCTGGTCGAGCTGGGTGTGCGTGAAGGTGCGCAGTGCCATCAGGTGGCCCTCGATGTGCCGCCCGGCGGCTGCTTCTATCCGCCCACGCTGCTGACCGGCGTGCATCCCGCTGCCACCGTGGCCACCGAGGAAATCTTTGGCCCGGCGCTGGTGGCGATGAGTTTCCGCACCCCCGACGAAGCCGTGCAACTGGCCAACAACAGCCGCTATGGACTGGCCGCCAGCGTCTGGAGCGAGACCATCGGGCTGGCCTTGGGCGTGGCCCCGCAATTGAAAGCGGGCGTGGTGTGGATCAACAGCACCAACCAGTTCGATGCGGCCGTTGGTTTTGGTGGCGTGCGCGAATCCGGCTATGGCCGCGAGGGAGGACGCGAAGGCTGCTACGAATACCTCAAGCCGCGCCATCGACTGAACCGCGCGCAACGCAACGCCGTATCGGCCACGCCGGCCGGCGCGCGCAAGGACTCTCCGCTGCAAGGCGGCCTGGTCGACCGCACTGCCAAGCTCTACATCGGCGGCAAGCAGGTCCGTCCGGATGGCGAAGTCTCCATGCCTTGCCACGCGGCCAGTGGCGAACGTCTGGAAGACGTGGGCCTGGGCAACCGCAAGGATATCCGCAACGCCGTCGCCGCTGCCGTCAAGGCGGTTGGCTGGAGCAGCGCAACTGCCCATCGCCGCGCCCAGGGGCTGTATTACATCGCGGAAAACCTGTCAGCGCGCGCCGATGAATTCGCGCGCCGCATTGCCCTCACCACGGGCGTCTCCGCCGAGGCCGCGCGGGCCGAAGTGGACGCCGCGATCAAGCGCCTCTTCAGCTATGGCGCCTGGGCCGACAAGTACGACGGCGCCGTGCACCAGCCGCCCCTGCGTGGCGTGGCCCTGGCCATGCCGGAGGCCATCGGTGTGGTCGGCGTGGTCTGTCCGGAAGAACAGCCGCTGCTGTCCTTCATCAGCCTGGTGGCGCCGTTGATCGCCATGGGCAATCGCGTGGTGGCCGTGCCGAGCCAGCAGGCAGCGCTTGTCGCGACCGACCTCTATCAGGTACTCGATACTTCGGACCTGCCCGGCGGTGTCATCAACATCGTCACCGGCAAGAGCGCCGAGCTGCTCACCGTACTGGCCGAGCATGACGAGGTCGATGCCCTGTGGGTACGCGGACCGGCCGAGTTCTCGGCGACGGCCGAGCGGCTGTCTGTCGGCAATCTCAAGCGCTGCTTCGTGGATCACGGCGAGGTCACCGACTGGCACGATGCTGCGCAAGCTGAAGGCAGCGAATATCTGCGTCAGGCCACGCACGTCAAGAACATCTGGATTCCTTATGGCGAATGAAAACCTTGTGCTTCAGCGCAATACGGTTTTCCTGACGAAGTCCTGACGATATGCTGACTAATAAACTGAAAGAAATGAAATCTTGAAATATTAGTTTTTTACGGTGAACAATCAAGCTGAACAAGGACTCCCAAGCAACAAGATTTAGATTTATTCTATAAGCATACTTATAAAATCCACAGGAGACGACATGCTTAAAAATCTGCATCCTTTATTGAACGCCGATGTGCTCTACGCCTTGCGCGCGATGGGACACGGTGACGAGCTGGTCTTGTGCGACGCCAATTTCCCGGCCGACTCGGTGGCCCGCCAGACGGTACTGGGCAAGGTGCTGCGCATCGATGCCGTGGGCACCACCGAAGCTGCGCGCGCCATCCTCTCGGTGCTGCCGCTGGACAATGCCGTGGAGCAGCCGGTGCGGCGCATGGAGATCATGGGCGAACCGGCCACCATCCCGCCGGTACAGCAGGAACTGCAACAGGAAGTCAACCAGGCTGAAGGCCGCGAACGTCCGCTCGGGTCCATCGAGCGCTTCGCCTTCTACGAAGCGGCCAAGAAGGCGTATTGCGTGATCGCCACCGGCGAGCGCCGCTTCTACGGCTGCTTCCTGCTCAAAAAAGGTGTGTTGCCACCGGAGGCGTGAGCATGACTTCCCTCTCGCACAAGACCGGCGTGGCCGTGCTGGGCATCTACGTGGCCGACCTTGCTTTCCGCGCACCGGGCATGCCCGGCCTGGGCCAGACCATCGCCGGCACCGGCTTCGCCATGGGCCCCGGCGGCAAGGGCTCCAACCAGGCCGTGGCCGCTGCGCGCGTCGGTGCGCCGGTGCGCTTCATCTCGGCCATCGGCAAGGATTCTTTCGGGGACTTCGCGCTTTCGCTGTGGCGGCAGGAAACCATCGCGCCGCACGTGCGCGTGATCGAGGATGCGCCCACCGGGGCGGCCTTCATCTACGTCAACGATGCCAGCGGCGACAATGCCATCATCGTGGTGCCGGGAGCCGCCTCGCAACTGTCCACCCAGGATGTGGAACGCGAACACCAGGCCATCGAAGCGGCCAGTGTCTTCGTCACCCAGCTGGAACAGCCGCCCGAGGCCGCGCTCACCGGCCTGCAGATCGCCCGCGCGGCAGGCACCACCACCGTCTTCAACCCGGCCCCGGCGCTGGACTTCCCGCCGCAGATCTATGGCCTGTGCGATTTCATCACCCCCAATGAACATGAAGCGGCCCTGCTGACCGGTATCGAAATCCACACCGTCGACGATGCCCGCCGCGCTGCCGACGTGCTGCTGGAACGCGGCGTGGGTTGCGCCCTCATCACGCTGGGCGCGCAGGGTGCCTTGCTGCACAGCCGCTCGCAATCGCTGTATCTGCCGGCCCTGTGCGCAGGCACCGTGGTGGAGACCGCCGGTGCGGGCGACGCCTTCAACGGCGCCTTCGCCGCCGGACTGGCCGAAGGCATGAGCGCAGAACAGGCCGCACGGCTGGCCACGGCGGTGGCGGCCATTTCGGTCACTCGCCCCGGCACCGCCCCGTCCATGCCCAGCCGCCAGGAAGCGCTGGCGCTGCTGCAGGCCAACGCCGGCGCGCTGGCGCAGGCGCAATGACATTCCCCCGCAAGGTGAACCGACCATGAAACTGAAGATCTCCGACCCGCAACTGCTGTTCCTGCTGGTCATCAACCTGGCCATCCTGCTGGTGGCCACCGTGTTCTCGCGCGGCGACTTCCTGGACCTCTACAACTTCCAGTCCATGGCCAGCCAGCTGCCAGAACTGGGTCTGCTGGCCATCGGTGTAGCGCTGGCGATGATCTCGGGCAATGGCGGCATCGATCTGTCCGGCATCGGCCTGGCCAATCTGGCCGGGGTCGTGGCCGCAGCCACCATGCCGCTGCTGGTGGCCGCGCCCGATGCGGCACCGTGGACCTACACGCTGGGCTTCATCGCGGTGGCGCTGGTCACCGGACTGGTGGGCGGTGCACTCAACGGCTGGCTGATTTCACGCGGCAATCTGACGCCGATTCTCTGCACGCTGGGCACGCAGATGATCTTCACCGGACTGGCCGTGGTGCTGACCAATGGCTCCAGCCTGCGCATCAGCGTGGTCGATCCGATCTCGGCCATCGGCAATGAATCGGTGCTGGGCGTGCCGATCCCCTTCATCATCTTCGTCGCGCTCCTGCTGGCCGTGGGCTGGCTGATGCGCTACAGCCTGTTCGGCATCAAGCTCTACCTGCTGGGCACCAATGCGCGCGCAGCACGTTACGCGGGCATCTCGCAGAATCGCCTGCGCTTTGCCACCTACACCTTGAGCGGCGTGCTGGCTTCGGTGGCCGGCGTCATCATCGCCGCACGCACTGCCAGCGTGAAGGCCGACTATGGCAACTCCTACCTGCTCATCGCCATCCTGATCGCGGTGATGGCCGGCATCCGTCCGCAAGGCGGCTACGGGCGCATGGTCTGCCTGTTCTTCTCGGCACTGGCGCTGCAGCTGCTGTCCTCGACCTTCAACCTGCTGGAGATTTCCAACTTCTTCCGCGACTGCGCCTGGGGCTTGCTGCTGCTGTGCTTCCTGGCCTCGGCGCGGGTCAGCTGGCGTGATTTTTTCCCGAATTCAAAGGCGCAATTGCGCAAGTCTTGAACAGCACCCCGCCTGTCAAGATCCATCCACATAGTGGGGAAACTGGAGACATGATGAACAAGAAATCGGCTTGCGTACTGGGTTCGGCTCTGGCAGCCATCGGCTTTGCCAGCGCGCTGCAGGCGCAGAACAAACCCATCGATATCGTCACCGTGGTCAAGATCACCGGCATCAGCTGGTTCAACCGCATGGAAGTGGGCGTCAAGGAATTCGCTGCCGCCAATCCCGGCGTGACCACGCGCCAGATCGGCCCGGCCCAATCGGATGCAGCCCAGCAGCAACGCCTGGTGGAAGACCTGGTGGCCAAGAAGGTCGATGCCATCGCCGTGGTGTCGATGGATCCACCGACCCTGGAGCCGGTCTTGAAGCGCGCCCTGGATCGAGGCATCAAGGTGGTCACCCATGAAGCCGACAACCAGAAGAACACCCTGGTCGATATCGAAGCCTTCGACAACACCGCCTATGGCGCACGCCTGAATGACCGCCTGGCCGCCTGCATGGGCGAGACCGGCAAGTGGTCGTCGCTGGTCGGTTCGCTGGGCAGCCAGTCGCAAGTGCAGTGGGCCGATGGCGGCGCTTCCAATGCCGCCAAGAAGTATCCCAAGATGACCCTGGTGGATGCCAAGAACGAATCGGCCAACGATGCCGAGAAGGCCTACGCCAAGGCCAAGGAAATCCTGCGCAAGCATCCTGACATCAAGGGCTTCCAGGGTTCGTCGTCGCTGGACGTGCTGGGTATCGGCCGCGCCGTGGAAGAAGCCGGCCTGCAGGGCAAGGTCTGTGTCTATGGCACCGGCCTGCCGAGCGAAGCGGCCAAGTTCCTGGAGTCGGGGGCCGTGGGTGGCATCGCCTTCTGGGATCCGAAGGATGCCGGACTGGCCATGAACAAGGCCGCCATGATGCTGGTGCAAGGCAAGAAAATCACCGACGGCATGGACCTGGGCATCCCCGGCTACAACAAGGTCAGCGTCAAGAAGGGTCCGGGCGTGGGCGTGATCGTCACCGGCCAGGCCTGGGTCGAAGTAGACAAGAAGAACTACAAGCAGTACGCGTTCTGATCGCGGCCTGATCAGACCCACCGGACATCCGCCGCGCGCCCGCATCATCATCCCGGCCACGGCGGATGTCCTTCGTCATCGCGTTGGACTATGAGCACTCACGACACTTCCCGCCCCGACGGCGCGCCTGCCCAGGAATTCCTGCGGCTGCAGGGCATCCACAAGCGCTTTGCCGGGGTGCATGCCCTGCGCGGCATCGATCTGACCATCCACGCTGGCGAGATCTATCACCTGCTGGGCGAGAACGGCTGCGGCAAGAGCACCATGATCAAGATCATCGCCGGGGCCCAGCCGCCCAGCGAAGGAGAAATCTTCATCCAGGGCGAACGCGTGGCCGAACTCACGCCGCTGGCCTCGCTGTCGCTGGGCATCGAGACGGTGTATCAGGATCTCTCGCTGCTGCCCAACATGAGCGTGGCCGAGAACGTTGCCCTGAGCGCCCAGCTGGTGCGCCATCAGGGGCGGCTGGCACGCCTGTTCGATCGCGGCGCCCTCAACGACACGGCGGCGCGCGCACTGCGCGCGGTCAATCTGCCGGCCACGGCGGCGTTTCTCGATACGTGCGTGGACGAGCTGCCCATCGCCACCCGCCAGTTGATCGCCATCGCCCGCGCGATTGCCACCAGCGCGCGCATGGTGATCATGGATGAACCGACTACCTCGCTCACCCAGAAGGAAGTCGATGCGCTGGTCAAGGTCATCAACGGCCTGCGCGCCAATGGCGTGGCGGTGCTGTTCGTGAGCCACAAGCTCGATGAATGCTTTGCCATCGACGGCCAGGCCATCGTTTTCCGCGATGGAGAAAAAGTCGCGCAAGGACCGATCCAGACCTTCACCAAGGCCCAGCTGGGCCAGCTGATGACCGGCAAGCAGTTGAGCGAGGAGCGCTATCGCGTCGACGCCCAATTGCAGAAGGCCCGCCTGGAAGTCACGGCCCTCACGCGCCGCGCCGCCTTCGAGGACGTCAGCTTCACCTTGCATGAAGGCGAGATCCTGGGCATCACCGGCCTGCTCGATTCGGGCCGCAATGAACTGGCGCTGGCGCTGGCCGGGGTCGAACCGGCGCATGGCGGACAGATCGTGCTGGACGGACAGCGCCTGTCGCTGCGCGCGCCCGGCGATGCGATCACGCATGGCATCGGCTACGTACCCGAGGATCGCATCAGCGAAGGCCTGTTCCTCGACAAATCGATTCGCGACAACATCATCACCACCATCCTGCGCAAGATGCGCGGCAAGTTCGGCGCACTCGATGCGGCGGCCTGCCAGCGCTTCTCGGTGGACACGGTCAGGCAATTGCAGATCGCCACCCCGGATGTGGATCGTCCGGTGCAGTCGCTCTCCGGCGGCAACCAGCAGCGCGTGCTGATCGGCCGCTGGCTGGCCATCAATCCGCGCGTGCTGATCCTGCACGGGCCGACGGTGGGCGTGGATGTGGGTTCCAAGGACATCATCTACCGCATCATCCAGGACCTGGCAAAACAGGGCATGGGCGTCATCCTCATCAGCGACGACCTGCCCGAGCTGCTGCAGAACTGCGACAACCTGCTGCTGATGAAGCGCGGACGCATCGTGCGCCGCTTCGAGGTGGAGGGCTTGTCCGAGAGCGACCTCTCGCACGACCTGGTCTCCGAACAAAGCCACGAACATTGAGAACCGAGCATGGATGCAAGCACTTTGACCCGCCAGAACGCCCACACCGACACCAGTCCCGCCCTGCCCCCGCGCAGCGCGGCAGCCAGCCTGGGTGCGCTGCTCAAGAAAAACCCTTCGCTGTTCACCTTCGTCCTGATCCTGCTGGTGGTGGTGACGGTGGCCCTGATCAATCCCGCCTTCTTCCAGCTGGCGGTGCTGTTCGACATCGTGCGCGCCTGCACCACGCTGGGCCTGTTTGCGCTGGGCGTGATGATCGTGCTGGCCGCCGGTGGCATCGACGTCTCCTTCGCGGCCATCGCGGCGCTCACCATGTATTCCATCACCAAGGTGGTGATGACGTATTTCCCGGAGACGCACATCGCCGTCATCCTGCTGGCCGGTGCGGCCGGCGGTACCGCGCTGGGTGTGCTCAACGGGCTGCTGGTGGACTGGCTCAAGGCGCCCTCGCTGATCGTCACCATCGGTACCCAGTATCTCTATCGCGGCATCCTGCTGACCTTCGTCGGGACCGTGTTCTTCATGAACGTGCCGCATGCCATGGACCAGTTCGGCAAGCTGGCCCTGGCGCGGCATGACACGGCCAGCGGCCTGCACGCCGTGCTGCCCGCCACCGTGCTGGTGCTGGTGCTGGCCAGTGCGCTGACCTGGTGGCTGCTCAACAAGACCCTGATGGGGCGCGCCGTCTACGCCGTGGGCGGCAGCCTGGCCATCGCCGAACGGCTGGGCTACAAATTGCGTTCGGTGCATCTGTTCGTGTTCGGCTATGCCGGTTTCCTGTCCGGACTGGCGGGCATCGTGCACGTCTCCAGCACGCGCCTGGCCAATCCCTTCGACCTGGTGGGCAGCGAGCTGGATGTGATCGCCGCCGTGGTCCTGGGCGGTGCGCGCATCACGGGCGGCCATGGCAGTGTGGTGGGTACCCTGCTGGGCGTGCTGCTGGTGACCCTGATCAACAACGTGCTGATCCTGGCCGGCGTGCCCAGTACCTGGCAGAAAGCCATCATCGGCGGCTTCATCGTGCTGGCGGGCGCGGTGTTCGCGCTGCGGCGGGAGAAGTAGAATTTCCCGTTAAAAATACTCACCAATTCTCGCGCCCATCTTTTTTAAAAAATATTTTCAGATCACTGCATCCAGATCGGTTCCTCGCGGGTAGTACCTCATGTCAGCCCCGTTGTCGCGCATGCGGCGGCGGGCTGCACGAGACAACCATCCATTTCAAGAAACAAGGAGCCCATCATGCAAACTGCCATCCTGTCTTCCCGTTCCCTCCGTATCGCCCTGCCCCTGGCCGCGGCCCTCACGCTGGCGGCCTGCGCGCCCATGTCGACCATGTATTCGCAGGACAGCCTGCCGGACGCCGTCAAGGTCCCGGCCGGCAACAAGGTCGTCCTGCAGACCGTAGGCGTGGGTGAGATCCTCTATGAATGCCGCGCCAAGAAGGACATGCCCGGCCAGTTCGAATGGACCTTCGTCGGCCCCGATGCCGTGCTCAAGGATCGCAGCGGCATGCAGGTCGGCCGTTACTACGGCCCGCCGGCCACCTGGGAGAGCAGCGACGGATCCAAGGTGACCGGTGCGCAGGTCGCGGTGGCCCCGGCTGGCACCGGCAATATCCCGCATCAGCTGGTCAAGGCCAATCCGGCTACCGGCATGGGTGCGATGACGCAGACGACCTATATCCAGCGCGTCGCCACCAAGGGTGGCGTGGCGCCGGCTGATCGCTGCGACATGGGTTCGGCGGGTGCCAAGCAGAAGGTGGGCTATCAGGCCGACTATATCTTCTGGAAGGCTTCCTGATGCGAGCGTAATCCAGGCCATAACCTCGCTATAATCCAGGTCACCCCGGCCGGACGTTCCGGCCGGGCAACCTGCGACCGGAGCCTGATTTCGCGTGACTGACGTCCCCGCCTCCTTCGATCATGAAGCCGCCCTGCTGGCCTGCGCGCGCGGCGAGCGCCGTGCATTGCAGGCGCTTTACGAACACGAGGGCCGCTATCTGCTGGGGGTGGCCTTGCGCATCGTGCGTGATCGCGCACTGGCCGAGGACGTCCTGCATGACGCCTTCCTCAATCTGTGGAACCGCGCCGCCAGCTTCGACCCGGCGCGCGGAGCGGCACGCGGGTGGATCTATACGGTAGTGCGCCATACGGCACTCAATCGCATCCGCGCCATGCAGCACGAAGTCTCCGCCGGTGATGACCTGGAAGAACTGGCCGACCGCGCCGAGCCCGCCGTGGATGCACCCGAGTGGCAAGCCGACCTCGGCCGGCTGGACGAGTGCCTGGGCCAGTTGAGCGATGCCAAACGCGCCAGCATCGTCTACGCCTATGTCGATGGCTGCACCCATGGCGAAATCGCCGAGCGCCTGCAAGCGCCGCTGGGATCGGTGAAGGCATGGATCAAGCGCGGCCTGGCCGCGCTGCGGGAGTGTATCGGATGAATGCATCACACGATGAACTGCAATGGCTGGCGGCCCAGTACGTGCTGGGCACGCTGCCGCACGCCGAGCGCCAGGCGGTGGAGCAGCGCCTGGCCACGGACGGCGCACTGCGTGCCGCCGTCGATGAATGGGAAACCAAGCTGCATCCCCTGACCGCACTGGCCGAGCCGGTGCAGCCATCGGCCAGCCTGTGGCAGCGCATCGAGCGCAGCCTGCCCATGCCGACCCCGGTACGTCAGCGTGGCGGCTGGCATGCATGGTGGGAGAGCGTGCAATTCTGGCGCTGGAGTACCGGCGCGGCGCTGGCCTGCTCGGTGCTGCTGGCCGTGCTCATGCTGCGTGCCGAGCCGCCGACGCGTGCGCCGGCCTACATGGTGGTACTGGTCGCGCCGCAGGACAAGGCCCCCGGCTGGGTGGTACAGACCGGTGGCAGCGGCCGCCTCAACCTGATCCCTCTGGGCGTGGCCACCGTGCCGCAGGAGAAGGCGCTGCAATTCTGGACCAAGGGGGCCAACTGGAACGGCCCGGTCTCGCTGGGCATCGTCAAGCCTGGCAGGACCCAGGAAGTCCCGCTGGACAAGCTGCCACCGCTGCAGCCGGACCAGCTCTTCGAGATCACCCTGGAGCCGGGTACCGGCTCGCCCACGGGCCGTCCGACCGGCCCCATCCTCTACATCG
>JGI24890J29729_1000139_pt1 | contig 57352 bp, 55 predicted proteins | sample FreactcultureFD7_FD_29729 | JGI IMG/M metagenome (IMG submission 29729)
GGTCACGAGTTCCAGGTTTTAGCCCCGGCTTACTGGACGGCAACCCTCCACCACGGTGGGGTGCTCCGGGTGAAGACCAGGTCGATTGCACAGTGCAATCGGCAAGCGTGGGTCATATAACAATTACCCAATGGTTTTCGCTTTCGGCGTCTGCCTTTGGTTTTGCATATGAACCCCCTTATTAACTGGGAGGTTACACATGTCGTTCGATCTATCTAAGTCATCCTTTGAAACTCGCCAAATCCATGCCGGCCAAGTTCCAGACCCAACCACTGGTGCACGCGCACTTCCGATTTACCAAACAACGGCATATGCATTTCGCGATACCAAGCATGCGGCCGATCTCTTCGGTTTAGCCGAACTTGGAAATATTTACNCCCGCCTCATGAATCCAACTCAGGATGCGGTGGAGCAACGTATTGCATCTTTGGAAGGCGGGGTAGCAGCCCTGCTGGTCTCCTCAGGTTCTGCCGCCACTACCTATGCCATTCAAAACGTGGCAGAGGCAGGCGATCACATCGTCTCTTCACCAAGTTTGTATGGTGGTACCTACAACCTCTTTCACTACACCTTGAAAAAGTTCGGCATCGATGTCACCTTCGTGGAAGATCCATCTGATCCAGCATCATGGCAGGCAGCGGTTCGCCCAAACACCAAGGCGCTTTTTGGCGAGACGATTGCTAACCCTAAGAATGACGTCCTGGATATTGCCGCTGTTGCAAAAGTTGCCCACGACAATGGCGTGCCATTAATCGTCGACAACACCGTTGCCACACCATTCTTAATTCGTCCGATCGAACATGGCGCCGACATAGTTGTTCACTCCGCAACTAAATTCCTCTCTGGCCACGGCACGGCTGTGGTTGGCGCAATAGTGGATGCCGGTAATTTTGACTTTGCCAAGCAAGCCGCCAAGTTCCCCGGCTTCAATGAACCCGACCCGAGCTATCACGGCTTGGTCTACGCGCAAGCTCTCGGAGTTGGATCAGCCTTTGGAGCCAACCTCTCGTACATCTTCAAAATTCGCCTCACTTTACTTCGCGACACCGGAGCCGCTGTGAGCCCATTTAATGCCTGGTTATTGGCGCAAGGTTTAGAGACGCTCTCGCTTCGAATCGAGCGACATGTATCAAACGCAAAGACACTCGCCACTTGGCTGGAGGCACATCCACAAGTAGAGAAAGTGAATTATGCATCACTACCTTCATCGCCATGGCACGCACTTGCCACCAAGTACGCGCCAAAGGGAAGTGGTTCGGTCCTCTCCTTTGAAATCAAGGGTGGAATTGAAGCCGGCAAGAAATTTGTAGAAGCCCTCGTCCTGCATTCGCACGTGGCTAACATTGGCGATGTGCGCTCTTTGGTGATTCNCCCTGCTTCAACTACGCATTCACAACTCTCTGCGGCCGAGCAATTAACCGCAGGTGTTACACCGGGGCTAATTCGCCTCTCGGTTGGGTTGGAAGCGATTGAAGATATTAAGTCAGATATCGAAGGTGGTTTCGCAGCAGCGAAGTAACTATGAGCACTGATGTGAATTGTCGCGTCACCGGGGCCTGGCTTGAACACCATGATCCCGGTGATCGACTTTTCGCAAAAGTGGGCGATATCGAACTTGAATCTGGCGAACTTCTTCCTGATGTCACCATTGCATATCAAACATGGGGCACGCTAAATCAGGCGGGCAACAATGCCATCCTCGTCAATCATGCTTTAACTGGTTGGTCAGATGTTCCTGGTTGGTGGCCATCGATGGTAGGCCCAGGGCTGCCATTGGATACTAATAAGTATTTCATCATCTGTCCGAATGTGATTGGTGGTTGCCAAGGCAGTACCGGGCCGGCGTCGCTGGCTCCAGATGGAAAGCGCTGGGGTGGAAGATTTCCCGCCATCACCATCAGAGATATGGTGGCGGCAGAACTTGCCCTAACTGACTTACTGGGAATTTCCCATTACATCTTGGCGGTGGGTCCCTCGCTGGGTGGCATGCGCTCCTTGGAGTGGGCGATTCAACATCCCGATCGAGTTAATGCGATCTGCACTATCGGTTCATCGGCAGTTGCTACTGGCGATCAAATCGGAGCCGCATCCATTCAAATTCGCGCCATCAAAGTTGATCCCAATTACAACAACGGTGATTTCTATGAACAAGTCGATGGGCCAATTGAGGGCATGGGTATTGCTCGCCGAATCGCGCACCTGACCTATCGCACCGAGACCGAGATGGATGTTCGATTTGGTCGCGAGTTACAGGGCGATGAAACTGGCCGGTATGCCGTGGAGTCCTATCTCGATCACCAAGCCGAGAAGTTGCATAAGCGTTTTGATGCCAATACCTATATCGTCTTAACCGAAGCGATGAACTCTCACGATGTGGGTCGTGAACGTGGGGGAGTTGCCGCCGCTCTGGCCGGAGTCCAGATTCCGGTGGTGGTTGTCTCCATCGACTCAGATCGCCTCTTTCCGCCGCGTCTGCAAGAGGAAATCGTGGAATTAGTCCCAACTGCCGAGGAATTAGTCACAGTCTCCTCGCCCTTTGGGCACGATGGCTTCCTGATTGACGTAGAGAGCGTGGGAGAGGTCTTGCGAAAGGCGATCGTTTTGGGCGCCGCTAGGAATAAATAGCCTCATCGGGGCGTTCAGTTGTGCAATGGGCCTGTGGACAAATTATAATATGGGCAAGCAAGTTTCCCTGGCTTCGAAAGTGAGCCAGACAAACCAAAGGATGATCTGTGGCTGGAACTAGTGCGCCCAAAAATGGCGCGAAGGCAACAAAAAAGAGCGCTGTCAAAAAGGTCGCTGTCAAAAAGGTCGCCGCTAAGAAAGCTGTAGCGAAAAAAGTTGTCGCCAAGAAAGCCGTTGCCAAAAAGGCAGTAGCGAAGAAAGCATCCGCTGGTCCACGTCGTTTCCCAACCAAAGCCGAGCTTGAAGCTATGAAGTTGGCTCGCGAAGCTGAGGAACAAGCAAAGGCCGAGAAGAAGGTTGCTGGTCGTAAATTATTTCCCACTAAAGCAGAACTCGAAGCCCGTCGTCTCGCCGAACTAGGTGAGAGCGCGCCCGTTGCTGCAGCACCTGCAAAAACTGATAAAGCTGGCAAAGCAATTATTACCAAGATCGACGGCGAAGAAGTCGAACTTGAAGAAGTAGAACTCGAAGATGTGGAAACTCTGATCGAAGAAGTTAAAGAGATCATCGAGGAAGAGAAAGAGAGTGAGATTCGCGTCGTCAATGTCGCAGAAGAATCCACCAACGAAGCCGATGCCTTCACCATTAAAGATTCGGAAGAAGATGATGCGCCTGCTCAGACAGTTCTCACCGCTGGTGCAACTGCTGACCCAGTAAAGGATTACCTCAAACTCATCGGTCGTGTTCCACTTCTTAACGCCGAACTTGAAGTAAAGCTCTCGCTAGAAGTTGAAGCGGGTCTCTTTGCTGAAGAGAAGCTGGCACACGATAAGAAGATGGATAAGAAGCTCAAGCGTGAATACGAGCAACTCGTCCTCATCGGACGCCGCGCAAAGAATCACTTGCTCGAAGCAAACCTCCGCCTTGTTGTTTCGCTTGCAAAGCGATACACCGGTCGTGGCATGTTGTTCTTGGACCTCATTCAAGAAGGAAACCTTGGTCTTATCCGTGCGGTAGAAAAGTTCGACTACACCAAGGGCTATAAGTTCTCGACATATGCAACCTGGTGGATTCGCCAAGCGATTACTCGCGCGATGGCAGACCAGGCGCGCACCATTCGTATTCCGGTTCACATGGTGGAAGTCATCAACAAACTTGCTCGTGTACAACGCCAGATGCTGCAAGATCTTGGCCGCGAACCGACCCCAGAAGAGCTCGCTAAAGAGCTTGATATGACTCCTGAAAAGGTGGTTGAAGTTCAGAAGTATGGCCGCGAACCAATTTCACTTCACACTCCACTCGGAGAAGAAGGCGATTCCGAGTTCGGTGATTTGATCGAAGATTCAGAAGCAATCGAACCAGGCGAGCACGTCTTGTTCACCACTCTTCAAACTGAACTTCACCAAGTCTTGGATACTTTGTCAGAGCGGGAAAAGGGCGTCATTATGATGCGTATCGGTCTCTCTGATGGACAAGCTAAGACCCTCGATGAAATCGGTAAGGTCTATGGCGTTACTCGCGAAAGAATCCGCCAGATTGAATCCAAGACCATGTCCAAACTTCGTCACCCATCGCGGTCACAGAAGCTTCGCGACTACCTTGAATAAGAGTTAACTCATGAGCGATAAGGTCCAAATTCGCCTTAAGGAGAACGGTTCCATTCGTATTAAAGGAACCGTTGAGATCATCGATGGCGAGGGAAATGTTCTGGAAACTAAATCTGATTTCTCGCTTTGTCGTTGCGGTGCATCGCAAGATAAGCCTTGGTGCGATGGTGCCCATAAGAGCTGTGGATTTAGCGCTCCCGAAGGAATTTCCGCAAACTAACCATGATTAAATCGCAGGCTCGGGTCGTTCGATGGACTTTGGCTGAACTGCTTTTTTCACTCCTTGTGGTCCCAGCTTTTAAAGAGCCGGCACATGCGGCACAAACTCAGTTAGCCGAGTGCCAAATTGGCTTCTCCTCCGCCTGTCCGGCTTTATCGCCACAAGAGATCTATAACATTTTTGGCAACAATGTAGATACACCAGTTTGGCTTACCAGCGACTCTTCAACGAGCGGTACGCCTATCAATGTCTTTGCGTTGATGAATCACGGTTCGACTTATAACTCGGGCTGGATTTTGCTAGCCAAGGGGACGCAGGGAAGCACTAATTTCGGATATTCCTCAGGCCTCTTTTCGGGAACTGGATATACCTTAAATCCAACCTCGCTCACAAATGACACTACGACTGATGCCGTCTTCTCTGCATTTGATTCTTACCCAGTCACTAATTCAATTATCGGCTTCTCCAATCCAACCTATGCATCGAACATTGCTATGAATGGTGGCGATATCGCCAACAATTATTGGAATTCGTGGGTATGGCTTGAAACCAATACGCCGCAAACTATGTATNCCCGACTCACGACGGCTTCTACATTAGCCACGAGTGCATCAGTTCGCACTTCACTTTTCAAGAGTGGGTCAAACTACTTTTTTGGAAATGAGACTGGATATATCGGTTATGGATACATGATGACCTCGTGTATCGGCGTTCGCTGGGGAATAGTTTTCAATAATGAATCAGATCAGTCCAGTTGTGACGTTGCAGTTGGTCTTGGCTTTAATACAGCCGGAGGTTTAACCGGAAATATAAATACCTCAAGCTATAACGGAATCGTGCCGGCCTATAACGTTTCTCTTTCAAGCCCTTCTTACGGAACTCTTGGTTCTATGGCATTTCAACTGTGGGGTAGAAATCCAGACCCCACTTTCGGTACTCCACAATCATTTTCTGGGAGTAGCCCAACCGCAGGGCAAGCGAACCTCTCTTGGTCGGCCCCATCTTCTGGCACTGTCAGTGAGTATGTTGTTGCCTATAAGAAATCCACTGACCCTGATTGGACTAGCGCACGCACCTTCAGAGTCACAACTCCTACTGCTTCGCCAAGCGCAGTAGTCAGCGGCTTAAATCAAAATACAACTTACAACTTTAAAATTTGGGCTCGTGGCAGCGCCAATTCCAGCGCCNCCCCACTTGCTGGAAACGTCACTACTGCCAGCGGAGTTTTATCAGGCGTCAGTCTGAATACGGCAACGCCGGTCTATAGGTCCACATCAACGATATCAGCGACCGTAAGTGCGGTAGGCAAGGCTACTTTTTATGCTCAGGGAAAGGTGATTCCAGGATGCAAAAACGTTCTGACAACCTCGACGCTGGCGACCTGTACGTGGACGCCGTCATTCCACACACTCGTGAATATTTCAGTGAGCTATTATCCGATAGCCGTACCATCGCAAATTTCGACGAGTTCGATGACGGCTCTTGTTTCGCCGAGGACGGCAGGCAGTAAGAAGCGCTAGTTAACTAATTAGCTGGAGATTCGACGAGACGATCGGTCTGGTCTTGAATCTCTTTCGCAACAGCCTTGAGACCAGTTGCATATTCCTTGCCGTGATGGCCGCAGAATAGAAGTTCTCCGCCGTTGAGAAGTACGGCACGTACATACGCCTGAGCGCCGCATCGATCACAACGATCGACGGCATTGAGCGGTGTGGCTTCAAGAATTACTTGCTCAGTCATTTCGCTCCCTTTCAGGTTTATCACTAGCGGTAGCTAGTGCTTCATGTAGGGGAACATCAAACCATGAAAGGTTTATTCCCCGCACGCCCAAATGATGTGTTTTGGGCTCAGAAATGTGAATTAGCGCCCTTTGAGGAATTAATCACTCCATAGTGGTCTCAATTACCGAGATTTTGGGGGTGAGCAAGATAATCTCTCCCACCGTGGCTAAAAACGATAAAGAATCAACAACCGAGAATGGCTACTCCGCCAAGGATCTAGCTGTACTCGAAGGCTTGGATGCAGTTCGCAAGCGTCCCGGTATGTATATCGGCACTACTGATTCTCGCGGCCTTATGCACTGCCTCTGGGAGATCATCGATAACTCCGTCGATGAAGCGCTCGCCGGACATTGCAACAAAATTGAAATTAATCTGGAAGCAGATGGCTCTGTAGAAGTTCATGACAATGGTCGCGGTATCCCGGTCGACAAGGAACCAAAGACTGGCTTAACCGGTGTTGAAGTTGTTATGACCAAACTCCACGCAGGTGGAAAGTTTGGCGGTGGATCATATGCAGCCTCTGGCGGTCTGCACGGTGTCGGCGCATCTGTGGTTAACGCACTCTCATCACGTCTTGATGTAGAAGTAGATCGCGACGGCAAGATTTATTGGATGAGCTTCCAACGTGGAAATGCTGGAATTTTTGATGGCGATGGCCCTAAGGCCAGCTTCGAAGAGAAGTCCGGACTTCGCGTAATCGGTAAAGTTGCGGCAAAGGTCACCGGAACTCGTATTAAGTATTGGGCCGATAAGCAGATCTTCCTCAAAGAGGCAGAACTTGCGATCGAAGATATTTATGCCCGCGCTCGCCAAACTTCCTATCTCGTTCCTGGTCTAACTCTGATTGTTAATGACAATCGCACCAAGGCGAAGACTTCGGAAACCTTCTTCCACAAAGGCGGAATCGGCGAGTTCTGCACCTTCCTTCGCCCCGACGAACCAATCGGTGAAGTCATCCGCCTCTCCGGGTCAGGGGAGTACACCGAGACCGTTCCGGTTCTCGATGACAAGGGGCACATGATGCCAACTGAAGTTGCGCGCGAAATGGGCGTCGATATTGCAATGCAATGGGGCAATGGTTATGACACAACGATGGCTTCTTTTGTAAATATTATTTCGACACCAAAAGGTGGAGCACACGTCCAAGGTTTCGAGCGTTCGATTACTAAAGCATTCAATGACGCCCTTCGCNCCAATAAAGTTTTGAAGAATAACGAAGGCGATGTAGTAAAAGATGACGTGCTTGAAGGTTTGACCGCGGTTGTGACCGTGCGCATGTCGGAGCCACAATTTGAGGGACAGACCAAGGAAGTACTCGGAACTGCTGCCGCTACCAAAATCGTGGCCACTGTTGTCGCCGATCAAATGAAGGAATTCTTCTCCACTACCAAGCGTATCGATAAGGCAACCGGCAAGGCGGTCATGGAGAAAGTGGCGCAGGCCTCCCGCACTCGTATCTCCGCTCGTGCGCACAAGGATTTGCAGCGTCGCAAGAACGCGCTCGAAAATTCTTCGCTTCCGACAAAGCTTTCTGATTGCCGATCTGATGACACTGCTCGCACTGAACTCTTCATTGTTGAGGGCGACTCAGCGCTTGGTACAACCAAGGCTGCTCGTAACTCTGAGTTCCAGGCAATCTTGCCAATTCGCGGAAAGATTCTGAATGTCCAGAAGGCCTCGCTCTCTCAGATGCTCGAGAACAATGAGTGTGCCTCCATTATTCAGGTTATCGGCGCTGGCTCAGGTCGCTCCTTCTCAATTGATGATGCCCGCTATGGCCGCGTGATTTTGATGTCTGATGCTGATGTCGACGGGGCCCACATCCGTTGCCTGCTGCTTACTTTGCTCTATCGCTATATGAAGCCGCTCATTGAAGATGGTCGCGTCTTTGCAGCCATCCCGCCATTGCATCGCATTGATGTAGTCGGTGGAAAGCGCGGAGAAGTTCACTACACATATTCAGATGATGAGATGAAAAAGGTCACCGCAGATTTAACAAAGGCAGGCAAGCGCTGGAAAGAACCAATCCAACGCTACAAAGGTTTGGGCGAGATGGATGCTGATCAGCTCCGTGAGACCACTATGGACCCAGAGAAGCGCNCCCTACGCCGTGTAACAATGAAGGATGCCGTCGCTGCAGAAGCCATTTTCGAGCTCTTGATGGGCAATGAGGTTGCTCCGCGCAAGGAGTTCATTTCAAGCGCCGAAATCGACCGCGAGCGCATCGACGCCTAGTTTTACTGCGTGTAATCGAAATTTTCTGCTTTACTAGACCTGCTTCGCATTAGCGAGGAAATGGTCTGATGCTGAGCTGGTAACTCGAACTACAAAAGTATCTAGCCTTGGAACTGGCGACATTTGGGGTCTTGCATGGGCAAGGCCCCATTGCTTTTCCACAGAGTTCGCATATACACAATTTCACCATGGTCCAAAAATCAACTACTTGTATTAAAGCCAATATTCATCCGCGGGCTGACGTGGTGTATTGGTTGCATATCAACTCTTACCAAGTTGCTGGAGCGGGTTCAATTCCCGTCGTCAGTTCCGCCTATAACTAATTAAGCCAGGCGAGTGCGACGAGGAGTGGCGAAGTTCTTGCCGACCTCGGTGAGCTCCTCTGCAACCTGTGCTTTGATGGCATCTTCCGAAGCCAAGAGCTTCTTAAGAGCTGCGATAGTCGCCTTTAGCTCTTTCTGCTCATTTTCTAGCTCAAGTTTGCTCATCTTGGTTAAGCGACGAAGCGGCATATCCAAGATATAGGTTGCTTGCTCATCGTTGAGCTTGAAGCTCTTAATGAGGGCATCTTTAGCGACGGCAGCATCGTCGGATGCGCGAATAATCTTGATGACCTTATCGATGTCGATAATCGCCTTGAGCAAACCATCGACCAGCGTTAAACGTGCTTCAGCTTTGCCTTTGCGGTACTCCGAACGGCGGCGAACAACCTCGATGCGGTGATCGATGAAGACTTGGAGCAGTTCCTTGAGACCAAGGGTGAGCGGCTTTCCATTAACAAGTGCCACTGCGTTGATGGAGAATTGATCCTCCATAGGAGTGAGCTTGTATAGCTTTTCGAGAATATCTTCCGGCTCATAACCATTCTTAATCTCGACGACGACCTTGGTGCCTTGCTGGCCATCCGAGAGATCGATGATGTCGGAGATACCTTGGATTTTCTTGGCCTTGACTAGGTCAGCAATCTTTTCGACGACCTTTTCAGGCCCGATGTTGTAAGGAAATTCAGTAATGACGATTCCCATTTTGCGAGAGGTGACCTTCTCGATAACGGCAGTAGCGCGTACTTTGAAGGAGCCGCGGCCGGTTTCATACGCCTCGGCAATACCTTCGCGAGCAATGATCTCGCCACCTGTTGGGAAATCAGGGGCTGGTACAAACTTCATCAGCGCCTTGAGTGTGGCCTTAGGGTTTTCAATTAAATGCTTAGTGGCGGCGATAACTTCGCCCAGGTTGTGGGGAGGCATATTCGTTGCCATACCAACGGCAATACCAGTAGCTCCGTTGACTAAGAGATTGGGAAACGCGGCCGGAAGAACGATTGGCTCAAGAAGTTGGCCATCGTAGTTCGAGCCAAAATCGACGGTATCTTCATCGGATTCATTGACCATGGCCATCGCTGGGGTAGCCAAACGAGATTCGGTGTAACGCATGGCGGCCGGGCCGGCATCTAGGGATCCGAAGTTTCCGTGACCATCAATTAACGGCAAACGCATCGAGAAAGATTGCGCCATACGAACCATGGCGTCATAAATCGCGCCATCACCGTGTGGGTGCAACTTACCCATAACTTCACCAACAACTCGAGCACACTTCACATGGCCCTTGTCAGGACGTAGGCCCATATCTGACATCTGATGAAGGATGCGACGCTGTACCGGCTTTAAACCATCGCGAGCATCGGGCAGTGCGCGGGAGTAGATAACGGAATATGCATACTCAAGGAATGACTCGGACATCTCTTGCGAGACATCGATATCAACAATTTTTCCTGGGTTCTCACCTGGTTTTGGGAGAACGGCTTTGGGTGCTTTTGCCATGGGGGCTATCTTGGCAGTGGAAGGAGCTAATCCTTGGGAGCGACAAGCGGGCGCGAGCCGATATGTGCAACACAACGCCCGGCAAGTTCCGCACCGCGAGAAAGGGCCTCATGTAAATCTCCGCCCTCACTCCAGATTTGAATAAATCCTGCGGCAAAGGCATCGCCGGCACCAGTTGTATCTATAACCGTGGTTGGGGCTGCTTCCACTTGAGTGACCGAACTTTCGCGAGTCGCGCCAAGGGCACCAATCGCGCCACGTTTGATGACTACACATTGGGCAAATTGCAAAAGGTCTGCCGCGGCATCGACTGGATTTGATTGGCCGGAGAGGAAGTGAGCCTCTTCTTCATTGAGCAAAATAAGATCCATGAGAGATAACCATTCACGAACTTTGCCAACGCCAACTTCGAGGAGCACGCCTACGGTGGAGGGGTCAAAGATAATCGGCAACTTCTGTTCTTTTGCCATCTGAATAATTTCTAGAATCCCGGTTCTAGATAGCGGATTGACCAAGGAATAGCCGGATAGATAGATGGCATCAAAGCCTTCCAGCGATGGCAGATCTGAGGGGCCGATACCTGCATTCGCACCAGAGTCAGGGAACATGGTGCGCTCGCCGAGGTCATCGACCAAGACAATAACAACTCCGGTACGAGCACCAGCTATGACCGAATGATTATGTTCAACCCCATATTGATCGAGCTCTTGAATGACGGTCTTGCCTGCGGCGTCATCGCCAACGCGGGCGACGAGAAAGGCTGGAGTTTGATTGACGGCAAGCCAACTTGCGACATTTGCCGCAGCGCCGCCGCCTTGGGTCGAAATCTTTGCCCGCATCTCGACGCCCGGTTGGATTTCTTTCCCGATGAGAGCAGTGACATCAAGCATGATGTCACCAATACAAAGAATGCGTGCCATAAATATTAAAGAGCGAGTGCAATCTCAGTTGCAAGTGCGGTATTTGATTTAATGATATCGATGTTGACTCGCAAGGATTCACCTGAGCTCGAGGAATGGAAATGTTCGAGCAAGAAGGGAGTTACTGCTTTGCCAGTAATCTTCTTTGCATCTGCTGCGGCAAGTCCTGCCTGCAGAATCTGGTCATGCAGAATCGGATCCATCTCTTTTTCTACTGGATTAGTCACGACGATGGCCCGATCATTTGTCCGAAGCTCAAATCGATTCTTCCAAATTTCGGCAATTTCTGTTGCGCTTTCAACGCGATGCTCGAGGGCAAAGCCGGAATCAGTGAGATAGAAACCTGGGAAGCGGTTTGTCCTATATCCAAGGACGGGAATGGAATAAGTTTCTAAACGTTCTAGCGTGCCCGCAACATCCAAGATCGACTTGACGCCTGCGCAGACGATGATGATTGGCAGTTCTGCAAGAGCGATTAAATCTGCGGATTCGTCATATACATGTCCGCGGTGAACGCCACCAAGACCGCCGGTAGCAAAGACTGAGATGCCAGCTAAATGTGCGATGTGTGAAGTCGCCGCAACGGTAGTAGCAGCAGATTGACCGGTCATCTCAATGATGGCCAAGTCACGGGTAGAGGCCTTTACAACGCTGTCGTCATTGGCGATTCGGTTGAGCTCATCTGGCTCCAGGCCAACATGAATATGACCATCAATCAAGGCGATAGTTGCAGGCACAGCGCCTTTCGAGCGGACTATCTCCTCAACTTCCAGAGCTACTTCCAGATTGCGCGGACGTGGAAGTCCATGGCTAATGATGGTGGACTCCAGTGCGACTATGGCGGTACCGGAGGCTTTGGCTGCTTCTACTTCGCGGGAAAATTTCATCACTCTCCGAGATTACCTCACTTGCTCTGCTTGGAGTACGGCAAGATAGCGCCGTGAGCAATCCCATAAGTCCGCGATATGGATTTGGGCTAGCCGAATTATCTTCATCAATATTCGCCTCATTAGGTGTCAGTGGCGCAGAAGATTATTTAAACATTGGGCCGAGCCCCTTCGGTCGCGAATGTTTTGTACTTATCGATGGAATGGGCGCCGATGTCATAGCGAAATATGGCGAGCTCTTTCCTATCTTCTCAGAGCTAACATCTCTGTCAAACCTCGGCACTTATTTTCCTTCCACCACTGCAGTAAGCCTTTCATCAGTAGGCACTGGAGTACTTCCGGGCACGCATGGCATGTTGGGCTATACCGTTCGCGTTCCCCGAAGTGGCGAACCAGGTCGGTTGCTCAATTCGCTGAAGTGGGATGAGCGGGTCGATCCAGTGATGTGGCAAAAAGTTCCAACTCTTTTTGAACGGGCGCAACATGTTGGCGTGCAGGTTTCGCACATTGCAGCTAAACGTTATGAGGGAACCGGCTTTACGCAAGCAGCACTACGAGGCGCTAAATACTCAGGCGCTAATCAAATTTCAGAGATGTTGACCGAGGCGGCGATTGCCCACAGAAGTTCACCGAGCTACTCATATGTATATATCAATCATCTTGATGCTGCAGGGCATGATGAAGGAGTCGGTTCGGCGAAATGGCTGGAGGCTTTGAAAATAGTTGCCGAGCTCCTCGAAGGACTTCTCCAACGACTACCTAAAGGCNCCCGCCTCTGGGTGACGGCAGATCACGGCATGATCAATGTGGAAGAGAAGATTGTTTTGGGCCAAGCCAACCCTTTGCTAGAAGGAGTTTCCTTGGTCGGGGGAGAGCCCCGGGCCAGACATATTTATCTTCGCGAAGGTTCCGAGCTTGATGCTCTAAAAACCTGGCGCGATTTTCTGGGGGAGAGGGCTGATGTCTTTCTCCGCGATCAAATTATTAGCGAAGGATATTTCGGGCTCGATGTTTCGATAGATAGCCGCGAGCGCATGGGNGATTTGATTGCAATTGCTAAAGGCGGAGTAATTTTGATTGATCCCGAACGGATTAAGCAAGAGAGTTCCATGGTCGGCCACCATGGCGGGCTAGATCCGGCCGAACAACAAATACCGTTACTTACTATTAATCTTTAGGATCTTTTGGGGTACTGCCAAACATAATTTCATCCCATGATGGAATCTTTGGACGAGAGCTAACGCCATCGCGCTTGGCCTGTTCTATATCCTCGGCCAACTCATCATCTTCTGGAAAATCTTCTTCGAGTTCATCGATGTCTGTGCTGTCTTCAACTTCTTGAATATCTTCTTCAATCACTTCAATACGTTGAACGCTGGTAAGGGTGACGGTGCGCTCTTCTTGAATATCTTCTTTTACTGCCACCAACCTTGGCACAGGAGGATTCTCATGGTTATAGACAATTCCATGAGTAGGGGCGGTGCGATTTTGGCGAGGGTCGCGATCTTCGCCACCAATCCACTTCGCCGAATCATCTTCTGAAAGCAGCACTCCACGAGTTGCATCAAAATTCCATTGTGCTGTGTTGAGCCCATCGCGCGATGGATAGTGAAGGATTACCGTCCACTGTCCATCAGAACTTCTATGTGTATTCCATTCCACCTGCTCGAGATCTACGCCATGGGCACCAAGCGTCTCTGACATCGCCTCTTCCAAAATCTTCGCGCCCGCCTCGCGCTTGAGCGGAGTTTTTAGAGCTTGCGAAATTATGTATGCGCGCTCTTGCAGGATTGGTCCAGCAAATTTTTCAATCTTCTCCATCGGCCACTCAGTTGTGCGAGAGATGGAATCCATAGATTCGCCGGCGCGAAGTCGCGCTTGGATATCTCTAACGGAAATAGTGGGGCGGTCATCGATTGGCGCGACCGAACTCAAACGAGGTTGATTGACGGTGGCGCGCAACGTATCGCCAATTCGAATTGAATACTTGCTTCCCAAAGTATCGGTGAGTTCGAGGTGCTGACCATCTTCGCTGCGGCCAACGAGTCGCAAATCGGTGGTCTTGCCTTGGTCTTCGTGCTCACTCATGGGGAAAGAGTGCCACAGGGTGGGTGATTTTTGCGGTAACCCAAAGCGAGTAGATTAGGAATATGAAGGAATTTGAGCAGCTCCGCCAATTGGCAGTTGAAATTGCCCAAGCCGCTGGTGCGCTCCTGGCAGAACGACCTGATGTTTTCGATATCAATCAGAAATCTTCGGCAGTGGACTTTGCCACGCAAATGGATATCGCCGCCGAGAAATTAATCGTTGACCGCATTCTCACCGCGCGCCCCAACGATGGAATCATCGGCGAAGAGGGAAGCGAAAGAGCTTCCACTTCGGGCATAACCTGGGTCATCGACCCACTCGATGGAACTGTTAATTATTTCTATGGCATTCCGGGATGGAATGTGAGCATTGCTGCAAAAAATTCCGAAGGTGTAGTTGCCGGAGCGGTCTATTCCCCAACGACTCAATCACTGTGGAGCGCCAGCTTGGGCGGCGGTGCAACATTTAACGGCAAAAAAATCGCCTGCAACGATCCCGTCGCTTTAGATCGGGCGATGTTGGCAACTGGCTTCTCCTACGACCTTGAAGAGAGAAAGTCGCAAGGAGCCATGGTCGCCTCACTGCTGCCACGGGTGCGAGATTTCCGCCGAAATGGCGCGGCGGCGGTCGACCTTTGCTATGTGGCAATGGGCGCGCTGGATGGATATTTTGAGGCTGGACTTAAAGAGTGGGATTTGGCCGCCGGTGGGCTAATTGCCCAAGAGGCGGGGGCTATCGTCTCGGGCGGCCTAAGCTCAGGCCAGCCGGTTATTGCTGCTGGCCCTGCCCTCCATGCGGTACTTTCCCGTGAGATCCTGTGAGATCCTGTGAGATTCCGAGGGATTGAGCGGATTGGCTAGCGCCACCCCCTCTGTGGCAAGATACAGGCTCTCGCTAGAGAAAATATTTAGCTCGTTACCGTATTGAAAAGGACCCTCACATGAACGTGTTAGACGCAGTAGATGCTGCCTCACTTCGCTCCGATGTAATCAACTTCCGTTCCGGAGACGAAATTAAGATTCACGTTCGCGTTATCGAAGGCAACAAGAGCCGTATCCAGGTCTTCCAAGGAATCGTCATTCGTCGCCAGGGTTCAGGCGTCCGTGAGACTTTCACTATTCGCAAGCTCTCATACGGCGTCGGCGTAGAACGTACCTTCCCAGTACACACACCAGTCATCGAGAAGTACGAGATGGTCCGTCGCGGAGATGTTCGCCGAGCAAAGCTTTACTACCTACGCGATCTTCGCGGTAAGGCATCAAAGATTAAAGAGCGTCGCGGAGCTAACAACGAATTCATCGTTGAGGATGTTCCAGTCACCAAGGCAGCGCCCGTGGTTGAGGCTCCAGTAGCTGAAACTCCAGTTGTTGAAGTGGAGACGCCAGTAGTCGCCGAAGCTGCAGCAGAGGTTGCAGTCGAAGAAACAACTCCAGAAGCTTAAGTCTGCCGCAGGTGCGCTTTAATAATTTGCGCCTTCCGAAAAAGGGTTCTCTTGCCAGAGAAATTCCAATCATCGTTATTGCCGCGCTCGTGGTTTCGGTCATCGTAAAAACTTTCTTTATTCACTTCTTCTACATTCCATCTGGCTCGATGGAGAACACGCTCCAAGTCGGAGATCGCATCGCGGTTAATAAGCTCGCTAATTTCTTTAGCGATATCAAGCGTGGCGAAGTTGTGGTATTTCGTGATCCCGCCAATTGGCTTGGTGCAGCTCCAACAGATACTTCAAAGGGGATTGTTGAAGCACTCAAAACCGGTTTAGTCGATGTCGGCGTACTCCCAGATCCAGCTAAGCAATATCTAATTAAGCGAACCATTGGCGTCGGCGGCGATCACATCATCTGCTGCGACAAGCAAGGTCGCCTCACAGTCAATGGCATCTCGGTCAATGAACCATATATTTTCGCCGGAAATAAACCGAGTGATTCAAATTTTAGCGTCACGGTTCCCAAGGGCTATATCTGGGTAATGGGTGACCATCGCGGCGCCAGTGCTGACTCGCGTTTTCACACCGATGATATTCATAAAGGATTTGTCCCACTCAGTGACGTCGTCGGTCGGGCAGAGTTTGTTGTTTGGCCCTTCAACCATATGAAATTTTTGAGCGTTGGACACGATCTATCGAAAGTAAAAGTTACCTCAACGAATTAAATGGCCTTTATTGAAGAGAGCCTTCGCGATTCAGGAATAACTCGCGTTGCCGGTGTAGATGAGGCAGGACGTGGCCCATGTGCCGGCCCGCTAGTAATTGCTGCAGTAATCCTGAAAGACTTCAACTCACCAAACCTTACAAGAGTTCGCGATTCCAAAGCGCTCTCGGAAAAGATTCGGGAATCGCTCTTTGATGTAATTAAGTCCGAAGCACTTTCTTTTTCAATTATTGAAATTTCGGTGGCCGAGATTGATCAGTATGGGCTACATAAATCCAATATCGAAGGTATGCGAAGGGCGATCAGTGCGCTTGAGCTGACTCCCGAGTATGTACTAACCGATGGATACCCCATTCCAGGGCTGGCCTTACCGAACCTTGCGGTCTGGAAAGGCGATCAGGTTGCAATGTGTATTAGCGCGGCTTCCATCTTGGCCAAGGTCTATCGGGATCGAAAGATGTGCGAATTAGATGTCTTGCACCCGGAGTATGGGTTGGCATCACATAAGGGTTATATCAGCGCCGGTCATACCGAAGCAATTAAGCGTTACGGGGTCAGAGATTTCCACAGAAAATCCTTTTCCAATATTCAAGAGCACCTGCGAAATGAGAGTAAGTAATCTGATTTACATTCCCGAGCTATGGGAAAGAATCAGGAATCTGGGGCGCGCGGTGAAGAACGTGCAGCAACTTATTTACTAAGTCAAGGATATGTAATTCTCGACCGCAATTGGCGCGTTGCCGGCGGTGAGATTGATATCGTCGCACAAGAGAGTGACGGCAGAGTCGTTTTTGTTGAAGTTAAAGCGCGGCGTGACCAAAGCTATGGACATCCNCTAGAAGCTATTACACATCAAAAGGCGCAGCGCCTTCGAAAGTTAGCACTCACCTGGCTAATCTCACATAATTCTTGGAGCTCTCCCTTTCGTATCGACGCCGTAGCAATAATCGGAACTGGTGAAGAATTTTCGCTCGATCATCGCAAGGCAATTGCATAATGACGCTGGCAAAGGTGCAGACGATTTCTTTGAATGGACTGTCCGGTCATCTGGTCGATGTAGAAGTAGATATTTCCGATGGCCTGCCCGGTTACACGCTGCTCGGCCTGCCAGATGCTGCGCTCTCTGAATCTCGAGAACGCGTTCGCTCGGCTCTAGTTAACAGCGGGGCGCCATGGCCAAATCGCAAAGTGACGGTCTCGCTCTCTCCGGCTTGGCTTCCCAAAAGTGGATCTGGATATGACTTGCCTATTGCGATGGCCTTATTAATAGCGCAAGCAATAGTCGAGGTAAGTTGTATTGAAAGCTCCATATTTCTTGGCGAGCTTGGACTCGATGGACAGATCCGCGGTGTTCGCGGCGCCCTACCTTCGATTATCTCGGCACAGCAGCGCGGCGTGAAGCAGGCAATTATCTCGTTTGAAAATTATCTTGAATGCCAAGCTATTCCAGGAATCGAACTCATCGCTTTTGCAGATTTAAGAGAACTTCTTAACTTTTTTCAGAACGGCCAACTGCCAATTCGAGAAGTGAATTCAAAAGTGGAGATCGAGAATGAAGCCACCAAAGATCTGACTGATGTGGCGGGACAAGACCTGCCGAGGAGAGCGTTGGAGATTGCCGCCGTCGGTGCACACCACCTTCTTTTACTTGGTCCACCAGGTGCGGGTAAGACCATGTTGGCAGAACGCTTGCCCGGGATACTTCCGGAATTAACGATTGAGCAAGCCCTTGAGGTCGCCTCTATTGCATCTCTTAGCGGCACCAATAGTGCACGCATGGCGCTCGATCGACGCCCGCCATTTATCTCGCCACATCATTCAACAACAGCAACGGCGATGATTGGTGGTGGCACACATTTCATACGACCTGGTGCATGTTCACAAGCAAATCTGGGAGTTCTCTTTATTGATGAGGCCCCAGAATGCAGCAACGGCGTGCTTGCTTCGCTCCGCCAACCTCTGGAATCAGGAGTCGCAACAATTTCGCGGGCAGTAGGAACTCTTACTTATCCAGCTAAGTTCTTGCTTGTACTCGCAGCCAATCCTTGTCCATGTGGAAAGTACAGCGGAAAGGGCAGGGGATGTATGTGTAGTTCCCTCGCTATCAGGCGTTACGTTCAGAAAATTTCCGGGCCACTCTTGGACAGAATCGATATCCGAATCTTTGTGGAACCACCTACTCGAGTGGAGATGTCTGCCGCGGAGTTAGGCGAATCAAGTGCAGTTGTTCGCACTCGAGTTGCCAGCGCGCGAGCGGCGGCACGGGAGCGATTTCGCGAATTTCCATGGGAGCTAAATTCACATATTCCAGCTAGCCAATTGCGAAAGCGATTTTCTGCGCAAAAACCAGCCATGCAGTTGCTGCATCAAGAGCTTGATGCAGAACGTCTAAGCGCTCGTGGGCTCCACAAAACTCTACGGGTGGCATGGAGCATTGCCGATTTAATAGGCGCAACCATTCCCACATTGGAATGTGTGGAGGAGGCTTATCGCCTTCGTGCCGGAACCAGCGAGATCCTATGAAGGAACCGTCAGCACGTCTCGCCCTCTTTTCCGCCATTGAGGGAGGCTCGCAATTTTGGAGCAATGAGATATCTGAACATGGTTGCTTGATGGTCTACTCCAAATTAATTAACCGTCAATACCAGGCGAAGGAACTCTCGGCTGAGCGAATTGCAGAGCGTCTGGAAAGTTTCGATGAGAGTCGAGCGCTCGAGGAGATAGCAAAGTCAGATGGATTTCTTTTAATGCCAGAGTATGAAGATTGGCCAAATCGATTAGCAGACTTGGCCGCTCCACCAATTGCGTTGATCGCGACCGGCGTACGCGAACACCTAGAAGTTCTTGCTGACTCCATCTCCATCGTTGGTACCAGAAACCCAACGCCATATGGAATAAGGGTTGCATCCGAGATGGCAACTGCTTGCGCAGATAGAGAGTGGGCGGTAGTCAGTGGCGGTGCCTACGGAATTGATAGCGCGGCACATAAGGGGGCCCTTGCTGGTGAAGGTGTAACCGTCGCGGTACTTGCCAGCGGACTATTGCAAAATTATCCTGCAGGTAACGCTCGCCTCTTTCAAGAGATTAAAGAGAGTGGCTTACTGCTATCTGAAGTCATGCCTAATGTAAGCGCCGTTCCTCATAGATTCCTCACACGCAACCGTTTGATTGCTGCGCTCTCCCGAGGCACAGTGGTTGTAGAAGCCGCATTTCGAAGTGGCTCCCTGCGAACGGCGAGAGATGCAGCCGAGATATTTCGACCGGTCATGGCGATTCCTGGAGCGATCACTTCACCAGCCAGCGAAGGATGCCATCGCCTGATCAACGAGCGATGCGCCGAGTTGGTCACCTCCATCTCAGATATTCTGGAATTGGTAACTCCACTTTAGATTGAGTGAGAGAATTGCGTCATGAACCAAGAGCATCGCGCCGGATTTGTCGCCATTGTTGGACGCCCCAACACCGGTAAATCCACGCTAGTAAATGCCCTCGTTGGTCGAAAGATTGTTATTACCTCGCATCATCCAAACACAACTCGAAATCCAATTCGCGGAATTATTACCCGTCCAAACTTTCAGATGATTGTTGTAGACNCCCCTGGTCTGCATAAACCCAAGACCTTGCTTGGTACCCGACTAAATGCGATGGTCTCGGAGAATCTTGAATCAGTCGATGCAGCGCTGCTCTGTCTGCCAGCGGATGAAGCCATTGGCGCAGGGGATGAGTTCATCGCCCGGGAATTGATTTCTAAGCGACAAGTATTTATTGCGGTCACCAAAATTGATCGCGTTAAGCCAGAAGAGCTCATGGCGCATCTCGCCGCCGTCAATTCATTTGCGCAAAAGGTAGGGCTCAAGGTTGTGGAAATAGTTCCGCTCTCGGCAAAGCGGGAGGAGCAGACCGAACTTCTCCTAAATCTGCTCATCAAAGCCCTCCCACTCTCGCCATCGCTCTATCCAGAAGATATAACTACGGATCAAGCAACCGAGATGACTATCACTGAACTTATTCGCGAGGTAGCGATTGAGAAGTTATATGAAGAGTTGCCGCACTCAGTAACCATCACCATCGATGAGATGAGCAAGCGGGAGGGAAAGAATTTCTACGATATTCACGCAACCCTCCATGTAGAGCGCGATAGTCAAAAGTCCATAATTATCGGTCCACAAGGCTCACGCTTGAAAGATATCGGAATGGGTGCAAGAGCGGCCATTGAAACATTTCTTGATGCCAAAATATATTTAGGCCTGCATGTGAAAGTCTCCAAGGAATGGCAGCGAGATCCTAAGGCGCTGGCCAAGTTGGGCTTTATCGAGCGTTAATTTGTTTTTCGGCTGGCAAAATATGAACCGAGCAAAACAAGTGGAAGCCCAGTAACAATTCCCAGAGTTAAAGGTTCGCCCAGTAAAATCACTCCAAGCAGAACTGCGAATGCGGTGTTGAGATACGTGACGAGTGATGCACGAGTCGGTCCAATGATGGGCATCAATTGGAAGAAGAGAATAAAAGCGAGTGCGGTAGGAAAAAGGCCAAGCAAGATTACTGAACTTGTCACAGTGAACGACGGCATATGGCTGGGCAGATGTGTCAGCGCGAGNGGCGCGTAGATGACAGCAGTAAATGCCATAGCAATTCCATTGACCGCAATTCCATCCACCGTTGGAATCTTTCGATTGACCAAGATAGTGGCCCAGGAGTAACCCATGGCCGCGACAATAATCATTGCAATCGCGAGCGGACTTTGTTTGCCCGAGAAACTTTCGATTCCAACAACAAGAACGACCCCGATAAAGCCAAGTATTAGACCAAAGAGGCGCTTTTTATGCCATACCGATTTATCGCCATGAAACGATGCTTGGAGCGTGGACCAGATCGGAACGGTAGCAACTAATAATCCAGCCAATCCGGAGGAGAGTTTTTTCTCTGCGGTCGTAATCAAAATCCAAGGACCAATCATCTCGCCAAGTGCATAGGGAATGACATAACGAAGATTNGCGAAGCCAACGCGCAGGCTCTTTCGCTGGATCGCCATCGGAATGAGAATTAAAGAGCCAATGAGAACTCGACTGAAAACAATCACGACCGGGGAGAGGTCTCTGACCGCTACCTTCATCAGCAGGTAAGGGATTCCCCAAAGTAGTCCAGTGAGCAGGAATAGGCCCCAGTTTTTACGTGACATTTATATCCAGTCCTATTTCTTTGAGTTAATTACTGATTGATAAAGCGCGCGAGTTTGATCTGCAATTGATGCCCATGAGAAATCCTTGATAGCTCGAGCACGACCAGCTGCGGCGTAAAGTGCAAGTCGATCCGGATCGCCCATAAGTTCTGTGACCTTCTGTGCAAGTGCGGATTCAAATGCCGCTGCATCGCCCGTATAGTCCACAAGTTCGCCGGTTATTCCTTCTTGTACAACTTCCGGAATCCCGCCAACGCGTGATGCCAATACCGCAGTCTGACAGGCCATCGCCTCTAGATTCACAATTCCTAGCGGTTCATAAATGGAAGGACAGATAAAAAGTGCGGCGCTGGAGAGAAGAGCTTTTACTTCGGCTTGCGGCAGCATCTTTTCAAACCAATGCACATTCGTGCGAGTGGATTGCAGTTCGGCGATAAGAGTTGAGACTTCTGCGCCGATCGCTGGTTCATCTGGACTTCCCGCCGCAAGAACAAGTCCAATATCGGGAGCGACTTCTTTCCAGGCACGAAGTAGATGTCCTAAGCCTTTTTGTCTGGTAATTCGTCCTACAAAAAGTACATAGGGGCCATTGATTCCGTATTTAGCGAGCAACTGCGGATCGGGCGAAGGTGAGTACTTCTCGGTATCAACACCATTTAAAATTGTATGAACTTTAGTCGGATCTAAATCTGGATATGCGCGAAGTACATCTCGTTTCATGCCATTGCTGACCGCAATGATGGCATCGGCGCTCTCATATGCAGTTCGTTCCGCCCAAGAAGAAAGTTTGTAGCCGCCGCCGAGTTGTTCTGCTTTCCATGGCCGATCGGGCTCCAGTGAGTGAGCAGTAATTACATGGGGGATGCCATGGAGGAGCGAGGCAAAGTGGCCAGCCATATTTGCATACCAAGTGTGCGAATGCGCCAGTTCTACACCTGCTACACCTTGTGCAATCTGCAGGTCAGTTGCAAGAGCAGCCAGGGCGGGATTGAGCTCTTGTAGCTCGGCGGGCAACGGATAGGCAGTTGCATCACTTCTAAGTTCGCCGAAGCAGTGCACATCTACCTCAATGGTGCTTCGCAGCGCCTTAGTAAGTTCAAAGGCATGGACACCAGCGCCACCATAAATGTGGGGCGGCCATTCTTTGGTCATTATTCCCACGCGCATGAGAGAAGGGTATCGTTACGGCATGGCTCGCCAAGAACCCCTGCTTAGTATCGTTTTGGCTGGCGGCGAGGGCAAGCGTTTGATGCCACTTACCGCCGACCGGGCCAAACCGGCAGTTCCATTTGGCGGGGCATATCGACTCGTGGACTTTGTCCTCTCAAATTTAGTCAATGCCTCAATGACAAAAGTTGCAGTGCTAACACAATATAAATCTCACTCGTTGGATAAGCACATCACTACTACTTGGCGGCTATCGACGCTCACTGGAAATTACATTACTCCGGTACCTGCGCAACAACGCCTCGGCCCTCGTTGGTATACCGGTAGCGCAGATGCCATCCTGCAAAACTTTAATCTCATTCAAGATGAGAACCCTAAGCACGTGCTGGTCTTTGGTGCCGATCACGTGTATCGAATGGATCCGCAGCAAATGTTTGATTTCCATCTGGAGATAAAGGCTGGCATCACCATTGCTGCCATCCGGGTAAAGCGCAGCGAAGCATCAGAATTTGGCGTCATCGAACTTGCCGAAGATGGAATTACCATCAAGGCTTTCCATGAAAAACCGAGCGATCCTCCTGCAATGCCGGGTAATCCGGAGTACTCGTTGGTTTCAATGGGCAATTACATCTTCCGTCGCGAGGAGATGGAAGAGGCCTTAATTCTTGACTCAGAAGACCTCGATAGTCGTCACGATATTGGCGGNAACATCATCCCGATGATGGTTGCGCAAGGAAGAGCGTTCGCTTATGACTTCACAAATAACATTGTGCCGGGCGAGACCGAGCGCGATAAGGGTTATTGGCGAGATGTGGGAAGTATCGATGCCTATTACGACGCACATATGGATTTAGTCTCCATTCACCCAATTTTCAATCTTTACAATCGTGAGTGGCCACTTCTCACAAATCCGCCATCACTACCACCAGCAAAATTCTCGGAGAATGGCTCTGCTGTGGACTCAATTGTCGGAGCTGGTTCCATCATCGCTGGTGGCCGGATGGAGCGATCGGTCGCCTCTTTTGATGTACTCCTTGGCACCAATGCACTAGTGCAGGGTTCGGTTCTGATGCCCTCAGTTCGGGTCGGCCAGAATGCCATAATCAGAAATGCCATCTTAGATAAAAATGTGGTTGTAGAACCTGGAGCTCAGGTTGGCGTCGATCATGAAAAGGACCGCCAGCGTTTCACGATCTCCGATGGTGGAATTGTGGTGGTCGGCAAAGGCGTGACCATTACCGCTCACTAATCCAAGAGTGAATTAATCTCCTTCGCTAAATCGCTTTGAATGAGCTCTGAGTCAGGAGTTACTTCGGCCAAGATAAAGCAACCGTGGATTTGTTTTTCCCACTCTCGGTAGATAACTCGTACCCCACTTCGCTTCAGTTGATCGGCATAGGCGTAACCATCATCAAGCAGCGGATCAAATTCGGCGGTGAAGATTATTGCCGGGGCTACTCCGGTTAAATCTTTGGCGGAAGCAGGTACGGCATATGGGTTTTTGATATCGGCGCTTGCGTTTAAATATTGCTTCCAAAACCATTCCATAGCTTTTGCGGTTAATCCATNCCCCATTGCAAATTCGCGAGCCGAATCGCTGCGAAGTGATGGATCCATGCATGGATAGATCAGAGCTTGAAATTTGAGATTTACGATTCTGGTATCGCGCGCCTTTATGGCAACTGCGGCTGCAAGTGTTGCACCAGCGCTGTCGCCGCCAACGCCAATTTGCTCTGGATCGATACCAAGCAGTGCTGCGTTCTGTAATGCCCATTCCAGCGTTGCATAACAATCATCGAATGGAATGGGAAATTTATGCTCAGGTGCTTTTTGATATCCAACGGCGATAACCACAAACTGTCCTTTATTAGCTATTGATCGCAGAGCTTGCTCATAAATATCCAAAGTATTAAGTNCCCAGCCGCCGCCATGAAAATAGAGCAGAGCTGGCAGGTTTTTTCCTTTTGGATTTTCAAATGGGCGATAAATCCGAATTGGAAGATCACTGGTTGGACCTGGAATAAAACGGTGTTGTACCGAGTGAATTGGTTCGGGAGTACCAGAGAGCAGAGGGCGCCCTTCAAGATTGGCACGAAGCGTGGCGACCGGGGCTTCCCACGGAGCCGGAAGGCCTTTCGCGGCTAAATTCTGGAGATATTGACTCATCTCTGGCTTCATGGGCCAAGCCTAGTGAGGGTAGACTTTCGCCGTCATCGTGGACGAAGAATTTATATAAATTTTCATCGGAGTTAAAGATGCGTATTGGTGTTCTCACTGGTGGCGGCGACTGCCCAGGTCTCAACGGAGTTATTCGCGCAGTTGTGCGCAAAGGCGTTAAAGAATATGGCTACGAATTTGTCGGCCTACGCGATGGCTGGAAAGGCCCGCTAGAAGGCTTAACCATGCCTTTGACCCTAGAAAATACTCGCGGGATTCTCCCCAAAGGCGGAACGATTCTCGGCTCATCTCGCACTAACCCTTTTAAAATCGAAAATGGCGTAGAACGCATCAAAGAGAATTTGGCCAAGCTCGGTATAGATGCCCTGGTTGCAATTGGTGGCGAAGATACTCTCGGAGTTGCTACCAAACTCGATGCCCTCGGCGTTAAGGTGGTTGGAGTTCCCAAGACAATTGATAATGACCTCAGCAACACCGATTACACCTTTGGTTTCGATACCTCAGTAAATATCGCGATGGAGGCCATCGATCGCCTTCACACAACCGCGGAATCACATCNCCGTCCACTGGTCGTCGAGGTTATGGGTCGCCATGCTGGTTGGATTGCGATGCACGCAGGCATTGCCGGCGGCGCCGCAGCAATTCTGATTCCCGAAATTAAATTCTCGGTTGAGAAAGTCTGCAACTGGGTGGAATCTCGATTCGCCGATGGCTTTGCTCCAATTATCGTTATTGCCGAAGGCGCGATTCCACAAGATGGCGATATGAAGGTCAAGGATCAGACCCTGGATGCCTTTGGCCATGTAAAGCTCTCCGGTATCGGCGATTGGCTCGCCGGTGAGATCGAGGAGAAGACTGGCCGCGAAACTCGTTGCACCGTCCTTGGCCATATCCAACGTGGTGGATCTCCCACCGCTTTTGACCGCGTGCTCTCTACTCGCTTTGGTCTTAGCGCGATTTCAGCGATTCATGAAGGTGACTTTGGCAAGATGGTTGCGCTTCATGGAACCAATATTGCTCGAGTTCCCCTAGCTTCGGCCACCACAGAGCTCAAAGTTGTAAAACCAGAGTTCTATGCAGAATCGGAGATTTTCTTCGGGTAATTGCGCCGCGTAAGCGTCTGTAACTTCCCTAAGATATAACTTATGACTTCTTTAGAATCACTATTTACTCCTGGCCTTGTAGCTGCTCAACAACCACAATGGCCAGGGGGAGTCGATGGCGCCGACGTTCAGGGCGCAGTAAATACTTTAAAGAAGTTGCCACCGCTTGTATTTGCCGGTGAGTGCGATGCGCTCAAAGCAAAAATTGCCGTCGCGCAGGAAGGTAAGGCCTTCTGGTTGCAAGGCGGGGATTGCGCCGAAACTTTTGCGGCCGCTACCGCCGATTCAATCCGAAATCGCATTAAGACCATCCTTCAAATGGCTGTAGTCCTTCAATATTTCGCCAGCTTGCCGGTAATCAAAGTTGGACGTATGGCTGGACAGTTTGCCAAGCCTCGCTCCAATGACAATGAGACCCGAAATGGCGTAACTCTTCCGGCCTATCGCGGCGATGCCGTAAATGATTTGGAATTTACCGAGACTTCCCGAACCCCAGATGCACAACGTTTGGTGCAGGTATATAACACCTCGTCCTCCACGCTCAACTTAGTGCGCGCTTTTACGCAAGGCGGCTTTGCCGATGTTCGCGAAGTTCATAATTGGAATAAAGGTTTTGTCAGCGATCCTCGATTTGGCACCCGTTACGAGCAGATGGCAACCGAACTTGGCCGCGCCCTCGAATTTATGACATCGGCAGGCGTGGATCCGGAAGCCTTTAAGACCGTTGATTTCTACTCGAGTCACGAAGCGCTGATTCTGGAATATGAAAAGGCTTTAACGCGGATCGATTCTCGTACCAACTTGGCCTATGACGTCTCGGCGCACTTCCTCTGGATTGGTGAGCGCACTCGTCAGCTCGATGGCGCACATATGGATTTCGCAGCAAAGATTCATAACCCGATTGGTATCAAACTTGGACCAAAATCCACCGTTGAAGATGCACTTGCCATGATCGCCAAACTAAATCCAGATAACGAGCCAGGTCGCCTTACCTTTATTACTCGTATGGGTGCCGGCCAAATTCGCGAAAAGCTACCGACGCTGGTTAAGGCGGTAACTGATTCTGGTGCGAAAGTACTTTGGGTCTGCGACCCAATGCATGGAAATACCTATGAAGCCCCCAGTGGATATAAGACTCGCAAATTTGATGATGTAATGGATGAAGTACGCGGCTTCTTCGAAGTTCATAAAGCGCTCGGTACCCATCCAGGCGGCATCCACATTGAACTCACCGGTGATGATGTCACTGAATGCGTGGGTGGTGGAGAGCAGATCTCTGAGGACGACTTGGCCACACGCTATGAGAGTGCGTGCGATCCTCGCCTTAATCACTCGCAATCGCTCGAGCTCGCCTTCTTGGTGGCCGAGATGTTGCGCGACCGCTAAGCCCCCTTCTCAAGAGCGCAATTTACCCTTAGGGTTTCGTTGTGCTCCTGACTTCTACCTTTAAGAGCCCTGTTGGGTCGCTCTACTTGGTCAGTGACGAACATATTCTCCTTGGAGCTGGATTTCGGAGTTTCGCTGATCTCTTTGAACGCATGGATCCCATTGACTCCGGCAAGAAACCCAATTCAATTAAAACAATTCCCATCATTACAGATTTAATCTCCGATTATTTCGACGGTGACATATCAGCTTTTGGCGGAATTCAAACCAGGCAACCAGGGGCCGAATTTTCCCAAGCGGCTTGGAAAGCGATGCGAAAAATTCCCGCAGGCAAAGTATGGTCATACTCTGAATTAGCAAAGCGCGCGGGTTCGCCCGATGCGGTGCGCGCTGCTGGAAGTGCCTGTGCTCGGAATTTGATTGCACCGATTATCCCTTGCCACCGAGTTGTAAAAACCGGGGGAGCGCTAGGCAATTATGGATATGGCCTAGATATTAAAGAGTGGTTCTTACGCCACGAAGGCGCGCTTAAGTAATTCCGGTAGGACTTGGCAGACCTTTTCAATATCTGCATCCGTTATATCTAAATGTGTAACAATTCTTAAGAATTTTGGACCCAGGGCGCTGGCGGCAATTCCTTGAGCTTTGAGTTGATCATTGAGCGCAGCTGCAGTGAGCGTGGTGTTGGTTAAATTCAAAGCGACAATATTGGTATCAACATGACTTGGATCAATAGTGGAAGGAACTGCTGCATGGCAGGCCTGTGCAATTTTCTTAGCTCGGGCATGATCATCTGCCAGTCGCGCTAAATTGTGATCGAGCGCATAATGTCCGGCCGCGGCAAGAATTCCCACTTGGCGCATTCCACCGCCATATCGTTTTCGCCAGATGCGAGCGGAGGCGATCCGCTCCTTGGATGATGCAAGTACAGAGCCAACCGGGGCGCCTAAGCCTTTTGAGAGACAGACACTTACGGTGTCGAAATTTCTGCCGTAATCCTTGAGCGAGATTCCAGTTGCTACATGGGCATTCCATAGTCGGGCACCATCTAGATGCATAGCAAGTCCTAGTGCGCGTGATTGAGTCCGTAGCTTCACAATCTCTTCGATAGGTTGAATCGTTCCGCCGCCAAAGTTATGAGTATTTTCAACGGCAATTGCCGTCGTAGAGACCAAGTAAGGTCCACCATCTGGCCTGGCAATGTTTAGGGCATCATCTGCTCGCAGCAATCCACGATCGGCCTGCCAGGTTCGAGATGTAATTCCGCTAAAGACTGCGGCGGCACCGAGTTCTGCTCGGACAACATGAGCCTGGGAATCACAAATTATCTCTTCGCCAGGTTTTACAAGTAATCGCATTGCAAGTTGATTTGCAAGTGAACCAGACGGCGCAAAGAGCGCAGCTTCTGCGCCTAGCAATTCGGCGATTCGCTCCTCTAATGAATTGACAGTTGGGTCATCGCTGTAGACGTCATCTCCTACGGGTGCGCTCATCATTGCTTCGCGCATACCGGAAGATGGCTTGGTTACTGTGTCGGAGCGAAGATCAATCATGGATTAATCTTCTCACGCCCTTCGGCCCAAATAATCAAATACATCGCCACCATTACCATTGCTCCGCCAGCCGCCGTCTTGCTTGTCATGGATTCATGAGCGAAAAGAATCCCAAATATTGCGGCGAAGACGACCTCCATTGTAAGAATGACGGCAACCGTAGTAGGAGCCATAAAAGATTGGGCCCAGGTCTGAAAGATAAAGGCCACGGCAGTAGCGAAGAGTGCGCAATAGATGATTGCCCACCAAACGCCAGCATCTGGTGGGGNATGAAAGCCGCTCTTTAAACTTGCAAGTGAGGTCAGGAGCGCACAAGTGCCTAGCTGAACCACTGTGAGCGCGTAAGTGTCCATGCCGCTCGACCATTCACCAAGCGCGACGATATGCGCGGCAAAGAGCAGGGCGCTAATGAATACTAGAAATTCTCCAAGTCCAAGGTGCAAACCCTTGAAGGAGAGAATCAATAAGCCTGCAGTTGCCAGCAGAACCGAGAACCATTGCAGACGATGAATCGCTTTGCGAAGCACCAGGGCGCCAATCACTGGAGTAAGAACCACATAGAGGCCAGTAATAAAGCCGGTCTTAGCCACTGTGGTGAGTGTGAGTCCAAATGATTGAAAGATATAGCCGCCACCTAAGAAGGTTCCAACAAGTGCGCCCTTGGCCAAAAATCTTCGATCTATTTTATTGAGTACTTTGGGCTTGAGTGCAATCAGCACAAGTGTGGCCACAATAAATCGCCAGGCCAGAAATGAGTTGACATCAATTCGATGGAGCGAGCTCTTCATGACAACAAAGGCGCCACCCCAAATCGCTGATACGGCTACGAGGATGGCGGCGAAGAGGCTCTTTCGTTCAACCGCTTTCATTTAATTTTGCTGCGCATTTTTTTCAGGAGCGCAACTTCTCTCCCATGTTCTGGCTCCATTCCAGGAGTTTCGAGTATGAGTGGAGCATTTGCAATTGCAGGATGTGCCAGTAATTCCTCAAATGGCTTTAAGCCAATTTCGCCCTCGCCGAGATTCTGATGTCTATCTTTCAAAGCTCCACAGATATCCATCGAGTCATTTGCATGAATCAGCTGAATCCGTTCTACTCCCACAATCGAGACCAGTAAATCAAGGGTTTCAGTCATGCCACCCTTTTTGGCAATGTCATGACCAGCTGCAAATACATGGCAGGTATCTAGACATACTCCAACTTTTGGGTGCCACTCCAGCGCGTCAAAGTAATATACGAGGTCATCGAGTTTCTTCACTAAAGATTGTCCTTGACCGGCAGTCGGCTCGAGGAGNAACCATGGGTCTTCATCCTTAAGCTTCTTTAATACCGGAGCCATTCCTTTTTTGATCTGCTTCCACGCATTAGGCAAGTGATCAGCATCTACGGCAGAGCCAGTGTGTATGACCNCTCCCTTTGCGCCAATCTCTCGGCCGCGCTTTAGCGAGTAGGCAGTTGAGGCGACCGAATTTTCATACGTTGATGCAGTAGGCGAGCCAAGATTGATCAGGAATGGGGCATGTACGTAGGTTTCAATGTCCAGCGCCTCGGCCTTATCGCGAAAGGCTTTATCGGCCTCCGGATTTGCCTCCGGCATCGCCCACCCTCGTGGATTCGAGGCGAATACTTGAATTGCTTCGGCGCCAATTTCTTCGGCGTAAGCGATAGAGCGTTTAGCCATCCCGCCAGAGGTGGGGGNGTGGGCGCCGAGACGAGGTAAGTGAGCTGTTGCCATGAGGCGAGCCTAACCCAGAGTGATTGTGACTGTGGCACCTGGCTTCACTTTGCTCTTAGCTTTTGGCGATATGGATATGACTACTTTATTTCGGCGAGTTCCAATCACCCGCTTTTTCACAAGGAGTCCGAGATTTTGAATTGCGCTTCGAGCTTTTGCCTCGCTCATTCCAGTGACTTGAGGTACATATGCATATGCCGGACCTTGGGAGACGATTAAGGTAATTACCGACTTCTTATTTGCAGTCGGAGCTGTAGGAGCGGATTGTGAAATTACCATTCCGATCGCAACGGTATCGCTGTAGCCATAAATGGTATTTACGGTAAAGCCGGCATTGGTAATTTCATTAAGTGCTTGATCAGCAGATAGCCCAACATAAGAAGTGCCACCCAAAGCCTGACCAAGGCTGGTGATGATATTAATCATCGCCCCGCGTTTGGCAGGTGAGGCTGCGGCTGGCGAAGTAGTGGNCACCATATCTTTGGGAATTGTGTCGCTATATTCCTGCGAAGTTGTACCCACTTGTAATCCTGCAGCTTTAAGCGCAGCAGTAGCGGCATCAACGCTTAAACCCGATACATCAGGAACGGAAATTCTTTCCGGGCCACCAGAGATTGTGAGGTGAACGGTTCCATGAACTCTGACCGAGCCACCACCACCCGGTTCTGTCGCCAGGATGAGACCTTTCTTCGTCTCCTCGCTAAATTGCGTTCCAGCTACATCAGATTTTAAGCCAAGCGTCGCCAAGGTGGAGTTAGCTTGGCTTTGGGTTAATCCCACCAATGATGGGATCGCAACTTTAGCCCCAGAAAAAAAGAGGTGGAAGGCGCCATAGGTAAGTGCAACCACAAGTAGCAGCGCGATAAATCTATTTCTCTTGACTCGCTTGGAGAGCTTGCGCTTGCGCTTGATCTCAGCAGTTGAGCTCTTTTTTGAGGTAGCCACTTCATCCTTCTCTCTAGCGGAAGTTAACTCTGAAATAGTTGTAGAAATTACTGGCGCCCCGATGCCCACAGCGCCGCGTAATTTTTGTGCTCGAGATTTGGTTCGCTCTTCTTTAATTAATGGTGGGACATCAAGTTCTAAACTAAGTTGCCTGTTACTTGGGTCCAAGTCTCGCTGCAGCCTTTGAATCTCACTTTCTAGTTCAACCGCGCTTGCATATCGCTTATCGGGGTTGGGATCAGTGGCGCGTACAACAATCGCATCTAGCAGACTAGGGATTCCCGCTTTTAAGGAGGAGGGAGCAGGAACTCGTTCGTTTACATGCTTATAAGCGATTTGAATCGGCGAATCGCCTTCAAAGGGTCTGGTACCCGTCAACATTTCAAAGAGCACGATTCCGAGGGCATAGACATCGCTGCGGGCATCGCTTACGCCTCGTTGTACTTGTTCGGGGGATAGGTAGGAGACGCTTCCTAAAATGACGCTGGATTCAATTGTCATCGTGGCCGAACTTTGCCCACCTCGGGCCAGCCCGAAGTCGGCGACCTTGACTCGACCATCCTTGGCTATCAAAATATTTTCCGGCTTAATATCGCGATGCACAATCCCTAATTTATGAGCAGCTACGAGCGCGCTGATGACTGGTGAGATATATCGAAGCGCCTCTTTGACGCCGAGCGAGCCCTTCTCGTGAATAAGTTCGCGCAAGGTAAATCCATCGACAAATTCCATAACCAGAAACACTGCCGGCGCTCCGCCTTCATTCCAGCCTTGATCTTGAATCGCCACCACATTGGGATGAGATAAGGAGGCAGCGGCTTTAGCTTCGCGAATAAACCGGGTTACATACTCTTCATCGTTGGCCAGATGTGGATGCATAATTTTGACTGCAACCATACGGTCTAGGCGCAAATCGAGCGCTGAATAAATACTGGCCATTCCGCCTGCTGCAACCAGCTTCTGGAGTTGGTATCGCCCATCAATGAGCTCGCCAGTTAAGTCAGACACGGTGAAATCTTATGGAGTGCCCGCCCGCCCTAGCCTTTATGGCGCGCCATAAAGCTGGTGATCTGCCGCTGCCTTCGTCTGCTCGTCGGCAAAGTGCTTGAGTTCGGCTCGCTTAAAGCCTTTTATCTGCGCCTCTATTTCAAATCCATCACGCTCGAGGACTCGCTCAAGTCCTAACTCCATGGAGACTTCAATCCAAATTGCAACCGAAGTCGAGCTTCGCATTATTCGTTGCCCCGAACCCACTCCTTCAACGATGGTGATGGGGGAGGAGTGATAAAGCTGTGGTTCATCATATTTATGAATGAGCCAATCGAATTTTGGTAAATGAAAATTACGACCCGAAGCAACACCAGGAAGCAATTGATTTTTCAGAAGTGAGGTGAGCTCGCCGGTGAGCGCGCGCTCCCACCCGTTGTACAAGTCATCCATATGAATAACGGTGATTTCGCCACCAATTGCTTGCGCGATTTGAGATGCGAGTGTTGTTTTACCCGATCCTGCTGGACCATCGATAGTGATGAGCTTTGATTCGCCACATTTGGGTGGCGATTGCTCAATGCTCTGAAGTATGGGCGATAAATGATGTGGCACGAGACTCCTTTAGCCAACGCTTCCAACCGGCAACAGCAATGAGGACAAAGATGAAGTAGAGGATGGAGGTCAGGTAGTACTTTCCATGCCAGAACTGATAGGTATAGACAGCATCAACAACAAACCAGAGCGGCCAATTCTCATATTTTTCAACCACCATCAAGACTTGAGCGACGCAGCTTCCAACAAATCCGAATGCATCGGTGAGTGATGCCGCAGCCCCTACCTTTTTAAGAAGTGGATAGAGCGCGCCCCAAGCAATAACTCCGCCAATAGCCCAGTAACTCTTCTCCTTCGCGGTCAGGCGCGCAGGCACTGCACCTTTCTTGCCCCAACCAAACCAACCCCAGAAGCCTCCGGCTATGAAGATCAATTGCAGCCAAGCACTTGCATAGTATTTCTCTTGCCAGAAGAGAACTGCATATAACATCGAACTGATATTCCACCACGGCCAGGTTGAGCGAGGACCAAATACNCCCAGACCTACTCCAACTACGGAGGTTACGAAGGCGAAAAACTCAAGATAGGTGAGCTGGTATCCCCACGCGGTGAAGAAGACTGCCATTAGATGAAAATGCATGATTAACCCCTTTCCAATTCGCATTACCGAACTGGTTCGACGGTCGATCCGAATTTCGGACCCTCTCAGCCAATACAGCGGCTCCCGTTGTATTGAACTGTAGCCTTTTTATTTGCGGCGTGCGAGGAATGCGCGAAGAAATGCGGGGAGAGCGACTTTGATTCGGCGCCAGGTTGACGTCTTTGCCCGGTGCGTAAATATTTGATAATCAATCCTTTCGACCTCATCGACAATTCCACAGTACAGCTCGGAGGCGGCTTGGATGCAGGCTCTACTTTCCGGCGCAAGCAGTGCAATGCCTGGCTCTGCCTCTAGTTGCAATCTGCGGACGCGGGCAATCTGTTCTTGCAAGGCTGAGCGAATCTGTGGGGTAAGGATGCGCGCTTCCAGCATCTCATAACTCACGCCATGAGCTTGNAGCTCTGAAATTGGAAGATAGATTCGCCCTCGGTCTAAATCCTCACCCACATCGCGAATGAAGTTGGCTAGTTGAAAAGCGGTTCCTAATTTTTCGGCGGCCATTACGGTTTCAGGTGCGGTTTCGGGAGAAAGTGAACCNAGGATCGGAAGCATTTCTAGGCCGATGACCGANGCTGATCCATATACATATTCCATTAAATCTTCGTAGCTCTGATACTCGGTGACAGTTAAATCCATCTCCATGGAGTGAAGGAAAGCTTCAAAGTGGGCAATCGGGATAGAAAATCGCTGCACGGTATCAACCAGTGCTCGACCAATGTGATCATGGCTGCGACCGGCACGAATGTCAGCTAGCNCCCCTTGCCCCCAGGTGCGAAGGTGCTCTGCCTTCTCGGAGTCGGTGAGCTCTGATGCCAGGTCATCGACTATTTCGTCGGCATACCGAGCAAAGCCATAGAGCGCATGGACAAAGGGGCGCTTCTCCGGCGGGAGGAGCAGGGTCGCTAGGTAATAAGTCTTGCCGTGCAGGGCATTTAGCCGCTTGCATTCAGCATAGGAGGCCCGCAGGGATGGTTCGGTGATACCAGCACGCGTGAGCTCATCCATGGGTGAACTCTACTTTCGAAGTCGGGCCAGCGTGGCGAACTCTCAGGTAACCCTTGGCAACCAGTATTTTCCCTCTATTCCCACGGTCTTGTGAGCCGACTAATCACACGGGGTCGCAAACACCCCCGATAACAAAATCAGGAAGGTCCCTCATGCTCGATTCGTTCTTCAAAATCACAGAACGCGGATCAACAGTAGGCCGTGAAATCCGTGGTGGCTTCGTCACCTTCTTCACAATGGCATACATCGTTGCGCTCAATCCGCTCATCATCGGTCTGGCCAAAGACAGCACCGGTAAGTACCTCGGTGGCGATGGTTCCCATCCAAACCTCGCAATGGTGGCAGCAATGACAGCTCTTATGGCTGGNCTCTTGACCATCCTGATGGGCGCAGTTGCTAACTTCCCATTGGCGCTCGCTACCGGTCTCGGTCTAAACACATTCGTCGCTGTTGGTATCGCCTCTCGTATGACTTGGGCCGATGCAATGGGCCTCATTGTGCTCGAGGGCATCATTATTACGGTTTTGGTTCTTACTGGCTTCCGTACTGCAGTATTCCGCGCGGTTCCGCAACAACTCAAGATCGCAATCTCTGTTGGTATCGGACTATTCATTACTTTGATCGGTCTAGTCGATTCCGGATTCGTACGTCGTACCGGTTCCGGTCCAGTCCCAGTACAACTTGGCGACAATGGAAATCTTGTTGGCTGGCCAATTGTTGTATTTGGTTTTGGTCTGCTCTTGATGATCGCGCTCTTGGTAAAGAAGGTTAAAGGTGCAATTCTCATCAGCATCATCNCCTCCACCGTTGTCGCAATCATCGTGGAGAAGGCGTTCAAGATCGGCCCTAACTTTGATGGCGCAACTGGCAAGGTCAATCCAAAGGGTTGGGGACTTAACGTTCCAGCACTTCCAAGCAAAGTTGTGGCAAAGCCTGATTTCGGCCTATTTGGTCACTTCAGCATCTTCGGTGGATTCCATGTCGCTGGCATAACTATCATCTCCGCAGTTCTCCTTGTCTTCACGCTCTTGCTCTCTGACTTCTTCGACACCGTCGGAACAGTCACCGCAATTGCAACCGAAGCTAATTTGATTGATGCCCAAGGCACAATTCCAAATAACAATAAGATCCTTATTGTCGACTCACTTGCAGCAGCGATGGGCGGCGTTGGAAGTATTTCTTCTAACACTTCATACATCGAATCAGCATCAGGCGTCGGCGAAGGTGCTCGCACAGGTCTTGCCTCTGTCGTGACTGGAATTCTCTTCCTGCTCACCACTTTCTTAGCTCCACTTGTTGCCGTCATTCCTTACGAGGCTGCAACTCCAGCCCTCGTCATCGTTGGTTTCTTGATGATGTCTCAGATCAAGGAAGTGGAGTGGTCAGATTATGGAATTGGTATTCCAGCATTCTTGACCATCATCTTGATGCCATTTACCTACAGCATCTCAGTCGGTATTGGCGCAGGATTTATCTCACATGTATTGATCCGTTTGGTCCAAGGTCGTGGAAAGGAAGTTCACGGACTTCTCTACTTCGTCTCTGGTCTATTCGTCATCTATTTCTTGCAATCTCCAATTAGCGTTTGGATTGCTAAGTAATAGTTCAATAGTTGAATCAGGCTCTGGGGGATATCCTTCAGAGCCTGATTTATTTATGAAGGGGAAGTTATGAGAGCGGAAGAGTTGAATGAGCTGCAGGCGATTATTCGCGATGTCCCAGATTTTCCATCTCCCGGAATTCTCTTTAAGGATATAACACCACTACTCCGTGATTCTCGCGCCTTCGGCCTCGCTGTATCAGGGTTGGCCGAACTAGCGGAAGATGTGGATTACATCGCAGGTGTAGAGGCTCGCGGCTTTATTTTTGGGGCAGCAATCGCCCAGAAAACTGGAAAAGGTTTCATTCCGATCAGAAAGAGTGGCAAGCTGCCCGCTGCAAGTTATTCCGATAGTTATTCCCTGGAATATGGCGAGAGCACGCTACAGATTCATCAAGATGCTCTGCACCCTGGAGAGCGAGTAATGATTATCGATGATGTGCTGGCCACCGGCGGAACTTTAGCTTCCGCTATTCGCTTGGTTGACCGTTGTGGTGCAGTCGTAGGTTCCCTAGCTGTTCTGATGGAGATTGTTGGCCTTGAAGGAAAAAGTAATTTAGCTAATCAATTTCCTCAAGTTTCGCTATCAATCTTGATTAACGAATAGCTCCAACAATTCGCTCGGCAGCGAGGCGACCTGAGATAAGCACCATCGGCACTCCAACTCCAGGTTGAGTTCCAGATCCGGCAAAAACAACATTCTCAAATCCTTGCGCCATATTCTTTGATCTAAATGGACCGGTCTGGAAGAAGGTATGCGCTGCTGCAAATGGCGCGCCAGCCTCCATTCCCTGGGCCTGCCAATCTAGTGGCGTGGTCATATGCTCCACTTCAATAGAGTCGCCAAATCCGNTGTAGCCACGCTCCTCCATAGTTTTGATCATTTGGTCGCGATATTTCGGCCCTTGGACCTTCCAATCGATATCTGCAGTTAAGTTTGGCGTAGGGAAGAGGACGTAATAGCTTGATTTTCCGGCCGGGGCTAAATCTTTATCGTCGTACGTTGGAACCGTAACCAGCAAACTCGGATCGGTCATGAGAATCTTCTTATTGATGAGCTCGTCAAAGACGCCATCCCAAGATTCGCCAAAGTGAATATTGTGATGGGCGAGATGGTCATANCTCTTGCTGGAGCCAATTAAAAGTGTGGCACATGATGGGGAGTAGTTCAGTCGCTTCACTTGGCGAGGTTCTTTACCCAGTAGCTCTTTATAGGCGATGGGGAGATCAGGGTTCAAAATCACAGCATCGCATTCGATGCGTTGACCATCCTCGGTGATGACTGCGCGCGCTCTGCCATTTGAGTGCTCAACAGATGTGACCGTTGTGTTGTATTTGAACTCAACGCCGTGCTTCTGTGCCGCTGCGGCGAGCGCGCGTGGGACAGCGTGCATTCCGCCCTTGGGGAAGAAGACGCCGTTAACTGAATCCATATAGGCGATGACTGCATAAATAGCGAGGGCTTGTTGTGGGCTGACTCCGGCGTACATCGCCTGGAATGAGTAAACCTTCTGAGTGCGTGGGTCTTTGAGAAATTCGCTGACTTTGGGAGCAAGTCTTTTGAAGCCACCAAGAGCTATGAGCCGCGCCAAATTAGGAGTGAGCAGGTTAAGAGGTGAGTCAATATTTCGGTCGATGAAATCATTCATCTCATACTTATAAAGCTTGGTGACAAAATCTACATACCGACCATATCCAGCTGCTTCATCAGCGCCGATCACGGTGCGAATCTCCTCTTGCATACGCCCAGTCTCGGCATGCACATCGAGCGATGAACCATCATGATAGAAAGCGCGGTACAAGGGCTTAAGCGGAAGAAGTTCGAGCCAATCCTTCATATCTTCGCCCACGCAAGAGAAACAATCTTGAATCAGGTCGGGCATTGTTAATACGGTTGGTCCGGTATCAAAGGCATAGCCCTCCTTATTGAGGAGCCCATTTCGACCNCCCGGAACGCTCTCGCGTTCTACAACTGTAACCTTTCGCCCAGCGCCTGCCAGTCGTAGGGCAGCGCTGAGACCACCCAAACCAGCTCCGACGATAACAACGTGATCAGTTGGACCAGTTACTTTTTTCATGTATTCCTTTTTGTGACGATGGCGGCTAAATCGATCAGGGCCTTGCGTGCAGGCTCGGCAACGCGATCACTATCTACTGCCTCAAGTGCGGAATTAGTGAGTGATGAAATGAGATCTTCTACTTCAGCAAGCGCATCGGTATTTACAATAATGGAGCGAATCTCTTCGACTGCATCTGAAGAGATTGATGGATTGCCAATATGTTCTTCCATGATTGCTCGTTGGGCATCCGAGACTCGATCGAAGGTGGTTGCCAAGAGCACAGTTCGCTTTCCTTCACGTAAATCATCTCCGGCTGGCTTACCGGTTTCAGACGGATTACCAAATACGCCAAGGACATCNTCGCGCAATTGAAAGGCCTCACCGAGTGGAAGTCCATATGCAGAGTAAATTTTCATCAGCTCATCAGAATTACTTGTCCCAAGGGATGCGCCAAAATGTAATGGCCGCTCGATGGTGTACTTACCAGATTTGAAGCGGGCAACTTTGAGCGAACGTTCCACGCTCTGGCTGGCCAGAGTTGATTCATAGATATCAAGATATTGGCCGGCCATGAGTTCAACGCGCATCTCGTCGTACATGGGAAGAGCGCGTAAGAGTGCAGAGCTTTCTACCCCTGATTGATGGAGCATCTTTGCCGACCATACTAGGGCTAAGTCGCCAAGCAGAATTGCCGAATTGATTCCGAATTGCGCCGCCGAACCCTCAGCGCCATCACGTTTGTGAAACGCCTCGAATGCCCGATGAATCGAGGGTGCACCCCGTCTTGAATCAGATCCATCCATGACATCGTCATGCATGAGTGCGCAAACGTGAATAAGTTCGAGCGCAGCCGATGCTTTGATCACTGCTTCATCGGGGTGCGCACCTGTGCCCAAATATCCGACATAGGCGAAGATTGGACGAAGACGTTTTCCTGAGTCGCAGATAAAACTATGCATCGCCGAAGCAACAGCTTCAAGTTCTGGGCCAATCTCCCGCAAATATCGGCATTCTTGTGCGGAGAATTCCGCGAGGGCCGAGTTAAGTAAATCTCTCTGCTCTATCAGGCTGAAATTCGCGGCAAAAGTCATAAGGCAAGGGTAACCTGCGGGGTCTATGAGTTCGACATCTTTCTCGGTGGAGTTCTTCCCGCCTAAGGATTCCGCGGGTGAAGAACGCCTTTGGAGTGCTGTAGAACACCTCAAAGATATGGCACCCGATTTTATCTCGGTTACATATGGGGCTGGCGGCAGTACCCGTGACCGCACAGTGCGGATAACGAAGGAACTCACAGAACGAACCGGGATTTCGACCGTTGCACACTTAACCTGTGTTGGTTCGACTAAAGATGAGTTAAATCAGATACTCGATCAGTATTCGGCTTCCGGCATTAAAAGTATTTTGGCGCTACGTGGAGATCCCACCGGTGGACCTTCCGCACCGTGGCAAACCACTCTCGGTGGATTTGATCATGCCTCGCAATTAGTTGAGCTCGCAGCCGCGCGCGAAACTTTTGCAATTGGCGTAGCGGCATTTCCCGATGGCCATCCTGCCTCCGATGGTGATTTTGAAAGAGATATAGATGTACTCATCGCCAAAGAGCAAGCAGGAGCAAGCTTCGCCACAACTCAATTTTTCTTTGAAGCCGAGAAGTGGGAGCGATTAGTCCATCGGCTACGAGAGCGCGGCTCTTCCATGCCAGTCATAGCCGGAATTTTGCCCATCACCAATCTCAAGCAGTTGAAGCGGATGGGTGAGCTCAGCGGTATTCCTGTTCCGGCATCGATTGAAAAGAAATTTATTGGGTATGAAACCGATCCAGAATCGGTATCGAAAATTGGTACTGAGATTGCGACCGAGCTTTGTGAACAGTTACTTGCTTCGGGCGTTCCCGGCCTTCATTTCTACACCATGAATTCCTCCCATGCGACGATGGATATTGCAGCAAACCTTGGATTACACACACGTGGATCGCGATAGTTTCTTTGCTCAGTGGAGCGCGCTTCACGGTAACGTTGAAATCAGTGGTGTTGTTAAGGGCTGGCTGACTATTTCATTTCAAGTGATAAAACCGCTTAGGAAAGCGCGCATCACGCCTAATCATTTAACACTTTCCGGTTTAATCTGCGCAGTTGTGCTCTGGCCGCTAGCAAAAAGTTATTGGGCAATTCCGCTGCTCGCCCTCTCACTATTAGGCGACGGGCTAGATGGTTCGCTGGCGATAATCACCGAAAGTACTTCACGATGGGGCGCGATGTTGGACTCACTTGTCGATCGCCTCAGCGAAGGTTTCTGGGTACTTGCCTTTTACCAACTCGGGGNGGATTTTCGCCTGCTCTTCTTAGCCTGGGGCGCCGCTCTCACACAGGAATATATTCGTGCGCGAGCTGGGGGATTGGGTTTTAAAGAGATTGGCGTGGTGACAATTTGCGAGCGACCAGTTAGAGCAAGTCTGCTCTGCATCGCACTCGTTGCATATATTACTAAATTACATATTGTGGGAGATATTGCTTTGGCGTGGGCGATCATGCAAGTAATTTCACTTGCGCATCTAAGCCTTAGTGCTTTTCGCCGCCTGCAATTGCATTAGCAACTATCTCTGCACTAATCCCAACTAATGGCAATCCGCCGCCAGGGTGGGCTGAACCTCCTACACAATAGAGATTCTTTAACGGTGAACGATTTCTTGCGCGCAAAAAGGCGGCGCGTGAGGAGTTGCTGGAAGTTCCATAGATAGAGCCACCGGGAGCGGCAACGGTATTTTGTAAATGAAGTGGAGTTCGAAATTCCATAAAATCTAGCCGTTGGGAGACATTGAGACCAAGCTGGTCGAGCTTCTTGATGATTTGCTCTGCATATTTCTCTGACCCAGTGCTCCAGTCATGGCCCACTCCCGGTTCATGGCGAGGAGCATTTACCAAGANAAACCAGGCTTCTTTATCTGCACCTTTAGTCATAGTTGAATCCTGTGGTGCACAGATATAGATAGTGGGGTCGCTTACCGGAACTTTCTCGTCGAAGATTTGATCGAACTCACGATCGTAATTCTCCGGGAAGTAAATATTGTGATGTTGCATTGCCGGAGATGGAGTCGAGCTCTTAGAATTATCTAGTCCAAGCAGGAGAGTGAAGCCGGCCAGGGATTTGGTCGCCTTTGCTAATTTCTTACGTTCTGAATTAACGGTTCGCAATTTCTTCGGCAAGAGTTTGTTGTAGACATACTCGGCATCGGCATTTGCGACTACTTCATCGGCAAGGACTATCTCGCCAGAGTGCAACTCAATTCCGATGGCACGATTCTTTTCGCTGAGTATCGAGGCGACTTCACTTCGGAGATGAATCTTCACTCCCAGATCGCGCGCTCGATCTTCAAGAGCCTCGGAGAGCTTTCCGATGCCACCTTCAATATGCCAAGCTCCAAAAGTACTTTCAACAAAGGCGATAGTCAGTAGTACCGCTGGGACTTTACGGGGGTCTGAGCCGGTATATGTTGCATATCGATCCAGGATGGCGAGTAAGTACGGATTGTCTGTATACCTTTTGGTTAATGTGCGCAATGAGGTAAATGGTGCGATTTGCTTAAGGTCCTTAAGTAATCCTTTACGTCGCAAAAGCGCCCAAATTGAGGTCAACTCGGATTCCACATAGGGAGTCCGAGAAACATCCCACATATGTTCTGCGCGTTGCATCAAGTTATGCCATTGATTGCCAGCAGCTTGTCCAAATTTTTCATCAATCGCAGCGCAAATTGCCGGAATCGAGAGGTTGGGGAAATCAATCTGAGTTCCATCCGCAAAGTGATAGGCAAAGGCCGGATCCACGGGTTGGATTTTAAGAATGTGCTCTAACCGTTTACCTGTTTTCAGGAAGAGATCTCGATAGACGGCGGGAAGCGTAAGCAAGGATGGGCCAGTATCAAAGCCATAATCCCCGAACCACTCTGTTCTGCATTTTCCACCAGTGCGATCCGAGGCTTCATATATGGAAACGTCATATCCAGATTTAGCTAAGCGAATAGCGCTAGCCATTCCTCCTACGCCAGCACCAATTACGACAACCTTCTGTTTAACCAAGAGCTCGACCTCTCCAAGTTAAATTTCCACGAGATTTCTTCCACCACGATAAGGCGATGAGATAAAGCAAGAGGAGAGTAGCGAGCGGGTGCAAGAGTGCGATAAAAGGATTAGAACGAGTTTTAATCGCGGCAATCAGACGCGAGAGCAGCACAAAAGTTAGTCCAAATGCAGCAGTTAGCGATCCATGCACGGTATAGATCAGCGGAATTATTCCGGTAGCAGTGAGGATGAGAACTGTGAGAGCGGTCCCACCTAGTGAACCAAAAGCACGCCAGAGCGATTTGGTGTAACCCTCCTTAAGCTCATTAAAGCTCTCATACATTCGGCAGGAGATTAATTGACTTGCATCTGCAACCGCGCCTCGGTAACCATTTCGGACTAACTCTCGAGCCAGCTCCAAATCATCGAGCACCTCACTCTTGATATTTTCATGACCGTCAATAGNCAAATATGCGCTGCGTTTTACGATGAAGAACTGTCCATTCGCAATCGTGGTAGATGGTCTTGGAGAGCGCTCTGCAAATCGAAGGAAGACGCTTGAGATCCACGACCATTGCAACAGCGGCTGAATGAGCAACTCGGCAAAACTTCTAGCAATCTGGCGCGGATACGGTGAGAGAAAATCCCATTGTTGCTCTTTAACCAGTGCCATACTGGCAGATAAGGCAAGTGGGGAAATTCTGACATCTGCATCCATAAAGATTAAGTAATCCNCTGCTGATTGATCTGCGAGTTGGGAGAGGGCGAAATTCTTTCCCATCCAGCCATCCGGTAGGTTGGAGCCGGAGCTGAGAGAAATTTTCTGGTTAAATTCTCGGAGCAGCGGTTCGGTCTGATCGCTGGAGNGATCATCCAGTACTGAAATCTTGAGATTGGGACAATTTTCTGTGGCGAGCGCCGCTTCCAAGCAGCCACGAACATTGCGCTCTTCATTGCGCATAGGAATCAAGATTTCGAGTGAATCTTCAATTGATATGGCCGAGCTTGCCTTGACGGTGCGCATAGTTAAAGCGTTGGTGAGAGCGGTGAGTAGCGCCATTCCGCAAAGTAAGAGAGGAAAAATTGGCATTTAGAGGTAATCAGGTCGGCCAAGAGTGATGGAGAAGAAATAAGGCGCCATGACTGCACCAAAGAGCAATCCGCCGATGCCGGCAATCCCGGGACGGTGAAAGAAGAAGAGATTGCCCACGATACCTGAGAGCAGCGTCCACAATAGAAAAATATCCGGAACAACCGAGCTTGGGCCAACCTTACGTCGCTCTTTCGGAAGCACAAGGTGTAATAGGGCGATCAGTCCCATACCTGCAAATAACCAACCGGCCGCATTTGATAGTGGAATTTCTGGTTCAAAGGGAATATGCGCACCTGATATGACCCAACTCCAGCGATGAGCGCTGACCATTTGTGGATCGAGAAAAACATCCCAAGCCATCAGCGCTAGGCCGCCATAGAGAAATGCCCAATGTCGAGTTAAGCGACGCGCGGCTATCAAGATCGGATGAGCCATCATGATCCATGCAAATGGAACGACGAGTGGAACGCCGGCAATCGCAATTCCTAGCGAATGGTCATATGTGTAATCACCAAATGGATATCCGGTCTTACTTCCAAGAATTTCTATGGCAAGTGCGAAAGCGAAGGTTGCGAACAAGTAAGTTGTGAAATATCGAGCGCCAAATGAGAAGAGTGAATGGACCAACATCGCTGCTGCGCCGCCATAGACGGTAAGAATTGTGATGTTACGAAGTACTTCACCATGAACTAGCGGATATGCAATCTGTAAGGCAATCGCAACCGTCAATAGTCCAAAGAGAATGAAGGTCTGTCGATTGCTGATAGCGCGGCGGGCATTTAAGCGAGGTCGGTATTGCCGCAGTGACATGCCCTAATTCTGCCCCAATGGAGAGTTAAAGTGCACCACTCTCAGAAATAATCGCAAAACGCGCGAATAGCTCCTCGGAGTACCAATCTATTTCCTTGGTCTTCGCTATCGCCGCAAGGTGAGGCGCGCTCTTATAGGCAAATTCTCGTAAATCCGCAGCGCTCTCCCACGAGGAGAATGTTCCTTGGAGGCCGATTGGTGCCTCGCCAATNCCAAGGGCAAACCTCAAGCCAGGGGAGGCGTGGAGCGATNCTGTAACCCTGGGAACCGATCTCCAAAAAATTAAGTTTTGTCGCCATTTAATGCGGGCTCGAGTGATGGCAATGACCGGCCCGTTCCAATCTAAGGTTTCGACTTCAAATGGCTCTTTGCCCGACCATTTTCCGTGAGAAGAGAGCGGTCGCAGGAGAGTGGAATATTCACTTTTTGCAACAGAACGCCAATTTCGTACGAGCTTCGAATCNTCAAAATCTGCAAGTGCGCTTTGAGAGCCNGTAACTAGCAGCCCCCACCGGTGTGGGTTTGCATCTCTCGGAGTAAANCGTTCACCAGTCCCAGTGCCAAGTAATTTGAAGAAAGGAATAGTTGGATTACCTTTGAGGTGAATGCGGTTAGTGGCCATATAGGAAATTGCACGAGGTAGGGAGCGAGTCGGTACATCCCAGAAATAAACTTTAGCCATGTTCATGCCCGACCTGCACTTTCCAAAATTTCAGAGATGACTTCATCGGGGTGATCCCACATGGGAGCATGACCGCTCTCGGATAGAACTACCCATTTTGCATGCTTTGGTGCAAGCGACCTCTCCTGCGAGGTGCGAACAGGAAGCGTGTTATCACTGTCACCGAAAATTATAGTTACCGGAATAGAGCTTGCAACCTCCTTTTCAAATCGCTCTCCTAAAAAAGAATCCCACATTGGGAAGTAGCCCTCCGAAGTTCCCATCGCCTTAGTCGCATCGATACAGACGTCAGTTGGCAGATCCCGCCAACGTGGACTGACCATGCCAAATCCAATCAGTTTGGCCCAGTCATATTTCAAAAGCACAGGCGAAACTTTATGAAGCGACTTTGCCATATATCGAGTGATGGCTGCGCCTGGAACTCGAGAGTTATACGGTGCTAGCCATAAACCTGCCGGCGCCAATCCGGTATAGGAGATCACTCGATCTGGAAAAAGTGCAGCTAGCTCTAGGCCAACCCAACCACCCAAGGAGCTACCTACCAAGTGTGCCTTATCAATTTCAAGCTCATCCAGGTTTTGAATAATTAGATGCGCAAGTGAAGTTGGATCAAGTTTTAGATCTGGGTTAAATGGCGTACTTCCGTGGCCTGGGAAATCAAGNGCTATCGTTTGGAAAAATCTGGAAAGTTCGGGCCGGATCATCTTCCAGGTTGTAGAGGCAGAGCCAAGCCCATGTATCAGCACGAGCGGAGTTCCGCTTCCCTCAATTGTGGAGTGCAATTTCATCGCCTGGAACCTCGAGGGGAGAGATGCATGTTAGGGAGCGCTGGTGCAGGAATTCGCCCACCTATGCGATCTTCAAATCTCGGAAATTCAGGGGAGTGGTTATTCCATTTTTCGCGCAACTCAACTATTTGCTCATGGCTTCTGGCGATGAAATTCCACCACATAATTATCTCTTCGGTAAACGGCTCCCCGCCAAGGAGGAGAAATTTACTCCCTGATAAAGAAGCTATGGTGATTTTATTTACTCCCTGGTCAATGAAGTGCAGTTCTCCGGCCTCGATTACTACCTCATCGATAGTCAAAGAGCCTTCAATTATGAGAAATCCATATTCAAAATTGGAATTAAGTTCGAAATCCTGTCTGATCGAAGCCGCTACCTTGATTTCTGCTCCTACTAATGGGGAGAAATTTTTCGTATGAGCATCATGTCCATTCATCGCGCCCATGAAGAGCCGAATATCGAAATTACCGATAGCAAAGGTTGGCAGGCTTTCATAGTGGTCAAAAGTCGGTTCTGCATATTGGTCTGCCGAAGGCAGAACGGTCCACAGTTGAACGCCGCGAAGTGCTTGCGAATCTTTTGTTGATAATTCAGAGTGCGAAATCCCTTTGCCAGCGGTCATAATATTTAGTTGGCCAGGTCTAATAATTGCAACGCTACCAAGCGAGTCTCGATGTTCCACTTCTCCTTCAAATAACCAAGTTACAGTTTGAAGTCCGGCATGTGGATGCGCCGCAACGCTCATCGCAGAGGGTTCGAAGTTTGGACCATAATCATCGAGAAAACACCAGGCACCGATTGTGCGAATCTCACGATGAGGAAGAGTCCTGCGCACCTCGATGCCAGATCGGGTAGTTAATTGAACGAGGCGTGGTTGGAGAGTTGTGCGCATTTGATCTCCCTCGCTTTAGTGAATTACCCAGGTTTTGATTAGCGTAAATGCTGTTACGCCAAAGAGGAGTGAGGCCAAGCCGCGGCGCAAAATTATTGGCGAGAGTTTGCTGCTGTGGTGTGAGGCGAGCAGCGAGACGACTATGGCAGCACTTCCGATATAAATGGGAAGCGACCAGCGAACTTGGCTCCATATGGCATGGTGGCCCAAGAATGAGATCAGGCAGTTAAGCGCGATGATGAGCAGCGAAGTTCCAGCGGCTTTACTTTGCGGAGTATGAAAGAAGCGAACCAGAACCGGTATTGCAAGGAATCCTCCGCCAACGCCAAAGAGTCCGGTCATCGCTCCTATTACCAGCGACATAATTATCAGAATTGAAAGTGGAATTCGTTTCTCTGCTCGACCGGAAATTGTTGGCCGGAGCATGCTTAGTCCTGCGATCAACATGACGGTGGCAAAACCTGTGGTAATTAAATTTGGCGCAATGTGTTTGGCCAGCATCGAGGTGCCGAGGTTAGNTATTAATCCCAACCCAGATACGGCAAGTGCCTCACGAGGTAGCACCTCTCCTTTGCGCCATTTCGGAATAACTCCTGCAAATGCGGCGAGAAATACGACAGCAAGCGATGCGGTTGTGGCTTGTATGGGGGAGAAGNGAAAGATGTAGAGAAGTACGGGAACGGTCAACATCGCACCGCCAGCGCCTACTAGTCCAAGGACTGCACCAATAAATGCGCCGGAGATGAGGGCGAGTATTGGATCCATGCCCCTATCGTGCCAGTTGGGCAAGGAAAAAGCCCCCGGAGCGAACTCCAGGGGCTTAATTCTTATCCTTTAGCTGGAATTACTTCCAGAGAACTGCGTGTGCCTTTGATACAACGATGCCGATATCAAGACCATGCTTTGCAGCAAGTGAAGCAAGAGCAGCAACCATAAGGAGAAGGGCGGCAAGTCCGATGTTCTTGGTGAAGTTAATCATTTCACCCATCTTGGCGGTTGCATCTTCAACGGTCCAGAAGTTGTGGAAGATGATTGCTGCGAGAACGAGGAATACTGCAAGTGCAATTGCGCCAAGATCAGCAAGGTATCCAAGAAGGATGAAGAGTCCGCCTGCAATCATTACTAGGCCGGAGAGGATCACGCCGAGCTTTGCAGCTGGGAGCTTCTTGTACTTTGCATAGCCAGTCATTGCCTCAAGCTTTGTGAGGTGGTTGATTCCACCATTGATGAAGTAGAGACCAGCGAGAACCTGACCAATTACGAATAGTGCTTTCATTGATGTCCTATCTATAAGGGAGCGCCACTCGGGACGAGAGCGCCTTATTACCCCTTTACGGTAAGGGGTATTGATTGAAGTTTCAACCAAATGCACGGCGTGTTTAAGGGAATCACGCTCAATTTCTCTGCCTGATCCTAAGAATTCACCTCCCTGTACGCCTGCTTGCCACTGTCGGTAGGGAGGGCTATCTTTCGAACATATGTTCGAAGAACCCGCTTCCGCCCCCACAGAGATAGTGGCCGCACCGATCCGTCCGGTTGCTGCCGTACTCGCCCCTGAAGGTGAACCAATCGAGTTCATCTACAAGGGCCGTCGCTTCCATATTCATGCCATCACTTCAAGGTGGCGTGAATCTGGTGGCTGGTGGAATCGCATTGATGATGGGCGCAATCGCAAAGCTCGTGAATCCGATGAGTTCAGCATCTTGCGCCAACTAGATGACGGCGCTCGCGCTATCTGGCGAGTAGAAGCCGCCCCGGAAGGCGCAATGGCGACCTTTGAAATCGAGCTCGATGAACTCACAAATAGTTGGATGATTCGTCCCACTTCACGAGCACAGTAAATCGCCAGTCCAATGAAATCTTTTACCCATCTTCGCGTTGCTAGTGGCTACTCATTTAAATATGGCACCGCGCATCCCCACCAACTTGTTGCACGCGCAGCTGAATTTGGAATGAAATCTTTAGCCCTTACTGATCGCGATGGAATGGCTGGCGCGATTCGATTTACGCAAGAGNGTGAATCTGCAGGTATCACTCCAATCCTGGGTGTGAACCTCAGCTTTCTGCAGAAGAAATTTCGTATCACTCTGCTAGCTCAACAAGGGCATCTTGACTCGCTCTATCAACTTCTCACCGCAATTAAAATGAATAGCGAAGAGAGCATCTTGACCCATGAAATCCTTGAACGCTTTGCTATCTATTCTCGTAATGTATTAATTGCCCATGGCCCACTCTCACCGCTTGGCGATGCAATTGCTCACCGCCGACCTGCCCAAGCTCTCTCTATCTATAACTCCNCCCGCGAACTCTTTGCCGAGAGCGCTATTGAATGTATCTCTCATCAAGCCAGAGATGGCTCGCCCTACTCCACAAGTTTTGCTGGACGGGCACTTGCCTTTGCTCGTGATAATAATCTTCCAGCAATACTTACCAATGCAGTTCGCATGCTTGATCGCAGCGATGGCCCTGTTGCAGATGTGCTCGATGCTGCGCGCAACTTGCTTCCGCTGCATCCAAAAAATATTGAACGAACCAATAGCGAGGCCTATCTAAAAGATGGCGCCGCAATGCACCGAATTGCGGACGAGGTTGCTCGCGCGGCAGGGGAGCGCGGCGGACGAGCTCTGCTTGCAACCACAGCGGCTTGGGCAGAGCGTTGCGCGCTCTCACCGCGAAGAGATGTCGGCATCGGCGAGATTCACCTCCCCGAACCTTCTGTCGTCGGGGCATCGAATACGGCTGAGCTCTCACAGATATTGCGGGCACGATGTGAAGCAGGTCTGGCAAAGAAGTATTCCGGATCAATATCGGTAAAGGCGCAAGAGCGTTTAGAAGATGAACTCGCGACCATCTCCGCTTTAGGTTTCGGTTCCTACTTTCTTACCGTTGCAGACATTACCGATATGGCTAGAGCTCGCGGGATTCGGGTTGCCGCACGAGGCAGCGGTGCTGGGTCGCTGATCTGCCATGTACTTGGCATCTCTGGCGTCGAACCGCTCTCGCAAGATTTACTTATGGAGCGTTTCTGTTCAACTCTGCGGGGCGAGCTTCCCGATATTGATATCGATGTGGAATCAGCTCGCCGACTAGAAATATACGATGCAATCTTTGAGCGCTATGGTGATTCAGATTGGAGCAAGCCCGGCAACGCTTCTAGATGTGCCACCGTATCTATGGTCGAAACCTACCGGGCGCGCCATGCAATCNGAGATGTTGGCGCGGCACTAGGGATCGCCCCTATGGAGATTGATCTGATTGCCAAATCACTTCCTCATATTCGCGCAAAAAATATTGGTACGGCTTTAGCTAATCTTCCCGAACTCAAATCGTTGAAGCTTGATACTCCAATTTTACAGATGGCAATTGAACTTGCCGCGAAGCTAGATGGACTTCCACGCCATCTCTCCATGCATCCCTGCGCCATCGCTCTCTCCGATATTGGGCTACGCGACCACTCACCCATCATGCAGAGCGCCAGCGGTTATCCCATGCTCGAGTGGGATAAGGATGATGTCGAAGCAATCGGCTTGCTGAAGTTAGATGTCTTAGGCGTTCGTATGCAATCGGCAATCTCTTTTGCTTTAGCTGAAGTCGAGCGCGTTGAAGGAGAGGAGATAGATATCGATGCCATCCCGCTCGATGATCACCTCACCTTTGACCTTATTAAATCAACTCGAACTCTAGGTATATTTCAAATTGAAAGTCCGGGCCAACGTGAACTTGTCGGCAAAATGGCTCCAGCTACTTTTACCGATTTAATTATTGATATCTCCCTCTTTCGCCCAGGCCCCGTCAAAAGCGACATGATCNCTCCCTTTCTTAACTTTCGACAGGGCTTGCAGAGCCGCCCCCAGATTCATCCCGACCTTGAAGAAATTTTGAGTCAAACCCAAGGCGTTGTTGTATTCCACGAACAAGTCATTCGCATCATTGCTTGCTTAACTGGCTGCACGCTGGCAGAGGCAGATGAGAGTAGGCGCCTGCTCGGAAGTATTGAAGGGCAACAAGAGGTCTGCGATTGGTTCTTCGCCGCGGCAATAGCCAATGGCTATGAGCAATTAGTCGTGGAGCGAGTCTGGGATATTTTGCGATCCTTTGCTTCATTTGGTTTCTGCAAAGCTCATGCTGCTGCCTTTGCGCTGCCTACTTATCAATCGGCCTGGCTCAAGACGCATCACACCGCCGCCTTTCTTGCTGGCGTGATGACTCACGACCCAGGAATGTATCCCAAGCGATTAATCGCAGATGAGGCAAAGCAATGGGGAATCACTCTTGCGCCTTTGGATATCAATCTTTCAGATCGAGTTCATCGCGTAGAACGAACTAATCTTCCCGGCCGCACTCCAATTTCTGCGCCAAATGTTTTAAGTAGCGGCGCATCGCTGCAATTGCCGGATGCGAGAGGTTATGCCATCCGACTTTCGCTCATGGATGTCGCCGCCATTAGCGAGCGAGAGGTGGAAGCAATTATCGCTGGCCGGCCTTATGTGGATCTGGCAGACTTTGTCTATCGCGGAGGTACCTCCAGACCCGTTACTGAATCACTGATCATGGTCGGGGCATTTGATCAACTACATCAACTAGATAACAGTGAATTAAACCGTAGAGATTTATTACTGCATCTCCATGATCTATATCGCTCGCATGGAATCCCCAAAAGTTCTGGCTCTGCGCAAATGTTGCTCGAACTTACTCCGCCTAAACTCGCTTCGAGTGGACTTCCTGACCTGACGCCCAGGGAAGAGGTTGCGCACGAGATAGCGATATTAAATATGGATATCTCTCACCATATGCTCGAGTTTTACGGAGATTTTCTCAATCATCTTGGAGCCATCAAATCATCTGATCTTATTAAAGCTCGTGCTGGCTCAACAGTTCTTGTTGCTGGCGTTAAGGTCGCTTTGCAAACTCCTCCGGTGCGCTCCGGTAGAAGAGTGATGTTTCTTAGCATTGATGATGGCTATGGTTGCAGTGATGTGACCTTCTTTGAAGATGTGCAAAATAGTTATGCATCACTTCTCCGCTCATCCTCACTCTTTCTCGTGCAAGGAGTACTTCGCAGAACCGGTCCACGCGGAGTCTCGCTTCGCGCCACGGCGGCGTGGGAACTAGCAGAGTCCTACGAGAAGTGGCGTAATCTCGGCGTAATGGAGAAAGGGTTGGCATGAGCGAAGAACTCTCGACCATTCTACATGTAGATATGGATGCCTTCTATGCATCTGTTGCTGAAAAAGATAATCCTGAATTACGTGGCAAAGCGCTAGTGGTTGGAGCAGGGGCGCGCGGAGTTGTTCTCTCCGCAAACTATGAAGCCCGCAAATTCGGAATTCGCGCCGCCATGCCAGTAGGCCGCGCGCAGCGAATGGCGCCTCATGCCATCTTCGTTCCACCCAATCATCATAGATATAGCGAAGTCTCCGAGAAGGTCATGGAGATATTTCGTTCGGTCTCACCATTAGTCGAGCCGCTCTCGCTAGATGAGGCATTTATCGATGTCACAGGAGCTAAACGGTTACTCGGTACTGGATGGGAGATAGCACAGAAGATTCGAAAAGATGTCTATGCCAGCCAAGGAATAACTTGTTCAGTCGGAATCGCAACCACAAAATTTATCGCCAAGCTTGCCTCTGATAAATGTAAACCAAATGGAATTATGGAGGTTGATCAGGAGCGAGTTCTAGAATTTTTACATCCACTACCCGTCTCGGCGATCTGGGGAGTTGGACCTAAAACAAATGAAGAGTTAGCGAAACTTGGCCTACGTACTGTTGAGGATATTGCAACAACTCCGCTGACGACTCTCATTCGCGCACTTGGCGAGGCGAGCGCTAAACACTTATACGAACTCTCATGGGGCCGTGACTATCGAGATGTAATTCCGGATGAACCAGATAAGAGCATCAGCAACGCGGAAACTTTTGCCAGCGATATCGAAGATAGAGATGAAATTCTTCGAGAGTTGTTGCGCTTGACCGAGAAGGCGACCTATCGCGCACGTGAAAAAAATAAAAGTGCCCGAACTATCTCTATAAAAGTGCGCTTCGCGGATTTCAAAACCATCTCTCGCTCAAAGACCTTGCCCCTACCCATCAGTGGAACGCAAGAGGTTTACGAAGTTGTGAAATCACTCTACCTAGCGCTAAAAATCGATGGTGCTCGAATTCGCTTGGTGGGAGTTGGGCTAGATGGGCTGGCCGATGGGATCGATGGCCCTGAGCAGCTGGCCTTTGGCGAACGGGAGAAGGGCTGGCGGGAGGCGATTAAGGCAGTCGACCAAGCCTCAAACCGCTTTGGACATGGCTCGGTAAGGCCAGCAACTCTGATTTCCACTTCCGAGGTGGGCCCAAAGCGAAGTGGAGATGCACAAAAGTAGCTTTCTGCTCTATTGTTCTATTTGTGCCACTCTCCGATCATGAAAAGCGCCTTTTGNCCGAGATGGAGGCCGCCCTCGAGAGCGAAGATCCGCGCCTAGTCTCAACAATGACCGGCATGAGCGGGAAAGTTCGAACTCCTCGCGCAGGTCGGGTATTAAAAGGAGCGCTCCTTGCGCTCGGCGGGCTCGCCCTCTTGCTCGCGGGGCTCATCGCAAAGTTGGTAATCGTTGGCATAGCTGGTTTTCTGGTCGCCCTCATGGGCCTGGTGTTAGTTTTCTCAAATTTAGGTGGCGGCCAATCCACTTCACTCCGCAAAGGGGCCCAAAAATCTGGTCCGAATAAGCCCAAGTGGAGCGATCGCTTGGAAGAGCGCTGGGAGCGCCGTAATTTCGATCAATAATTAACTCAGATTTTCGCAAAGCCACCCAATAAATCGGGTGGCTTTTTTCATTTGCCGGTTTATTAAAAGCAAAAGATTGAGTGGGGCCAATAGGGGGAGAAGGGGAAAATAGTGGGAAAAAGGGGTGCGAAATGGAGTAAAGTGGTGTAAAGTGGTGGAACTGGCTGAATTTCACGCGTGGGGCGTGGAGTTTGAGCTTAAAAATGGGGGAGGTGGCGCAGATGTTTCTCGGCACCCATGAACCCAAACTCGATGAAAAAGGGCGCATTATCTTGCCGGCCCGATTCCGTGAAGAGCTCTCCAATGGCCTGGTTGTCACCAAGGGGCAAGAGCGATGCCTCTACGTATTTCCGAGCAGCGAGTTCACCGCCATCACCGAACGACTACGAGGCGCACCTGTTACCGAAAAAGCAGCTCGCGACTACATGCGCGTGATGTTTGCCGGAGCGCATGATGAAGTTCCCGACAAGCAAGGCCGCGTGACTATTCCATCTGGTCTTCGCACATATGCAGGTCTAGAAAAAGATTGCGTTGTTATCGGCGCAAATACCCGTCTGGAGATTTGGGATTCCGCGTCATGGGATTCATATCTAGCAGATCGGGAAAAGAGTTTCTCCGACGTCTCTTCGGAGGTGCTACCAGGTCTCTTTTAAGTCTCTTTTAAAAATCTCTCTGTTGTGGCCACCGCCGACCCAATAACGACGCCCCTTCCCCGGCGCCGTTACCCCAAGATCCGTCGGCCGGCGGTGACCAGAGTAGAGAGAAAGTAAAAATAATTTCGTCGCGTTAGTTCAATAAAAAAGCAAGAGAGTGAAGGGGGAGAAGTTGCAACTACATATACCTGTAGCACTTGATCGTTGCATAGCTTTGCTTACCCCTGCGCTTGCAAGAAACTCAGAGCCAATTCTTATCGATGCAACGTTAGGAATGGGTGGACACACTAAAGCACTCTTAGAGAGCTTCCCCTCTTTAAGAGTGATCGCCTTTGATCGAGATACTTCAGCAATTGCAGTGGCAAAAGAGACGCTGGGAGATTTATCTAATCGCGTCACAATTATTCATGCAGTTTATGACCAGATAGCAAGCACGCTAGAAGAGTTAAGTGTTACCTCAGTCGATGGAGTTCTCTTCGATCTCGGCGTCTCCTCCATGCAACTTGATGAAGCAGAGCGTGGTTTTGCCTACTCACAAGAGGCGCCACTTGATATGCGCATGGACCAGAGCACTGGAAGTAGTGCATTAGATATTCTCAACTCTTACTCGCGCTCTGATCTCATCCAAGTTATTAGAACTTACGGAGAAGAGAAATTTGCTCCTCGAATTGTGGATAACATCATTGTTGCTCGTGAAAGTGGACGGTTAAAGAGCACTAAAGATTTAGCAGAGATAGTTAAAGAGAGCATTCCTGCACCAGCTCGTCGAACCGGTGGAAATCCAGCAAAGCGAACATTNCAAGCCCTTCGCATCGAAGTAAATCAAGAACTTGAAGTCCTCGAGCGCNCACTGCCGCAAGCGCTCAACGCATTATCTGTTGGCGGTCGAATAGTCGTAATGGCATATCAATCGCTCGAAGATAAAATCGTAAAGAAGGCATTTGCTGCTATTACCCAGTCAGGAACTCCACTTGGTTTGCCGATAGATCTTCCAAATTCTGCGGCGAAGTTCAATTTTGTGCTGCGCGGAAGCGAGGGCGCAAGCGATGTTGAGATTGCGGCTAACTCACGCGCCGGCTCGATGCGGCTGCGTTGCGTGGAGAGAGNGGCTGCATAATGGCAATAACTACGCTCCCTCCGCTGGATACTAAACCGCTATTAGTTCCAGTTCGCCCAAAACCAAAGGTCGTCAATCGCGGCGCAAAGGTTTTCTTGCGACTCTTGCCAGACCTCAAAGCCGAAGAAGGAAATCGTACGAGTTCGCGCGGCTTCATTCTCATTCTGGCCGCAATTGTTCTCTTCAACGTCCTTGCACTTTTAGCAATTAATACCTTTATGGCGCAAGATGCATTTGTTTTAGAGCGACTCAAAGTTGCCACCAATGCCACCAATGATCAGCGCGATGCCTACCTTCGAATGGCAGAGCAAAAAGCCTCTCCAGATTATCTGGCGGCCACTGCCGCAAAGTTGGGAATGGTTCCGGCTACGACCATTAAGTATCTAGACCTAAATGCAACGCCTGCAAGCGTGCCAACTATCGGAACTCTCGTCGTGAATCCAGGCAAGTAGTGAGCTCGCAAAATATATATCAGCGCAGAATTCGCACTCTGTTTGGTTTTACCTTTGCTTTGATTCTGGTCCTTGCCTTCAGATTGATTCAAGTTCAAGCGGTGGATGCCGCTTCAATTAGCAAGCGTGCCGCAAGTGAATTAATGAATACATCAGTCTTATTGGCACCTCGAGGCGAGATCACTGATGTAAACGGAATTCCACTTGCCCGAAGCGTTGCCGCATTTAATATTGTCATCGATCAAACGATGATTACCGATCCGGCAAAGGCCGCGGAGTTAACTTCGCCAGTGCTTGGAATGGCTACGACTGATCTCATACCTCTCTATACCGGAATCAAGCGCTATCAAATTATCGAAAAGAACGTTTCGCCAGCGGTGTGGAGAAATCTTCAAACTACGCTAGCGGATTACAACACCTCGGTCTTAAAAGAGCGTGGGGGATTAGCAAAACGTATCGTGGGATTCTTCTCTGAGCGTGAATACATCCGACAGTACCCAACAGGAAAACTTTCTGCTTCGCTGATTGGAATAATCAATGCCCAAGGAGTGGGAGCTGCGGGAATTGAAAGTAGTCTTAATTCTAAATTGCAAGGCATTAATGGCATCTACCAATATGCAAACGGTGCCGGCACAATTATTCCAGGATCGGCAACAGTTCAAGTTGCGGCAAAGGCTGGAACCGGAATTCGGCTGACTATCGATAGAGATATTCAATGGGTGGCCCAAGATGCAATCTCGCAGGCAGTTAAAAGTGCCCAGGCGAAATCTGGAACTGTGATTGTCATGGATCCAAAAACTGGCGAGATTTTGGCGCAAGCTAGCGCCCCAACATTTAATCCATCCGATCCAAAGACCATTACTCAAGAAAGCCTTCGCAATCCGGCAGTCCAAGATGTTTACGAACCGGGTTCGACCGGAAAGGTAATCACGCTATCTGCCGCGATTAATGAGAAGAAAGTGGAGCCCAATACGGTCTTCACCATTCCTTACCAATATAAAGTTGGAATCTCCACCTTCCACGATGCTGAACATCATGGGACTGAGCGCCTTACGACTTCTGGAATTCTCGCGCAGTCGAGCAATGTTGGCGCTATTCAAATTGGCGCAACTATCGGCAGCAATACTTTGTATGACTATCTAAGAAAATTTGGAATTGGCAGCAGTACTGGTTCTGGTTTACCAGGAGAGTCCGCCGGGCTTCTTCCCAGCGTAGACCAGTGGTCAGGATCGAGCGCGCCAACAATTGCCTTCGGACAGGGCTATTCAGTTACTGCCCTTCAAGCTACTAGCGTTATGGCGACGATTGCGAATGATGGTGTGCGCGTCACTCCAACAGTTATAGCGGGAACTACTGATAGCAGCGGAAATTACGCCCCAAGGGGAGATCAGCCCAAAGTGCGAGCTGTTGAAGCAGATACTGCCGCAAAGATTCGCACCATGATGGAGAGCGTTGTCTCCGAACAAGGTACCGCTCCTGCTGCAGCTATCCCTGGCTATCGAGTAGCGGGAAAGACCGGCACCGCACAGCGCGCAGATTCGGTCTGTCACTGTTACAAAGGATATGTCTCTTCTTTTATCGGTTTCGC
>JGI24890J29729_1000140_pt1 | contig 57252 bp, 76 predicted proteins | sample FreactcultureFD7_FD_29729 | JGI IMG/M metagenome (IMG submission 29729)
ACCGTTCCCGCCTGTGACGCAAAGAACGAGCAGCATGGAGACTATGTCAGATGAGGAGCGGAGTCTTCGTGCAGAAGCCGCCGCAAACGCTAGGTGGGAAAAGGAGAAGCAAAGCCGTGGTTGACAAGCCGCAGACAACGCATCACAATTCACTTAGTATGAATCGAGAAGACGCCATCAACGAAGCCAATGCGATCCTTGAAAAACATCTTGCCAAGTTCTCAGACGAAGAACAGCAGGTGCTGCAAGCAAAGGCGCATGGGCACCTTATTAAAACCCGAACCGCGGATGGCTGCTTCATAAGGTGAGAGTTCAGTGCTCACGTTTGCCGTCTCCTTTCACTTACAAGATGTGATATAAAAAGCTATGAGCGTACGGCACCCCTTTCGGAACCGCCCAGGGGTGCGGTTCATAACATAGCGTTCCTCTTTTTCTGTACTAAAACCGCTCTTAGTTCGTGGCCCTGAGAAGCTGAGCTAAGGGCGGTTTTCCATTCTCCTTCGGAGTACGCTGTCTATAAGATGATCCTTGAGTTTGATATCAAGAAAACGATTGCTGCCGCTGCCTTTCTATCTCAACGAGAAGGCGACGAGCTGGATATGTTTCTCGCACTCAAGATGCTTTATCTTGCAGATAAAAATTCACTCATCAACTGGGGTAAAACAATCACAGGGGATTCGTTTGTATCACTTCAGAAAGGGCCTGTATTAACCAGAGTCTGCGATTTGTTTAAAGGTCGTGCTCATCCTTCCTTTCAGGACCAATGGAACGCAGCATTCAGTGAAAGAGTCAATCATTGTATCCATTTAATCAAAGACGTCGAAATAGGTGTTCTTTCTGACCGCGAAATGGAAATGTTGGAAAGATCCCGAGTGCAAATTCACGAAATGGCACCTTGGGAGGTTCCTGATTGGCTTCACGAGACTTGTTCCGAATGGCAAAATCCACTAGGAAGTTCCCTTCCAATCAATCCCGATGAAATTTTGAGAAACGCAGGAATTGGCGAGACGGCTATCCAAGAAATTGAGAAATCCAACCACGCATATTCCTACATGAAGAAGCTGCTAGGGGTCTGACTTTCCTATCTTTCCTGTCTAATGAATCTCGGTGACGCATTTCTGATGGCTGTCCCTAGTCTGGTGGCCCATGGCTCCATGCGATCGTCCTTGCCGGTGTCTTGCGAGGTGTATCCGCCTGCGAGGTGCAGGATGCAGGGACGCGTGCCGGTCGCCGAATTCCATAAACGGTCATCGTCCTCAATGCTGCAGTTCTCATCCGTCACCTGAAATATCTCGCAAGTACTGTCCAGCATCGGGCGGAACCATCCTTCCAGCCACGCGTCTCTCCAATTAAACGAATCGTCGCTTGTCTGATTTGGCAACGTCAACATTCTCTCGAAGGCCTCGATGATCGCCGGTATTTCGGACAAATGACCGCCGACGTGAGGGCAGCGCAGTCTGATGCTGTTATCGAAGCCTTCCGCCGGACACTCGCTGTTGGCGAATCCAGAGTAGGCTGATGTGAGGATCGCCGGTGAGCCCATCGCCTCGTACTTCGCTACGATTTCGTCAAGCCCAGCGGTAAAGAACGCATCCTGGCCGTCCGTGTAGAGTACGTGACTGAATGATTGACCGTGTTCCTTCAGATACTCCAACTGCATTTCGAGTTTGATGTGTCGGTAGATCGTCCATGGCTGGCCGACGCCGTAGAAGTGCGGATTAATCCCGTACTTCTCGCACGATTTGATGAAGATCCGGAGTTTCTTGCGGTACTCCGATTCAGGATAAACAGCGCAGGTCAAGACCATGAGTTTCATTCGAATCGTACCTTTCCTTCGAGCCCGTAGTGGGCGATTAACTTCTCGTTTTGTTCGATCAATTCCTTCTGGCCGACGATGGGCTTGCCGTTGCTGCCGGTGAGGCCGCAGTGAATAACGCATTGCTCGCAAGCCACGGCGAAGCCGTAGCCTCGGTCCTTCGCTCTCATACACAGTGCGTAATCCTCGGAGCCTCCCGGCCCTCCCGGTTCGTCCCAGGGACCAACCTCGTCGAAGATCACCCACGGCATCATCATGGCCACTGAAGATATAACGAGCGGGCGTCCATACTTAATTCCGCCATTCTCGATGCGATGAGGCTCGTAGATCGGCTCACATTGGTTGTACGGATGGCTATAGGGGCTGATGATTACGCCATCGCCTAAATGGTTCGCCAGTTCCATCATCTTCTCATCCCACCGCGGACACATAAAAACGTCGTCGTCGAGAAACAGGACGTGTGATCCGCGACGGTACTGGGGAATCGATCCGGCACCAATATTGCGACACCGCGACGCTCCGTACTGCGACTGCGTACAGATTACATGCCCGCCTTCGCCTTTGGAGGGTCCATGGATATACAGTTCCGGATTATCGAACACTTGAACGAAGTTGCTGATGTTGGCCTCATTTGACGTGTTCTTCATCAGGCTGTCAAGTGTCTGGATGTACAGATCTATGCGTTTCAGAGTTGAGATAATTACAAGGTCGATCATCGCTGCACCACCACCAAGCAGTCGTCCGGCCGCTTATCGAAGCGATAAGTCTCGCCGCCGACAATCGCAGCGACTCGGTACGGCTCTCTACAATCTTCGATCACGTAAACGCCTCCCTTGTTAAGCCGCGGTATCAAACATTGCGCTGCGAATATCTGGTGCTCGGCCTGGTGGCTGCCGTCATCGCAGATAAAATCGAAGCCTTTCGTCAGTCCTTCTGAGAATTCAAACACCATATTGGCGAGAGATATCCCGCTCGATTGGTCGCACACCATCGAATGAATTCGGCCTTCATTGATAAGAACGTCCTCCCGAATGTCACAGGCGAATATCTCAGCTTCCGGAAAATAATCGCGCCACATATACAGCGACGAGCCAGGTACAAACTTCGGCGTGAACGGTTCCATGAGGTCTTTGAAGCCGATACCGATCTCAAGAAGTCGCTTGATCGATCGGCCAGCGAACAGTTCCTGGTAAAACGGAATATACGAGTGCGCGTGGTATTTGTCAGATCCGTAAAGGATCGCTAACTCCTCAAGTGTCATTTCAATCCCGTTCCCTTCTCCCCGTCGCGCAGAAAGGCGTCGATGCGGTTCGCTGTGTCCGTCGGGCATCCCTGTAAATCAATGAGGGCATCCCGCAGCAGCGCGGTAGCCGACGCGAGGCGTCCGTACACACCTACGGCTTCCTCGGTAATACTGCGTCCATCGGCCTTGAAGTACGTCTCGATCCGCTGTTCAGACATATCGTCTGAGGTATCGGCATAGATGCGCTTAAGGACCGCCTCCGACTCCATCAGCCGAGCGTGAAGTGAACCATGCGCCTTAGTAATCGCGCTATTGGAATCGTGCTCAACTTCCCACCGCGCCCGATCCTGCTCCGCCTGCTGCTTAAGCGCGACAACTTCATCGACCAAAGTTGAGTTGATTTCGCTCAGTCGTTCGTTTTCTTCATCGAGCGACGCTCTGCCTTTTGCCTTTTCCGCCTGCTGCTTCAAGGCGGCGATTTCGGTCTGAAGGCCGCTTGCATGGACAGCAGCTCTGTAAATCTTTGGTGCGTGCCAATCCGGGCTATGGATGATTGTGTCTGGGTCTGGGTAGTTCGCTCGGAAATACTGCATGAATTCTTCTGGTGTCTCAGGCATTGCTTTCCTTTCTCGCGATGTCCACGCCGTGAAGTCGGCAGAATGCATCGCGCACGGCGCGCTTGCGGTCGGGGTCATGCCCGTACCAAATCGGCGGAAGTCGCTTTTTCGGCTGCGCCTGTATGCCGATGTTCCAAGGTCCGAGTCCGTCCGTAGTGGGGGTATTCTCACGTCTCAATACCATGAACGGCATCGCATCAAGCAGCATCGCGCTGGCGTCCTCCGAGTGCAGGAAGTCGATGGGTTCCCAATGCCATGCAGCAAGCGGATCTGGAAACGCCCAGCGCCATGCCCGTTTCGGCGAAAAGTAGACGCAATCGAGTAACGGCTCGGTCGGCAGAATCGGCTCCAGTATCTCCGCGATGGCCCTGTTGATCTCGTCGTCGGTCATGGTCGTTCCTTTCGTGCGGCTTCGATGACGGCCTTGGCGCGGGCGGCTGAGGGTGACTGGTCGTATTGCTTAGCGAGTGTTCCACCGCATCCCACGATTGAGCAACAGTATTCATTGTTTAACGAACGTCGAACGGTCCAGTACATCTGCTTCGGTCCACGCTTGCAGAATTCATCGATCCACGGCTCGGAGACGCCGGGATCGGACTCGACGGCGGGACCGACTGTACAAAATTCCGAAATGTCTTGGTAGGCCGCATCGCAGTTGCTGCACCTATCTCGATCTGGCACCACATGAAGCGCGGGCCATTGCCCGCTCGCCTCCAGCGCCGCTTTTCTCAGTTCAAGATTCAAAATTCACCTTCTCCCCGCCCAGCTTCCGCAAGGCTGCGAGGTCGGCACGGAGGACGGCTCGCGACTCTTCTCCCTCGGAATAGGCATCCCCGAGACAGAATCCTTCACAGAATGCGTTTTTCGCGGACGGGTGCGAGTCCTTATCCCATCCTGTAGTTGCGCAGTAGTCCGACCACGCCAATTCCTGCTCGCCGGGGCTTGCTGGACCGTAATCGTGGCGCGATTGTACAGCCTTCCGCAGTTCCGCATTCTCCCGCTCCAGCCTCTCCGCGTCTTCGATGGCCTGGGCGAAGCGGAGCGCGTTGTTGCGGAGGAAGACGATGATTTCGGCATTTGCCAAATCCCTATCCCATTCTTCAACATCGGCCCATTCAGGATCGTGCAGGACTCGACCGATCTCGTCGATGTAAATCAGCCCGTCATCGACAGTTACGGCCCACGGCTCACCCGTCGCCTGTGCTTCCAACTCCCTCAGCCGCTTTGCCAAATCACTCATGGGTGCTCCTTTGGGGCTCCCTTAAATCCAAGTCTCCTCAGCCTGCGGCGCGCCCTTTACATGACCACCGTCCTCTGATTGCGGAGGCTGAGGAGAATTCAGTTCTTTCTTGCGAGCGGCGAATAGCTGACGCGCGGTCTTCTTGTCGTCACCGCTGAGATTCGCGGTCTGCAACTCAACGCCAATCTTGTTCAGCGTTTCAACATCGGCGGCTATCTCGATCAGCCTGAACCACTCGATAGCTGTCTTGGCGACCGACTGCTCATTCGGCTCGTAGACTCCAGGCTTCGTCTCGTGGACTGGCGGCTTGGATTCAGGAGGCAACGCCTTAGTCTCGACTGCTTCAGGCAACTGCTCTCGCGTGTAGCCGTGTCCAGTACGCCGACGGGTTTCAATGTTGATCTCTGAACCATCAGACATGTCATCGGCTTCTTCGGGTGTATACAGTCCCGATGTCGCTAGCGGACAAATCGTCCGAATCCCCTCGCTTAGAATCCTGGCGGACAGCATCCGGCGGGGATACTTGTGCCACATATTCGGCGAACCGTCGCGGTTCTGCTTGTCGTAGAGTCCAGCCTTCTTCGCTCGATCAATACTCCACTCCAACTTCAGCGTTCCGCCTTGCGGATGGCTGAACGTGGCCTCGGCTTCAGTGTCGCTAAGTTTGTGCCATTGAACTGAACCGCCGGCCAGAAGATAGGAACGCATCATAGCTTCCGACTTCTTTGCCGGCCGTCCGCCGATGATATCGTAGTCCCTGGCTGCGATGGCTGGATGAAGTCCTTCGGCTTGGGCGATCAGCATCAGAGCAAGGGCCTGCTCTGGCGTCTTGATTCCAAAAAGCCCACTTGTAGCGATGGCTTTCGCCATGTTTTGCATGTCAACGTATGGAACCAGTGCTTCGCTCATCGTCTTGACCTCGTAATGGTGAACGTTCCAACCGCAGCGTAGTAGTTCAGTTTCGTCTCGCCCGAAAGATCCTTGCAGTAATAGCCGCATGGACATGATCTCTCGATGAAATGCTCACACAGGACCGCGCTCATCGACTGGCCGCACTTCGGACAGATGTCGGCGAGGGACGGCAGTGTTTTAGGAATCGTTTCAGTTTTCATTTTTCCTTCTCCAGCCAAGCCCGCTCATCCCATGACGTCAACTCGGCAGCGCAGACATAGCTTGGATAGCCGGGCCACTTGCCGGATGAGAGGCATTTACCAAACGTCTCGATGGCATATTGAACTCGATCTTCACCGTAGGCTTTCAGCGAAGGTGTGAGCGAATTCAACGACAGAGCAAACGGCGCAAAGTTTTCCTGGGCAACGAAGCGGAACAGCGGGTCGATGCCAAAGACAGCCTTGAAGCCGCGCCGATAAAAAGCCTCCTGAATATCTAAGCCATTCGGCACTACACGCTTTGCGAACTGCGTGGGGTGCATCGACATGGCTCCAGTCTTGTAATCCTGGATCTCGGGACGCTCCGACATAATCCAATCGGCTCTAGCTCGGCACCACACGCCATTGAATTCCTGCCAGATCAACGTCTGCTCCGGCTTCCCATTGGTAAACGCATCGGGACAGTCGGACTGCGCCAGTTGCTCTCGGCAAGCTCGCATCATGGCGTGGACTTCCGGCATTTCGTGAGCCAGTACCGGATAGAGTCCGCGCGCTCGGGCATCGTCGCGTTCCTCCTGGGCGGCCTTCGTCTTGTAGTCCGTGACGGGCTCGCCGGTATCAACCTTGTTCTTGCCGGATCCTTCTGACCTCGTAGCCGTGATGATATGCGCCCGATCCTCGCCTTCCAGCATCAGCGCATGACAAAGTGAACCGAGGTCGAGGTGTCTCGCGCTCTCCGGTTCAACCCAATCCGGATTTAACCGCGGATGTGCGGCGAATGCGTGCCGTGGCGAATCCTGAATGATAATCCTCGCGATCGAAGAGGATAGCGACGGCTGCGGGCATGGGTCCGCGTGGTACTCTTCGGCAGGGATGGTGTAGATTCCGGGTTGGTCAATCATCGAATTTCGCATCCTCAGCTTTGATTCCCTGGAGTCCGCATTCAACGGCCTGATCCGCAGTGGCGACCATGACGGTATAGAATTCAGACGTCGCGAATCGGACCGCTTGCGCTGGCGTGGCGGCGCGAATCAATCGCGGCTTCGTTTCGTTCGGTAGTTGTTTCGTGGGCGTGACAAGGTACAGTCTCATCTTTCTCCTTTAAGAGCATTGATAGATAGCAGGTTGAAACGTTCGGATTGAGCGGCCCAGGCGGCGGCCATGGCGGCGGCCCTCAATCATTCGATTCCTCCGGGAACAATGTGGCCAATTTCGAAGCAGTCGTCAGGCTCAAAGTTGACCGGCTCGTCGAGCGGGTCTTCGTCGTCGAGTTTCTCGTCCCAGTATCTATCGAAGCCTGCTTGATCCAAGCCGTCCGGATAGTTACCCGACATGCTTCACCTGACCGTCTTCAATCACAAAACCGACCTTGCCCGGCTCGACTCGTTCAATCCAGACTTGATAGTCTCGCTCGTCCGCCATCTTCGCCAGCAACGCGAGCGATTCTTCGTCAAGTAGCGATCCGTCGCGGACGCGAATCACTCGAAGCGCCGGATTGCCTGCCATCGCCAAGGCGCACGATACGCGGAGTTGCTCCGCGTCGGATGCCTGATTCATCGGAACGCCACCGAGCAGTATCGTATCGTCGCTGAATGTGATGCCTTCAATCGGGAGCTTCGCTTCACTGATCGCCTTCAACTTCAACTGCTCGCGGGCCTCCATGCGGGAGGTCAGTTGCTTCGCTTCGGATTCGATGGTAATAGCCTCCTGCTCGAGTTTGGATTTCCGTTCACGCTTGGCAACTTGCTCGTTGATGGCGCGGGCGGCGGCAATTTCATCCTGAATCCCGATGACATGAACCAATTCCGGTAACGGCGGGGCGGCGGCGAGACGATCGGCCATGCCTTGAGCCTCGGCCTCGATTACTTCAGCCTGCTTGATGAGAGCCTCGGCCTCTGATCGCAATTCAGACGCTCGCGACCGCTTAGTGGAAATATCAATCGTCATCTGCTGCCGATTTGTGGCGCGGAGCTGCACGTCGGCATTGTGCTTTCCTGCGTCAGCGAGTTTTTGGACAAGGACAGCTTCGTCGATCCGTTCAGTCGGAGTCTTATCCGTGATCATGATCTGGTCGACCTGAATCCGAAGCTCTTTCGCCTTCCGGTTCTTTTCGGTGCGGGCCGAAAAGTCGATAGAGTTCTCGGCGGCGTTTTTGCCGAAGTCGAAGCCGGTCACGTACTTCTTTAAGACTTCAACTTGCGCCCTGCCATCCATCCGGGCGAAGGCGAGCGGGTCGAACGCGAGAGAATCAAGTAAACTGTCGAGCATTCCCTGTGGCGTTCCTTTGACGGCACCAACGACTTCTAGTTTCGTCGTGAAACCTTCGCCTTCCTTCTCGCGTTTGAAGGTTCGCGTCACGACGATTTCGCCCATGTCGAGCTTGATCTTAGCCGAAGTGGCTCCGCGACGGATCGGTGCGGCCTGGATGTGCTTCGCACCAGACAGTGCCCACCAGATTGAATCAAGCACGCTGGTTTTACCTTGGCCGTTCTTGCCGGTGATCTGGACCATGTTGCCGTCCGGCTTGATTTCGACGGCGATTAACCGCTTCACGTTCTCTGCTGAGAGTTGAATGATTTTCATAATGACTCCTCCGTTGACTGAGAATTTACGCTCAGGTAATTTTACTGTCAAGCGTTATTTTTACCTTGACGGAAAATTGTTGCGCGTGGTATTCGTTGAACCGTGAAAACTCTCAAAAGGATCATTAGTCAGTTGACCTGCCGGTACTGCGGATACAAATGGTGGCCGAAGTTGGAACGTCCGCGCCTGTGTCCTGAGTGCAAGAATCCGTGGAACCAAAAGCGGAAGTACGCCAAGCATGCTGCAACTGCGTAATTATCAACTCTCAATGATCGATGCCATTCGGGCGGAACTGCGTGCTGGCAAGGATCGCATTTTGGCCGTGCTGGCCACTGGTGGCGGAAAAACCGCCTTATCAGCGCACATGATCGCCAACGCGACAGCTAAAGGAAAACGTTGCTGGTTCGCTGTCCATCGTCGGGAATTGCTCAAACAATCCATCGAAACACTTGAAGAGTCGGCTGGTGTGAACTGTGGAGTTATCGCAGCCGGATTTGGCGCGAATGGCTACCATCTGGCGCAGGTGGCTTCGATTCAGACGCTCATCAGACGATGGGAGAAATATCCGCTGCCGGATCTGATCATCTGCGACGAATCACATCATTTAGTTTCTCCGTCGTGGTCCGCGCTGTTGAAGAAACTCATCGCACGCAAGCCGGATCTGAAACTCATTGGACTGACGGCAACGCCTCGAAGGTTGGACGGGCGCGGGCTCGGCGAGTGGTTTCAGGTCATCGTCGAAGGGCCGTCAACGGCATCTTTGATTCAGGATGGATATCTCGCCAAGTACCGAATGTGGGGAGCGTCCTTGCCGGATTTAACCGGCGTGCATTCGACAGGCGGTGATTATAATCGCGGCGAGTTGGAGGCGGCGTTGTCGCGCACTGCGGTCGTTGGCGATGCGCTCGCGGAATACAAGAAGCATTGCGATGGTAAGCGGGCTCTGGTCTTCATGTGGTCTATCAGGGCATCTCAGGAATTGGCGCAGCGGTTTAATGATGCGGGAATCTCGGCGCGTCATGTGGATGGCGAGACGGACAGCGCGGCGCGGGATCGGGCGATGGCGGACTTCCGGGCCGGTCGCGTAAAGGTGCTGAGCAATGTGGATTTATTCGGCGAGGGCCTGGATGTCCCTTCAGTTGAAGCAGGTTTCTTCATGCGTCCCACGCAGTCGTTAAGTATGGCGCTCCAACAATACGGGCGAATACTTCGACCGTTTGAAGGCAAAGACGCTGCTCTTTTGTTCGACCATGCTGGCCATGGCGTGAGTCACGGTTTTCCGGACGATCCGCGGGAGTGGACGCTGGACGGCAACGAGACGAAGCCGAAGAAGCCGCAAAAGGTTCCGGTGCGGCAGTGTCAAAAATGCTACGCCACCGTTTCGCTCTCGACCAAGATTTGCAAGTGGTGCGGGACGGTGTTTGAAATCAAGCCGCGAAAGGTGGAATTGGCGGAAGGGGAGTTGAAGGAATTGTCCGAAGAACAACGGGCGGTGATGGCGGAGAAACGGGCCGCACGAATAGAGCAAGGAACGGCTGCGACTTTAGAGCAGTTGCTTCAAGTCCAACGCCGCCGCGGCTACCGTGAAGGATGGGCGCAGCATGTCTTAGAGGCCAGATCAAAACCAAAGCACCATGCTGCGAAGATTAAGGCAGAGGAAGTTCCAACCATATTGGAAATGAGCAATCAGGGGATTAGTTCGCATCAAATCGCTCGGGAATTAGAGATTTCCCAATCGCGCGTTTCAACAATTATCAACGACGCGAATTATAAGGATCGGGCGGCGGCAAGATGAGCGCCTATCTGTCGGTAGACGTTGAAGTCTGCCGCCATCTCGGCCATCACTTCACTGTGGCCGGTTCAGATAAAACGCCGCTGAAACGTAATTTGATCTGCGATACCTGCACGGATCGCAATCCGGGTAAGACGGCTTACGCCGCCCCGATGAGGGCCGCGCGATGAGTGAATCGGAGCTGCAGCGGGAAATCATGATCGCGGTGACGAAGGCGGGCGGGCGCGTTTTCAGGAACAACGTCGCGTTGGCTTGGGTCGGCCAGCATCAACACGGCGACGGCGTAGTGATCCTGCGGCACGCTCGCGTGCTTCACGCTGGCCTGTGTGTCGGTAGCAGTGATTTGATTGGCTACTATCGAGGCCGATTCCTCGCCATCGAATGCAAGTCGCCAAAAGGTCGAGCGACTCAAGAGCAGAAAAATTTCATAGATCAAGTAAACGCGGCGGGCGGCATCGGAATTATCGCTCGCTCCGTCGCCGAGGTTTTGGAGGCGTTACGTGAAGCTGTGTAGCAAGTGTAAGAAGCGGCCTGCGGATCGGTCATGGTGTTGTGAGTGTTTTGCGGACGCCGCCAAGAGGTCGAATCGGAATAGCGGCGCTCGCCTGCACAAACTCGCCGACCAGTATCGGCCTAGTGGTCAGAAAGACAAGTAGCCTCACATCTTGCGGTTGACGAAACGGGTTAACAGGTAGAATATTCACACGCACAGGCCGGGACGGTAAGCGACGGTTTATCGTTTCGGCTGTTCATTCGGGGCCACCGGCCTGTGCGGACACCTTCAACCGAATGAAGACTGGATAGACCGAATGCCCGCTGGAATCCGCGTCTCATGAGGCCAATCGACGCCGCGCGAAAGCTCATCGAAGCCGGATATTCCGTCATTCCAATCAAGGTTGACGGCTCCAAGTCGCCAATGATTCCGTGGAAAGAGTTTCAAACCCGGATCATGACGCGCGAAGAGGCGGACCGCTACTTCCGGGAATTCTGCGGCATCGCCATAATTGCTGGCCAAGTCTCAGGCAATCTCGAAATCATAGATATCGAATCTGAAGCGCCGATGGCTGATCTGGTCCAACTGATCGACGAGCATCTGCCTGGACTGTTACCAACGCTGCCGCAGGTCAATACGCCAACGGGCGGCCGGCACATCCTCTATCGGTGCTCGGAGATTGCCGGGAATCAGAAGCTCGCGATGTCTGCAGAATCCAAGGTGCTGATCGAAACGCGCGGCGAAGGCGGATACGTTCTGACCGTCACAAGCCCGCCAGAATGTCATCCGAGCGGCAAAGAATACACGCTCGCGGTCGGCTCGATCCTTCGCACGCCTACCATCACGTCAGAACAGCGCGAAATACTTCTATCCTGCTGCCGATCGTTTAACCGGCTGGTGGCTCCGGAGCATGTCCCAGCAACTCCGCGCGGCACAGGTAAGACTCCCGGCGATGACTTCAACGCTCGCGGGGACGGCTTGGCGGTTCTCCTGGCGCACGGGTGGCAACTCGCCAGCCGGCGCAATGGTCACGCCTACTTGCGGCGCCCAGGGAAGAAAAGCGGGATCTCGGCGACATACGGCTACGTGGCGCCGGGAGTCTTGAATAACTTCTCTAGCAACGCGGCGCCGTTTGCCCTGGGCGCGTTCGATAATTTCGGAATATTCGCGCGTCTTGAAGCGGATGGCGATTTTTCGAAGGCGGCCAAGATGCTGCGGGAGCAGGGATATGGCGAGCCCATACCTGCACCACGCGGCAACGCTGCCGTGGCGGTCGCAGAGCGCGAGCAACTTCCAGAGCCAGAGCAAAGGCCGGAGGAACCGGATGACTACGATCTGATGGCCGCGCAGACAAAGCCGACTCACGATAACGTGGCGCTGGTGTTTCAAATGAAGTTCAAGGATCAACTGAAATACTGCGACGTGTGGAAGCAATGGCTACGATGGGACTCGAACCGATGGAAGCCAGATACGACTCTATTGGCGTTCGACTACTGCCGGAATCTTACGCGCAAGATCAACACGACTGGCGCCGCGGCGGTTGCTAATGCTGGATTTGCGCGAGGTGTTGAAACGTTTGCGCGCGCCTCCAGGACGTTTGCAACCGAGCCGGATCAATGGGACCGCGATAACTGGCTGCTGAATACGCCAGATGGAACGGTTGATCTGCAGACTGGCCAAATGCGGCCGCACGCTCCATGCGACTACCTGACGAAGGTTACAGCCGTTTCACCGGCGCCGGGGCCGCATCCGATTTTCGATCAGTTTCTCCGCGACATTACGCTATCAATGCCAGGCGAGGATAACGGGGGCCTGATGCGCTACCACCAGATTAGCCTCGGGATGTGTCTATCTGGGGGCCTATCGGAGCCCGCGTTTTTGTTCTGGTATGGCAACGGGCAAAACGGCAAGTCAGTTTTCGGCGAACTGATTGCTTGGATCCTCGGAGGCTATGCCAAGGTTGTACCGATTGAAACGCTGCTATCGGATCCGCACGGACGCACAAAAGATACATTGATGGCCAATCTTGACGGGGTACGTCTGGCGATCTCTTCGGAGGTTGAGGACGGTTCGTTTTTTGACGCGCAATCAATCAAGTCTTTAACCGGCGATGCGATGCTGCCGGCGCGGATGCTCTACGGCAAGCCGTACAACGTTCGGAGAACCCACAAGCATCTCGTTTTTGGTAACGATCGGCCGCAGCTCCGCGTGGTTGACGTCGCAATCCGGGCGCGTATTCACCTGGTGCCATTCAAAGCCGACTTCACAGGCAAAAATCGGGATCCGGAGATGGCGGCAAAGCTCAGGGCCGAAGCGCCGCAGATACTCCAATGGCTGATCGATGGNCACTCGCTCTGGTTGGAAGCTGGGAACCTCGCGAAGTGCTCCGCGGTCCAGGCTGAAACGGATTCTTATTTTCAGGCGCAATCGACGCCGGATATGTGGCTGGAAGAGTGCTGCCAAATCGACCATGACAGCAAAGAGTCGGCAAAATCGCTATATGCGAGTTACAAGGCGTGGAAGGAGTCGCGCGGGGAGGGGGTTATGAGTCAAACAAGACTTGCGGAATTTTTGCACTCCCGCGGACTCAGTAAAGCCCGCGAGAGCGCCGGTGTAATGTATTCTGGGATCAGGTTGACGGTTGAACAGACTGTGTGGCCTCCGCCTGCTCGCTACTGATTTGCACCTGAATTGCGAAGGTTTCAAGATATGCCTCGCGTACCAGCTTCCGGATCAGCGCGCTGGCGGTCATCTCGTGGCGGTGCATCAAGGCGTCAATCCTGGCGATCGTCTCTTCGTCCAGTGTGTAAGTCTTCATGTTGGGTTTCAAAATAATCCTCCCTGTCTTTTAACTGGTGCAAACAACGGCAAGCGCTCAACGCGGTCCTCGTCAAAGGTGCGTGACTCTTTCAGGCTTTCAAGTGAGCGGCCCGCATGGGCCATCCTGGACGCTTCTGTGGCATCCTGGGCGAGCATAGCGAACCGGCAAACTCTCCTGCGTCTCGATCTTCTGGTCGGGCGGATGTTGGCAAAGGGGATTGAGATGTTCATACCGCATACCCGTTGTCGCGAAGCGTTTCGATTGCTTCAAGCCAGTCCCGTTTACGTGTGAACACGTAATACGAGCCCTCGCGTCGATACGCGGGCTTCACGCCCTGGCCGGCCATTTGTGCGACAATGTCCGCGTTCGCGTCGAAGTCGGATGGTCCAACTTCGCAAAGCACGCTCTGACCAGAATCGTTGAGACGATTAAATCCGTTGCCGATTTTCCATGTCTTTCTCATCTTTCGTACCTCTTGGGGCGGATGTTTAGGATTTGCATGGCACTATTATCTTCGTACCTCCAGACGCGGCCAAAGTCTCCGCGTTTCGCCGTTCTAGGCTCGTCAGTGGAGGTTCATGCTGCGTTGGCGTGTTTCTTGGTTGCTTCGATTGCCAGGATTGCGAACCGACAAGCGGTTGCGAATTCAGACGCGCTCAGGCGGCGTTCGGTCAGTGGATGAAAAACTCCGCCACCTGCGTTTGAAATTTCTTCGATCACATATCCGCCGTAGAAGGCGGCATAGTCTAACGTCCATGCGCCAATGTCGTTATATGCAGTCGCGACGCGCTTTCCCATCACAGCAGCCAAGGTTTCAAATGTGTGCCGTACTTCCGTCTTCGTGGTTCTCATGGTTCATTCCTCCTCAGAATGTTCGGTCAAGGCGCTGGCGGGAAGCGATCCCGCCGGGAGACTCCTCAGCGCTGAGACTGATACTGCTCATGCCTTTTACCTAGCACACTTGATGCCAAAGTACGTATACTATATGTATCAACCACTTACCTAGTCAGTATAAGTCCAAGTTTGACAGTATGTACGCTGTACATAGCCAATCCGGTGACATTCTGCCTCAAGTCGAGCTAAGTCGTTGAAAACCGTTTGACATTATGTCAGGTAGACTGTAATTCCTACTCTGATGCATGTCGGTGTACCTCTTCCCATGATTTTCAGTCCCGTATCATATGTAATAGGAAAGTTAGGGATGAGGTGCACTGGCCTACATAAGTATCCTAGGTCTGTACAAGGAGTGCCAGTGTAAAAGCGTCTTCTCCCCTCCTCTCGCGTGTTATGCGACATTGTTATGCGACATCAAGCCATGGCGTGGATGAGTCGTTCGGCGATAGAGTTAGCGGGTGGTGAGTGGCGTTTAGCGGCTCGGTGGATCGGGCCAGGCTGCAGGCTGCGAAATTGGGAGCGGATTGGTTCCGGCTTTCGGGCTCCAGGTGGCGAGTGGCGCCGGCGCGTTTCCGTGGTACACTGCGCCTCGAGCCGGCACCGATCGGCTCACTCGATTCATCTCTCCGCCGCCGGCGGAGAACTGAGTCACACGTCAACCGATCGGGTAGTCCAGCCGGCGCCTGGTTGCCGAGGCCGTCGACCGCTTCCGCTGCCAGTCGCGCGAGTTGTCCCGAACTGGGAGCGGGAAGCTGTGCGTTTACGCCTTCCCTCCATGGATATTCACAAGATTTCCACAGGAGTACCTAGCAGACTTGAAAAAAATAAAATGGAAAAATTGGATTCCGTTTGCCTAGCAGACTTGAGAGTGGTATATGGATGGCGTGGTAATTATCGTGGTGGTGGCGGCATTATTTGGGCTGGTGGGATTAGCGATTGGATTTGTGCTGCCGGAGGACTGGTAGGGTGTATAAGGTTCGATGGACCTCGAAGCAGCAGGCGGAATTTTGCAAGCGGTGGTTGCGGTTTCGGGCGCGGTACGGGATATCGCAGCAGACGATTGCGGAGGAGTTGGGGATTTCGGTGGCGACGGTGAATCGGATTGAGCGGGGGAAGTTTGTGCCGCGGGACGAGACGGTCGAGGGGTTTGGGGAGTTGGAGAAGCGGTGGAAGGCCGGAGAAGAGGTCGAGGGATCGTTGGCGTGGGTGCCAGGGGAAGCGAGCGAGATTTGAGCGGGGCGAAACTGATCGGCCTGTCGATGATTGTGACGCTGGTGGCGGCATTATCGTGCCTCATGGCGGACACTCCTAGGATTCGGTTCGAGCCTACGGTACTGGAGAAGCCGACGACTCGCGGTCCGGAGCAAGTGATCGATACCGCATGGGAAGGGAAGTTGATCGAGATTCAGAGGCGGAACGAAACTGCATGGGCTTCACTTTTGTTGATGCAGGCGACGGACCCGATACGAATCGACGGAACGATTCCGCTGTGGGGCGTGGTGCTGTTTGTAATCGGAATCGCGGGTTCGTCAGTTGGAGTCATTCTGGCGATGCAGAAAAAGAGCGACAAGCTGGAAAGTAAGCTCGATGCCCATATTGCGCTAGACGCGGTACAGTTTTCCAATCTAGCAACGACTTCAAATTCCTCTCACGCAGACACGGTTCGACTTTTCGATGAAATCATGCGCCGGCTAGACCGGAGCGACGGTCCGCAACAAGGAGAATCATGGCAAAGATAACGATCAAGAATATTTCGATTGCATCGCATCCGTTCCAGACGCCGTTTGGCGGAATGTGGCAGGCACCTGCGACTGTTTGGGAAGGGACTTTGGAGGTCACGACATCAGACACTCCTGACGATGGAGTGGCTCCGTCTGCCATCTTCACACCGGCTGTTGCAACGGCTCTTAAAGACCGAGGGCCTTTCTAGTGAGCGCATCATCGGTACTGAAGTCCATGTTCCCGTTCATCTCGGCGGCCGCATCGCTCGGCGGACCATTGGGGACGATGGCGGCTAATGCCGTTGGGTCGGCGCTTGGCGTCAACAATGTGCCGTCGACTCCGGAAGGCATTGAGTCGGCGATTTCCAACGTCAAGGATCCGGTAGCTCTCGCGGCGTTGCAGAAGGCGGAGCAGGATTTCCAAGTCCAGATGACGCAGTTGGGCTACAAGAACGTCGAGGACATTCTTTCGATTGATTCTGCCGACCGGGCGAATGCCAGGGCGCGCGAGATCGCGATAAAAGACAAGTTGCCGGCGATACTCGCGATCACGGTGACAGGCGGATTTTTCGGACTGCTCTACATCATGATTTTCAGGGCCGTTCCGGTGTCGTCCGCAACGATCCTCAACGTTATGGTGGGATCGCTGGGAGCGGCATGGCTTGGAGTCATCAACTACTACTTCGGATCGTCGAGTGGCTCGGCCAAGAAGACTGAAATCATGGCGCAGCAGGCGTCTGCAAAATAACAGGAGAAATGAAATGAACGAAATGACAATTGCCCAGCCGTTGAGCGGAACAGAAGTGGTCACGCGGATCGTGCATAAAGTCATGGCGATGCTCAAGCAGGATTGCTTCTTGAACGAGTATGCGGCCTACGAGAGTTTCGAGGCCGACATCAAGATCGTTTGGAAGTGCAAGGATATCGGTCGGATCGCCGAAGGAACCACACACGTCGTTGAGCGATCGGAGAACGCAGTGGATCCTTCGGATGAGAACTTCGCCCTGGAGATGGCGGAAGCGCGCTTGGGCGAGCAGCCTCCGAATCAGGTACGCATGGAATCCGGCCAGGCGATACCCACGTTGGTAGATACCGGTGACGGCCAGAAAGAAGTGAGGCACGTCAAATACGCTCGCAAGTCGGAGAAATCCGAACTGTGACCCCGGAGCAAGAGGAGCGTCTTGTCCGGTCGTTCGAGTTGGCAGTCGGCGCCCTGACGTCGATCGCGAAGACCATGGAATTCGACTACTGCAAGAAGTATCCGACGCCGAAGAGGCCGACTGAGCCGACAATTACGCACGTCAAGACCGCCGAGGAGTTGCTACGTGAAAGCCTTGGAGAAACCGGTGAAAAAACAACCGAAGACTGGCTCGACATTGGAATCGGACCTCGCGAGCGCGAATTCCTCGAAGAAGACAAGAAGCGAGAAGCTGCTGAAACAGCGAAACGCGACTCTCGTAAAACTCGATCTTGATCCGGCCGAAATCGACCGCGCTCCGCAGATTTCGTCGATTCTCAAAGAGGCTGGAGTGTCGATCGATACCGCCATTCAGGCGATGCGGTTTTCAAGCGACTCCAACATCGTTGACTTCATGAAATCCTACGATGAGGCGTCTCCGACAGACCGAAACATCCTGCCGCTCGAAGCCTTCGCAATCATGGCAGAGGTGAACATCAAGGCACTGCTGGGCGCCATCGTAGTGGAACTGCGGGACCGGTCGGCGAATATCGTGAAGACGATCCTGACGGCCGCCCATCCGGAAGTAACGCGGGCATCGATACGAAATGCGATGAAGCCGGGAGGTGTTCGGGATCGCCAGCAGGTCCATACGGCGATGCGGCTGTTGCCGGTATCGAAGGGGGCCGTCGTCATGGTATCGGCGGCAGGGGCGACCCAGGTAACGGAAGGATCGGTCGACGGCGACGATGTGGATACGGAGTCGCTGTTTCCGAATCTTGAAGAGACTCAGAAGATGTTAGGGGAATAAGATGAAATACCAAGCAAATCCAGTGATTGTAGATGCCTTCAAGGTAGTATCAGTGCAAGACATGCCGCAAGCAGATCCGCCGCTTCCGCGTAAACTAGCAACTGACGATGGTAAGAATAGAATCGCAACGTCTGAGATGCAGTCGCGCTACATCCCCACAGAAGGCGATTACTGGGTGATACAAGACGATGGCTATGAGTATCTCAACCCACGGCAGGTGTTTGAGCGTAAGTATTCGCCGGTACAGGGATGAGCGACAAGGACCACGACTTTGGATCGCTAGTGTCGATTTACTCGCAGATCCTTCCTAAGATCAGAGCGGCAGCCAAACCAATGGGGTACGCTATCGCAATTCATGGAACGATGACGCGTGATTTCGATCTGCTTGCGGTTCCGTGGATCGAAGATGCGTCCGATCCCTTGGAATTAGTGAAGATGATTGCGAATACAGTTGGAGGCTACATCATCGGAGATCGGGTTGACGATAAAGGATATGTGTCGGACCATCCTACTGATCAACCGCACGGCAGAATGTCGTGGAATATCTGCTGGGGCGGAAAAGCATTCATTGACCTCAGCGTCATGCCGCGGCTTGAAGCAAAATGTACTCACCCCGCCTAATCACATCCAAGCTCGAAACCTTCCGTAATAAAAACGGCTGGGAGCCGGTCTATCACAGCATCGCACAGATCAAGGAATTCACCGCCTACATCGACAGCATCACGAAAACAGAAACGAACTCACGCTCGATGTCGATCGACGTGAACCGCCGGCTGACGACCCAGCGCCTCAAGGAAATCCGTCGCTGGATTGAGAACGAGCAGATCATATGCTCGGTCGATTCGAATTACTTCGAAACGCGCTACGCTTTCATTTGCGACGAAAAAGGCGAGATTTTTCAATTCCAGAACCGCATCTCTCAGGAAATATTCGATTCCGTCATCGCGCACTTTGAAGACCTTGAAGTAGCGATTGAGATATTTGTCCTCAAGGCCCGCCAGCTCGGGATCTCGACGAAGACAGCGTTGAAGTTTCTACACCGACTTTTATTTCGCGGTCATACCCAGGCAGTCATGGCGTCTGTTCAGGCCGACAAATCGGAATTAATCGGAAGAATCCTGAATATTTGTTACGAGCGGTGTCCATGGTGGCTTGTTCCGCAGCGCACCAGCGAGCGCGTCGGAAAGCACATGGAATGGTCGAATGGTTCCGTGCTGTCGATCCAGTCCGGTATGCAGGCGACGGGCATCGCCCAGGGATGGACTCCGACATGCGTTCACATCTCGGAAATCGGAGACGTTCCGAATCCAAAGAAGGCGATCGAGGAAGGCCTGCTTCGCGCGACCCACCCGACGCGGAATATGTTTCAGATCCACGAAGGCACAGGAAACGGTAATACGGGATGGCAGGCAGACACCTGGCGAACGATGAAGGAAGACTTTCCACGCGGCCGGGCTCGATTCTGCCCGCTGTTCTTATCGTGGCCGCTGGCGACGGATCTCTATCCGCCGCAGGATTGGTTGAAGAAATTTCCGATACCTGAAGACTGGCAGCCATGCGAAGAAACCCGAAAGCACGTCCGAAAGGCCGAATTCTACATTCGTTCGCACCCGTTCCTATCGAAAGTCTGCGGCGAGCATTACATCATGCCGCGGCACCAGCAATGGTTCTGGGAGTTCAATTACCTCGCCGCAGTGAAGTCGCGAACGCAACGAGTATGGATGTCGCAGATGCCAGCGGACGACTACGAGGCGCTGACAGGTAAAAACGATCTCGTGTTTGAGCCTGAAATCATCGAAGTAAGGAATCAAGACCGCGAGCGGAAGTACAAAATCTACGCGATTGTTGGCGGCCAGATCGACGAAGGATTCGAGCCGGATGAGTCGCAAATTGACTATGACGACGAGCGGATCATGATTGAATGGACATCGCATCGCGATATCCATTACTCGTGGACACTGATTCCACTGCTGCCATTTGATGAGGCCGACGAGCACGCATCATTCGATAAGCTCCTCGTATTTGAAGAACCGAAAGAAGGCCGCAACTATACGTGCGGGATCGACACTGCGGACGGTCTCAACAAAGAAGACGAGGACAGGGCTGTTTGTAACGTCACGATGTCGGCGACAGGAAATTACCCGGATATTCAAGTCGCCGAACTGAGCAGTATCCGAATAAACCCGCCTCAGATGGTCGGATTTGCGGCCGCGTTGGGTGCTTGGTATGGCTCCAAAGCTCGCGATCCGAGAGGCGTCAAATTCGTAATCGAACAGCGTATGAAGCCTGGTGACGACTGCCAACTGCAATTGAAGCTGATGGGATTTACCTGGCAGCACCGCATGATCCGGTATGACGGCAAGAAGGTCAAAGAGAACGATAGCAACAAGGAAGGCTGGTATTCCGGTCAGTGGTCTGTTTCGTTCATGACGCAGCGTTTTGTTGACGCGATCAAGAACGGATGGTACAAGCCCAATTCTCCATTCATGATTCGAGAGCTTGGCGATTACGAGCGCAAGGTTGCGGCTGGTGGAAAAACGAAATTGGAACATCAAGATGGAAAGCACGATGACCGAATCAGGGCGGCAGCTATGTGCTACATCAGCAGGCACGCCCTTGACGTACTGCAAGACCGAACTTCGAAGCAATATTCGGCGAACCGTGGTAAATTGCCGGAAGTCAACATGGGAATGGCCAATGTCGGCCAGATGAGCGTGGGGGAAATGTAGATGACACTATTCGCGCCAAGGTCCAGCGAGTCGCCGATACCGTTAGTGTTTATATCGAAGAAATTCGGATTTGAATGGTGGACAACTAAAGGAGCGCCGGGAAGATTCATCCGATGTGGATGGCTATGTCTTCGGTGGGGAGCAGCGTAATGGCAAAGCGAATCGTCCGAAGTTCAACAGCACAAGATGGCAAAACGCCGCAACGAAAAGCTGTGCGGCTCCATAAGGATGCCTACAAAGGCAAGCGGGGACGCAAGAAGTAATGGCCTACGTTCGCAGTCACACCGGCCTGCTTATTCCGTCGCACCTCAAGGGCGGCCAGAAGCGCGTGGCTGTCGTGTTTTACTTCTCCAAGAAACTCAATCACATCACCATCGGCGCCCCGGAAGACTATCCGGTGCCGCCAATCATGGCGAACATGGGCTACGAGAAGGTTGTTTGCCGGAACGCGCACCATGTCGAATTGTGGTCGGCGAAGATGCGGGATCAGGAACACCGTGAGGCTGAGAAAACAGACGAGGAACGTGAAGCGTTCGAAGGACCGCTCCGCGATTTACTTCGGAAGGATCTCGTATCTCGGATGATGAACGCGAAGGACAATACGAATCGCGAATTCTGCCGTCAGGCGATTGCTCAGATTGACAAGAAGGCTGAGGAAGTGAAGAAAATGAAGAGGGAGTCGTTCCAACACATCGAAGGGTACACGGACGGTCACTGATGTCAATCGTCTTTCATGACACGCAACTCCGTGAATCAAGTTGGCAGGTGCCGGTATTTGAGGCCGATCCTGAGCGTAGAGCGGCCTACATCGATGAAGCGATCCAGGAAGGCGAAGGATACCTGACTGGCCAGCGCTCCTACCGGAATCTCGCTGACAACATGAAGTTGTTCGATGCGGTATTCAACGACAAAACCACATCGACTCTGGTTTCAAACTTCCTCAAATACAACATCCGGAAATTCGTTGAAACGCTCGCAGATCAACGCGAAATCGCCCTATTCGGTTCCGATGCTCCGCAGTACAAGACCTATGCCGAGTTGATGAACAAGGTCGCGAAGTGCATCTACACAGAAGCGCAGTATCCGCGCCAGCTTCGCCGAACGCTTCAATACGCTGCGGTCATGGGCGTTGGATATCTCTGGCCGAAATGCACGTCGGAAGATTACGGCTTCGGCGAACGGCGGATTGTCTTCGAGCCGCTCGGGCTCCTTGATGTTCTTCCGGTCCAGGTTCCCGCGTCGAACGATGTTCAGGACGCCTACCTCACCACGATTTACGACTATATGCCGATTGCGGAAGCGCACGCACGCTTCCCTCTGTTTCAGTCTCAACTGCTGCCTATCGACCGCGTATCGCATCCGAGCAGGCTCGCTGCGAAGCGCATCGACTGGGCCGAAAAGTTCCGATACGGTGAAAACGCACGCGCCTGGGGAAATCTCTACTGCGAAATCCGGTACACGTTCATTCGCGACCTGAGAATCAACCGGACAGGCTACGAGCTACCGATGGGCGACACCGACACGAGTTGGTTCTACAAGGTTCCGTCGCTCGGCCAGGACATCTTCGGCGGCATTCGCGACGGACAGCCATTCATGCGGCCGGCAGAAGTGAAAGACTGCCGCGTGTACCCGAATCTACGCCTGATGATCACGACGCCAGGGATCAATCAGCCAATGTACGATGGTCCCGCATTCGACTGGCACGGAAAGATTCCGGTGGTTCAGTACACCGTCGACGACTGGCCATGGGAAGCACTCGGGCTCTCTCTCGTGGATTCTGTCGGCACTGTCGAGAAGACGAAACGGAAGCACGAGCGCCTAATGGATCAGGTGTTGACGACGAAGAAGAATCCACCGATGGGTTACGACCGCACGTCAACGGGTGGTCCGAAGATCGAGAACTTCGATCTGTTCGCGCAGAATGTCCGAATGGGCGTCGACGGCAAACCGAAGGATCAACTGCAGTCGTTGTTACCGGAAGAAGTAAACGTCGAGTCGGTCGACTTTGAGTGGTTGAAGTATCTCAGCGAAATGGAATCCGGCCAGCTCGGGATCAACGATCTGGGCAACATCGCAAATTTGAAAGTGAATCTGAATTCGGATTCATTCGACAAGGCAGTCGAAGCGATTGGCCCGATCGCCAAAGGCATCGCTGCCAGCATGGAGTCTGGTAATGCGAAGACGGCATACCTGCTGAAATTCCTGATCCCGCAGTGGATGTCGGTAAAGCGGATCATCGGATACGTCGGCCCCGATAACATCACGCCGGAGACGCTGGACTTCGATCCTGATTCAATGATTCCGTCGCACATGCCAGATGAATACATAGGTCCGGTATTGCCGTTCGATGAGGTTGACGGGGTGCGGGTCGCGAGAGCATCGCGATACGACAAGCTCACGCGCGCTCGGATGTTCGCCGGAAATCTACGCCTGACTTCGATTCCGTCGCTGTTGCTGAAGATTACGCAGATGCAACAGCAGACGATTGTGATGGCTTTGTTTGGACGCGGATTTCCGATTCCTCCAGATTATGTTGCGGATCAGTTAGGAATAAAAAATTGGGGCGAACTGCCAGGAGATACGCTGCTTCAACGCTGGGTAAATTGGCAGAAAATCGAACTCGGATTGAAAGCAGAGGCAGCGCAATTAGCGGCCAAGTTGGGACTCGGCGATCCAGGGCAGCCAGCAGGGAAGCAGCACCCAGGTGGACGGCCACCGAAGAATGCGGGCGGGACTCCGACTATCAAGGACAAGGGAACTAACCCTAGACCTGTAGTCAAGACTACGTAAAAATATCGAATGGTCCACATCTACACATTGACAGACCCTAGGGACGGTCGAATTAGATACGTCGGGCTTACTCGAAAAACTCTCCATCGCCGACTATCTCAGCACGTCGCGAATAAAAAAGGAAATCGTCACTTAATCAACTGGATTAAAGGAATCCTAGCTTCCGGATTAATTCCGATAATCGCATCTGTTGATTGCGTATCAGAATCAGAAGCCTCTTCAACCGAACAGTCGTGGATCGCTCGGATGAGGGATGAAGGAATTGCCCTGCTGAACCTGACGGAAGGTGGCGAAGGTGGCTACTCAATGCCTGAGGAAACCCGAAAGAAAATAAGCGCAGGAAGAAAAGGCAAACATTTAGGACCGCTAACCGATGAATGTAAGCGGAAAATCTCTGAGGCGCTGAAAGGGCGCCCCAAGCCACCGATGTCACAGTCTCACCGTGAGAATATCAGGCGAGCCGCCACCGGGATCAAAAAGAGCGAAGATACGCTGCGTAAAATGTCAGTCATTATGACGAATCGAATGACTCCTGAAGCGAGAGCAATAATCAGCGCGCAGCACAAAGGAAGACCTAAGCCGAAGAGTGCTGAAGCTCGGAGGAATATGAGTGAAGCTAAAAAGCGATGGTATGCCGAAAAGGTGAAAACGACATGAACGATACCGACTTCGCAGCCAGCAACATCGACATTTTCACCACGCACACGACCGTTCGTGCTGATGTGTCGATCGACGAACTGATCAGTTTTCTCAAACTCCGCAAGGCAACAGGCGAAGTCTGCGTATCGCTGAACCAAGGCGGCGTTCGCAGCATCAATCTTGTCGAGCACACGAAGCTTAAAGATGCCGAGCGCGACAATGTTCGTCGGATTTTGAAGATTTAGTTGACAACGTAATCGCTCAGTAGTATTTCTGTTCGCGTACTGAGATTCTGATTGACCACCTTTCGGTGACTCCTTTCAGCCTCAAAACGATCACAAACGTTTTGGGGCTTTTTGTTTGCCCCTCGAAGGAGATTCACAATGGCAAAGCACACCAAGATCATGAAGGGCGGAAAGCACGGCGGAAAGAAACGCGGCGGAAAGAAACGTCACGGAAAACGCGGCCACAAGAAGTAGGAATCCATGGCGCGCGGAAAGACCAAAAAAGTCGTGAACAATTTCACCAAGGGCGGGAAGATTAACAACTTCCGTAAACACGCCCCGAAGAATCCGTTCAAGGGATCTCCAAAGAGGAATCGCAAGTAATGAGTCAGATGCCTCCTCCAGGACAAGACGCAGGGTCGGCTGGAGCTGCCCCTGCGCCTGCCCCTTCCGCCGCCCCCGCTTCACAAGAGCAGATGATGCTCGCGCAGATGTACCAAGTCTGCAAAAAACTCGCGCAATCCAATCCAGCGATGGCCGCAGGGATGCAGAAGGCCGCCCAGGGCATTCAGGAAGCGCAAACCGCCATGCTTACGCAAGGGCAAGGCCCCTCGCCTACGCAAAATCCACCCCAATAGGAGTATCGAATGACTACCCGAGAAATCCTCAAGCAAACCGGCTTAACCGACGAGCAGATCACAGCGCTTGACGCCAAGGTTCTCGCCGGATTCGATACCGTATTGACGACCGCGGCTCAGGAGCGCGATGCCGCTGAACTCGCATCGCGGGCGCAGAGGGAACTCTACGACACGCAGATTGCGCCGGCTCTCGACGCATGGGGCAACGAAAAGGCGACACTCGAAGCGACTGCCGCGTTCTACAAGACGCAGGCCGAGGCCGCGAAGGGTGCCGGATTCATTCCGAAGGATGCGCCTGGCTACACAGCGCCTCCCGCTCGATCAGCCGATGGAACATTCGTCGCTGGCGGAAACGTGGTTCCGGGATCACCGGGTTTCACCCCGGCCCAGGGAATCACCGCGATCTCGAATGCGACGTGGGCGTTTCAGGAACATGCTCGGCTGTTCAACCAGCCGGCCCCGGACGATTTCGAAACGCTTCTGAACGAAGCGACTGCACAGAAACTCCCCTTCCGCGACTACGTTTCCCGCAAGTACAAATTCACCGAGAAGAAGGCCGAGATGACTGCTGCGGCCCAGAAGGCGCACGACGACGCGATCGTCAAGGAAACCGAGACGCGACTCCGCAAGGAATATGCGGAGGCCGGCGGCAACAATCCCGGCGTCCGAGTCGGCGGCGATTCTCAGTACGCGAAGGTTCGGGCTGCCGTTGATGCTGGCACGAGGAAAGATCCTCTAAAGATGAACGCTGAGGAACGTCGCGCGAATACTCGCGAAATGATTAACCGGGATATCGCTGACAACGCGGCACATACGATAAACTAGTCGAATGAAAACATACAGACAAGATCGTACTGGCCTTGATCCGATACGGATTCCTTCCGACATGGAAATCATGTGGGCTGCTGGAATCTATGAAGGCGAAGGATGCTGCGTTCAATCAGGAAATCACCGCGGTTCTTACACTGTCTCGGTTTCTCAAAAAGATCCAGAGTTGCTATATCGGCTTCGGGAGATGTTCGGCGGAAGGGTAAAAGAATATCCTAACGATCGCGGAACGAACGTCTCGAAAGGGCGTCCAATTACAATCTACGCGTGGAGAGTATGTGGCGATAGATGTCGACTATTTATCGCATCGATCTATCCATACATGACTGCTCGTCGAAAGGCTCAGATTGATAGCACAATGGTTCGAGAGTTTCTCGATTTCGCTGGAGAATTACCAACGATCACGCAGGCATCGACTGTCGTGCATCAGGCACTGACTGAAATATTGGCTCAGTACGTCGAGGCACATCGAGAGTTTGCCAAAGAAAAACGCCGACTTTATCTGCAGCGATACGATCAGCAAGAAGGTCCGAAGGAACGACGACGGACATACATGCGCGAACTAAGGCGCAATAAAACGAAGTCAACTGTCGACACTAACAGAGGGAATCCGAACGTCCTAAAATTCGGATAAGGTACTGATTCTATGGCAGATCCACTCTACAACGAAATCGAGGCCACTAACCTGGAAAGTGTAAGAAAGTCAGTGGTCTGGGACAACCTCTTCGTCGATACCCCATTCCAGGCCAAACTCCGGCGCGCAGGCGTCTGGGATCCATTCCTCGGCGGCAACGGCATGATGGAAGGTTTCATCTACGGGCGTCCGCAAGGTGCGGCTGTGGCGCCAGGACAGACCGTTACGGTCACTCGGCAGCAGCAGAATACCGGAATGAAGTTCCAGCCGAAAGCCTACGTGTCATGGAGTCCTCTCGACGATTGGGAGTTGGACGACGGCTCAGGTACGGGCGGCGTCATCAATTCTGGCCCTGCCATGATTGCGAATCAGTATCAGATCATCATGGAAACGATGGTCCAGATGATCAACACGATGATCGAGATGGACTCGTTCCGTCACGGCCAGGCGGCAGGCACGAACATCGCTCAGAATCGGATCCTGAATTCGAACGGGTTGGAAGAAGCGCTGAATAACGGCGTTGATCCGGGGCCATTCGGAAACATTTTCACGACCTACGGCGGTGCGACACGAAACACGACTATCGGTCCTGCGTTGAACGCGGTTCCGCTCTGGTTGGGAAATCCGTCGGGCGGAGTCGGCCAGATCGACTTCAACGCGCTGATGAAGATGTGGGGAGCCTGCACAATCACCGGCGGCAAGCCGAATCTCGGCATCACGAACGTCATGGGTTTTGTCGCAGTCGCGAACGCCCTTGATGCTCAGCGCCGAGACGTGTCGAACACGAAGCACGACATCGCATGGGAAGGCCTGAACTTCAACGGCGTCGATATCTACCCCGATCCGTTGGCGCCGTCTTCGCAGTCTTCGCAGTTCCTTTCTCTCGGAACGACCGGAGGTCAGGCAGGCAACAACAATCTGATTGACGGTGCGGGTGCGAATACCGTAACAGGAACATTTACCTCTCCGGCTGCGCCATCGGCGGCATCAAACCTGCCGAAGTCAACCGTTTGCACGGTTGGCGAAGTGCTGTACTTCTTGGAAGCCGAGTCGTTCAAGATTCGCCCGACCAACAAAAAGGGATGGAACTACGGTCTGCGGCGAGCGCCGATGCCGAACAACGTTTCGATGGATGCGCTGTTCATGCGTCTCGGCACGAACCTTTATAACTGTATGCCAAGACACAACAGCGTGGCCTACGGGTTCACGGCGGGCAACTAAGGAGACACGATGCCATTTCAACCTATCCTCCCAACATTTTCGTTGACGCTTAATTCGTGCAACGACACGTCTCCTTCCGGCATGACGGATCTCCGCACCGGCCAGCCTCTTTTCTCTGGCGGCCTGAATCTCGGCGATTATTTCGACCTGACGGAGCAGGAAGCGAACCAACTGTCGTACACGACAACTGGAACGCTTCACGCTGGCCGCTATCGTCGCGTGCAGGTGGACTCTGGCGCGACTGCTTCCAACGTCAAGACCGGAACGATCGGTCTGATGTTGAACGGCGGACAGCCTCAGTTGAACCTCGTGTCCAGTTACGACAAGGGGATTGCTGGTTCAGCGGTTCGTCCGGTGATCTTCCTGAACACGGTGACGCCTGGAAACTACTGCTTCGTGCAGGAACTCGGTGTCGCTTCGATTCTGTGCGGATCGAGCATCCAGAAGGCCGCTCCGGCATCCGGCGACATGGTTTCGTCCACCACTCTAGGAGTGTTGCAGGACTTGACCACGCAAACGCCGATCATCACGACAATGGGTCTGGCGCTCTCGCCGCCGAGTCCGAATACGCTCTGCTTGGTATTGTTGAATTTGCCAACCGTGCAGGGATAAGGAGAACTCATGGCAACACCTGGATGGGCAAACGGGGGACTGCTTCAGCAGGGCTACCCCGACAATATCGGCCGAAAGATGGCGTTCTGTGGACCGTGGAATGGACCGAAGTCATACTCGCAAACGACCAAGGATGTTCCTACGCTGCCGTCTTACAACAACTTCATCGACGCATTGCACGGATCGCTGTCGGTCAGCGGTACATACTCGCTGAAGATACAGCCTTCCGGAGCCGGTCCACGACAAACGTGGAAAATGGCGTGGTTCACCGCATCCAGCAATACGGAAGTCGCGAACGGAGTCGATTTATCCGGAGAGACAGTGATTCTCAGCGGATTCGGATCGGTGTACTAGAAATCAGTCCTAGTTAACGACTAAAGGCCGGGGCCGGATTGGCCTCGGCCTTTAGTTTTTAGGTGAACATGAGTTACGCGGCGATGGCATTTCAGATGGCTGGTGAGCTAGGCATTCCGATGCCGCTCGTTCAGACGTATCTGAATGAAGCCCTTTCGACCATCGAAGATGAACTCATGTGGTCTTTCCAACTCGGAGAGTCCGGCTGGCTCACGCCTGGACTGCTATTCCCTGTTGGATCGCCCTTGAATAGTGCCGGAACGATTACGACGACATCGTATGGAACGACCATCGTCGGCGATGCCACGGCGGCGGCGGCATGGGTGGCCTATAACAACGCCGGAACGCTTCCACTGGTTACGCAGTGTCAGATTCGAGTGCCGCTGTACTCGCTGTACAACATCATCGCATTCGACGGAGTGAACACTTTCACGATCGATAGGCCATGGACGGAGCCTCCTGGCGCCGGGCAGACGTACATGGTTTACCAGGCGTATTATCCAGCGCCAACGATCGACTTCAAGCGGTTCTTCGAGATTCGAGATACGACGAATGCCGCACCGCTGGATTACTGGACTCTCAGCCGGGCCGATCTATCGATCATCGATCCACAGAGGGCGAATTTTAATCAGCCGGCGTATGTGGTTCCGTATGAGGTCGACAATCGAAGCGGAAGCGCGACATTGGGATACATGCTTTACGAGTTATGGCCGAATCCGCTTTCGGTGCTGCCGTACACGCTGAGTTGGATGAGGCAGGGTCCGTCGCTGGTCGCGCCATCTGACACTGTACCAAGGCCGTTGACGGAAGACCTTGTGAAATGGAAGGCCAAGCAGGATTTCTTTCTCTTCAAGGAATCGCAAAAGGGCGATGGCGTGGCTCGGGGATCCGGAACGGATTGGAAGTTTCTATCGCAGGAAGCCGAGAAAAAATACCTGAAGCGTTTGAAGATTTGCGCCGATAGCGATCGAGACTTATGCGAATTGTACTTCCGCCGATTCGTCCGAGATGCGGCACTCGGATACAGCGGATTTCCGTATGCGACTCAAAACAGCGGCTTAAACGTAGGACGATTCTGATGATTTGGACAGCCATTAAGCCGGACAACGGCAGTAATCCGCAGGTGAGCAACGGGGTCATCTATGTGCTCACCAAGTTCTCGAATGACACGAACAGTGTGGCATTTGAGCAATGGTTCAGCTCATCGAATCCTGGGCCAAATTGGCCGGACAGCGAGATCAACGCGAGACTGGCGGCACTGAATGCCGTTTCGGCGCTTGACCTGAAGACCATCCGACTTGGGGCACCACAGCCCGATCCGGTTCCGGTTCCGATTGATGTTCAAGCCGATCCGGCCGTCATCGCGCAGCAGCAGATCGACGCGGCGAATCAGCAGTTGATCCTGAAGAAGCAGATTGCGGACGCGCAGGATTGGGCCGCGCAGTCGGCAGATCCCGACGTGCAGGCTTTGGCAGCGCAGGTGCAGACGGCGCAGTCGGCGCTTGGCAAGGCGCCGCAACAGGTGAAGCTGTGAAACTGAAGCGCACGGCATCCGGCCTCTTCGTTCCGGCGCACTTAGGCATCGTTGCGCCTTCACGGGGTCCGTGGTTTCATGTGCCATCGAGGACGAAACGCGAAGATAGAAATCGGTATGAGGAGTACTTAGATTGGGCGAAACGCCAGCCCAAATTATCTATAGCCAGAGTTCAAGCCGTTGCTGGACAGAATGGGAGCGGGAGTACCTCTTATAATACGACGATTGCCTCAACGTCGGCAGGGAATCTAATCGTTGTGTGCGTTGGGAGTTTTCCGTCAAATGCGAATGTTCTGTCTGTGACGGACAATCTTTCCAGTTCTTATTCAACAGGCTACAACCTGTCATGGAACGGAACGCGAAAAAACGCCGTGTTCTATCTGGCCAATAATCCCGGCGGGATAACCACGATTACCATAAATTTAACAGTGTCATGTACGTCGTCTGTGGCAATTTTGGAGTACAGCGGAATAGCTACGGCCTCTCCGCTAGATCAAGCAGTATCGGCGATCAATTTCCAGACGGCGGTGACCACGTGGGCGTCTAATTCAATCACCACGACATCAATTGGCCTCTTGCTGGGAATAAGCACAACAGTTCAAACCGGGAACGCTCATTTCGTTTCCACTGCGCCATGGGCGACTGCCAAGGATGCTCCAAACGCTACCGATGCCGACGAAATGTACGTGCAGGAGCAATTGAATGTCATAGCTGGAACCTATAACGCGGCAGGAACGGCAGACAGTCACAACTATGGAAGCGGGATTATTTCTTTCAAGGCCGCCGCATCCGCCTCCGTCGTGCCGCTGAACATCCTTCACGAATCCGGGAGGTACGTCTAAATGAAAAACGTATCTCAAACCGTTATTTACTACGCCTACGACACGTCGGCGAACGCCTACAAGACGGGCGACTCGGCCAACCACACGTTGCGCGGGATGCAGGATACGACCGAATTCACGCCTGCCGCGTCACCATCCGAAATCGATTCGACAAACCTCAAGGGCGCATACAAGGTCAGCATCGCGGCAACTGAAAACATCGGCAACCTCATGTTGCTCGGCGGTGTGTCGTCAACCGCAAACGTGATTCTGATACCGGCGCGGTGGTCCAACGATCCAATACCGGGCGTTGTGCGCTCTGGTGTTGCTGCTGGGGGTGGGGCTTCCACGATCACATTGGACGCCAACGCCTCAGCGACGAACAGCATTTACAACGGTTGCCGCGTGGCTATTGTTGCGGGTACTGGAGTCGGGCAGGGCGACCGCATCATCACGGGCTACGTCGGATCAACGCAGGTTGCCACTGTCGACACGGCGTGGACGACGAACCCTGACAACACGAGCGTGTTTGCCATCATTCCTGCGGCTGCGGACCTTCGGACAATTCTCGCGACGCTTTCCAAGGGCGCCGCAGGGGCCGTCGCTCCGGACCAGGCGCAGATTCAGAACCCGACGTCGACCGTGGACCTCAGTGGGACAACAATCAAGAACGTCGACAACGCGATTGCAACGGTGACTAATCTGACGAACGCGCCGACGGCGGGAGACTTCACGGCAGCCATGAAGACGAGCCTGAACGCGGCGACTCCAGCCTCTGTGGTTGGGGCAGTCGGTAGCGTCGTAGGACTGACCGCAAGCAACCTCGACGCAACTGTATCGTCGCGAGCAACTCCAGCCCAGGTTGCAACTCAGGTCGATACCGTTATCAATGTGAATACGAAGGCAGAACTAGGGGCAGTTCCGGCCGCAAACGCCAGCATTGGAGACAAGTTGGCGTTCATTGAAATGAAGATCAGAAACGCAGAAACCCAGACGGCAACTCAGGCGACGATCGCAAACTCGGCCGGAACTCCGATTGGCACAGCGACCGTATCTGACGACGGCACGACCTTTACTAAAGGGAAGTACGCATAATGGCAATTGATACTCGAGACAAGCGGGCTTCGGCGTTACGTGAAGGACTCTTGCCTTTGCCGGACGGTTTGCCGCTGAATCCTGGAGATCGCCAGCAGGTATTGTGGCAGTACCGAGGTATCGCAGCGAATCCTTCGGTTGTATGGAGCGGTGTAGGCTACCAGACGGTTGGTGTCATTCACCAAGGCGGGATTGATATGATGTTCGATTCATCGACAGGACTCGTATGATTACTTTCTCGTTTGGATACATCAAGCCGACGTCGATCACAGTTGCAACCTTGGCGACAGCAAATCTCGATCCGACCGGAAAGCAATCGTATTTCGTTCAGGCCGCATCGTTTCAAGCGATTGAAACGAATACTGGGATCGTTTACATTTGCAGCGTTCCGAATCCAAACTTGACGACAGGGATCGGAGTTTTATGGAAGCTGCCGGTGCCTGACAACGTAGCAAGTAAACAGATTCCGGCGTGGGTCATCGGGGATCCGTCGCGACCGAATAATCCGGTGAACGTCGCACAGTTCTATATTCTTCCAGCGGTGCCTGGCGAAGGTGCCGGAATCGCAGCAATCCGCAGCGGGACATCGGTATGACAGAGCAGCACGCAGAACTTCACGACGTGTTCTATTCGATCGGTGGCGGTTCGGAGTTTATGAACCATATTGGATCGCAGAGTAGCGAGACGTTCGCTCCGGAGTCTCTGACGCTTCCTGTTACAGGTTCTGCTGTGCACCTGAAGCCAGAGCCGATAGCGCTATCGCAGTCAGTTCCGGTGCTGCCATTCCCACCGCCTAACGTAGATGCCTTGCCGCCGCCTCCAACAGTTGCCGCACCTATGCCAGACCTTGTGTCTCCGATCCCATGGCCTGACCCAGCGTTACTGTCACCACCATCACTACCGCTGGATGCAGTGCCGGCCGTCCCGGCGCTGCCATCGCCATTTCCACCGCCACCCGCGCCGTCACCTGTGGAGTTATCACCACCCTTTACTCCTATCCCAGCCAGCCCCACCGCTCCGCCGCCTATCATCGTGACATGGTATAAACGGCTGTGGAATATCTTGAATATGGACGTTCGAGACGTCTGGAAAATGCTCAAAGGAAGGCTTTAAATGTCATTGAACACTCCACCGAATCCGGGGTTCTATCCTGGAGCTGGACAGGCAACCCTCATCAACGCGAATTCGCAGATTACGCTGCTCAGCAGTCAGCGTATCGGGGCCGGTTCGCCGGGTAAGGCCAGTATTGCGGTTCAACTCGAACGACAGAAGTCTGCGTTCTATCCGTTCGGATTTGCGATAGAAGTGGCATTCTCCGGTGCGCCCGGAGCATTTGAAATTGACGTTCAAGGCGCTGAGACGGACGCCGATGCGAACTATTGCACTCTCGGGACGGCGATAACTTCGGTCGCGTCGTCGAAAAACGGAACGGTTGGACGGTTTGAAGGTGTCAATCTGTATCCTTCGTTCGTGAGGATCTTCGTCAAGACGCTCGGAAACGATGTCAACTTAACGGCGGTGATTACACGGTGAACTACGACACACTCAAGGCGCAACTGATAACGGACGAAGGGATGCGGCTTCGTCCGTACAAGGATTCGGTCGGCAAGTTGACGATCGGGGTCGGACGAAACCTTGACGATGTGGGAATCTCCAGAGCGGAAGCCGATATCCTGCTCAATAACGATATCCAGGTGGCTACCCATGATCTCGACCGAACGCTTTCGTGGTGGCGCGGGATGTCGGACGTACGGCAGAACGTCATCATCAATATGTGCTTCAACATGGGAATCGCGAAGCTGATGGAGTTCCGGAAGGCTCTCGCTGCGATGCAGGCAGGTAATTATGGGGAAGCCGCGGCTGAGATGAAAAACTCTGAGTGGTACGAAGAAGTCGGCGGACGGGCGATTCGACTGTGCTCGTTGATGGAGAACGGACAGTAGCCATGCAGAAGATTCAAGGGTGGAGCGAGCTTGGCAATACAGTGGTGTCTGTCAGCGGACTTAACTCGTCGAGCAAGGTTCAGGGATCGTTTCCGCTGGCCACCATCACTGTTTACCTGCATGGCACGATTACGCTCGCTTCCATTTTTTCTGACAACAACATCAGCCCGACTCCGCTGGCAAATCCTTTCACTGCAAATGCAAATGGAACATTCGGGTTTTACGTCAACAATGGGCATTACGACATCGTGCTTTCCGGCGCTGGCATACCGTCACCGCTTACCATTAGCGATGTCTTTGTAAATGATGCGGCTTCAGCTTTCTACAACGCGTTGGAGTATGGAGCCAAAGGAAACAGCTCGACGAACGATTCTGGAGCACTAAATACGCTTGCGAATACTACTATTCCAGCGACCGGCGGGACGATCTATTTCCCTCCAGCTACGTATCTGATTGGAACGAATTTAACGTTTCCGTCGAATGTCAATCTTATGGTTGACGATGGAGCTAAGTTCAGCGTTTCGACCGGAATTACCCTTACGATCAATGGTCCGATTTCCGCTGGTCTTTGGCAATTGTTCAGTGGCGTCGGAACGGTCACTATTCAGAATGGAGATGTCGTTGAGGTGTCGTGGTTCGGATGGACTACAGGCACAAACTCCAGCGGTGTCCGCACGGCAAACTCGACGGCTCTAACCAGCGCCATCAGTGCTCTTTCGCCTAACCAGAACGGTGGAACGATCATGTTCCCGATCGGCGCTGGATATGTGAATACCGGCATCACGATGCCTTCTACAACGATCAACCTAACATTCTTAGGACGTGTGCCGTGTCGTGGGACCGGTCTCGGAACCAGCGATCTTGCAGTCAATAAATGCTCGCGCCTTGGCTTCGTCGGCTCCGGCACAGGCATCAATGCTTCCGATGGAGGATCAAATACACTTACTGGAGTTAAGTTTGTCAACTTGGTCATAGGTTACGCTGGTATTGAAGACAACACTCAAGGAACCGTTCCTGACTACATCTTGAAAATATCTGGCGAGGGCATGATTGCAGGCTGCCTTATTCATGGAGCGCGACTTTCTTGCATTGCTAATAACGGATTGCTGACGGACTATACGATTCTCGATTCAACTATAGGAGTTACTGATTTCAATAAGGCCGATTCTGCTGGTGACTGCGTAAGGCTGACATATAACTCTGGAGCATGGTCAGTCGACGTGTTCAGTATGTACCGTTGCTACAACTTCAAGGCGAATAGAGGGCTGTACGCAGAAATTTGTCACAACGGGTCATTTCGCGACACCGTATTCGAGTCGATGCAGAACGAATTGGTCAAGCTGTATTGGCCTGGAGCGTCATTCACGAATGGCCTCAGCCTGCTGAAGTTTGACGAGGTCCATTTTGAAGCGGGCCAGTTGTCTCAGAATTCCGGGAATCACTATTATGTGGTATTGGATGCTGCCACTGCATCGACGACTGGAGCTCAGGCGGTAACTTTTGATTCTTGCTGGTTTTCAGATACCGCCAATAGTTATCAGCAGTTGATAGACGTTAACGTCGGTCGAAATATCCTATTTCGGAATTGTAGCGGATTCTATGACAGCAGCACGGCGCAGGCGGAAGTTGCCATAGGATCATCAGGCGTTACCGGCATCGTATTTGACCATTGCAGCTATCTAACTTCTCAGGCGTCTTTTATTGATGGCAACATCGTGGTCCTTGTGCGCGACGGAGGTTACTCTGATTCAGTGCCGAAGGATCAGGGACAGTACTTCCAGAATTTCGATGCGGACTCTCCGGGATCATGGACGTGGCCGATTGGAACATTCTCCATCGCTTCAAGTACAGCAAATCATACGGACGTTTTCTATTTGAGCCCGAGCACGAACGCCATTTATCAGTGGAGAGCCCCAAAGTCAGGATCAGTCTTGGCTCTAACAATAACTGCGGACGGAAATACCACAAGCGCAGGGATGACGGTATCGGTAGCTAAAAATGGTACAACTGGACTGTCGGTGGCCATAACAAGCGGGGCATCCAATTGGTCTAACACTCAATATAAAACGACGAGCGGAAATTCGCATTTTTCGGCTGGCGACTTAATAACCTTGCAGTACACGACAACTGTTGGATGGACCAGTACCACGACTAAATTCCAGGCATGGGTGTTGGTGGAGATGTGAATGCCGTACTCATTTTTTACCCTCGGACAGGCCAAGCAGGCACTCATCCAACGGCTTTATGTGGCGACAGGGCAGTTCTTCGCTGATCCAGAGTGTGGTATCTATATTCAGGAGGCGCAGCAAGCATTCAACTCGCTTGCGAACTTCTACCGTGCCGAATTCATCATCAATCTTAGTCAGAACGTCACGTGGTACGACCTGACGACAGCCTCCGGCACGTTGCGTCCGCTAACGACGACCGACACGTCTCTCGTCGAACAAATCGAATATCACTTCCTTGAGCCGCAGACTTCCAGTTATCCGCTCGTCTGGACAGGCTCCCGGCAATTCGCCATCACCGATCTACTCAACGCGATCCAGCAAGTTCGCGATCAACTGCTCTCGGAGTCGGGATGCACGATCACGCAGTCTCTTATCGCAGCAACGCCGGGACGAACCTTCCTTCAAGACACCGCAATCCAGTTACGTCGGGTATGCTGGATTCCCGTCGCCGGATTCGGATTCGCTCCCAACTGTCTCCTGCCGTCTGACATCTGGGGACAGCAATCGTTTGAAGCAGGATTTCCGCAGGCGACTCCGGGATACCCGCTGACCTACCGGCGATCAAGCGAACCGCCTCTGAGTTTCGATGTCGACATTCAACCGGCAGTCCCAGGGCAGTACGACATCCTGACGGTGAACGCCGGGGCCACGCTTTCAACCGCAGCGGCCGCCACGTTGCCCATTCCTGACGATTGGACATGGGTCAACAAGTGGGGGTCAGTCGGACAACTCCTCAACCGTGAGAGTTCAGCCACAGATGCCTTGCGCTCGAAATACGGCATCATGCGATACAAGCAGGGAGTCGCTGCGATGCAGATGGCTCCTGCTCTTATCGCGGCTCGGATTAACGATGTGCCGGTCACAGTCGAAGCAATCACCGCGGCCGATTTCTACGCTGCGAATTGGCAAGGAGCCACCGCGGGACCACCAACCGCCGTCTACTATGCCGGGCTCAACCAAGTGGCGGCGGCGCCCGCTCCAGACTCAGGCGGCCCGTACTCCATTACGGCGAGCGTCGTGCAGAATATGCCTTTGCCGGCCAACGATGCGGCGTACCTTCAGGTCGGGAGAGACGATGTTCAGGCGATACTGGATTACGCCCAGCACGTAGCGATGTTCAAGTGTGGCGGCGAGGAGTTTGCAAAGACGCTGCCGCTGTTCCAGAATTTCATGAAGCACTGCTCGCTGTATAACTCCAAGCTGGCAGCATTGTCGCCGTTCCTCGAAATGATCGACTTGCGGTCCCAGGAAGACGAACGGCAGAATCCGATGTTCTCGAAGGTCAATCCGGCAACGGTGAAATAGGATGCAGAAACTTCAAGGATGGGTTGAGCAGGGAAATACCAAAGTCGTAACCTCTGGGCTTCAATCTTCGACGCTCGTTCAGGGATCGTTTCCTGAAGCGACAGTGACGGTAAATATCGCCACTCCAACCACCATATCTATCACTGCTATATCCCGCGCATCGAACGTCGTCACTGTTACTTTCGCTTTAGGCGGTTCCGGCTTTGTTATTGGTCAACCCGTCACCATCAGCAGAGTCACGGACACTTCATTCAACGGCACATTTACTGTCCTGGCCAACAGCGCTACCACTATCACCTACGCGCAGACCGGATCAGACGGATCGTCTTCAGGAGGAACTGCGGCGCAGTCTCTCGCGACGATCTACTCTGACAATTCCGGCACTCCCAAAGCAAACCCGTTCACGGCAGCAGCAGATGGGGAATGGTTCTTTTACGCGATCAACGGCAGATACAGCGTCACATTTGCGTCCACAGGGCTGACGACGTTCACTATTGGCGACGTGATGGTCGCTGACATGACGAATCTTCCGATTTACGCCAACAATGCGGCGGCGATTACTGGAGGACTGCAACCCGGCGCATTCTATCGGTCCGGCGGCGATCCTGACGTCGTTCGGGTGGTGCATTAGATGGCAGACCGTCAACGTCAAACAAATCGGTGCAACTTCCGCGGCCTCAATACCCGCCTGCTCGCCGACGCCATGCCGATCGGCAAGTATCCCATTGCCATCAATGTTCGAGCGGACGGAGATTCAAAGATTCGCACGCGTCCAGGGCTGGCGGCACCGTTCACGACCGCCAGGGGACTTACCGACATTGGCTCCTACGCGACACTGGGTACCGATAACAAGCCGCGCATCCTAGTCCACGACTCCGGAGGTGGCGTGTGGCTCGACGACGGGGTGAAAAAAGGAACGGTAGGGACGGGGGGACTCGGTGCGTCCCTGATACCCTTCCGGCCTTCCCAGAGCCCGCAATCGTGGATGTATGTCGGTAATGCCACGGGGTACAAGAAATTCTCCGCTCCAGACGGTGCGAACGTCGTCACTGCTCAAAATGCTGGGATCGCCGAACCTCAGTCCCCACCAGACGCTTGTCCGGACGGACTGGCCTACAACGAATTCACCTTGTTAGCGGCGCAGTGGGCTCAATCGGGAACTGCCGCGGGTCCATCCGACGCTACCCGGACGACCGACACCGTAACCGCCATTTTCCAGGATCCGGCAAGCGTCTCTCCGGCCGCCCTGACGCGCTACACGGTCCAGTTCGGATCGACGGTCCAGTATTCGACTGGAATGACGTTGAAATTCAACAAGTCCGGGGGAGGAACAGTGTCGGCCATCGTCGAAGATGTATTTCCTCCGATCAACGGCGGGACGGCACTCACAATTCAGTCGATTCTCTACCTGTTTGGTCCGGCTGGACGCTGCATCATCGTTCCGTCTCAGGTCCAGGTCGGTTCCAACAACCAGCAATTTGACGCCAATGGTAATCCGGCGCCGCAATTACCGTTTCTTCCAGGCCAAATCGCTGGCCTTCGCCGCGGATCATTGATCACAATCGGATCCGGAGGTGGCACTGAAACAGTATTTGTACTCTCTGTAACGACAGGCCCACAGAACCAACTCGCTATTGAGTGCTCAACGCAGTACACACATGCAGCAAGCGAGACAATTGTTGGCACTCTTGGCGTTGCATGTTCTGGAATATCGTCGCTTGTTGTCGGTCAAACAGTGACTTCCGCGCAAATTAACTCCGCGATAACAACAGGCGTCGGCAAATTAACGCAAACCCTCGGCACTAACCCGTTCAACTTGTCACTTGGCACAATCGGAACACCACAAGAGAACGACCATATCCATATTTCGGTCGCGGTTGACACTCCGACAAACGTTACTGAGTTCAAAATCCTGTTTGACGTCGGCGATGGAACGTTTTTGCAAAACGTTTTGTACTATTCCATCACTCCGAGCGCTTTCACGCCAGTATTGGCGAATCTCGTAACGCAAGGTGGAGGCGGAGGCGGCGTTGCCACGGAAGCGCAGCAAAATCTTATCGACCAGCAGGCCGCCCAGAATCAGGCATTGACTCAAGGCGGAAGCACTCCAGCGGGAGGAGGCGGCGCGGGAGGGGCGGCGTTACCTCCGAACTACGATCCGAATAATCCGTACCAGATACTCAACAACCCGCTCTACGACGTTCCGGCAACGTCGGGATCCGCCCCTGGCATTGCGGCGACGGGCGGTACTCAGTTCACGGAAGCCATCATCCCTATCACGGCTCTGACTCGGATTGGTAACGATCAGAGCAATACGTTGGCTCAGTGCGTGGCAGTGCAGGTGCTCGTCAACTGCTCTGGAGCCTTGAATCTTTACTTTGGATCCATTTGGGTCGGCGGCGGAGGACAGCCGGACCTCGGCGACAGTATCAGCACGAATCCGACTTCTTCCGGCGCATCGTATCTATACCGCGTCCGTCCCAGGTCTTCCACGACCGGGGCTCGGGGAAATCCATCACCTGAAACCAGATACGGTGTCGAACCGCATCGGCAGAAGGTGATCGTATCGCTGCCGTCTGCGTCTTACGATACGCAGATCGACACCTGGGACATCTTCCGGTACGGCGGCACTGTGACTTCGTGGCGGTATGTGGGTTCGGCCTCCTCGACGGCAACCACATTTATCGACAACGTTTTTGATAATGCGGCACTTGCGGGAGAAGTTCTCGACTTCGACAACTTCCAGCCATGGCCTTCGGTCGACGTGCCGTACAGCGTCAGTTCTGGCGTCACCGTCTACGGCACTGCGATCGAGATCATTGCAGCCAGTTTTCCGGCCACGATCTCGAGATGGCTGCCTGGCACGCTGGTTACGCTCAACGGACAACTGACCTATACGCTTTGGAATCGGCCGGTTGGCATCGCGGGCGGATACCTGCTCCGGATTGTAGAGAATGCCGGTGCGCCAGCGGTCACCACACTGCAAATCAACGAACCGAACGTAGCGAACCAGCCGTTGCCCTACCTCTGGGGGCCTGACGCCAACGGAATCGTCTTCGGGGCAGGGGATCCGCTTCGGCCAGGCGCGCTCTATTCCGCCAAGCAGAACAACCCGGACTCGTCGCCGAACAATATCTACGACTTAACGCCAACGTCAGAACCGCTGCTTGGCGGCGAAGTCGTCGACGGGCTCTCGCTCGTCGCTTCGTCGGCAAATTGGTGGATGCTGCAGGCGGCATTCTCGACACCGAACCGCTGGAATCCGGTAAAGACTCCTGCCGGACGCGGACTCGCTGCTCCCTACGGTAGCTGCACGGACGGTAAGGTCGTCTTCTTTTGGGCGAAAGACGGGATTTACTACATGGTCCCCGGCCTGCCGGCCATTTCTCTGACTGAGCAGGATCTAGGAAATCTCTTCCCGAATGTTGATGGAATCGGTGGAGTCAACGTCACTTACGCGACTTTCACGTTCTATGCCCCGAGTTATCAGTATGCAGCCGACTTCCGGTTGTCGATTGCCAACTCAATGCTGCGCGCTCACTACCGCGACTCTTCCGGTTTCGCCAGAACGATCATCTTGGACATGAATCTGGACTCTACAGGTCAACCGCGGATGGCATGGTCGGTCGACTGGTTCGATGGCGATGGAGTCCCTATTGTTACATCGCTGCAGCCTGATCAGCCATCGGGAACATTGACAACGGCAACAGCGAGGTACCCGCAGGTCTACCTGGGAGACTCGCTCGGAAATGTCTACGCCGAGTCGGACCTGACTAACGACAATGGGCATCCGATTCAGTGCTGGCTCGGGATTCCGGAATGGGATGCAGGGGATGCGCGGACTCAGAAGCAATGGATCGATGCGTGGGTGGACTCGGTTCCTGCGGCTCCGACTGGTTTATTGGTGGCTCCGGTAGCGGGCGGAATTGCAGTCGGGACGCAAAATACCATCGCGCAATCGGCGAGCCGCATATTGCCGCCTCCCATCCTGCCGCTCGGAAATCCGGTCACGAACTTCATGGGTCTGATTCTCGAATGGATCGACGATTTCACGCAGCAGTCGGTTCCAACGCAGATTTACGAATGGAGTTCTGAGTTTGTCACTCAGCCCTTGCTAATTCGGTCATGGAATTCCGTTCCTACGTCGCACGGACTGCAGGGATACCATCACATCCGGAAGGTCGTATTCGCGTACCTCACGAAAGGCTCAAATGCCGTCACGTTGACAATCACAGCCTATGACGGGACATCTCCGGTGGCACTGACGCTTCCCGCGACGAACGGAGCGTATCAGAAGGTCGAGTTCATACCGACGTTCAACAAGGGGCTGCTGTTCACCTACAATGGGACGAGTTCGGATCAATGGGCGCCGATTTTGGCAGATACGGAAGTTCACGTTGGTGCTTGGTCGCGTACCGGCCCATACGAAGTGTTCCAGGGGCTCGGGGGGAGTGAGTCGTGATCGACACTCCGGTACGAATCACTGACATCCACGTTCGGGATAAGCTACGTGAAATCATCGACGTAGTGAACGGCAATCAAACTGCCATTGCCGCAAACACAGCAGGGCTCGCTTCGATAGTCCCTCCGTTGACGCTGGCTCAGATTCAAAAAGCTATTCAGCTTGGCGGATCGAATCCGATCAATATCACCGGTCTTCCGGGGATACTCCAGAATCCACAGGCGGCAGCAATCATCGGCACTCACGCACAGAGACTGACATCCACGCCTGCACTTGGAACATTTTTCATTGAGACAGATCGGACGGTACTTTACGCCGCGGAATTGGGTTCAGGGGCGGTCAAATGGGTCTACGTTGCTGGGTTGATGGCAACAACGTTCGGCAGTCAGCCTGTAGATCTCGGAGTTAATGACGCAGGATTTCAACTCTGGATAACGGTCCAAAACCACGTATTTCGGTGGGCCGGATCAGCGTGGGCGTTTCTCGACTCGTCGGGTGGCTACATCGCGGATTTCGTGGCTCCTCCTCAGAGTACAGGGTGGCAGCTTTGCGACGGAACCGCGACGGACTATCTAGCACTCTCGGGATCGACCATCGTTGCGACTGCGTTTACCACGGCTGACGAAACAACGGTAAATCCCGGCACGTACCATAAGTCGGCAGCGGCTTACACCGGTGCCATCAACGCTCCGACGGCTCCAGGTATTAGCGGCGCTACGGCTGTCGCCACAGCTACCAATAACGCGAATACGACAGGTGTGACGGTCAACGCTCACACCGTGACTCAGATTACAGATGTGGCTGGCGCAAATAACTACGCTTTCACGGGCGGGGCCGACAATCAGCACACCGTCGTCGACCCGGGCCACAATCACACGCAAAACGCTCACCAGCACACTTCAGGCACAGTCGCGGCAGATGCAACCGGACAGCCGAAAAACTTGGGAGTGTTGCGGTATTTTAGACGGTAGAAGGGTATAATCCGCCCATGGAAACGGCAACTGGCATTGAGTTTAAGATGATCTACGGGGCCGATCTGGAAGCCTTAGCACCGTTGATTCGGTCGCGTGGATGGATACCGCTGAATCCGATGACAGCCTGCGCCCTTGTGGCGTATGAAGGCGAGACGATGGTTGGATTTTGTGCGATGAATCCAATACCGCACGTTGAGCCTCTGTTCGTGTCACTTGAACATCGCGGCACTGGATTGGCAGCAGAACTTGTGGAGATGATGGTTGATTTCCTTTACAAAGTTGAAGCTCCGGCAGCTTATATCATCGCTAACTCCCCATTCTCTGCGAAGCTGGCAGAGGCTTACGGCATGGAAAGAGTCACTGAACCGGTCTATAGGCTTGTAGCGAGGAAGTAATTATGGGCGGACCGTCGAAACAGGAACAAGCGCAACAGCAACAATCTTGGGCTGGTCTGAACAGCCTCGCGTCAACGGCATCAACTCAGGCAGGCAAATCTGGCGATGCTGGCAATTCCATCCTTGGCGACGTGACGTCGTACTTCAAGACGTTGCTCTCGGGCGATCGGCAGGCAACCGCAGACGCCGTTGCGCCTGCCGCCAACGCCGCCCGTGAAGGCGCGGACGCACAGAAGAAGCAAGAAGCCCAGATGGGCACCGGCCGCACGGGTGGAACCGTAGCGCAGGACCAGCAACGCGAGGATGCGACTCGCGGACAGATTGACACGCTAACCGCGGGGGTGAAGCCTCAGGCGGCCCAGGCACTCACCGCAATCGGCGCAGGTGACATCAATGCCATGATGAGTGCGCTGGGGATTGGGACGACGGCGACAGGGACGGTGGGATCACAGGTTGGGTCGGACATCAACACTCAGAGGCAGGCAGCGGCGGATATGTGGGGCAGCTTGATCGGCGGTGCAGGCAGCGTCTTAGGTGGGGCTGCATCTGCCGGTAAACTCTTCGGGATTTAACGATGGCAAATTCAGGAGTCGGAACAGGAATCGGAATCGGGATTGGGCACGCCCTGGACGCCATTGGCCAAGGATGGGCTCAGCACTCGCAGCAGCAGAATGCCGACCGCGAAAAGCAGGCCGATGCGCTGCACGCGAAGGGCTTACAGATCGCTCAGAATCTCCAGCAATACGCGCTTGATGCTCCCGATCCAACCGCGATCCAATTCTCCGGTAAGTCCTACAAGCCGGAAGCCGCACCGCTCATCGACCAACTGAAGCAGACATCCGAGCAGGTACGCGGACTATTCGGGCCTCACGAAACTCCTGCACTCGTACAGCACTTCCGAAAGTTTCTCGGCAAGCAGCCGAAGCCGCCAACGCCGAATCCGCGTGCCGCTCAATATTCGCCGGAAGGGTTTGCCGCGGAGGTTCCGCAGGCTCCGTTCAAGTGGTCTGGAAAGTCTGGCGACTTCATCCAGCTATCGAAGCTTGCTGCCGATCCATCGCAATCGCCTGACGCTCGTGCCGCTGCAAAGGCTGAACTGGACGCATTGACAGTTCCAGCTACAGATCAGTGGGACAAGATTGGCGAACCGAAGGAAGGCGCGGACGGCAAAATGTACGAGACGTTCCAGAAGAAAGGCACGACCGAAACGAAGTCTGTGCCGGTCGAAGGAATGCCTGCGCCGGCGAAGAAGCCGCCTACGGCAAAGAAGGTTGGAGCGTCGTTCGTCATCACCGATCCTAATTCTGGAAAAGAATACGGCCCTGGCAATATCGAATCGCCCGACACGCCACCGGAAGTCAAAAGCATGTACGCCGGTTTCGTGAAAGATGAAGCAGACAAGGCAGCAGCGGCAGAGCAAAAAGAACTGTCTAAAATCGAAGAACAAAACAAACGAGACGACAAGCGCTTCGCCAATCAAATAGCGTTGCAAACCAAATCGTTCCAAAATGCGTTTGCCCAGAAGGACTACAGCGAAGCCCAGGCGATCAAGAAGACTGCCGACGCAAGATACAGTAATGCAGTTGCTTTGTCGGCATTTGCGGACGATGCGTTGAAAACTCCGGTAGCCGCCAAAGACAAGATGCTGGCTGGTCGTCTCATCAAGGAATCAGAGGGTCGATTCAATCCCGCGCAGTACGACAACCTTGTCAAGAACGCCGGACTTGCCAACACGTTCGAGCAGTGGATGAACAATGCTGAAACAGGGGAACTCACTCCGAAGATTCGACAGCAACTCGTTGACACCGCTCATTCGTTGCTCAGTTCAGCAGATACCGCACGTAAGGCGTTGGTCGAACCAGACACGCCTGGCAATCTGAAGGACAAAGCGAAGCCGAAGGCAAGTGATCCAGACCAAGACTTCATCGATTCCCTATCGAAGCCTAAAAAGCCATGACCGAAGCACCAGTCCAAGACATCGACAACGCGAAGGTCACGGAGTTTCTCAGCTTTCCGCCTGAACGCCAACTGTCGATCCTCAAGAAGATGCCGCCCGAGTTGAAGGATAAATTCAAGGCTGCGGTGACTTCTAGAAAAGACATCCTCGCCAAACAGGCGACCAAATATCCGACGAAAGCGGAAGGCGGGAATCCTGGTGGTGCTACGGCTGGCTCCATTGCGCGCGAGACAGCAATCGGAGCATTAGAGCCGTTCACCTTAGAGAATCTGTCCGGAATGGTTAAGCAGGGCGGAAGTGTCGTGTCTGACCTCCTGACCGGTCAAGGATTCCGTGGAATCAAAACGGCTAACGAGATGGCGAAGGGGATACTTGAGGCGCCAATAAAGCCGGTCGGGGAAATCTATTCAGGACTTAAGGAAGGCGATTACAACAGAGTCGCCCATGGCGCCGGCGGGGCGATATCTCAAACCGTTCCGGCTGTGGCTGGCATGGCCGAAGCCGCCGGAGTAGAGGTGCCAACGATTGCCGACCTCCGAGAGACTGCATCGAAACTCAACATACCGGAGAAACTGCAAGCCCGCGCAAACGTGAATCGATTGCCGGTCCCATCGGCGGATTTGCCGACGTGGGGAAAGCGGGCGGCTGTTTACGCGGCAGGCGAAGCGTTTGGCGTTCCTCACTTGGCTGAAGCTGCGATTGGGCTCGATTTCGCACGCCGGTGGCAGCCGTATCGAAATCTGAAAGCCGCGGCACTCGAAAAGGCTGGACAGGTTCTCGATATTCGAAAATCTCCTATCGGCGGAAATTCATCGATACCGGAGCCCGAAGCGACGCCTATCGAAACAGTAGCCGCGCGGCGGTCTTCAACATCTGCGGATGCAGCGGAAGAGGCAGCGCGAATTCGGTCAATTCCACCGTTGCCGCGCGAGCCGCTCGCTGAAACTCCGATCAAGACCGAATACAAGCCGCCTCCGGGAGCCGACGACTATCCCGGCAAAGGAACCGATCCGAATGATCCAGGATGGCTACAGGGCGTCGATACGAAGCCGCCTGCGGCTCCATCCGAGCCTATACCGTTCACAGGGGAAGTGGCGACATCGGATACGGCACCCAACTGGAAGAAGATCGAGGATGCGCTGGCGCCATCCGGCAATGCCGCGAAACGGGCATCGCAGACCATGGACGCGCAAGGCAATCCGACGCCGTTCGGCAAGAAACTCGTCGCGATCGTGCCGGAGATTGCCAAGGCCACGAAAGCCACGGCTCCTGAAGCACTGATGACTGGATACGGCCGCGTCACACAGGCGCTCAACGAGATTGAAAATCAGGTGCCGGAAGGAACGACAGTCGACACTGTTCCGATTACCGGCAGCCTGTTTGAACTCAGCCAAGAATACATGGACCGAGGGTTGCCGGACGAAGCGAAGAAGATCGACAAGATTCGCGAGCAGTGGACCGAGAACAAGGTGCCGTGGGGTGAATTCCTCGCTCGGAAGCGATCGTTCTTCCAGAACCACAACCTACGCTCGGCTCCGATGAAACGCGCCTACGGAATCCTCATGGAAGCGTCATCCAGGGTAAGCCCTGAGTTGTCGGAGGCCAACGCGAATTACTCGACGGTTCGCCGGGCGCTCGACAACGCGAATGTGGATGTCAACACCGGACGTCGGATCTCGGAAGTTGGCAAGGCTCCATCGAAGGCGTCAAGCGTGCCGATGTCCGAGCGCGGTACGCCGCCTAAATCGAAGCCTGCTGTTCCGAAAGAACCGGCGGCTCCCGTTAAGACGCCGGCTGAAGCGCGGGAGTTGCTGCACGAGCCTCAGCCTGCAATGCTCGGTGAGAACACCGAAGAGGCGATGACTAAGGCTGCCGCAGGGCGACGACCTGAGTTGCTGAAGGAAGGTCAGGAATTCGATCAGACGCGACTTGTCGAGAGTCCTCTATTCCAAGGTCGCGGCGGTCCTCAGAGATTCCTAGGTACGGACGATCGAGCGGAGGAACCTGTCTCTACGCCGAAGACTCCACGGTCTGCTTCCGAAAATGCTGCGGTCGGTCATGCGATTGCAAATCCAGAAGAACTTGAGCAGTTGGCGGTCGGCGACATGAAACAATTCGCGAAGTCTGTCGATGATGTTCGAACCGGAATCCGTGCAGGCGAAGGCCGCATGTCCCAGACAGAAGCACAGAAACTCAATGTTTACGGTAAGGAAACCGAAGAGATTGCAGACAAGGAATCCTCGCGAGTTGGCCGCAGTCTTGGAGTCAAGGAAGGATCGCCGTTGTCGAAGTTCGAAGAATCGCCGAAGCAGTTAAAGGCGGCAATCGACAAAGGGTCCGGCAAGCTCTACGAGCGAATCAAGAAAGCGTTTATTGACGCGACGATCGTAGAGCGCCAATCCTTCTTCCGNTCAAAGCAAGGAACTTCTTTTTCTGGTCCGATGGCACGACAGTTGTCTTTGGAAGAGATCCGGAAAAGATTCCCGCGACCGTAGACGCCTTCAAGGTTGGAATAGTCTTGTTTTCCATTCCCGAATTGTACATCCTGCAAGTGTGATAGGTCAATCTTCTGCCGATCTTTTAACCGCCACCGAGAGATGCTTAAGAAACGGGCACTGGTCGCAATTGTGGCGACGGCATCGCATGACTCCCATCCAGATGCTTCACGATGCGGTCAATCGAGCACTGACCGAAGACCATCCGAATCCAGGCGAGAATGCGGGCGAGCACTACGTCACTCTCGCCTCAGAGCGCGGGCTTGAACTGGCCGACTCCACGAACACCTATCGGTGCGCCATGAACCATGCGGCGATCGCAGACATCGTGGTGACTGCCATCAAATCGCGATGGGAGCCGGCACCTGTTATTCCCGGCTGGCAGTCGGCCTGTCTCTACGGCTCCGGCCATCTACGCCGATTCTTGGCCGTCTCGCACTGGAATGAGGACCGGGAATTATTTGAACGCCGATCGTGGCACGGCCTGGGCGAAGTCGCGCACTACCGATTGCCGATGCAACTCGTTGTCGCAAATATCGGTCACATGAGCGGTGGGCGCCGGACGGGGTACTGGTCAAAGGCGTTGCTCCATCCGCAACGGTCACATCTGCGGTTTAAAAAGCGAAGCCGTGGAACGGTGGAAGGATTCAAGGAGTCATGGAGCCCTGTTTATCGCGAGGATAATGACCGGATCTCGCGTGAGCAGTGGCTCCAGTCGATGTTCGAGGACGGCGTACTGCAGGAGTCGCTCTTTGTGGTTACGATTCCAGTTCCGGAAGAGTCACAATGCCGGAAGATATCTGATCTCGCAAGTCGTCAAATGGATCGACTCTCTCAAATGCAGGATCTACCTGACAAGCAACTGTCGACTTGCTTTGATCCGATAAGTCCGTGTCCGTTTCGCGTTTGCTGCCACGGTCAAACTGAATCGGGGCCGGAAGCTGGTGGATACGACCGGATTCAAACCACGGCTGCCATTCGTTAGCCCACAGGTTGTTCCAGTCTAGTCGTGCAGGCAGTAATGATTCGCCCGTCTTCGGAGTCCGCAACATCTTCGCAATCCGATACGCCCACTTCTCGGAATCGTGAACCGGCCTTCTGCTGTTGTACAGCCCTTCGAATCGGTAGGCGATCGGGTCGATCAGCATTTCCCTTGGCATAAATTCCGCCTGCCCGCCATAACTGCCAGCCAGACACGGCGTCCCGCACGCCAGCGATTCGAATATCGGATAGCCAAATCCCTCCGGGCCGATGCCAAGCGTCAGATCGCACGCGGAATAGATGTAGGACATGATCTCGTCGCTGACCTGATTCGTGTTCACGAGCGTCTGCGGAATCAGCCCGTAGTCCATCAGCAACGCCGCCAAATCCCAATGACGCTCCAACTGGTCAATCTGACAATAGATTCGGATCGGATGATCTTTGGCGAGCCTAGCGCACGCCTCAATGGCAAGCGCCCAATCTTTCCGCGCCTGATTCGTAGCGATGATTCCGATGATCTTCTCGTCTTGACCAATCTCCGGACCACGAAATCCGAGGCTCTGTGAAAATACCTGCCGCGATTGGTACTGATCTCGCGGCCGGAATACCGTCGTATCGATGCCGTGAGGAATCGCCTGGATGTCATCGCGATCTGGCAGCGAGTTCTGCGTGATCCGCTTCGCCCAATCGGTGTATGTCAGGATGCGGTCGAAGCCGCGCATCACCTCGCCCTGCATGACCGACATCTTGCCGTTCGGTCCTACGGCGTCAATCGGAAAGTAACCCCAACGCTCGAAAGGCGGATTTGTCAGCCACGCCCGCATGTGTGGATCCGGACACCATTGCGGATTGTCGGGGCGGGCGAACCAGAGAAGTCTGCTTGCGTCCCAGATCGTAAAAATAACGCCTTCACGGTCGCCCGCGAAGTCATTCCAGACGTCCTGCAGTGTCGGAATAAACCAGTCGTGCATCCCTTCGATTACATGTTGAAAGAATGGCAAGTGACTGCTGCCATGGCCACCGTATCCGAGCGTCGATACTTCGTAAATATCGGGCAGATTAGTCGCAATTCGAGTAGCCAGCTCGCGACATATTCTTCCAAGCCCAGACGTACATGATGGTGAGTCGGAGATGATGAGCAGTGGGGTTGTCATGGTAAGAGTTCGTCTCCCGGTACAGGCGGCAGAAACGGTTCGTCGGAATTCTCATCAATCACAATCGGTGGCGTTGCTCGCATCATGTTGCCTTCGACCGGCTTCACGAAGCGGGCCAGGAATTCGGCTTGGTCGGACACCGGTCGCTCTTTTGCAACTCGCCGACGAATATTGTGCATTGTGCCGACTACAACGTCTGCCGTCATCGGTTCTGGCTCCAGCGCCCCGATGATCCGCTGTAATCGCGGAATCTCCACCGCAAGTGACTCCAGTGCCGTCTGGTGAGATACCTGCTCATTCAGAGCCTTCTCTAGCCGCTCGGTGGCGTCGTGAAGCGCCCGGTCGTAGGCGGACCGGCGTCGGCGCTTCGGCTTCTGAGGCGGCTTAGTCTTGCGCTTTTGCTTTGCCAATCGCTCTCCCTCCAGCCGGAACACACTGAGGATCTCTTCGCTTCAGTTGCCGCTCTAGTTCGTCGACTCGCTCATTTAAGTCTTTAAATTGAGCGTCCTTCCATCGACTCGCTGCTTCTGCTAACGACTCTTCGGTTGGATATGATCCGCACATTACGGTGCCTCCGTTCCAAACATCTTGTAATACTCAGGGCTGCCAACGCGGCATCCCCACTTCTCCATAAATCGCGCTCGGTCGCGATCAGCCTGCGCCTGGATCTCGCGTCGGTCCAACTCGGTCGACGACTTCAGTGTTCCCGAAGCGTAGTGGTAGAAAGGGATTCCGATGGTGTACGCCTCGATACCGGCTTGGTGCATTCGCAGATGATAATCCGCGTCGGAAGCGTAGAGGACCATGCTCTCGTCGAAGAGTCCAACCTTCTGCCAGACGTCGCGCCGGATCAGGAAGCAACTGAAGTCAGGATGCGGGCGTGGAGCCTTCCGCCATTCGCCTTGAATCGCAGCCGGATTGTCCACGCTGACCGCGGTGACGAATGGACCGCCGTCGTCGAGTAATGAGCGGTACGTGTCCGGCCTGAGTTCGATGTCGTTGTTCAGGACCAAACAGTGATCGTACTTGCGAAACACCGTAGTCAGTGCCGTGTTCCAACTTGCCGAAACGCCAAGTCCGGGGCGAAACGTTTCAAACGTCACGCGAGGTAACTGCGTGCCGAGAAATTCCATCGTGCCATCGGTGCTGTTGTTGTCGATGACGTGAAGGTGTACCGGAATGTCCTGCGCGAGAACACTGGCAACCGCCCTCTTCGTCAGCTCGATGGCATTCCTGGCGAGCATTACCGCAGGATGAGTATTTACAAACTCCGTGATATCACGTTTCATGCATAGTCCTCTCGCCCTAATCCTAGGGCGTCTTCAATGTATATAAACATTTGGCGTGCTTGACTGGCGTCTTCGACGGAATCAAATATTCCTATGTGGACGTGTTTACGATAGCGAGTAACGCTCGCTGTCCACTTGTCTCTGTATGCAGTCACTCCCATCGCGCCGCTCTGAGCTCTCACCGTATGCTGCTTCCTAACGTTTATCGTGTTAGTGGTTTTCGTTATATTGAAACGTTGATTATTCAATCCGTTTCCGTCTTCGTGATCAACGTACACGCCATCGAAAGGTACGCAACCGAGGATCATTCGGTGCATTTTAATGAGTCTTCTGGACCGAGGCTTACTGCCACGCACACTCGTAACAGCGTAGTAGGTATTGCGGTCTTCTACTGCCGTCCACGACCATTTGCTTATTTCAGCAAAGTCTTCATCGTCGACAAGTGCGAACATGCCATTGTTAAGCGGAATCTCTTTCACCTCACAGCCTCCAGGCAAAGAATCCAGCGGTCATCCCGAGCGATGTCGGCTCCTGGAATCGCGCGCCAGTCGAACGGAGCAATGGATGACCATGGGCATTGACTGAGCGCTTCCCTGAGTGACACGGCTTCGAATCCCCATCTGTGACGCGATGCCTCAGTGCCGTCGTACGGGCCGTAAACGTTCGTCATGTAAATCTGCGTGGGCAACTCTCCACGCAGCCACATTTCCGCCAAGAGTTTGAGATTCGGTACGCTGACGATCAGATTGCCGCCTGGTTTAAGAATGTCGTAACACTGCTTGATGGGCTGCTCACCGCATCCTTGGTGCTCAAATGTGTGGTGGGCAACGATGAGGTCGTAGCCATCTCTGGTCGGCGACGGAATATCGTTACGCCAGTCTCCGATTAAATCCACTCCCGGTCCTTCGTTGATATCCAAGTTGATCCATTGTATCTCGTCGTTCGACTTGAAGATCCTCGTGCCGCAGCCGAGATTTAGAGCTGTCTTCATATGTCCAGCACCTTCTGGATGGTCAGTTGTAAATTCTCAACATCGTCGCCGCCCCATCCCTCGTGGCCGTCAATCAGGTGCACGCTTTCACCATCGAGAATGAAGTTGTGCGGCGTGATGTCGCCGTGCTGGGTCAGCGGTAACACGTAGTTCGTGAGCATCTGAGCAATCCTGGTACGGTGCGGATAGACGCCATTCCACGCGAGGAAGTTCGCGAGGTTGATACCTGGAATCCAGTTGCGCCACGAGTCGCCGTCTTTGAGCATCTGGGCGCGACACCTGTCTTTCTCGGCCCACATCAAGGTATGAGCGCTATTCTCATGTGCCTCAACGCATGTTCGCGTCAGGATGCGCGGCAGGATATTCTCGTGCATCCAGAGTGGTCGCGGCGTGTGCTGCGGAAACTGCACTGTGTCTCCGAGATGCTTCCAGTCAATCGTGTATCTGCAAATATCGCCTACTACATGGCCGAACGTCTCGATGGCCTTCGCATCGTCCGAGGCAGGCGACTGGATGAACACGTAACGTCCCATCCGACTGAGGATCTCAAGAGGAACAGTCGAATTGAACCAGTGGCAGACGTTGAATCCAATTACCACGTCGAAGTGCTCGCACTCGGACATGAGTTGCAAGTCTCTGGGCGAGAATTCCTTCTTGAGCCACATCGTTCGCGGGCTCAACTCCGGTGCGACGATATTCTCCTCGACGCAAACGACAACCGCGTCAAACTCTCGCGCAATTTCGGTCCCGATGGCGGACGCGTTGATTCCGGCACCAAAGTCGAGCACCGTAAACCGGCGCTTGAAGCGGCTGAGATATGGACGTAGGAGATCGAGACGTTCGCTCACATCCGCCTCCAAATGCCGAGCGTGCCATAAAGTCCGACTGGAGTCCATTCGGGGTGAAGCAGCAGGTAGCCGTCGATGGCACAGGTAACGTCCGGCAGGCTCTCGCGGTGATAATCGTGCGCCATGAGATACCCGCCCTTCACCACATGCGGCAGGAAGTGTTCGCAGTCGGCCAGCACGCCCTCGTAGCTGTGATCTCCGTCGATCAGGATGGCGGTGATATCACCGATGTCGCCTAAACCTGCATCGCTTGATCTTCCGACATGTACCCGAATCCAAGATCGCGGATTGATCTTGTAAGACATATCGAACCATTCAGGCTTCACGTCGACGTCGATCCCGAGGTAGCGATAACCTTGGACTCCAGCCACCTGCAACGCGATACTCGAAGACCGTCCGTATTCAAGGCCGACCTCGACAATCAGCGAGTCCGTCGGCAAACTCATTAACGTGTCGAAATACGCGCGACACTCTTCGTCCTCGAATGCGGTCGGACTGGATATTGCGCGGGTCAGGACCATCGCTTCGTCGAAGGTCAGCATCGCACTCCACCGGTCAGCACATCGACAAACTCGTTGTAAATCCACTTATGCCCCTCTGCGTGGTTCATTCCGTCATCCATCTTCTGACTTACCGATGTCTGACCGCCGATGTGAGTGACCGAAATCGGCACGAGCCGTATCTTGTAGCCGAGTCGATGCGCCATCCCGCAAGCCCAGAAGTCATATCCATGAAAGGCGAGCTTGCCGACAGGCCATCCGCCGGCGCGTTCAAGGAACTCTCGTCTGAATATCAAGGCAAACCCGTCAAGGACGGCCACGTCAATCGGCGGTCCTTGATATCGTTTGCCGTGCGTCTCCGCGTCCGTCATGTTCGAGAGGAATTCGCCGCGGCTGAGTTGCATGATCTCGTACGGTTTCTTGTAAATTCGCGGATCGCCCCATGTACAACTGCCGCCGAAGCCGACGAGGCCGACTTGTGGATCTTCGAATTCCTTCATGACGCGCTGTGCCCAGTCTGTTTCATGGATAATCAGGTCGTCGTGGAAGTAGGCGAGGATGTCGGCGTCGGATCGCTCAAGTCCATCTTGCCACGCCTGAAGCGCACCGTTGCGACCGTCTTCGATGTAGATATGAACGCCTTTCGTGAACCATGACCTGCATGCTTGTTCAAGAGTTGAGGCGTTTGCGTGGGCCGCGATTGCGGACAGGTTCATTTAAGCCTCTTCGTGCAGCGCGGGCATTTCTTCGGTTTAGCTACTCGCGGAATCCATTTGTACTTGCAGTGCGGGCATGTGGCTTTATCCAACATGGTGGTGGACATTATCACGGCTTTCTGCGAATAGCAAGCCCGTCGTAAACGCGGTAGTGACTCAGGTTGAAATCCGGCCCCATTGACTCCGCTCTAGCATGTGCGATACTTGGATCATGCAAAAGCGTATTTCGGCTGTCATGTCGATATTAGGGTAATTATATACTTGACTAACCACGCTTGATCTGGCAAACTGCTTTACATGGTTACCAAAGATCAATTTCCGAAGACGCTCCAACTCGCGATTCAACACTTCGCCGATGATCAGACCTGCATTGATTTCCTCGCAGCGATCCGCTGGCCGGATGGTAAAGCCGTGTGCCCGAATTGTGGCGACAAGGATCAGACCTATTATCTCGCGAATCAGAAGCGCTGGAAATGCCGTGGTTGCAAGAAACAGTTCTCCGTCAAAGTCGGCACGATCTTTGAAGAGTCTCCGCTTTCCCTGTCTACATGGTTCCCGGCAGTGTGGTTGATCTGCGGTGCGAAGAATGGAATCAGTTCGTGTGAAGTGGGTCGCGCTCTGGGCGTCACGCAGAAAACCGCGTGGTTTATGATGCACCGCATTCGGCTCGCAATGACCCAAGGTTCGTTTGAGAAGATGGGCGGCGAAGGTGGAACCGTTGAAGCGGACGAAACCTACATCGGTGGACTCTCGCGCAATATGCACAAGGACCGCAGGGCGCGGACTATTACGGGAACCGGAGGCAAAGGGAAGGTTGCGGTATTCGGTCTACTGGAACGGCATGGCAATGGACCGCGCATGAGTCGCGTTCGCGCCCAGGTTGTGCCGAATAGCTGGAAAGCCACGCTTCAGCCGATCATCAAAGAGAACGTCGAAGCAAAATCCAATGTCTACACCGATGAGCATTTGGCCTATCGTGGACTTGAAGCGGAAGACTACTTTCATGCCTTCGTGAAACACGCGGAATACTACGTTGATGGCTCGATCCACACCAATGGAATTGAGAACTTTTGGGCGCTCCTGAAACGCGGAATCAAGGGCACGTACGTTTCAATCGAACCGTTTCACACGTTCCGATACATCGACGAACAGGCATTCCGATTCAATGAGCGTTTTGGCGATGATGCGGACCGTTTCATTACGGCCATGCATGAAGTCATGGGAAAGCGTATTACCTACGCCAAACTGACTGGCAAGGAAGACGTTTCTCCAAGCGTCAAGGACGCGGCCAGCGATCCTAAGTGATATTTTCATGGCTTGCGCCGTAATATCTGTATGCAAAAGACCGGAACTAAGAGATAAGAGAGGTCCAGATGTTATACTGGACCTATTATGGCTGACCAAAAGAATACCAAAACGCAACATCATGGTTATTTTTGGCGTGGATTCAGTTCAGCGCTTTCTCTCTCTGCCCGTTGCCCACTTTGTGTGAGTAAATCGAAGTCTCACGCAATTGTCTATTTTTCCAGAAGCGCTGAGACTGCGCTGAAAAGCGATTGGCTTTCTGTCGGGCGCGATATGTACGCAGCCCTCGATTTGGAATTAGCTAACGCCGATGGTCCAAAAGTAGACGATGATTCCCTCGCCTATCATGGACAATCAAACTCTCACTAATCAATCGAGCGATACCGTACAGCCGGATAGTCAGCCAATTCAGGCTGATTTCATTAACGCCAAACCTATAGATCCCAAATCTCCGGCAATGATGCGGAGAATAATGACTTCGGAGTTTCAGGGGCCGCTTCCACCTCCGGCTTATTTGGCAAAATATAATGAGATTCATCCAGGGTTGGCAGATCGAATAGTAAAGCTTGCAGAGGGAGAAGCCGAACATCGCCGAAAAATGGAAACTACAGTCCTGGCTGCCCAGATTGCCGACTCGCGGGCCACGGATAATGAAGCCAGGTGTGGGCAGATATGCGCTCTGATAATTACAATTGCTAGCCTTATAGCGGGAAGTTATACAGCAATGCATGGGCATGAAATCGCAGGGAGTATTTTGGGGGTAGGCGGAATCGGCGGCATTGTCACAACATTCGTTCTTGGAAGAAATCATTCCACTTCCGAAGGGCAACTTCCTGAAACAGCAAAGGCCGACACTAAAAAGAAAAAGAAACGAAAATGAAGACGCGCCCACGTCCCCGAACCAAAGCAGAAGACGTACCAGCGCCATCCCGTGCACAATTTGAAGGATTCATAAGGCAACTTGTGAATGTACCGAAAGCGGAATTGGATCGCCGGGAAGCGGAATATCAGGCTATAAAGAAAGCTCGCAAGAAAGCCATCTAGTGTGTTAAATAGTCATCGAATGGGACGCTCCCTGTTAGTAGCAAGCCGCCCCATCCGATGAACAAGATTATCTAGTTGTTATTCCCCGAAGGGAGGCAACACGATAACCAGGGTGACTGATTCACCGTTCCCGCCTGTGACGCAAAGAACGATGATCAGCATTAACGGAGAACGTTTCATAAACGTTCCTCCTTTCAACAGTAACGGCCCGCACCTCGCGGGCCGTTTT
>JGI24890J29729_1000144_pt1 | contig 56844 bp, 68 predicted proteins | sample FreactcultureFD7_FD_29729 | JGI IMG/M metagenome (IMG submission 29729)
GGTGTGTTCCATCCTTAACTCGTTGGTTGTTGATCCTAGTAGCAAGCTCGGAGGTAGGGCCTCCGCCGCCATTGCCTGCACCGCCACCGGTTTCCGGAATTCGGTTAGCCCATTCCGGACTTTCAACTACATTCCATAACTCGCTGTAGTATCTTCCCCATTGGGACAGTTCGGCACTGGACCGGCATTCTCTCAATATCTCGGTTGTGACATCATAGCCGTGTTCTTTGACATGAGGCGTCCAATCTTTTCCGGATCCTTGATATTTATAAGGATCTTTAGTAGTTTTTCCGAGATACTGCAATCCGGTTATGTTGTGGGTTTTTTTGTATAGATAAATAATCATACTGATGCTCCTTCATAGCGTTAGAGTAGTTGGGGAGGTGAGAAACCCGCGAACTACATCTTTATTTAGTCCGAGAAAGATAAATACTTCTATGAGCAATAAAACGTTACCTGCTGATACGTTCTGGAATAGCGTGGACTTTGTTAGCATAGTAGACACTATTCGCGGTGTCTACATGAGCGACGGGTCTATGTCTACCCTATTGGACTACGAGCGGGTCTTAGACGAAGCAGACTTATACGCATTCAAAAATTGGATTATCGGAGAACTAGTAGACGGTCCGATCATCGGTAGATATTCCTGCAAATGCACTTTTATGTGGCCATATAAGCTAATGCCTGATCCAAGAGGGGCATTACGATTGCTAAACATCGGATGCAAAGTAAGCATCGGTAAGAGCGAGATTGAAGTTCCTGTGGAAGTCCTAGACTATGAAGATTTTGTTCCAGGCACACGGTACCCTAAAATGCATCCTAGAAAAGTATGGTTTGTTCAGGTCGAGATTCCACTAGAACTCATGGACGACATCAAAGAAGGATCTATCGATCTTGCTGATACGACTATTGACTTGTCCGAGATTGAAGACGCATACAACGAGGACCTTGACGATTCAACTGCTAAAGAAGGCACTGGCCCAGAAACTGCTGCTGATCAGGCGCAACCACAAGCCGCCGAACAACAAGGTGGACAACCGGCAGGTCAACTATGAAAACATTAAACGAAAGCCTAGACTACATGGATATGAAAGGTCAGGTAGATAAGAAAATGACCGTTGATGAATATGCGGCTAAGATGGGCAAGGATAGTGATATCGTTACTCTGACATTCACCGTGCATTCACATCTTGCTGCAAAGGACCTATCATCTTGGTTTGAACGTGGATATGACTTCGTACTAGACTCTAGTGTCAGTGACGGAGAATTAGAACCAGGTGAATGGTTAGTATTCCTTGAGATGGATCGTCGTATAGCAGTTCCTGATAGAATAATCAGACTGTTGACTGACCTAGAAACCCTTACTGGCAATGATATTGATGACTGGATCGTGGATATTGCAGGTACAGAAGTAAGTGCTAACGAAGAACTAATCCGAGACGAGATGATCCTAAACCCTAATGAATACAAGATGGAAAAAGAACAAGACGAGAAACTTGACGAAGTCCGTCAGCTTGCTGGTCTATCTTTGAATAAAAATTATTATGTTGAAGACGAATATATCAAGAATCTCAAGGCAATTGCAAGAATTTAAGCTTGACAACTCATATATAGTGTGTTAGTATACTAGAATGGATCATTATAGCACATTGGGCGTTTCTCGCACAGCCTCTCCTGAAGAGATCAAAAAAGCATATCGTAAATTAGCGATGCAACATCACCCCGATCAGGGTGGAGACATCAACAAGTTTCACGCAATCAATGAAGCGTATGAGACGCTAGGCGATACTAATAAAAAGCATCTATACGACAACCATTCCCCGCAGAATCCATTCGGACAAAACGGTGGATTCAGTTATACTTCAAACGGATTTGACTTCAATGACCTCTTCCGTCAAGCGTTCGGTCAGCGCGGCCCAAACCCCTTTGAAAATAGCCCGTTCAGACAGACCCAACAACTATATCGCACTAGGTTAGAGGTATCGTTGTTGGACTCATATCGCGGTGAAGAAAAAGTGTTGCAGGTTGGCACCCCGACCGGCACGAGTGCAATAAAGATCAAAGTTCCGCCGGGAACCAATTCCGGAGATCAAGTCAGATACGACGGTGTGATTGACGGGGCACATCTTGTCATAGAATTTATTGTTTCTCCTGATCTAAAGTTTGATCGCAGGGGCAACGATCTATACTTTAATCTTCCTATATCTATCCTAGACTTAATTATAGGGACAACAATAGATTTTAGGACTATTAATGGAAATGTGTTGTCAGTAAAAATTCCACCTAGAACACAACCTAGTATGCAGATCAAATTAGCAGGAGAAGGCATGCCTATCTCAAATAGCGGGAACTATGGTGACCAAATACTATTGCTTAAGCCTATCTTACCTGATAATATTCACATTGATATCATAGACGCTATCATGCGAACTAGAAATAAATAAGTAACAGCAGTTTAAAAGGAAATTGAAATTGAATAGTAGTCCAGAAATTGAGAATATTATTGAGCGAGCAATTGACTCGGCTAAACAACGAAACCATCATTATTGCACGGTAGAACATCTACTCTGGGCTCTAGTGACACATCCTCCTTTTAAGAAGTGCCTCAATAGTTTCAACGTTGACACTGATCTTATGATCGGTGAGATTGAAGCATACTTGAACGCACTACATGCTATTGAGTCTAGTGAACCAAACGGTCAACCACGCAAGACGAATACTCTTGAGCGGGTCATGAATCGTAGCGTGACGCAGGTTCTATTTACTGGTCGTCAACAGATGATGACGATTGACCTCTATCTGAGTATCATGAATGAGGGTAGCACTCATGGTCATTATTTCCTGTTAAAGTATGGCGTCGCTAAGAATGAGTTTGTCGCTCACTGGCAGAAGACTTATAAGGGCGGCGACTTTTCTGGAACTATCACGCCTAATCAGGCTGACGAAATTCTTGAAGAATACACGATCAACCTGACCGCTCTTGCCCGTCAAGAGAAACTTGAGCCAGTTATCGGTCGCACTAAAGAGATTGATGACATCATCAATGTCCTCGCGAAGCGTTTCAAGTCTAATGTCCTGATGGTGGGGGACCCTGGTGTAGGCAAGACTGCTATCGCTGAAGGTATCGCCCAAGCAATTGTCAATGATGAAGTGCCTGATTTCCTTGAAGGATATGAATTGTATTCTCTTGAGATCGGTTCACTACTCGCTGGTTCGCGTTATCGTGGCGACTTCGAAGAGAAGGTGAAGCAGGTTCTTGATGCACTTAATGTCAAGAAGAAGGCTATTCTCTTCATTGACGAAGCACATACCATGCAAGGTGCCGGTAGTGCATCTAACGGATCAGTTGACTTCGCGAATATGATCAAGCCAGCGATAACTAAGGGTAATCTGAAGGTCATCGCTTCTACTACTTGGGAAGAGTATTACGAATCCTTTGAAAAAGATCGTGCTTTGATGCGTCGTTTCTATCGTATCTCTATTGATGAACCGTCCGAAGAATCTACTATTCGTATTCTCAGTGGTCTTTCAGCCCGTCTCAATGACTTCCACAGCGTGTCTATCTCTGAGGAAGCGATTGTAGCAGCGGTTGAATGTTCTGGTCGCTACATCCATGATCGTAAGAATCCAGACAAGTCTATTGATCTATTAGATGCTGCATGTGCGAAGCAGCGTGTTCTCATGAACGAAGGTGCGATCATCACTAAACAGTTGATCCATGAGCAAGTAGAGAAGTTCACCGGTGTCCCTGCTGACAAACTGTCAGACGATAACCTTGATCGTATCAATATGCTTGAATTCAACGTCAAGAATAAACTCTATGGTCAGGACGAGACTGTAGATAAGGTTCTTGAGCGGGTTTATGTGTCGTTTGCTGGTATCGGCAACGACAAGAAGCCCATCGCAAGTTTCTTGTTTCTTGGCCCGACAGGCACAGGTAAAACAGAGTTGGCTAAACTGCTGTCTAAGAATTTAGATATGCCCCTTCTCAAGTATGACATGAGTGAATACGGCGAGAAGCACAGCGTAAGCAGTTTGATCGGTCCTCCCCCTGGATATGTAGGCTTCGGTGATTCACAAGTTCAAGGTGGACGCCTAATTTCAGACTTGAGCAAGAATCCTCACTCTATTCTACTGTTTGACGAAGTTGAAAAGGCACACCCTGACATCTTCAATATCTTCCTTCAGATGTTGGATGAAGGTCGTGTCACCGGTTCAAACGGCAAAGAAGTGTCGATGAAAAACACACTGATCATCCTCACTTCAAATCTAGGATCACAAGACGGAGAGCGTAATAACATCGGCTTCGGTGATCAGAATAAGACCGGCGAAGATGATAAGGCTCTCAAGCAGTTCTTTAAGCCCGAGTTCCGTAATCGTCTTGATATGGTCTGCAAGTTTGATAAGTTGGATATGTTATCCATCAAGAAGATTGTCGTCAAGTTTGTTGAAGAACTAAAGAAGCCTCTGCTCGAAAAGCACAATATCACGCTAAATCTGAGCGAGCCTGTTGTTGACTATCTCGCAGATAAGGGATATGATAGCAAGATGGGTGCAAGGCCTCTTGGTCGTAAGATTGATGAGATGCTCCGTGTTCCTCTCTCAAAGAAGATTCTCTTTGAGCGTATCAGCAATGCAAATGTGTTAGTATTATTGGAGAACAATGAGATCATATTTACGGTGACAAACAAGCAAGCAGCACATGTTGGGGATGATGGCATCATTGAAATCGGAGGTTAAACCTAACTTATATTTTAACAAGTATAAGTATAGGGCCACAATTGAAATTGAGAATCTGCGTTTTGCACACCTTAGTGAAACATTTGATCAGTTTTTGGAGTTTTTTAGAAAGGAATCTAACGTTTCTTCTACTAGATACTGGGCTAGAGCCGTCGTTCCTAACAGTTCATCTGAACTTGTCAGGTTACGAAGCACCATAGAATACCGCAATAGAGTTCATGATATAGAAGGCGTTGATATCAGAAAGGAATATGACAGTATATCTTTCTATAGCAATGACCTTAATCTTCTGAAAGAGGTATGGACATTCAATCCAAAATCATGTATTACCGAAATAAATCTCATGCCCGCTGGTGTAATGACATTTGCTAAGGAACCGATATATCAATACAGGACCTATCTAGTCAATAGAAAAATTGAAAATAATTCAAAGGAAGAACTTCTTGACTTCGTGAAAAGAACTACAGAAGTAGAACCATCTAACTCACTTGAACGCTGGTTAGTTCATCCACGACGATGGTCACATTCTTATTCTAGCGACAAATATTTTCTATCATATGATGATCCTAGAATATTGACTATGTTAGGTCTTATTTGCCCTGAAATTATTGGAAAATCTTATAAATTAGAAAAGCGTTAGTATTGAATAAATACTCTAATAAAACGGAGTATTTAATATGGCAAGAGTCCTTGAAGATGTACTGGTGCTCAAACTAAGTAAATTAGTAAAAGACGATTCAAATGACGAAAGCATTGTCACTGAAGAGATACATGCTGCATTAGAACAAGTAGCCACAGAATTAGTTGGCGAAGGCATAATTGTAGAGGTCGTGAGAGCGTAATGTCTCAGGGCGTAACTCTACAATTATTGCCACAAACACCTTACCATAATCCAGGTAACGGCGCGCCCTACACTGTTACGGGAAATGCTCAACCTGCAGCTTCCTATTATCTTGGAAATCAGAACTTGCAGACGGTAAACATCTCTACAACGATGTGTACAGGAAACATCATCATTGAAGCTACCCTAGTAAGTAGACCACTAGATTCAGATTGGTTTGAAGTTTACACTCTTCCAACAAGCAACACTAATACTTCAATGTATACCAATATTACCGGTACCTTTGTGTATATGAGGGCCGTAATTCAAGACTTCAGCTACGGCGGAGTTAATTACATTCAGCTATCCTATTAAAGAAAGAGAAAATATGGAAACCACAATCAATATCAAGGCACAATTTGAAGCATTTGTTGCTGAGAATGAGAAGTTTGAGAAGGGTAATGCAGCAGCAGGCACCCGGGCCCGTAAGGCATTAGGTGATCTCGCTAAGTTATGCAAGACCCGTCGCAGTGAAATCACTGACACCAAGAACGCACGCAAAGAAGAAAAGTAATGTTTTTAACTGAGGGCGGAAATGTTGTACCAGGAGCGGTCTCTCTTAAGAGAGAAAACTTTGCTACGGCTATGAAAAACCTTCAGGATATCTTGCCGCGTGGATTAAATCTATATCCAATCGGTAGTGCAGGGAAGAAAGAGATATCAAGTGATATTGATGCCCTCGTTGATGCAGAAGAATTAATGAGGGCATTTCCTGCCAAGGATCTAAAGTCTAGTAGAAAAGAACTAGAAGATTTCTTCAAGAGTAAAGGTCTATTCTCAGCAAGAACCGGGGTTAGTGTTCATGTCGGCGTTCCTACTGGAAACGGCGATGACATCGTTCAAGTAGACCTAATGGCTGTAGAAAATGCAAAAGAAGCACAACCATTGCATACACATGACTATTCTGATCCAACTATGAAGGGCGGAACATTACATGCAATGTGGGCTGATCTAGCTAAAATGAGCAAGGTTCCAGGACACGATAGTCTTATGATGAGTCCCTATAAAGGGCTAGTAGACAGAGAAACCAGAGAATTGATCACTAATGATAAGGATAAGATCGCAAAGATCATCATAGGACCATCTGCTTCGGCAGATGATATGGGTAATCCTACTAAGATGTTGAAGGCATTACAATCATATCCTGAAAAATATAAAGAGATCAAGCAGAAATACTCTACGGATGATCCTATTACAGAAGGTAGCAGGGAGTGGTTCCGTAATACATTGGATCGGTTAAGATGAAAATAAAAACTCTCTTGACAGAAGCAGACGCACCTAAAGTAGGTCGTAAGTATCAACATATTGAAGATTTAGTGTTAAGCCACGGCTCACACGGGGGATTACACGCGATCCAGAGATTGCGTAACATGACTGAGCAAGGTGGAACTATAGAGCTAAAGTGGGATGGTATGCCGGTAGTATATTGGGGCCGTGATGAAGCAGGTAACTTCAGCATGATTCCTAAAAATGCTTGGGCATATCTAAAGAGCGGTAAAACACAAACATCGTCGGGTGCTCCTACAGTTATGAGAAGCCCCAATGATGTGAAAGCATTTGTGTTAGGTACCGGAGGTGGAGACCCAAAAGCTAGAGAAGCGTTCGCTAAACAGTTTGCTAGTCTATGGCCTTACTTTGAACAGATTAGTCCTAAGCAAGGATACATAGAAGGCGGGTTGTTATTCTATCCAGGCACTAAACCAGACGGTGTGTCTGCAATGCCTGTATACACTAAAGAGACTAATACTTACGACTTTACTCCTAACATTACAACATTCCATGTACCGGCAGCTAGCGAGCTAGGTAAGAAGATTGCTAGAGCAAAAGTAATGGTAGCCGCTACTGGATATTTTTCTACACTAGGATCATCTGATGAACAAAGATTTCCTAATGCAGAGAGACTAACTACACCTGATGTGATCGTTCAGGGCACGACTTATGTGCAGGATCCAGTAAAGGTAGATCAAAAGGGATTAGATAGATTAGAAGCATTCATAAAGTCCAACGCAAAAAAGATAGATGGCTATCTTGCTCCTAAGCCAGGTATGAGTAATCCAGGCGGAGAACTATATTCATACCTAAACAAGCATCTACGTACTGAAGGCTTAGTGAGAGATTTTCCAGATTGGGCTAAGTCAAATCTAAGTGCTAAAAAAGCAGAGACTTTGCTTTCTGACAAAGAAGGGTTGAAGACGACATTAGGTGCAATAGAAGCACTTGGTATTCACAAGCAACTATTGATTGATGAGTTGAGCCAAGGACTACACGGCGGAATCAAGCAGACTAAGCCAGAAGGATATGCACAAGCACATCCTGGTTCTAGGTTTGACAACGACATTCCTGGGCAATTCGTAAAGACGATTGATCAGAAGAACTGGTCTCCAAAAGAATCAGCGATGAATAATGGTACGGCTATAACCGAAGACCAAGCACAAGGTAAATCAGCCGTTCTAGGTTGGGGTCGAGGCATGGGGCACACTGGACACGATGCACTCGTGATCGCAGTGCTACATCAAGCAGCAGTATCTAATGCTACACCTTTCTTCATCGTATCACGAAGTTTCGGTAAGGACGATCCTATTCCACCTGATATGAAGTTGGCGATGTATCAGAAGAAGTTCCCTAAACATGCTGATATGTTTAGTTTACCAACAGCAGACAAACCCTCGCTTAATAATGTATTAGCAGACATTGCATCCAAGGGATTTACTGATGTGACACTCGTTGTCGGTGCTGATCAGAAAGAAGCATTTGGATATCTCACTCGCCCTGACAAATCAGGCGTAGAGCCATACAAGCAGTTCGGATTGAATAGCCTGACTGTCATGAGCAGACAAGATACGAAGGCTCCTGGATCTGACCCAGAAAGTGCTAACTACCATGAAGGACCTAGAGCAACACCTATGCGTGAAGTCCTATTGGATCCTAGTAAGTCTGAAGAAGAACAATTTGCTGTGTGGAGACAAGCAATCAGTCCTAAGCTGAGTGATAAAGAAGTCATGCACATGATGAACACTGCAAAAGAAAACTTAGCTCAGTTTCATACTGCAAAGCCAAAAAGCCGCAAGCTAAAAGAGTTCATTCAGCGTATTCGTCCACTCATTGTCTCTGAGTCTACTCCGTATAATGAGAAGATACATCTCATCAGCCTGTTTAACCAAGCATCAAAGCAGCTTAAAGAAGCAACAAAGCCGGAATTCATGAAGACAGGAAATATGAAACCATTTACTACATCTGGCAAAGAGAAGCCAGGGGCAGTAGAAATGCTAGAACGAGCATTGCTGAAAGCGAAAGAACGCGGAACCAAACTCAACTATGACAACATTGACAAGATGATGCAACTGGTCAGTAAAAAGCATAATTTGACCGGAGACAAGTTACACAAGGACTTCGTAAAGAAGCATCATATGATCCCAGACAATTGGGTAAAGAAACAAGAGATAAATGAGAATATCTCTGATTATCTAGAAGAAAAATAATTTCACCCCTCTTGCACTGTGTAAATATAATTATAGTTTGCAACAGAAGAGGACTACATGGCAAAGAATACTAAGAAGACACCACTAGCAGCAGAAGAAAAGACTGTTCCGGTTGAGAAGATTCACGAAATTGCAGAACAGGCCGCAGCCGAGCAACAAGCTCCAGTTGAAGGCCAGATTCAAGTTAACGTAGATTTCCTACGCACAACGAAGGTTCACATCGCAATGCCCTGCTACGGTGGCATGTTGACTGAATCAACATTCATGTCATTCATTAAGTGGGCAAATACTGCCCGTCAGCTTGGTATTGACTGGACTCTAGAGACGATGGTCAACGAATCACTTATCAGTCGCGCCCGTAACACACTGACAGCAAAGTTCTTGGACATGCCTGAAGCAACTCACTTGTTCTTCGTTGACGCCGATATCGGTTGGGAACCCTGGCACTTGTTAGTCCTCTTGAACAGGGATGTTGATGTTATCGGTGGTCTATATCCAATGAAGACCATGCCTATCAAGTGGGTCGTTAACGGATTTGAAGGTGCTGAAGAAGGCCCCGAAGGTCTACAAGAAGTCTCTAAGGCAGGAACTGGCTTCCTTCTCATGAAGAAGCATGTATTCGGTAAGTTGAACAGTCACCCAGCAGTCAAGCAGTATAAGAATGACATTGGTCTTGATCCCAAGTATGACCAATACCTAAAGACATACTTTGACACTGCTGTCCGTCAGAATCGTTACTACAGTGAAGACTGGACGTTCTGCGAAAACTGGCGTGATATCGGTGGTAAGATTTGGGTTGACAAGCGAGTTCTTCTCCGTCACTCCGGTTCTTATGTGTTCTGCACAGAAAATCAACAACATCTCATGAGCACCATCGGTCCGATGTATGTTCAAGAGCAACAGAACATTGCGGTGCAGCAAGCAGCACAGGCTTCAGCAGAACCACTATCTCCTGAAGATGCTGCTGCCGCAGCAGCATTGTCTGCGGGTATTCCCACTGCTGCTTAATTGCAGTCACAGGCAAATGATTGGGGGTCACAGAAATGTGGCCCCTTTTTTATTATATAACTAAATAATTCAGCAATAGGATATAAAAATGAATTTAAATACAGATGAGAATCAAAAACTTGCTCGTGAAAAGGCTCATGCAACTCCACTAGACGAGTTTAACATGATTAATCCATCGCTATTTCAAAGTAATACACATTGGCATTACTTTGAGAGGCTGAGAAAAGAAGATCCGGTTCATTACTGCAAAGAGAGTCCTGTAGGACCGTATTGGTCTATTACTAAGTTTAATGACATAATGCAGGTTGATACGAATCATAGCGTATTTTCATCAGAGCCTTCAATTGTTGTTCTAGACCCAGAAGAAACATTTCGTCTTCCGATGTTCATAGCTATGGATCCTCCTAAACATGATGCTCAACGCAAAGTAGTAAGTCCTATTGTTGCACCTCATAATCTAGCAAACCTTGAGCCATTGATCAGAGAGCGTGCAGGAAAGATATTAGACGAACTCCCCCTGAATGAGACATTTGACTGGGTAGACCGTGTTTCTATTGAGTTGACCACTCAGATGTTAGCTACTTTATTTGATTTTCCTTGGGAAGACCGCCGCAAACTCACATACTGGTCTGACATCGCAACTTCAGGGGAAGGCAACCCGTTGTTTGTTTCAGTAGAGCATCGCCGAGAACAATTAATGGAATGTGCTGCGTATTTCACTCGCCTCTGGAATGAGAGGGTGAATGAGGAACCAAAAGGTGATCTCATCTCTATGCTAGCACACGGTGAATCTACCCGAAATATGGATATCATGGAATATCTTGGTAATCTTATTCTTCTGATAGTCGGAGGCAATGATACTACGAGAAATTCTATAACGGGTGGCCTACTCTTCCTCAATCAGAATCCACAAGAATATCAAAAGCTAAAAGCTAACCCTGAGTTAATCACGAGCATGATTCCAGAAATAATCCGGTATCAGACGCCACTGGCATATATGCGTAGGACTGCTACGGTAGACACTGAATTAGGTGGAAAGATTATCCGTAAAGGTGATAAAGTTCTTATGTGGTATATATCAGGAAACCGAGACGAAGAAATCATTGAAAATGCTGATGCATTCATTATTGATCGCGAACGCCCTAGACAGCATCTATCGTTTGGATTTGGTATCCATCGCTGCGTAGGCAATCGTCTAGCTGAATTACAGCTTAAAATACTTTGGGAAGAGATTCTCAAGAGATGGGATTTACCTCAGGTAGTAGGAGATCCTAAATATGTTTATTCTAGCTTCGTCAAAGGATACGAGAGTCTACCGGTTAGAATAAATACTATATAGACTATAGGATCAAATCAATGAAAATCAATGACATCTACGAAAGCACAACATCTGGCTCTGTCGCTACGGTAGCACAACCAATGACGGGCGGCGCATTAAAGCGTGTTGGCCAAGGTGTCTATGGTAAAGAAAAGGGCGGCAATCTACTAACTGGTAAGAAGACCAGCAAGAAGTATGCTAATAGCCTCTCTGAAGCAGCCGATAATTTTTCTGGGGAAGATGTTCATGTCATCTACATAGATGGAAAACCAGTAACTAAATCTAAATCAGAACAAGATGCTAAGTTTGATGTAGCAATCATGAAGAAGAAGCACCCAAATAAGAAATATGAGATCAAGAAAGAAGTCCGCGAAGATGAACTCCAGGAAGATGATTTGATCCTACTTCCTGGATCAGGTCTCTCGCAGAGAACAGGATTCACCCAACATGATCCAGATCGTGCAGAGCATGAAGGTGAGACATTAAAGAATAGCCTTCGTACCATCGTTCGTGTGGCATCTGATCTGAATAAGAGATTAGACAATCAAGATCATTTCCCAGAATGGGTATCAGAAAAAGTCGGTGCTATCAAAAGCATGATGACAAGTGTGATGCAATATCTCGCAAGCGAGCAAGAAGCTGGACATGGTCTTGCCGAACATGAAATGGCTGATACAAGAACATCAACGAACAGAACAGGCGATGAAATCACTTCAGAACATGATGATGCTTATGCAACATTGAAGAGAATAGCACCAAGAATCTATCGCTATATTCGCAATGAAGCTCCGATACCGATTGATCCAATCCAGACACTTCAAGCTTTCCGTATGACACGTGGAAACGAAGGACAACTATTAAGCATGTTCAAATCTCAGATAGCAGCAGACACTGAAGAGCAATATGGTAAAGATCATCCATCATTAGCAGAAAGCATGAGACAGTTCCTGAATAATCTCCTAAATGAATCAACCGGCGGTGTTATTGCAGGAGGCGGAGTTGGTGAATCTCGCAAACCAAAAGGTGAGGGAATGTGGGTTGGAGTAGAAGCATACGGTGTTAAGGGAATGAATTCAACGCCGTGGAGGAAGAAGTTTAAGAGCCAAGAGGCATTTGAGAAATGGTTAGATCAGACCGCCGGCGATGTTGAGGTATTAGGTACTAGAGAAGTAGAATTGCATGAAGCCTCAGACCCGATCGCAAAAAGAGTTACTACTGGAAGACACGGCGGGAATGATGCAAATAGTTGGGCGGTATTTGTTGATGGTAAACCAGCGATGACAGGTTTATCAAAAAGAGAATTACCGCACAGAAAAGAACAGGTAATGAAGAGAATTAGTGAGAAACCAGGTCTTACTGGTAGCGACATGAAAGAAAGCAAAGTAGACGAACTCTCTGATATCAAACGCCTCAGCGGTGTTGGTGAAGGTAAGAAGGCTGACCGTATGGTAAAGCATGTTGAGAAATCTGAAGAAAAAGCAGGCAAGTCAAAGAAAGAAGCTGAGAATATTGCTTGGAGTACGCTAAACAAAAGAGGTTACCTAGATAACAAGAATCACATCAAAGGCAAGTAATATGAGTTCTATCCTTAAAGGATTGATGCGAGAGAATGGTAAACGCACTATAAAGAGCGTTGCTGATGAAATCGCGAGTTATATTGGTGATGATCCTAGTGATTCTGCCATCGTTGATGCCGTTGAAGGTGAAGCGAAGATACATGGCTTTGATCCAGCAGACCTCTTTGACGCTGTATACGATCACTTTAGACACTATATTGATGAGAATCTGCACAAATGGTTCAAAGAAAAGTGGGTAAGATTTGGCCCCGATGGTAAAATTCGCGGTGATTGTGCTAGAGGAAGTGACAGCGAAGGTAAGCCTAAGTGTTTGCCGCAATCAAAAGCACACAATCTAGGTAAGACGGGTCGCAAGTATGCAGCTTCAAAGAAGCGCAGAGAAGATCCCAATCCAGATCGTCATGGCAAGGCTAAGAATGTAGCTACTAAGAAAAAGTCCAACGAAGATATTTCGCACTTGGATGAAAAGTGGAGTGCAAAATACAAGAGCAGCATCAATTGCTCGCATCCTAAAGGCTTCAGTCAAAAGGCTCATTGTGCTGGTAAAAAGAAACACAATGAAAGCATAGAGATGGAAATGACTTGCGAAGATTGTGGTATGTGCCAGACTCACGGAAATCACACTCGCGATACATTGGATGAGGCCTGCTGGAAAGGCTATCACAAAGAAGGTAACAAAGAACTATTCGGCAAGACTGTTCCTAACTGTGTGAAGAATGAAGGTGTGGCGGAAGGCTCGGAACCTGATGCTTATGGTAGAACCGGCGAAGAACACGAATGCGGTGCGTGCCACGGTAGTGGGCAAGAATATGGTGAAACTTGTGTGACTTGTGGAGGTAAAGGATGGGTAAAAGATGAACAAGGTGTGGCGGAAGAAAAATGCCCGCATTGTGGTGGTGAGTTAGTCAGCGAAGAGATGATCAATGAAAAGCAAGATGCATGTTATCGTAAGGTCAAGAGTCGCTACAAAGTCTGGCCAAGTGCTTATGCATCCGGCGCTTTAGTTCAGTGCCGTAAGAAAGGTGCCAGTAACTGGGGCAATGGTGGCAAGAAGAACGAGAGTTCCATCATGCAAGGCATAGTGGATGAAGAATGGACTCATGGGCATGAACATGTTGATGAGATTAATAATCATATAAGTGCCAATGATCAGAAAATAGGATACGCAGACGGTTTAAAAGGTATTCCGAGAAGAAAAGATAATAGGATATACAAACTTGGCTATATTCAAGGATTGGCTGTGGTTGCTAAAAAGCGATCACCTAAAATGTTTGAGCTGGGTTATAATGATGGTATGAGCAGTAAGCCACCCGCAAGTAATAATCAATATTACATCATCGGATACAATACCGGACAAATTTACACAAGAGTCAGCAACCCGTACACTGATGTATCTAAAAATAAACCAGATAAAAATGTTCACTATATTGATGATATTGACGAAGACTACACTGGAATAGAATCAGGTCCCAGCACCGGGCCGTTCACCGCAGAGAAGACTCCTGCAATCAATCCATACGGTGGCATGAAAGATAAGAAGTATCGCGGCGCTATCGGTGAAGGTATTCTATCTGAGATGCCAGATACTTCGGGTCCAGTTGGAGTTCAACCAGGTGGACGGAGAACATACAGACCAAAGCCAGCAGGAACCGATATGAAAAAAGAGAGTTCAATATTGAAGGGGTTGATGCGAGAAGAAGAGAGCATCAAGTCAAATAATCCAGTGGGTATTCCTGAAGATGAAGAGATGAATGAAGACGATGACTTTGATTTTGACTATTCATCGCCACCTCCAAAGAAGAAAAAGAGCACTATATACGGACCCAACACAAATCAAGTTAAGGCGTTTGTTCGTCATACGGAGAGTATGACACCTGACCAATGGAATAATGTAGGTGATCTCGTCGGCAGGGGATATGCCGATCGTGATGATTATGTTAATGACGTGTTTGCGGCCAGTTTGGCCGCCCGCAGAATTGACCGCAAGGCTTATAAAAAGACGGACTTATTAAGTTTCGGTGCCTCCGAACAATACCACGTTCGCACTGCAGCCAGGGCAGCCTCCTGGGAAATAATAGGTGCTGATGCAATGCATGAATTAGGTTACCCATTCGTCTTCCTACCAATGTTTGGCTTTGATAGCCCGGATGATATTCCCGGCGCCGTTGATTTAGAAGAGGTCAGTGCTACTGGTCAAGGTGGCGGGTCTGCTGGTATCGGTGGTGGTTCAATGGTAGGTGGTCCAACAACCTACGAACAAGAATATGGTATGTTTAAAAAAAAAGGGCCCCGTCGCGTGACAGCGATGACTAATGAAGCACTAGATTCCCAGCCATATAAGTATACTTTTCACCAACTATATATTGATCAATTCAACTATGAGTTCACCACTGAGAATAATCTACACTATGAAACAATAATAGAACTAATGTCATTCGTGCCGAACTCTGCGGTCGATGTCGTGTTCAATATGACAGATGAAACCGGTGAACATCATATTGGTATTAAAAACACCGGTAATGCTCGTAGGGTGTTCGCTACGGTCATTGATATTGTCAAGAAGTATGCTGCTAGCAAAAAACCAACGGAAATCATATTTACTGCCTCTAATAAAGAACCTAGTAGGATTCGTCTTTATGATGCGTTCATTAAGAGACTAGACAGAGAACTACCTGATTATGAAATTACCCCTGACAACCCTAAGGGATATTATGTTCTGAAAAGAAAAGAAGGCAAATGATGTCACATCTAACAGATGTAAATAAAACCTACTCGCAACATCTATTACATGCATGGAAGATTGCAGCAATACTCATAGTTCACGGTATTATTCCGAATATCTGGAAAACAAAAGCTAGCGATATTATTAATGATATCTCCTAAAGGAAAACATTAGATAGTGATATCCTTAGCGATATTCTTAGCGATCTTGAACGCAAATGAATAAATAGACTATAGGAATATTTAACATGTTAGCAGACAACCTAAAGACACTATTGGGAAGCACCTTTGTTATCTATACGAAGACGCACGGTTTCCACTGGAATATAGAAGGAAGCGACTTCCCTCAATACCATGAATTTCTAAAAAATATGTATGAAGAGATTTATGAGAGTATTGACACTATCGCAGAATATATCAGGACACTGGGATCATATTCACCCGGTAGTCTCGCACGGATGCTAGAGTTGAGTATCATTGAAGAACAATACAAGATTCCAAGAGCAGAATTGATGCTAGCAGAGTTGTTAGACGATGTTGATAAGATGACCACTCTAGTTACGGACATGTTTGACGTTGCTACGAATGAGCGGGCACAAGGAATAGCCAATTACCTAGCAGAGTTACAGGATCTCTACACCAAGAAAGCTTGGATGCTGAGAGCAACACTCAATAAGAAGAGAGCCTAATATGCGTAGTAGAGAATTATACAAAAAACCAGTGTCATTGAGAGTTGCTGACACCGATCCAGCCCGTGCGATGTTTCATAAGGCCATGGGACATATACTCGGCGAGATGCTAGAAGAAGATTCTACTATCGGAGACACTGTCCGCAGCAGCCCATACTCTGATGTGCTTGTTCGTGCAGTTCATGAAAAACTAAAGATACCACACGACCAAAAATGGGTGAAAACCCAAAAAGTCAGTTGGAAAGATGTCAAGGCTATATCACCGAACTTCGTGATACTTGCCGGATCTAGGGGAACTGCTGCCATCAGATGGAACGGCCGAAATGATCAGTGGTATGTCGTCACAGCCACTGGAGCTGGCCTACATCCTTATACTAATAGTAGCATCAACGCAGTGATGCAAGATGTAAAAGAAGACATCGGCATGATCACTGGATCATACGAAGCCGATCCTGAAGGGAAACGCAGAGCCTGGCGCGGTTCATCCAATGATGATTCAGGCGAGGTTGATGTAACAAGAGCGGCACGCAAAAAAGCACGGACGATATCCAATCCGAACATGTTAGACCCTGCTGCTGGCCAGAACCAAAACATGGCTGCAATTCAAAATAAGTTGCGTCCGCTATATGTGAAATACATTGAACAGGCAATGGCGGATGTAAAGGGTGTGATCGGTATGCAACTCAAAGCAGATGCACATGATCGTGCTTTACAAAAAATAAACATATTGAGAAGTCTAAAAGCTATGTCTGATCGCATTAAGAATAATCCCGATGACATACCATCTGATATAATGGACAGACTGAAACCTGCATTACTTATGACAGCCGCATATTTTTATCCGGACGAGACAGGTGACATTACTAGAAACCAATACGGCAGCATAACTCCAGAATCACATGAAGGCGCTAGGCGTGTTGTAAAAGACATAGCAAAAGGTGATGTTAAGAAATTAGCCACAATGATGAATTTCTTTAAACAATCATTGCTACATCATATGCGATAAATGGATCATAAAATGAGAACACTATCAGAAGCGAACTACGGAGAAAAAATTCTCAAAGACCCTAGACTAACAAAGATGTTGGCTCTTGCGGTGAAACACGATCACACCTTCCCATTAGCACCGCTAGCAAAATTGGGCCCTAATCCAAAAGATGAGGATGTGGTTAAGCTATGGAGCCAGTTGTTAGATAAAACACTGGCCAATACTAACTACGGCGATCTATCAAGAGAAGGCAAGTTTGATGCCTGGTTGACACGACTCTATGCAACTCATGTTAATGATTATGAAGAGATTAACGGTGAAGGCGGAGACGCACTAGGTTCTTGGAAAGCACTACAAACTCATAGACTATTGCTACCTAGAGATCAAGATTTCAATAGATTCACTAGTGTAAAAGAGTTACAAAAAACAGTCAGAAAGCCAGTTTACCTGGAAGCATTGAGAAAGATTGCTGACCAAGAAAAAACAGAAGCGATGAAGCGTGATGCTCGGCAGATCGTGCTTATTGACGATGACAAGTATTATATAACAGTGCCACTTAACTATGGTTCATGCTACGTATTCAGTCATGGTATGGGAGTGTCAGCTAGTTATTGTACTGGAAGTAGTAGTGGACTGAGTTGGTTTACCCGCTATTCTAAAGACGGGCCGATGATAGACGTCCTTTCTAAAGATAATATGGAAGATAAGAACGGCAAATGGCAGTTTCACAGTGCTACTAAGCAATTAAAGAATGCGAACCAGGATTCTCGTAGTTGGGGCGAAGCGGTAACTGATGACTCTGAATTCGCAAAATACTTTCCTGGAGTATTGAAAAAGATTATTCATGCATTAGAAACACATGCTGAACAGTTGAAGAATTCATCTAAGGATATCTCACAAGATGGTTGGAATATTCCTGAAGAAATAGATCGTCTCAAGGCTAGATATCCGTTATCTTATAATAGCAGTGCAGGAAAAGATTCTGATAAAGAAGCATCTGAAGAAGATATTAATCACCTATTCGGCCGTGACAGAGGATAATTCTAATCATGCGGGCCCGGGAATTCCTATTTGAGTATGATCGTAAGAAAACCGCTCAAACAATCTCTGGAAGCGAGAAAGCTGAAAAAGCTGTAATCGCAGATCGCGGCGATATGGGTCCTCTTGATCAGGTGCGAAGCAGTCTGATAAGTCTTCAGATGGGTAGACCCATAACTATTCCAGGTGCTCAACCTGCATTTACTCCGCCTTCCGATTACCGAGAAAAGGCTGGCCCCCTCATCAAAGATCCTGCAGTTAGAGAGAAATTTCTAGAAGACTTGCTGAGTGTCATTGAAACAAAAGATCCTACTCCAAATAAACAATATACACCTTGGTTAGCAAGAATGTATATCAATGGCGGTGTCAAGTTAGAAGACCTGAATCGTGGAAATATACTGGGCATCTACGATATTGGTAAAAGAAGACGTATGATCAAACCAGAAGACGCTGACGTAAATCGTTTCAAAACTTATAGTAATTTTGAAACTACAATGTGGCAGAACTATGATCTGGATGCTATGGATAATACTGAGAAAAAGGCAGAAGAACAAGGTCAAGCATCTAAAGTATTTGAGAACAGTGATGTTCTTGTAGTTGTTCCACATGATGAAGCCGCGGCATGTAAGTATGGCAGAGGCACTCGTTGGTGTACTGCTGCGACTAGCGGCCATAATTACTTTGATTCTTATAATAATCAAGATAAACTGTATATTATTATTCCAAAACATCCAAAATATGAAGGTGAGAAATATCAATTACATTTTTATTCAAAACAATTCATGGATGAAGATGACACTGGTGTTTCGCTCACCTTCGTATTTGATCGTTTTCCTGAATTAAAAGAGTTTTTCTTTGAGAAACAACCAGAACTTAAAGATTTCATTGAGTTTACTCCGGATGATATACTCCAACCTCTCATTGACAAGATTGCTGAAATGGCTGAGGAAAAAGTATGGGAGATCATCAGCGATTGGGAACATAATGATGACTGGTACTATAAAGAGATGCGAGAAAAATACGGTGATGAAGAAGGAGATATTGACTGGGATAGAGTTCATGAGGGCGGAGATGATTACTTAAAATGGAACGACGAAGCCCGTCGCTTTGAAATTGATATGAATGATGCTATTAGACCAAAGGCGGGGAATTTAAAAAGATGGATGAATTCCGAGTGGATAGAGGGTGAGGGAGACTGGTCCCTTGAGGGTCTTCCTGAACTTATTGCTGATAGAGTCCGTGAAGAATTTCCTAATAGGAGGGATCATACCGACTATGGCGTCGCCGCGTTCATACACAGTAAGATTTTTGTTGACAAGCATGGAGAGGATGATAATTGGCGAGTTTTTCGTGTGGCCGATAGTCACCCATTCAGATGAATATAGATGAACTAATCAAAAAGTTATACTTATGAAATTATGGATTTTTGGCCAAAGTATGTGTTTACCATTTAATGTATTAGATGCCGAAGGTTGGCCATCGCTATTAAGTAATCAACTTGGTATAGAATATAATAATACTGCACAACCAGGAGCCGATAATTTTTTCATTTATCATTGTTTTTTAGAAAATCTTAAACTAATTGAAGAAGACGACATTGTTATAATAGGGTGGAGTCATTACTCAAGAAAATCATTTGTATTTGATTGTACCAACACACAACATAGAAATACACTAAAAAATAGCCTACATTATAAAACACAAACAAAAGATTTGTTTAGAAGTAGAAATTTAGTACCAAACAGCAAAGATAAATGGTTAACCTTGCAACCAATGGATTCAGGAGATACATTTTACGATACATGGTTTAACCACTATTATTCTGATTACGAACAAAAATGTAATTTTCAAAGTTACTTAGATAGTGTACAACTACGGGCACCAAAGAAATATATTCCATTTTATTTCAGCAAGGAAAGTGTAAGCAATATTAATACTTTGCCCGGTGAATATATGTTAGAATTCACTATTAAAAACAAGGTTGAACTAAGTAACAGCGATTACCATATCAACTCATTAGGTCATTCTTTGTGGGCTAAACTATTATATAATAAAATATAAGGTCCAGCAGATGAATATAGATGAACTAAAAAGATTAGCAGGTATCACTGATCACCGGGGAATAAATACTGTATCGGAGCCCGGTAGTCGTGTCATGGCTCGGCCCGGTACTGAAGAATGGTTCAAGCGTCCAGTAAATGATATGCAGATGCCAACCGGGTTTAGGGGTCGTAAGCGATGAGAGCGTTTGAATTTCTGACTGAAGGATCGGGCCCTCACTTTAGGCCAACTCCTGAACAACAACAAGAGATTGCTGACCTGTATGCATCCGGGTTTAGCGGGGATGATATCGCTAAGGAATATAAAGCGAGCAAAGGTACAATATCTAGGTTCATTAGGAATCTTCCTAATTTCAAAGAATTAAGACAACAATTTTATAAAGCCAGAGAAGAACAAGGATTACAAACCGGCCCAAAAGGCATTACTCCTGATCAAGTTCAACAAATGGCTAATAATTTTGCACTTGGTAAAAATTTTAATCAATTGAACAAAGAGTTTGGTATTTCCCCTGAAAACGTTCTGGGAAAATTAAAAAAGTTGCCTAATTTTGAAGAACTATTACAGCAAAACACCAAGGCTAGACAAGAGCAAGGATTGCTTACACTAGACGATTTGGGGCGTAAAGACACAACTCCGGCGCAAATTGATCAGATGGCAAAAGAATATGCTAGTGGGAAATCTACTAGACAAATAGCTAAGATGTTTAATCTAGCCCAGAGCGTTGCGATTATGCATTTAGCAAAAAGACCAGATTGGGAAGAACTCAAGTTTCAAAGTCTCACCAATCGTTCTAAAAAACTCGGTGGAACACAATCATTGACAAGTCGCGGTATCAATAAGCCAGGCAGTAAAGGCATTCATGCTATCAGAAGAACCGGAAGCCCTAGCGGAAGTGTGTTTGAAGATGAAATTATGAGATCATTTGAATTCATGACTGAAGTTTCTGCTGCTGATTTGGATCAGTGGAACCCAGAACGGTTTCAAACCCAACAAGAAGGTGATCCTATCGGTATGGTATCTGATAAACAAGCGTTTAGTAGCAATCTACCAAGCTGCTTGGACATGCCAATCAAGTTACCCGGCACCTCAATAAAGAACCCATATAAAAATAAAGGTGTGATTGAGTTCGTGCAGCGTTCACTACAACACAATCAAAAGGTCAATCCACGTTTTGATCAAAGTTATATCTATCTCACAGTTGATCAACGCATGGTTGAAGGTAACAAAACTCATCGTAGGGGCGGCGCACACTTTGATGGTATGCAGGGTGAACGCTACAAAATCAAGCTGCCTATGGATCAAAATTACATCGTAAGCGATTACAATCCTACTCATCTGTATAGCCAACCCTTTGATGCTAGAGGATTAAGCACCAAGCATCATAATTGGTTTCATGAACTTGAAAAACAAGTAGACAAATCCCGCACTTTCGTTCCTGATCCATACGTGATCTATTTTGTATCAGGATATCATATGCACGAAAGTCCCGTCGCCCCTGAGACAAGAATGCGAACATTCATGCGTATCAGCGTTGGATACAAGCCAGGTGGTCTACCAGGCGAAACACCTAATCCATTATTACCTACTCCCCGTTTAGATCGTGATCGTGAGATTCCTGGAAATCTAAAGAAAGATTTAAAAGTTGGAACAGCACCTGATCCAAATAAAATAATCGGGGTAAAAAGTCGTAAGCGATGAGAGCGTTTGAATTTCTAACAGAAGAAGTAGGCAGGGTCATTGACCTCACAAAGAACTATCCACATTATTCCACCCTTAAAGGCAAGATACTTGACATATCTCCTAAGGGTAAGTATAAGATACAGATCATTGACGCTGATATAATTCCTGGCAAGAAAGTGTCAGTAAAGGTTGGCGACACAGTTGCTATCAATGCAAACTATTTAAGACAAGCTAGACGCATTGATGAATCTACTACAGTCAGGCTAAAAGATTTAGCTACCGTTTCTACAGATTCCCCTGAAGCAGATTTCTGGATCATTCGCAAAGGTAGCGAGAAAACAGTAGGAACACCAGTAAAACAATATCAACCACAATATATAGGTGTAAAGGTCGTAAAAACTAACGTATTAGAACCAAACTATCTTTATTACATGATTATGCACCTACATAATCAAGGATATTTTAAGTCTAGGGCCATCGGAATAACTAACCTAGTCAACATAAGAGTCGCGGATGTTGCTGATATTTCATTTGGATTACAAGAAGGCATTAACGAAGACTGGAAGAAAACTCTAGGTGGAATCGCTGCTGCTGGAGCATTGGCACTGCCAGGTAACATGATGCATAAACCTGGAACTGATCAACTTCCTCCCGTAGCAGTAGAGAAGGCCGATCCTGCAGTGGTTAAGCAAGCAGCGGCATCATTGGAAACCACATACGGAAATGCTTTGAAAAGGGCTTCTAGTTCCATCAAGAACAAGGCAGAGCGAGCCCAGTTTATAGCACAATGTGCCCATGAGACACAAAATTTCTCAACCATGAAAGAATTCGGCGGAAACCTTGACTTCAGAAAATATGATATTAGATTTAATCCTAGAATGGCAAATGCACTAGGTAACGATAAACCAGGTGATGGCGCCCGTTATCACGGAAGAGGCTTCATTCAGTTGACTGGCAAAGATAATTATCAGAGAGTGGGCAGAGAGTTGGGTCTTCCGTTAGAGCAGAATCCGCAATTAGCAGAACGACCAGATGTCGCTGCAAAAGTGGCACTTTGGTATTGGCAGAATAGGGTAAAACCTAAGGTGAGTAATTTTAAGGATACAAAAGAGGTAACTGCTCCTATCAATAGTTCTTTGCATGGACTAGATGATAGACACCAGAAGTATCTTGCCTACAGTGAATTACTAGGTGGCGAACCTAGCCCTGGTCAAGGTCTCAAAGAACATGAGATGGACAATGCTGCAGGATGGGGCGCCACACCTAACAATCGTAATGTTGATTATATGGGATTGCGTGTAATGATGCAGCCTTCAATTTTTCTAAAATTAGCAGCAGAGTTGAAAGAACCAACGAGTGCGAAAGGTATCATGTCGCACCTAGAACAGGGCGGACATATCGCTTCTCCTTTTCTTATGATAAACATACCTGATGAATGGGATGACGGAGATTTCTCTACACCAGCTAGGGTCACTGGACATGAAGGCAGAAATCGCATGAAAGCACTACAAGAACTTGAAGGTACCCAGCATCAAGAAGTTCATATTTTTCCGAGAGGTCTCCGTAATAGACATATGACTCCGGAGTTCTTGAAGAATCTAAACAAGTGGCTCATTCCGGAACGGCAGGAGCAGCCTATCTCAGGCCCCTTCTGGAGTGATGTTTTAAACACCAAGACTAAATAGTAGCATAAAATTAGGGGAACTCGTTCATGTATTTCAACTTATTGAAGAATAAAATCGTTTGGTTGGCGATAGGTATGCTATTTTTGGCTACCCCTGCTTCTGCTCAGAGAATAACCGAGAGCCTGGCAAATGGTTGGAAATTCCAACAGAATTCTGCGATGACTGGACCAGAGCAACCCAGTTACAATGATTCATCTTGGTCTACAGTCAGCGTCCCCCATACATGGAATAGGGTCGGCTATTATCTTAACCAGACTGTTCCCCATCAGAATACTGCTGCTAACGAGAATTTATATCAAGGAAACGCTTGGTACAGAATTTCATTTTCTCCTCCCCCTATGATGAACAAGAGGGTATTCCTTCAGTTTGATGCAGCTAGCCGTGTCGCAGAAGTCTGGTTAAACGGAGTTCGTTTAGGACAACATAAAGGTGGATTCTCAAGATTTAGATTTGACGCGACTACCGCTATGAAATCAAATGCTGTAAATGTATTAGCAGTAAGAGTGAACAACGCTATGCCCGTAACAGGCAATGAGACGGCAGACATTCTTCCGCTTAACAAAGTAGATTTCTTCGTCTACGGTGGATTGTATCGTCCGGTATCTTTAGTTGTTACTCCTACAATTCACTTTGATCTTCTTGATTTTGGTGGTAATGGCATGTATGCTTCTGCTACTAATGTAACATCTAGTTCCGCTACACTTACTGTTCTATCTAAGTTTAAAAATGATAGTAACACTTCTCTGTCCGGCGCATCAGTAATTTATAAGTTACTTGATGCTAACGGTAATACTGTCACTTCCTGGAGCACCCCGATCAATGTTCCTATTGGTAGCAAGGTGCAAGTGTCAAGCACAGTAAACATCGCTTCACCTCATCTATGGAACGGTGTCGCTGATCCTTATCTATATCGTATTGTTGGACAGCTTTATTCATCTCAGTACGGTGTTATTGATCAGATGGATCAATCATTTGGCTTCCGTGATATAAGAATTGATCCTAATCAAGGACTATTTCTTAATGGCAGACATATCGCATTGCGTGGAGTGTCTAGGCACCAGGATCGCGAAACAAAGGGATGGGCCGTGTCTTCGGCTGATGAAGATCAGGACATCTCAATCATTAAAGAGATGGGTGCTAATACACTTCGCCTGGCTCACTACGAGCAAAGCGAATACATGAATAGTCTAGCTGATAAGAATGGTCTTATAATCTGGGATGAGATTCCCCTAGTTTCTACTTTCACCCTAACTGCCGGACAAACAGCAGCATCTCTTGGATTAGTAGAGAATGCCCGTCAACAACTGACTGAGATGATCATTCAGGACTACAATCATCCAGCAGTAGCTGTCTGGAGTATCGCTAATGAGTTAGACTTGTATGGAGCTCCGCCAAATCCTATTCCGTTTCTGAATGAGTTAAATAATCTTTCTCACTCGCTAGATGCTCTCAAGCCGACTACACTTGCTAATTGCTGTCAGGGAGGTCCTAATCTATCAGGAAACAATACTCCTAATTTATCAGGTATAACCAATGTCATTGGCGAGAATCGTTATCCAGGATGGTATTACGGTAAAGCAACTGATATGGGTTCTATGTTAGATACTTTGCATAACACTAGCGGCTCACAGCCTATATCACTCAGCGAGTATGGAGCAGGTGCTGCGATCTCTATTCAGACAGATAACCCATTAGGAGGTCCCTGGAGTTCTTCAGGATATACTCAACCAGAAGGGTATCAATCATATCTCCATCAAACCATTCTACCTATGCTAAACACAAGACCTTATCTCTGGGCAACTTGGGTATGGAATATGTTTGATTTTTCAACAACTATACGTAAAGAAGGGGACTCGGTGAACATAAACACTAAAGGTCTTGTCACATATGATCGCACTACGAGGAAAGATGCTTTCTATTTCTACAAGGCTAATTGGTCGAGTACTCCTACTGTGCATATTGCTAATGGTAGGTATAATAATAGAAACTATCAAGTTACTGATATACAAGTATATTCTAATGTCCCCTCAGTAGAACTATCTCTCAACGGAACATCTTTAGGATCAAGGTCAAGCTGTGCTAATGCTACCTGTGTATGGAATAATGTTAAGCTGGCCTCAGGGAATAACTCGCTGAGTGCTACATCAGCAAGTGCTTCTGATAATGTAAGTTGGTATCTTGATCCAATCAGAACTACTCAGATATGGATCGGCGCTGGCAACCTAATAGGCCAGACTACATCTAAAGGTCAATACGGATCAGATAATTATTTCACAGGTGGCACTGGCTCTGGTTCATATCGTTATGGCAGCAATTTCAGCTACAATATTCCAGCAAACAATGGAACTTATAATGTTACGTTGACTTTCCTAGAACCTGATGCAAATGCTGCATCAACCCGCGTGTTTAATGTAACAGCTAATGGTCAGGTCGTAGTGAGCGATTTCAATGTGGCTACAGCAGCAGGCGGAATTAACAAACAGGTCAGCCAGACTTTTCCGGTAACTATTTCTAACGGAAATTTAAATTTGGTCTTTACATCGGTAACAGGAGATGCTATAGTATCTTATATTGAAGTCACATCTGCATCCCCTCCTATCTCAACTAACTCGTTACTGCTTGTAGGAACAGGGGCAGCGGCGCTCGCTGGTGCTGGATTACTACTAGGTCGCAATAAAAGATAAATATCTAACACAAAGGATTATTCTATGAAAATCAGAGACCTACTGAGCGAAAGCCAAATTGACGACCTTGACCACGACGACGAACCAGAAGTTGAACCTGATCAGGAGACGATCAAACCGCTCATGGTGCAACTGCGTTCAGTATATAACCTTGTCAAAAAGTATCGTGATTTCCAGAAAAATCCTGAAGTTAAAGAGATCCTAGCAACTCATCCTATCATCTTTAGGAATTCAGAAGCAGTAGTCATTCCCATCGGAGAGATGGCTGACATGTTGAATATCTATCCCATGCTCATCCCTCACATGCGTGAGAAGATGCAAGCACAAGCATGGGAGAACCCAGAAGCATTCCACAAAACGGTTGCTCAACTTAAAGCAGCGGTGGCTAATCGTCGGTAAAAGAATCATTTTACCCATATTATTTGACGTATACACCAAATCATGATAAATATAGTTTGTACTAGTAAAAGGATTTGCATTTAGTGTGAATCCTTTTGTAGTCTTTAAAAAGGAAAATATATGAATAAGTTACTTACGATTGCAGCATTCGCGTTAGTTGCACTTACTACCCCAGCAGCAGCTGGTACTTTAACCGGAGAATATCGTTCTGCCTCAAAGCCAGATGTCGCTGGAGCTAACTTTGCTGTCTCTGGTTTTAATGTAGGTCCAGTAGCGATTGGTGCAGAAGTTCAAACTGCACAGGCACCGCACCGCGGAGCAGTGTCTGCTCTATATTCTGTTAACGCTACCAAGACGCTCACTTCAATCAGCGGTTTTGTCCCTCAAGTAGGAGTTGAATTCGGTAAGAATGCTTCTACCGGTAAGAACTTCAATTTCTGGGGCGTAGATGCCGGTGTGTCACACGCTGTAGCAGGTCCAGTATCTGCATCAGTTGGTTATCGCCATCGCGAAGGATTCACTGACCGTAAGATGCAAGAAAAGCGTCTTGTTGTAGGTCTATCCTACGCAGTAACTGATGCTACTTCGGTCGGCGTCAACTACTATCGTTATAACGAAAAGTTTGTTCCTAAGAAGACCAGTGGATCTTCTGACGTATTTGGATTGGCTGTATCACACAGCTTCTAATAAAACTTATTTAGTTTATAATAAGCGGCGGAGATTGATTTCTTCGTCGCTTATTTTTTTGGATGTGTGGTAAAAACTGTAAATAGTGTGCAAATGAAAATTGGATTAAGTCAAAGAATCGTAAGTAAAAACGGCAGAACCTATGATGCAACAGATCATGGTTGGTATACGCTATTAGCTGGACATAATCTATTTTTTCTACCCAACACAACCAATCAAGATTTTGACCTGATCGCAGACAACATTGATTCTCTTATCATTACTGGTGGAGATAGCACTGAAATCAGAGAAGACGTTGAACTTGCCCTAATAGCTAAAATGATAGAACGAAAAAAACCAGTAGTAGGAATCTGCCAAGGTGCACTATACATTGCTGAGAGTCTAGGAAGCAGCATTCAACCTATTCCCAAACATACAGGCGTAGATCATTACATAATGTATCACGGAGAAGCTATAAAAGTTACCAGCGATCATGAGTTAGGAATAACAAAAATACATGATTCCGGAAAGATATTATGTCTAGCAGATACCGGAGAGATAGAAGCATTCATAGATAGCAATCTTGCAGGAGTGATGTGGAATCCTGAACGAATGGAAAAGCCTTGGATTCCTCCTGAGATCGCTTATATACTACGGATTTGATAAATATATTCATGTTAATAGAAGATATCACCCGTGAACGTGATTTAGACCTGGATGCTGAGGTGAAGAAATTTGCCGAGTGGGCTGGAAAGCGATTGAACATACAATCATTACCAGAGATTGAACTGAGTCAAGATACCGAAGATGCTCAAGATAATCACCATACTGGTTCTCATGTTGAAGGCTCTGGTAACATCTGGGTCTATGCAAAAAATCGTAATCTCGTAGACATGCTAAGGACCGTATTCCATGAGTTGGTCCATGTAAGACAAGGGGAGATCGGAATGATCAAACCAGGTGATAGTTATCCAGGTAGTCCTATTGAGGCTATGGCAGACATGCTTGCTGGTAAGTACCTTAAGATATATGGAGAGCAAAACCATCATATCTTCCAATAGTCCACCCTCCGCACGATTTCTTTCTTCCAGCTACCATATTACTTAGGTTGCCTTGCGGTAGACTATACTTTATTCTCAGTTGATATTTGGTGCAAGTTTCGGTTTTACCATTCATATGAACAAAAGTGTGAATGGTTTGATCACTACGATATTCTCTCTGTTCATGTATACCTTTATTCCAAGGAATATGACCTGCTCTGAATACGTTTTTCATATTTGCTATATGAGTTTCTGATTTAGGCTTACCCTTAGCAGCTTTGCTTTGATTAGATTTCCACTCATCAGTCCTAATGACACCATCAAGTCCCTCACCACCATCTGTCTTGTTATGAAGTATGCCGGTTCCTAAATCCTTTCTCCCATACCATCGTATCATTCTACGTTCAATAGCAAATGCTCCGATTGAAGTTAGGTTGGTTTCTAAGATTATTATTCTGTCACTAGGTGGAGTAGAAATCCCTTTATAATAGTTATTCTTTGGGGATTTATAACGATGTTTGTCTGTGGCCCGTGATCCAGTACCCTTACCGATATAATAAGGGGTCCCATCTTTTCTCAGGTAGGCATACACATAATAAATAGACATGCTGATTGCTCCTTTAAGCATTAGAGTAGTTGGGTGTTAGCGCACCGTGAACTACATCTTTATTTAGCCCAAAGCTATTGCTTTTGCAACAAATCCCAAGTATATTAAGTATTGTCAGATAAAGGAGAATACATGTCTACTAGAACTTTTAACAACGAAGCCAAGACCAAACTTACACAACTGGTAAATGAGGGTATGGCTGTAATGCAAGAGATTGAAACCCTCAATGAAGGTCTCAGCGACACTGTTAAGGCTATCGCAGAAGAACTTGAAATTAAACCGAGTGTTCTAAAGAAGGCGATCCGTATTGCCCACAAGTCTCGTCTTGCTGAAACTAATCAAGAAAATGAAGACTTGAATGAAATTCTGGAGACCGTCGGTAAAACTTACTGATGTACGTTGATGCTATCCATGACAATAAGAATGACCGCATTCATGTGGTAGAGCGTACTTCTGAAGGTAAACGAGCGTATAAAGAGTATTCAACTAACTACACCTTATACTACGCTGATCCTAAAGGCAAGTATCGTTCTATTTTCGGTGATCCGTTGTCTCGTTTCTCTACCCGTAAGAGGGCAGAGTTTGAGAAGGAACGCAGGATCCACTCTAACAAGAAATTATTTGAGAGTGATGTAAATGTCCTATTCAGATGCTTGTCGGATAACTACCTAAATATTGATCCACCGAAACTTCATACTTGTTTCTTTGACATTGAAGTGGACTTTGATCCTGAACGGGGGTTTAGTCCAACTGATGATCCATTCAACGCAGTAACAGCAATCTCTTGCTATCTTGATTGGTTAGATCAACTCGTTACGCTTGTCATGCCTCCTAAGCATATGACAGACGAAACTGCAAAAGAGTTGACAGCGGATTTTCCAAACTGTTTTCTGTTTCGCAGTGAAATTGAAATGTTTGAGACCTTCTTTGACCTAATTGAAGATGCTGACGTTTTGACTGGTTGGAACTCAGAAGGATACGACATCCCGTATACGGTTAATCGTGTCACTCGTATCATGTCAAAAGATGATACACGCAAGTTCTGTCTGTTAGGGCAACTTCCGAAAGTCCGAACATACGAACGATTCGGTAAGGAAGAAAAGACTTACGATCTTGTCGGTCGTATTCATCTGGACTACTTGCAACTCTACAAGAAATACAACTACGAATCTCGTCACAGCTATTCACTTGATTCAATTGGTGAGTATGAATTAGGCGAGCGTAAGACTCAGTATGAGGGCACACTGGATCAGTTGTATAATAAGGATTTCAAGACTTTCGTAGAATATAACAGACAAGATACGATGCTTGTCGCGAAGATTCACAACAAGTTGAAGTTCCTTGAACTCGCTAATGCACTAGCACACGAGAACAGCGTGTTGCTGCCGACTGTTATGGGCTCAGTGGCAATGATTGAGATGGCGATCTTCAACGAAGCACATGCTCGTGGAATGATCGTTCCTGATAAGCAACGTAAAAAGTCTTATAGCGTTGAGCAGCAAGCAGCAGGTGCTTATGTTCTTCCACCTAAGGTGGGTATGCACGAGTATCCAGGAGCAGTCGACCTCAATTCGCTTTATCCATCAGACATTCGTGCGTTGAACATGTCTCCGGAGACTATCGTAGCACAAGTGCGACAGACTCTAACTGATCAGTATATGCTTGAGAAAAGCTTGAAGCTTGCCAAAGAAAAGCGTAAGAAGAAGAATGGAGACGATGCAGAAGCAGTGACTGGCGCTATTCTATGGGAAAATCTATTTGGTTCTCTGGAATACACAGCTATCATGAATCAAGAACGGGGCACCTTGCTCACTGTTGACTATGAAGATGGTCGTAGTGTAGAGATGACTGCTGCCGAAATCTGGAAGATGGTCTTTGATAGTAACAAGCCTCTGTTGCTATCTGCGAATGGTACGATCTTTACTTATGAGAAAGAAGGGGTCATCCCTGGACTTCTAACGAGATGGTACACAGAACGAAAAGCCCTTCAGAAGCTAGCTAAAGAATCATACGGTACTGACATGTATGAATATTATGACAAGCGACAACTTGTTCGTAAGATTCTGCTGAACTCAACGTATGGCGCACTTCTGAACGAACACTGCCGATTCTATGACAAGCGTGTCGGTCAATCTGTTACTCTATCTGGTCGCCAGATCGTGAAACACATGATGAGCCAGATCAATGAGATAATCGCAGGTGAGTATAAACACGACGGTGAAGCAATCATCTACGGTGACACTGACTCATGCTATTTCACTGCATTTCCTATTCTAAAGGAACAGATCAACAACGGCGAAGTTGAATGGTCTAAGGATATGTGCATAGAACTCTATGACAACATCGCAGATCAGACTAATAACAGTTTCTCTGCATTCATGGAGAAAGCATTTCACTGTCCGAGGAAGAATGGTGAGATCATCAAAGCTGGACGAGAACTTATCGGAGAACGTTCCATTTTCATCACTAAGAAGCGGTATGCTATCAATATCTTTGATAAAGAAGGCAAGCGTAAGGACATAGAAGGTAAGACAGGCGAGATTAAAGCGATGGGTCTTGATCTCAAGAGAGCAGATACTCCTAAGTATGTTCAAGAGTTTCTAATGGAGATTCTCGTCATGGTCCTCGGAGGAAAGCAACGAGATGAAGTCATCGTCAAGATCAAGGAGTTTAAGAACTGGTTATCCGAACAAGATAGCTGGACTAAAGGTTCTCCGAAGTCAGTCAACAATCTAACCAATCATACGATCAAGTTTGAGAAGACCGGCTTGTGTTCTGTGGGTCATGCGAGAGCAGCGATTAATTACAATTACTTGCGTAAGATGAACGGTGACAACTACAGTCAGAAGATAGTTGATGGGATGAAGGTTATCGTCTGTAAATTAAAAACTAATCCCTTAGGCTTCACTAGTATCGCCTATCCTACAGATGAACTTAGACTTCCGCAATGGTTCCTTGAGCTACCTTTTGATGATAAGGACATGGAACGTATTCTCGTAGACGAGAAGATTGACAATCTCTTGTCAGTGTTGAACTGGGATATTCGTAGTAATACTGATACAAATTCAACTTTTGATGATTTATTTTCATTTTCGTGATTTGCAATTATCAAAATGATACCGTTTCATATTTGATATTCCACCGCAAGTAGAACAGTGAGGACATATGATTTCTACTTGCGGTCCTTTAAGAATACCCTTAAGTTTAATGGATCTTTTAATTTTATCAGCTTCACTCATTGGTTTTCCAATTTTAGCATCTGATAACTTTTGCTTATGTTCAGATGAAAAAACTTTACCGTAATTACTTTTACTTATTTTTTCTGCCACCTCAGGATTTCTGGCAGGGTTGCCTTCACCTTGCATGAATAAACTGTGAGCATGTCGTTGACCATCACTGAAAGTTCTGTTCTTCATTTTAGTTAATGCTGATTTAGTATGTTTATATCCCGGAGATCCCCCTCCTCCATATGACCTATTCAAAAGTGTTCCTAATCCTAAGTCTTTCCTCCCATACCAATAAATTAGCCTTCTTTCAATAGCCCATGCACCTAATTCAGACAATTGATGCTCACATATTATTATATGATTTTTGTTGCTAGGTACAGGAATAGAGGGAGAATGATACACCCATGCTCTTGGGCCTATTCCTTTTCCTATATAATAAACTGTTTCATCTTCTCCGAGATAGGCATATACATAGAATCCTACGGGAGGGTTCTTTCTGTTATAAATAGTCATGCTGATGCTCCTTGTTCAAAATTTAGCATTAGAGGGGGTGGGAACTGCAATTCCGCGACCCTCACTTCTATTTATCACTTCTCCCAATTAATGATGAATTGTTCAGTTTCGGTTAAACAAACCATTGACTTTTGTAATATATTCCTCTATTATACACTAAAGTCAAACTTAAATACATTACACAAACAAAGGAAAACACATGAGAGATAATTTACTAGACCTGATCCAAAATACACAAGGGCTTGCTGGGATTGACCTCGCCAAAGTAGAAGGAACTGATCAAGAGACTACGGTTTTTGCACTTGCGGAAGATAGGTCTCTTGTCATCTACGGTACCCTAAACAGTCCACTCGCAGATTTTATCGGCGTTTTCGGTATGCCTAATCTATCTAAGCTCAAGACTATTCTTAGTTTTGATGAATATGATAAGAATGCCAAGATTAGTACTACCCGCGAAGACCGCGACGGCGAGAAGGATGTACCCGTAGGAATTCACTTTGAAACTGAGTCCGGTGATTTCATTAATGACTATCGGTTGATGACTAAGAACGTTATCACAGATCGGGTAAATACGGTCGCCTTCAAGGGCGCGAATTGGAACGTAGAATTTGTACCAACTGTTGCCGGTATTCTGCGCCTCAAGAAGCAAGCCCAAGCTAACAGCGAAGAAGATAATTTTACTGTCAAGACTGAAAACGGTGACTTGAAGATTTTCTTCGGTGATCACTCTACTCACTCTGGAAACTTTGTGTTCCAACCAGGCGTAACCGGAACTATCGCTCGTAGCTGGCAATGGCCAGTCAAGGTTTTTCTTGCGATCATGGATCTTGCTGGTGACAAGACGGTTCGCATCAGCGATCAGGGTGCTGCCGAAGTCACTGTTGACAGTGGTCTTGCAACGTATCGTTATCTTCTTCCTGCCAAGACAAAGTAATGATCAAGTCGGTTTCCGGTAACGGTAAATATATGTTGATCAACATGGGGCACCCCAGCCCCACATATATGAACAATAGTTCAGGTTATATGAATGTCGGCGATATGCGATATAACCCCCAGATGCAGAGAATTGAAGTTACGGATGTCCATTGCAGCCACCGGGAAGAAGAAAAAACCCTTCACCGAGGATCATAAAAGAAAGATGTCAGAATCACGGAAGGCATATTATGAAAGAAAGAGAAATGGACAAGAAGAACTTAAGTAATAATGTATATGGTCCGAATGGGGAAATTAACCAAGCATTATTCTTACCTGCACTGAGTAGTTTCTTTATATCCGGATTAGGTAAACAAGAAGTAGAAGGTAACTATTTTCCAACAGAGAGAATCCCGAGTGGATTAAAAAACACTAATAGACTAAACTTTCTTGACGAAAAAAATGGCATTTTTAGTTATAAATGGGTACTATACAGTGCAGGTCATGCTGATTTAGTAAATTATAAAACTAATCCTAACGAACATCTAGTTGTTAATAGAGACCGCAATAACACATTTATGTTAGCAGACTCGGGAGGGTTTCAAATATTAAAGTGTCAATGGCCTGCTGACTGGAAGGATCCTAACTGTCCCCGTGCTATGAAGAAGCGAACAGAAGTCCTCAAGTGGATGGATGACAATGCTGACTATGGCATGTGTCTTGATATTCCATCACAGTCGTTGACAACTTATCATGTTAAAGACAAGAAGACTGGCAAATCTGCACACGGTATCAAGACTATTGAAGACGCTATCGCTGCTACTCATATCAACAATGAATACTTCGTCGCTAATCGTGATGGTCGGTGTAAGTTCCTAAATGTTTTGCAGGGTCGTAATCATAAGCAGTCTGATGACTGGTATGAAGAGATGAAGAAGTATTGCGACACTAGTATCTACGGTGACAAGGCCTTTAATGGCTGGGCATTTGGTGGTCAAAACAAGATTGATATTCATCTAATGCTTAAGCGAATCGTCAATATCATTCATGATGGTTATCTTGAAGAAGGTAAACAGGACCTTATTCACTGTCTTGGTACTTCTATCATGGAATACGCAGTCATCTTCACTGACATTCAGAAGGCTATCCGTAAGTATCATAATCCAAAGTTACAGATTACATTTGACTGTGCTTCTCCGTTCTTCGCTGCTGCAAAGGGTCTTGCTTATAACAATAACTCATTTGAGCATGGCAAGAAGTGGACTTATGCTATGGAAAAAACGGCTGAAGATAAGAAATATGCGACGGATAATCGCAAGTTCAGCGATGCGGTTATAGCAGATAAGATTCATACTCTTTTCACTGAAAGTCCAGTGACTGATCTATTGAAGATAAAAGATGTCTGTTATCGCGGTATCGGATTCTTGGGTCAACACGGCAAGGAGACTAAGACTAGCTGGGACACTCTTAGCTACACGCTTATTCAGGCACATAATGTCTATCAGCATATGACCGCTGTTCAAGAAGCCAATCGCCGATATGAACAAGGCGTAAAGCCGAAGATGGTCTTTGATTATTTTAATGGACGCAATCTAGGTGATATCATTGATGAGATTTTCTCACTTAAGGATAGACAAAAGAGTTTGGATATGATAGACTCATATAGTAAATTTTGGACTCAAATGAAAGCAGGTCAAGGATTCTCCGGTAATAAAACGGTCAGCAACACAACCGCATTTGACCAATTATTTTATACAGTAGAACCTGAAACCAGAGATGAAGAATTTGAAGATAGTGATGAAGCAATGGAAAAGGTTGAGATTTAATGACTCGTAGCCAGGCACTGATGATATCTATATTAGAGGCAGAAATATCTGCCCTAAATGACAAGATTGAATGTGGCATGGCCACATCAATAGAATTGGGAAGACACATGCTCATAAAAGAGCAAATTAGGGAATTAAAACACTTGCATAGTCGTTTACAGTATGATATAGTTGACTCTAATGAGCATACTGAGTAGGAATATGATGCTAGAACAAGCGAGAGCAGATAAGCGTAATCGGATCAAAGAGCGAGCTAATCGTATGATCTGGGTTACATTTCAGCGTGAAGGTATTCACAAATATCCCGGTGCAGACACTGACCCTGCACTCGCGACAGGCGACGAGTATGATGTAAGTTTTCTAGGTTTCCCTCACCGACACATCTTTCATTTTAAGGTGGGGATTCAAGTATTTCATAATGACCGGGACATTGAGTTTATTCAGTTCAAGCGTTGGCTCGAAAAGAGTTTCAACGACGGGACTCTTCAACTTGATCACAAGTCATGCGAAATGGTGAGTGATGATCTATATGAAATGATCGCAACTCGCTATCACGACCGTAACATTGAGATCACAGTGTCTGAGGACGGTGAGAACGGTGCTACAATTTTTTATAAAACAACCCCTCAATCTTAAATTTAAGGAACTAAAATGGTAAAGCAAGAAGTGAAGTCTAATACCCGCGTCCTCCGTATCTTTGAGGACCTTGATGCATATCGTAATTTCTGTAAGGATTACGGCTATAGGTTTGATGAGAAGGACCTATATAGCTCTAAGAGCTACGTTTATAGGCAATTCCAGAAGCTTCTTTCAGGAAAGCCTGTGAAGAACCAGTGGGAGGTTGATCTCGTTCGCTTTAAGGAAATTGAGGCTACAAAACTGTTGGGTGAAAAGCCCTATAATAGGAACCGATAATGAGAAAATTATGGTATTGTGGATTGGAGCCGTATAATGCTCGTTATACTCTACAACTGACTGATTGGAATACTGAGGTATTTGATCATCGTGGCATTGATTATGTCATTGTACCAGGGGAAACTCTGGATGACAGTAAGGCCATCGTCACTGGTCAAGTTCTTGACGCTCACGGTCGTTCATACTACAGCATGAGCCAAATGATGCGACTCGTCAAGATGATGCGTGAAGGCAAGGTTGATAGCAGGGATGTCATCTATTTTGAAGACATGTTCCAGCCCGGTATAGAATCTCTTCCTTATATCCTGAATCAGATTGATCCCGGCAAGCGTCCTAAAATCTTTGTTCGTTGTCTAGCACAGACGATTGATCCTGATGACTTCGTTCATGTCTGGGGTATGCAGAAGTGGATGAGTGATTATGAGAAGATGGTCAACGGGTTTGTGACTGGTGTCCTCGCAACTAGCGAAGAAATGGTAATGAACATGAAGATCGCAGGCTGGACTGCTCCTATCTATAATGTCTCTGGTCTTGCTTTCGGCAGGAATGAAGTCATGAGTCGTGTTGAACGTATCAAGTCTTTCAATGATCGCCGCATGCGGGTAGTATTTTCTGCTCGTTGGGATCAAGAGAAGCAACCTGACTTCTATCTGGACCTCATTGAAGCATGGCATGAGAAGTTTCCAAGCAAGAATGTAGAGTTTGTTGTCTGTAGTGGCAGCAAGCTGCGTAGCAACAACGAGAGTTACATGCAACGCACACATAAGATGGTTGAGAACAACCAGTTAACTGTCTATGAGGACCTTCAAAAGAACCAATACTATGAAATCCTCAATGATAGCCGGGTCGTGTTCAACTGTGCGTTACAAGATTGGGTGAGCAATACTGTCAGTGAAGCAGATGCTCTTGGATGCAATGTTCTATATCCTGCGTATCGGTCATTTCCTGAGACTTTCGCAAACGATCATGAGCGTATGTATATTCCTTGGTCTATTGAGGATGCTGTCACTAAGCTAGATATATTGATCAAGAAGCCTCATCCTAACATGGGTGCTATCAGTGATTGGAACAATGGTACGATTGATCGTATCTGTGACATCATGGAAGGCAGGGGCGAGAAGTGGTTGCGAATGTCCACTGACTATCGTAAGCACACGAGAGAAGCGAAGTACTAATGAAGAAGTACAAGTTTGAAGTAATCATTAACGAAGGTTCTGACGAGTTTTGGGAATCCATTGCCGACAAGACCGGCTGTGATGAAATGCTAGATTGTATCCACGAAGAATTAGATACCTGGAATGCAGAAATTACACTAGTAGAATATACTGATAAATAATAATGTAGCACAAAGGCTACAAAATGAGAGTGATCTCTCCGTTGAGTATAAACGTTAGATACTTTGAAAGGAAAAACTATGTCGTTTAATAAAAATAAGTGCGATGCCGATCTAGGTCGTCGTGTTCACGAATATCTCGTGCAGATGGGAGTTGAAACTCCTACTATTGAAAATAATCTCAGCAGAACAGATAAAATTGAAATCATTGAGCGCAAGTTCAAAGATATTATGGAAACCTTAGGACTTGACCTAACCGATGATAGTTTGGAAGAAACTCCGACTCGGTGGGCCAAAATGGTAGTGAATGAAACTATGTGGGGGCTTGACTATGATGCATTCCCCAAATGTACTACAGTTGACAACAAAATGCACTACGATGAAATGGTCATAGAGAAAAATATTACAGTTCAATCATTGTGCGAGCATCATATTTTACCTATAGTGGGTAAAGCTACCATCGCTTATGTACCTAACAAGAAGGTACTCGGTTTGAGTAAAATGCCTAGAATAGTAGAGTATTTTAGCAGGAGACCTCAAATACAAGAACGGTTAACTGAACAGGTATATCATGCTCTTTGTTTCATACTCGATACCGACGCTGTTGCGGTAGTAATAGAAGCTGAGCATTTATGCGTGTCTTCTAGAGGTGTGGAAGACACACATGCTTCTACTATTACGAGCAAGTTAGGACCAGCTTTCAAATCTGATCCTGCATTGCGAGCCGAATTTATGAATTTGGTGTTAAAGTAATGTAAAAGCCAACCTCCCTCCAAGTTTTTCCTCTCCACTCAGGAGGGAGGTTGGCTCTATTTATGGCTCTAGTTTTTATAGGTTTGCCAATCCCAAGATAAAATATATTCTCATACCCAATTTTATTACAGATCACATTCGTTTCAAAATCTTTTCTACTCTTAAAATTTCCGTACGGTGTATATATTATACCCGAAGCTTTTGCTCTGGAAATAGCCAATTTTCCTTCTTCGGTTAATGATGGGTTATTCGTTACAAAGTTAGAATTTTTCTTAGCCCAAATTGATTGTTGCTTTTTCTTTTTTTCAGGATCCGCATTGATAAACCAGGTGTCGTATGTAGTTCTTTCTTGTCTGTGCTTTTTGAATTTTTCTTTTTGATTTTCCGAAAGGGTCGCTCCCTGTCTGACAGGGCCGCCGTACCGTTCGTTAACTGTTGCTAGGCCCCTTTCTATACTTTCTCTGCTCCGTTTTGTACCGGTTCTAAAAAACGAAGCAGCCTCGGCCGCGTATCTTCTGCATAGAGCGTATTGTCTGGAATTAAGTATTCTATCCTGTGTTTTAGTGCATTGCAAGAATTTAGAAACAGCATTCTTCATTTTGAAGTGATCGGGCCCGGATGTGAATTTTACCAATAACAAGTGACAAATAAAATGTTCTCTAGTTGTAAGCTTGATTAGATTTTCTTTGTCGTTTGTTCCGCCTAAAGATTTAGGTATTATATGGTGAATTTCACCTTTTTTGTTACCCAAACTATTTGCTTTTCTTTTTTCAATTATGCTATTATACCATAAATAGTATTTGTTATGAGTGAACATGTGATGATTCCTTTATTTTATTTATCAATAATCAATCGTATTGTAGAATATTTTCCCGCAAGGGCAGAGTTTCTTAGCATCGCACGAATGGGTAAGTGTTAACGGAATTTATCATATCAATGACCCAACTAGACCTTCACGGGGTTAGACACCAAGAAGTTGATCTATTAGTGGAGAACTTCATTCTAATGAATCAGAATGAGTTCCCACTAACTATCATCTGCGGTAATAGCGTTAAAATGATTCAGCTAGTTGAGAACACGATAAATAAGATTGGGTGTGAAGCATCAATGATCAGACACGGATTCATTGTGGTACATCGTATCAAATAAAATAGCGGTCTTGGCGTCATTCCCGCTTGACAAATTCTGCCGCCTATGTTATGTTAATCATAGGAGAAACGATATGACAAAATATATTAGTACTAAGACTTATAGACACCTAGGTCCCGTTGCATATCGTCAATGGCGTTCGGATAGTCATTGTAATCAAGTACATGGTTATGCTCTGAGTTTTCACTTTGAGTTTGAAGCCGACACGCTTGATGCCCGTAACTGGGTGGTGGATTTTGGTGGTTTAAAGCCATTGAAGGGTCTGCTTGAAGATTGGTTTGACCATACTCTGCTAGTCGCAGAAGATGATCCCATGAAGGAGCATCTCCTTAATCTAGGTGCACTAGGCCTCGCTAAGATCACGCTTGTTGGGAAGACAGGATGTGAAGGTATCGCTGATTTTCTATATCAATATGTCAACGAGCAGTTTCTTCCAAACTACGGTGAGGGAGAACGAGTCTGGTGTTCTAAGGTAGAAGTAAGAGAGACTGATAGCAACATGGCTATGCGTGTCGGACATAGGGAAGATTATGAACTCTCTTGAGAAAGTATGGGCTAGGGCTACTGGTCATCTTATGGGTGACACAGACGACGACAAGCCTGATATCCCGGTATTAACTAGAAAAGAGGCCAGGGTAGCCCTCTTTCTAAAGACATTTTGGGTAGTCTTACATACGATTACCTGCATAGTTATTATAGCAAATGTAGTGAGGCACTGGAATGGGTAAAGAGATACACTTCAACAATGTTAATGAACTCGTTCATAACATCATGCGACGAATCACATTGGACCAATTTCGTCCTGATTATGTTGTAGGTATAACGCGGGGCGGATTAGTTCCTGCTACTATGATCAGTCATTACTTTGACATACCGATGCACACCCTCAAAGTGAGCCTACGCAGTGATCCAGCTGATACTGAAACTAATGGTTGGATGGCTGAGGATGCATTTGGGTATGTTCCGCTAGGCGAGCGTGATGTTCTAAAGAGTCGTTGGGATACCAAGAGACGCAAAAACATCCTGATCGTTGATGATATTAATGATAGCGGTGCTACCTTTGATTGGATCAAGAAGGATTGGACTAGCGGTTGTCTACCAAACGAAACGGAAGCATGGAAATCAGTCTGGAATAACAATGTGAAGTTTGCTGTCATGGTTGACAACGAAGCAAGCAACTTTGAGAAGATTGATTATTTCGGTGAAGCAATCAATAAGATTGAAGATCCTGCTTTGATCGCATTCCCTTGGGAACGGTGGTGGAAATAATGGCAAACATAGAATCTTTGATCAGAAAAGCTATTCCGGTCTACAAGGATTGGCCTAAGGAAGGTGTAAACTTTCTAAACACAGTAGAATTATGCAATCAGCCGTATGAATTTGACCTAAGTGTAAATTGGTTTGCTGATGAAGCATTGTTATGTGAGGCACAAGCTATCTTTGCAGCAGATGCTAGAGGATTCATCTGGGGCGGTGCAGCGGCTCGGGAAGTTATGCTTCCGATGCATGTTATCCGTAAAGCAGGCAAGCTTCCTGGAAAGACGCATAAGAAGTCATACCAGTTAGAATATGGCACTGATACTATGGAAATCGGGGAAGTAAAACAAAAATACGGTTCGGTCATGATAATTGACGATGTGTTAGCGACCGGCGGTACAGCAGTAGCAATGTGTGAGCTATTGCATGAATCTTTGGGCATACCGTATAATCTTATTACATTAGCTGTGTTAGTCAATCTTACTTTCTTGCCTGGTGAAAGCTTGCTCAAGGCTAAAGGTGTCAATCTCGTGAGCCTGTTGAACGAATGATCACTGTGATGAGTGATGACCTTATGGTTCAACAGCAAATAGATGGTTCTTGGCAACACATGGTCGGTGTGATCATGCTGAATCAAACATCTAGGAAGCAAGTCAAGCAAGTTCTACCTAAATTTTTGCAAAAGTGGGATACTGCTGAAAAACTTCTAGCAGCAAACGAAGATGATATCAAGTCAATCGTAACACCGTTAGGTATGACAAATATCAGGGTAAAAAGATTGTTAGGTATGAGCCGTGACTACTTGACTTGGGACAAGATTGATGCTAAGTTGTTATATGGTATAGGAAAGTATGGCAGCGATAGTTATGAGATTTTCTTCAATCAGAACTATTCTGTTCAACCAACTGATAAAGAACTATTGAGATACCTAAAGGACATGGATTATGACGCAAATCAAAGTTAGTGAACTATTCTATTCTATTCAAGGAGAAGGTAAATATCAAGGTGTACCCTCCGTGTTCTTGAGGACATTCGGTTGTAATCTCACTTGCGGTGGGTTCGGTATGGCTAAGGGAGAGATTTCAGGCGAGCGTGATACTATTGCGTTCATGAATGGAAACACCCCTTATAAGGAATATAAGGATCTCCCACTAGCTAGCACTGGTTGCGACTCCTACGCCTCGTGGGATGTTCGTTTCAAGCACCTGTCTCCTATGATGGATATTGATTCCATCGTTGATAAAATTATGGAATTGCTGCCGTTCGGAGAGTGGCGCGATGAACATCTTGTCATCACGGGCGGAGAACCTCTTCTTGGTTGGCAACGGGCATACCCTGAACTATTGAGCCATCCTAAAATGAAGGGTCTCAAAGAGATCACATTTGAGACTAACGGCACTCAGTCACTCTCGGGTGATTTTGCGAACTATCTTAGTGAATGGCTTTTTGAAGCAAGTCTTGCTGGTAATCATAGAGAAATAACTTTCTCCGTCAGTGCTAAGTTGAGTTGTTCGGGCGAGTCTCGCGAAGATGCTATCAAGCCTGATTTCGTTCGCAGTTACGAAGATGTGGGCACCGCGTATCTCAAGTTTGTCGTTGCGACAGAAGATGACATCACCGAAGCACTGAACACTGTAAAGATTTATCGTGATGCTGGGTTTGAAGGTCATGTATATCTGATGCCAGTTGGTGGCATTGAGAGCGTATATGCACTAAACAACAAGAATGTCGCGTTAGCTGCGATGAAGCACGGTGTCAGGTATTCGGACCGGTTACAAGTTGTTCTTTGGAAAAATGAGTGGGGTACTTAAATAGTCGTATATTAAATGACACACGCATTACTAAATAGTTATAGAATATTTAATAATGCGTGGGGAAATATGACGAATCCTATTAACAAGAAAACAACAGAACAGTTTGTAAGCAAAATAAACCCTGATTTAAGGATCGAGATATTAGCAGAATATGTTAATACTGATACGAAGATTGAGTATAGATGTAAACACGGTACTCAATCTTCTTTGCCCTGGCAGATTCTAAAGTTTAAACATTGTTGCCGTGCAGGATACTATGAAAGTGGCAAGATGTGGGGGAAAAGAACCAACACTCTTGACGAACTTAAAGACAGAGCTTTGACAGACCGTACTGACATTGATGTTACTGAATGCTATATTGATACTTCTAGTAGATATAAGCGCCTAGCAAATATTAAATGCACCAAACATGACATATATTATAGTTCTATCGCAGCAAATAAGACAGGGCAATGTCCAGAATGTTACAAAGAAGATAATATGGAACGCCTAAAGGCAGCACAAATCGCAGCTTGGGCAAGTCAATCAACTGGTAGTTTTGTTAGTAAAGCAGAAACAAAATGGTTAGATGATCTAAACATTAAGGATAGACAAGTGTGGCTAACGGATATACAGTATAAGGTAGACGGATTCGACCAGTCAACTAATACGGTATATCTGTATCATGGTAGATTTTGGCACGGATGCCCGAAAACATTTGATCCTGACATGATTCATCCTGTCGTGAAACTACCAATGAAAGATTTATACGAAAAGACTATGTTATATGAAAACAAGATCAAAGATGCAGGATACAATCTAATAGTAGAATGGGGTCATTAATCATGAAAATCTTCAAGAATGAATGGGCTACCTAAGATTAAATGAAAGAGTATAATGAATAACCAAGAAGTTAAACAGCAGATTGTTGATTACTGGGATCGGCAACCCTGTAACATCAATCACAGTAAGAGCGAAATCGGGACACTTCAATACTTTGAAGAGGGTGCTACTAAACGGTATACAGCAGAATCACATATCAAAGATTTCGCACAGTTTGAGCTACACAAGGGCAAGCGTGTCCTTGAAGTAGGCTGCGGCATTGGTGCTGATGCAGTTGAGTTTGCTAAGGCAGGTGCTGAGTATGTCGGCATTGACATCAGCCAAGAGAGTTTGAATCTCGCTAAGAAGCGATTTGAAGTTTATGGTCTTGATGGACAATTCCATTTGCGAAGCGGGGACGAGGACCTCTCTGATTTAGGACAGTTTGATCTGATCTATAGCTTTGGTGTGATCCATCATTATCCTAATATTGATCAGACTCTAGATAATATCCGTCATTCTCTAAAGTCTTCAGGTGAACTAAAGTTCATGGTCTATGCCAAGAATAGCTGGAAATATTCTATGATTCAATCAGGCCTAGATCAATTTGAAGCACAGTCGGGTTGCCCCTACGCAAATGCGTATTCTACAGAAGAAGTTGAGAATCTTCTAGCAGGAAAATTCAACATAACTGAGATCAAGCAAGCACATTGTTTCATGTATGATGTTCCTAAATATAAGCAGAACATCTTTGAATTAGAACCTTGGTTTGCAGCTATGTCTGACGAGATGCGTGAAGCAGTGAAGCGATATATGGGATGGCATCTGCTAGTATCCGCGATAAAGCCATGAGTAACTACCATAAGCGAATTGCATTTCTGATCAGTGATCAGCACTTTATCCCTCACGGGGGTATTGGGCAATTCGCTAAAGGCTTTACTGAGATGTGCAAGCGTATCGGTTGGAAAGTGGATATCATCCTAGATAAGGCACCTACGAATACCTTCAGTGATTTGATCAAGGACATGGGAGCAAATATCATATATCCTAACGATACTTTGCGATATACTGACCACACTGCGACATTTGCTTTCTCCGATACAATAAACTTTGAGAAGATCATTAACTTTAGGAAGTCGTTACTAAAAGCGTTTGAGTATAACATCTATGATATGGTAGTTTGTAATACCCAAGAAGCAATGACTGCTGCCTATGCAATGACTATCAACAAGTATATTCCAGTGATGTTTTACACTCATCTGCATAGCATGATCTTTAGAGACACCCAAGGTAGCGACGTATTCCTCGACAGCTATCATAACTTTTACAACAAGCATATGGAATTCAATGACATCATCATCGGAACGCAGAGTCAAAAGAATATTGACGAGCTAACCAAATTCGGTGCGGCTAACTGTGTTTTGCTTCGTATGCCTATGAGTGAGCGTGGTCTGCTTGAACCATCTGATGGGAATAAGAAGGGTGTTCTATTCATCGGAAGATGGGAATCAGGTAAGAATCCAGAAGCATATATCAAAGCGATGACAGAATGCGGATTGCCCTGTAAAGTGATGACTAACTCTAACGGTGCAAAGAAGTTTGAAAAGGCATTTAAAGATGCCGGAATCACAGATTACGAGATCAGAGCAGGAATTGTCGGTGAAGAGAAAGTAGATTTCATCAAGGGTTGCAAGGTATTTTTTATGCCTAGCTTACGAGAGAACTATCCGTTCGCTTTCCTAGAGTGTCTCGGTCATATGCCGTGCATAGTATTAGATACGCAAGATTGGTCTGACAACTTTGATAGCAAATACTACTATAAGGTCAGCACGAAAGAGGTGTCTGAGGCGATCAAGGCAGCATATCAAACGAATCAGCTACCAGAAGCATTGGAATATGTTAAGAACCTAGATAGCGATACTGCTGAAGGTTGGATTAGATTCATTGATGACTTCGTAGGAAAGCGTAGCAACAATAACGCTGCGAAGATCAATACACATGATACGATACGATATCGGGATTACATCAAGGACCTAGATCGTAATCACCTAGCGAGGGAAGACGTTGAGAGTGTGTTATCAAATAGACACAAATTTATTAATGTGAGATACACTGACAATGATACATATTTGTCTAAGGATCCTAAGTTTGTTCCAGACGAAGATGTAGTGGGCACCGGGTTATTTGAAGGGCTATAGAATGAAAAAAGTATTGATCACTGGATGTTCAGGATATATCGGCTCTCATCTCTGCAAGATGCTTGAGAATGAGTATGAAGTTCATGGACTTGATATCAAGGATCCACAGCATCCGATAAAGAAATTCTTTAAGACTGACATCAATCGTCCGATGATCATTGAGGAAGAGTATGATGCAGTTGTGCATCTGGCTGCATTAGTAAATGTTGGCGAGAGCGAGAAGATTCCGGTCATGTATTATATCACGAATATTAATGGAACGATGAATGTGCTGAACAAGGTAAAGTGTGACAACTTTATCCTCGCGTCTACCGGTGCGGCTTCGGCATGCGAAAGTGTGTATGGCGTTAGCAAGCGAGCCGCAGAAGATGTCGTTAGAGAATATTGCACCCAGCACACGACAACTCCGTATACCATCTTTCGGTTCTACAATGTGATCGGGTCATCGGGATACAAACCTACGAACCCTGACGGATTGATGTATAATCTCTTGATGTCGGCAGTAACTAGGAAGTTTACTATATTCGGAAACGACTACGATACTCCGGATGGCACATGTGTGCGTGACTATGTTCATGTAGATGAAATCTGCGAAGCTATCAGAATAGCAATTGAAAAGCCAGCCAATAAGATTGAGTGCTTAGGTCACGGTGTAGGATATACTGTTAGAGAAATCTTTGACAAGTTTTTAGAAGTGAATGAAGAAGCACTGTATCAGGATGCTGATACCGCGATTGTTCATGAGATCGGTCCCCGTAGAAAAGGGGATATAGCTCATAGTGTTCTAGAAGACATATCTCCCTACATGAAAAATCTCTACTCTATAGAAGATTTACTCAAGCTACCGTAGTTTATATCAATGTATTAGCAAGAAGCTATTTAGAATGTCATTGCGATTAGCACCATCATCACCTTCGCCAGGCATAACGATGACATTGTGCATCTTACTTACATCTGGTTTCTCTTTAGGGGCCGGATGACGCATCATCTCGTCATAAGTCCAGATTGAACTAGGTTTAATGCTATACTTAGCTGCTAGACGATGTTTGAATGTCTCTAGATTCTTGTGTGAAGCAAAATGCGTCCTGCCCTTAGCATCCTTCTTGACCTTTATTCCGTCTTTTGCGATCAGGTCATTGAATAGTTCTTCGGGAACGACCCGGCTGTTTTTTGTCTTAGTGAAATCAATCTGTTTCTCTTGATTAGGCTTGGCACCCATTGAATAGTTCATCTTGAAGTTTCCAGGAGCAGCACCTTGTGCGACACTGGCCAGCTTAGTGTAAGCATAGAAGTCTACATTAGGATATTTACGGGCTAGATTGTATGCATACTCAAGATACTGCGGAGAGAAGAAGTCTCCGGCATCGTGCCAACGAATGATAAGAGTAGTCTCGGTTCCCTTTCTCTTATCTATCTTCTCTAGCTTGTGAGAGTTTTCCTGAATCTCTGCACCCAACATGTCCATGAATCCTTGTGGATCATTATACAAGAAGTTTAGTAGACGGGTCTGACTAAGGCTGACACCTTTCCATTGAACATACCCTCCCTTCATCGCATAGCAATAAGTCTGACATGCTCCTGCCCCCGGGCAAGTATCAACGATGATGAAGTCCCCGGTCTCTTCATTTACTGCTAGGCCCTTTAGTGCAGGCAATCCTACATTGTAGAATGCACTAGCAGTGCCGTCACTGTGCTGCATCTTCTCATTTTGTTTTAAAATCTTGGGGGGCCGAGTTGTTATAGAGTTACGGAGTTTATCAAGATCATATTTCTGTCCGTCATCATTGACGATAGGAATATTGCTCCTATGAACATAAGGAATCTTGAATTTATCCTGTTTAGTTTTTCCTGATACGTATTTTTCAGTGCCACGGGGAGTCTTCTTTGTTTGGCCTGTCTCTGGATCAAGCAGCGGAGTACCCTTGATACGATCCAAATACTTGTTCATCTCGTCTTTTGACATAGTGCGATGTGGTGCATCTAGTTTTGCTTCGTCAACTTCTTCCTCAGGTGCAACGCCTTCGCTTTGCAAAAATTGATCAAGAGACATGACCACAAAGTTATCCGAAAACGGAGTTTCTGCCTTGACTTCCTGTGAGTTCTCATTTATTATATTAAGAATGCTACGAATATCCATTGTGACCCTATTATCTACTCTTATTTATCAGAAACTATTGAGGAACTAAAAATGCAAGATATAGACAACATTAAAGTTTTTTGGACATTGTCCGCATTGCTGATCGTAGTCATTTTACTTGTCCTGATTAAGCCTTTCAAGAATGACGGCCAATGAATATTTTCTATGTAGACACGGACGCAAATATTGCTGCACAGTCAATGGTTGACAAGCATGTTGTCAAGATGATTCTGGAGTCGGCTCAGTTGTTGTCAACTGCACATCGTATTCTTGATGGTGAAGTTAAGGTTGTGGCGAATGCAAAGGGTCGCAAGACGAAGCGGTATGTGCTAGCAGATAGTCGCGAGGGTGTGATTTACAAAAGCACTCATGCAAATCATCCTTCAGCAGTATGGGCTAGAGAAAACTCTGCCAACTATGATTGGCTATATGATCACATGATGGCACTGGGCCGCGAGTATACTCATCGCTATGGCAGGATGCATCTATCTATTCAGAAGCTAGAAACCATTCTGTCAGTGCGTCCGAATAAGATTCCATTCAGCAATGTCATGACTAAGATGCCGTCTTGCATGGACGATGATTACATTCTAGCATCACAGGACCCAGTTGCTAACTATCGTAACTACTACAATAAGGGCAAGGCTGCTCTACATCGCTGGACCAATCGTCTTCCACCTAGCTGGATTGAGGGAGAAGTTTATGTGATACTTCCCGATGAAGATGATGACGAAGATTATACTGGATTGGTTAGCAGAACGATATATACTACTATTAAGAAGGAAATCAATGTTTAAAGCAATCAAAGACTGGATCAGTCCTCCCCCGCCTCCCCCAGAACCCGAGCCGGCACCTGCACCAAAGAAGCCTCGTGCACCTAAAAAGCCTAGACCGAAACCGAAACCGGAACTGACCGCTAAGGAAAAAGCAACACTAGCAGGAGAACCGTATGTCGCTATTCTGAGCGTGGACCTTGATCCCAATGACATTAACAATGGATCATTTGAGTTAGACTGGAATGATAAGTTTCTCATTAATCTGGTCAAGCAGGGATACAAGTTCTCTGTCAAGGATACTGATTCCCAGATTATTGACCGTTGGTTTCAAAATGTCTGTCGCAACATCGCAATGGAAGTATATGAGCAAGAGATTGCTGATCCTGAAAAGCGAGAATCCGAATTACGAATAATTAGTCAGCGTGATATAGGTGACGGATTTACAGAGGTAAGTTAAGTCTTGACAACCGTGCAATAAGTGTGTATATTGTAAATAATTGAAATCTATCATTAGGAAAAAGATGGCAACTAAACCTCAGGCGATTGAAAACGAATCCGCACATTTCAACAATTTTAGAAAGTTTTTGCCCGCATTTACTGATAGGTGCGATAAAACGATTGATCACCTACTAAAATTAGGGATTATCCAAGTTAGCACGGCATTTGAACAGGCTATAGCTACGGTTGCCGATTGTACCATAGTGAATGAAAATAGATATGATCTTAGTGACGGCTCTGAATGTAAGATGGCCACTACTCAATACCATAGAGGTCAAGTGGATGCCCAGATAAGAGGTATCACTGGAAAAGATGGAACACTTTGCGTTCATATATATGAGCAGTTTTCTAAAAAATTCTATTACTTTGTTATTCCATATCATGAATATAAAAATCTAAAAGTAGTGGAGATACCCTTCACTTTTGATGGGGGCCCTAAGCGAAATAATAAGTGGTGGAATTGGGAAGTCAATTCTTTTGAAGAATTAGCTACTACAAAATATGAAAATAATATCTCTATTGAAATGTTAGATAGAGCAACAGTTCCTAAAATTAAAAATAATCACTTGAATGCGACTCCCTTCACCCAACTTTTTACGTTCGGATAAGGCTTGACAACCTCTCTAATACCAGCTATAATATACGTATAAATAGAGAAAGCATCCGATGAAATACGCACTCATAGACACTGCTAACACTTTCTTCCGCGCTAGGCATGTTGCCTCTCGCAACACTGATACCTGGGAAAAGATTGGCATGGCTATGCACCTCACGCTCTCGTCTGTCAATCAGGTCGTGCGTAAGTTTGGCATTGATCATGTCGTCTTCTGTCTTGAGGGTCGTTCTTGGCGTAAGGAATTCTACAAGCCGTATAAGGCTAATCGTGTCGCAGTAAATCCTACTGAGGCTGAAGTTGAAGAGAACCAGATGTTCTGGGAGACTTATGATCACTTCACTACATATCTGCGTGACAAGACGAATGTTAGCGTCCTGCGTCATCCTAATGCAGAAGCAGATGACATCATCGCACGATTTATTCATCTACATCCTGATGATGAACACTTCATTATCTCCAATGACACTGACTTCTTGCAATTGATCACAGAGAATGTGCATCAATATAACGGCATGACTAATCAAGTGATCAAGTTGGATGGCTATTACGATGATCGTGATCGTCTTGTGAAAGACAAGAAGACTAAGGAACCCAAGCTACTTGAGGATCCTGAGTATCTCCTGTTCAAGAAGATCATCCGGGGCGATTCTAGTGACAATGTGTTCTCTGCATATCCAGGTGTTCGTGAGAAGGGTACTAAGAATTCTGTCGGAATCCGTGATGCATATGAAGATCGCAACAAGCAGGGTTTCAACTGGAACAACATGATGTTGCAACGCTGGACTGATCATGACGGTATTGAACATCGCGTGAAGGATGACTATGAGCGTAATCGTTCTCTCATTGATCTCACTGCACAGCCACAAGATATCAAGGATAAGGTAGATGAGGTCATTCGTAGTGATGTTCGCACTGTGACCACTCCGCAAGTAGGTATTCATCTGATGAAGTTCTGCGGTAAGTATGAACTCACTAAGATTTCCGAACAAGCTGAGACATATGCGAAGTGGCTCAACAATCCTTATACAGGAGCATTGATCAATGAGTGATATGAATTATGAAAACTTTTGGGGGCCGCACTGGGCAGAACACCCTGACGGGAACGGGGGAACTATTTGGAAATCTTATGATAAGAGGCTTTCCATGAAGGAACTTTGGAAAGCCAGTAAGGCGGTTTGTAAAAATAAGGACGGTTCCTTTCAATACATCAAAAATCGCGGGGCCAATGATCTTGCAGTAATGACCAAGCAAGAAGAAAAAGAATTCCTGTTTAAAATACTATCTGCGGAACGATATTCCGACCCAAGATTGTCCTGGCGGTGGTCTTCTCCGTCCATTGGGAGTGTCCTAAGGGTGGTAGAGGACTAACATGTTTTTCTTTGTAGGAAATGAATCCCCACTCAAGGCACTGAACAAAGTCCACGATAGGCTTTATCTGGATGATGGCTGGTCCTCTACTGTGATCTCATGTGAGATGGTATGGTATAAGGGATATAGCACTGATATTAATCTTTCAGATGATATTGCTGCTATAGTTTCTCATGGCTATCGTCCTGCAGGCAAATGGTGTGTCATTGTGCTTGATGGTGATAACTATGATATAATGCATCCTCCTCTTAGAGGGTTTCCGCTATATGAAAAAGACGGAAATAAGACGAATATAAAGTCGGGAGACGATGCATATGATGCTCGTGAGTTCCGCCTCACTATTAAAGATCAAACACCTATTACCTTAGAACAAGCGGCAATAATCATCGGTGATATACTGTTAGAAAATATAGTTAATTTTCTAAAGTATAATACGATTGATGAGATGAATGTCCTATGTTCTGCTGGACTTGATTCTACGACATCTTGGGCAGTGTTAGATAGTGTTACAAAAGATTACACTCTACACGCATACGTTCCTAAGGATAATGATAAGCTTTTCCGTGAATACCTGGGTGTAATCCGTGAGTATGAATCTGATCTACTAGATAAGATTTCTCAAGACTACTGGGGATATAGCATGATGAGTGTCTTCAATGAACCTACCTGGTATCTCACTGGATATTATGCTGAGGTCATTCAATATCGGGACGGTGCAGCTATAAATGCACTCGCTAATTATCAAGGCAAGAAGATACAAGAACTCTGTTCTGAGACAGATTATCTATATCATTTCTTGCATCGGCCTAACATAGTAGAACAGTATAAAGATTCTATGCTCGTATTTGAGAATGATCAGGCGTTGAAAGACTATCTGTGTGATACTGTTTTTGGTGATTGGCAGATGTGGCACGTTGACAACAACATGACATTCAGCCCGTTCGCTGACATTCGCATCCCACAAACAATCAATAGATTGTCAGTAGAAGATATCACTAAAAACAGTGTTAGTGGGTTGATTCAACGTGACATCATCAAGAGATTCAAGCCTGAACTGCTGTCTTTAGTATCAGACTACAAGAACTCAAAGGATGTCTGGGCTAACTTTAAACAGAACTTCGCAAATATAACTTTGGATCCGAAAGTGAGAGTGAAAATAAGATGAGTGATACTGTTCTTACTTGCAAAAGCTGCATTCATTCTCGCATTTCTGCTTTTGCTAAATATGGAAGTTACCTCTTTAATTGGAGTGCTCCGAATGAATTTCATTATAAGTGCGCCAAAGCTTTGGAGCCGGCACATGAAATCGTTGATCCAGTAATCGGGCATTTTAGAGTTCCGGCTACAATGCCTCATTGCTCCATTGAACGAGGCTATTCTAGCAGTGACTGTGGACCTGATGCAAAGAACTGGTCGCCCAAGAATAAGAAAGACCTATTTAAAATGTTAACAAAGGAACACGAATGACTGAACTCGTAGCAAAGCCAATCGTCAAAGATCAATTTTGGATCGTGACAGATGGTGATAGGAAGATTGGAAATATTGAAGCTAACAACTCTGGTTATGGAGTCAGGCTAAACGGTAATTTCCTTCAATTTGACAATACGACTGATCTAAAGAAGAAGACTCATATTCGTTTTGAGCCAATCAAGTCTAACAAGACTAAGGCCGCCCTTCCGTATCCTGAGTATCCCACGACTTCAAAGACTTACAACTCATTGTTTGATATCAAGCGTGGCTTGCATCTGTTCACTAAGACTAGGAAGAGTAAGTGCCAACATGCTGCTGGTTGGTTCGTTATAGAACACAATGGCATCAATCATGTGTCGTTCTGTCCTAAATATATCTTCATTCAGCGTTATCCTTATCAAGGTCCTTTTAAAACAGAAGCCGAAGCAAATAGTATAAATATCTAGTCATGCAATTTATGCACATAAAAAGATTCGTGGACAAGATGTCTATTGTTGAGTCCAGACAGTCTAAGGATGTGGTTTTGCCTATCACCGATGCTCGGGGATTACGAGACGATATCACTAAATTATTATCGGATCTTTATGCATTTAGTGCTGACCAGACTAAAAAAGAAGAAGTGATAGATATACAGGTTAAAGGCGGATCGTTTAAATGAGTAGAAATCAGCCCAATGTCTTACTTGAACATGTAGACAAGAAGACATACAAGTGCGACCAGATTGTAGAAGCATCAGGAATCTGGGCTGTATTCTTTGACGGTCAGCCTATCAATCTTAAATCGTCGCATTATCTTATAAATGATGCTGCACCTAAATACAAGAAAACTAGTTTCTCTAATCCCGGCCATGCTAGAAACCTCTGTCGTAAATTGAATGCACAGTTCAAGTCCGACCAGTTTACAGTGGTTTTCATGAATAGTGGTAGCACCGTTTACCCTGATGACTTACAAGACTAAAAAAGAGATCACCGAGAAGATTCTTCTTGAGTTAAAGGATAATCCTGATAATCCATGGCAAAATCTCGCTGCGGATAAGGTAATTTTTCAATGGTGGATGACTGGTCGCAGTGGTTTTGGCTTGAGACTTACTGAGACTGGACATAAAGCACTCTCACATGCAAAGATAGAATACTATGAATTTCCGATTGATCTAGAAAAAGGAAATAACAGAGTAAAGTTATGGGACCAATATATAAAACAAATCAGCAAGAAGTTAGATTGTCCTTATTTTATAGGGGTAAAAGATAAGATACCATTCATCAGGATATACGATCATCGTATCGCAATGATGATGACTCTATTCGGAAATCTAGGAGAATATTTAGATTCTGTAGTTAAGTATAAATAGACTCACAGAGTAATCTGTACACACACACATAGGAGAAAAAGATGTTAGAACTATTGACTAAGACAGCCGTTGATACCGTTCAATCGGCAAAGAAAACAGCGATTGATACTTTCGTTAAACACGACGGTCTCGCTAAAACCCTAAATAAATTTGTAGATACTCAGACTGAGTATACCAAAAAGGCAGTAGAAGCTGCATTTGCCGCAAGTTCACAGCTTGCCAGCACACTGTCAGATAAGGCATTCTACGCCGATGCCATGAAGGCTTTACAAGATGAAGTGAAGTCTTGGACCCCGAACAAGAAGGAGAAGTAAAATGACTAATCATAATATTACCAGTCTCGCTAGCCGAGCAGGAAATACGTTGTTAAGTGCAATGTGCCTATGGCTGTTGTATTCTGTCGCATCTATCATGGTATAAGGATCAAGAAATGTCTAACGATAAGATTCCGGGATTGCCCGAGTTTAAGGCGAATAAGAATGGATATGAGATCAGGTCTGATATCCTTGGAATGGCTAAGGACCTAGTCCAGTCTGAATACTCAGCTAAGTTTATGGGCTGGGAACGGACTGTGTCAAAGGATGAGAAGACAGGTCAAATCGTGACTACTGTCTCTATGCCAGAGTTTCCCGGACTTGAAAAGGTCCTTGAGACTGCACAGAAGATGTATGATTTCGTCAATCAGGCGAAGAAGTAAACTGTACCGACAGGATAAGAAAAGTGCCTGATTCGTCGGGCATTTTTTTTTATTAAAACGGTTGACATTGGTTACCCATTCTGATATATTGAATAATAGAGATTGAACAAGAGAGAAGATAGATGCAAGTATTTGAAGGAAAGAACGGGGGTCTTATCAAGGCTTGGATAGATGGCGTGTCGGTAGAAGATCAGGCGCGGGCCCAACTTGATAACATCGCACAGATGCCCTTCATTCACAAGCATGTGGCTATCATGCCTGATGTTCACTGGGGAATGGGCGCTACGGTTGGGTCGGTGATACCTACGAAGGGTGCGATCATACCGGCTGCGGTTGGTGTGGACATCGGTTGTGGTATGATGGCTCATCGTACCAATCTCCGGGCTTCGGATCTTCCTGATAATCTCTTTGGTCTTCGTACGGCAATAGAAGATCGTGTTCCTCACGGTCGTACGGATAACGGCGGCAAAAATGATCGTGGTGCATGGGGTACTCCCTCGGATGCGGCGATCAACCATTTTGCTGCTCATCGTGCCGGGCTTGATGAGATCGTAGCAAAGCATCCCAAGATAGGTCAAGCCGCAGTGCGGGCTCCCAATCATTTGGGATCGTTAGGTACGGGTAACCACTTCATCGAGGTCTGCCTTGATGAAGAGGATTATGTCTGGATCATGTTGCACTCGGGTTCTCGTGGAATCGGCAATCGTATCGGTTCTTATTTCATAGAACTTGCCAAGCAGGATATGCGTAAGTGGTTTGTGAACCTTCCGGATATGGACTTGTCCTATCTGCCTGAAGGTACGGATCACTTCAACGACTATATGCAGGCTGTTGGTTGGGCACAGAAGTTTGCTCGTTCAAACCGTGAAGTGATGATGGTTGCTGCTATAGACGCACTCCGGTCCGTTATAGACAAGCCGTTCTTTACGGAGATGATGGCGGTAAACTGTCACCACAACTATGTGTCTCATGAGAAGCACTTCGGTCAGGATGTTCTCGTTACCCGTAAGGGTGCAGTGTCTGCACAGAAGGGCGAACTCGGAATCATACCTGGTTCAATGGGTGCAAAGTCGTTCATCGTCTGTGGTAAGGGACATCGTGAAGCGTTCTGCTCGTGTTCGCACGGTGCAGGTCGTTCTATGTCTCGTACCGAAGCGAAGAAGCGTTTTACGCTAGAAGATCACGCTCTGGCTACGGCTGGCGTGGAATGTCGTAAGGACGCTGATGTGATTGACGAGACGCCGCTAGCATATAAAAACATTGACGATGTTATGCGGGCCCAAGCAGATTTGGTTGAAATTGTTCATACTCTCCGACAAGTGGTATGCGTCAAGGGATAACTAAATGGGGGTGAGGCGATTTAATTCTCCTCACCCTACCTTTTCGGTTGACAACAATTACCCATTCTGCTATATTGAATAATAAGCTGAGAAAAAGGGTTTTATATGTCACTGGATGTTTATCTGACTGCTGCTCGCCCGACCGAAGTATTCTCTTATCTGACTGCTGTTCGCCCGACCGAAGTATACTGGCGCAACATCACGCACAATCTGAACAATATGGCTACAGAAGCAGGTATGTATGAGGCTCTGTGGCGGCCCGAAGAAATCAATGTCACTAAAGCTGAACAATTGGTTCCTCTGCTGGAAGCCGGCTTGGAAACCCTGCGGTCTGACCCTGAACGGTTCAAGAAGTTCAATCCTGAAAACGGTTGGGGTAACTATGAAGGCCTGGTAGACTTTGTTGAAAGCTATCTGCATGCCTGCAAGGAAAACCCAGATGCAGAGATCAGGGTATGTCGTTAACCTTCTCTAAGAAAAATGGTTGGCACGTTGATCGCGGAGGAACCAAACGATGGTATCTGAACAACAAACCTCACCGAGAAGATGGCCCGGCAATTGAATATGCAGATGGCACCAAAAAATGGTATCTGAACGGCAAACTTCACCGAGAAGATGGTCCGGCAGTTGAACGTG